>Ga0268265_10000523_pt1 | contig 39129 bp, 31 predicted proteins | sample KBSSwiS52_FD_190355 | JGI IMG/M metagenome (GOLD analysis project Ga0268265, IMG submission 190355) | Switchgrass rhizosphere microbial communities from Kellogg Biological Station, Michigan, USA - KBS Switchgrass S5-2 (SPAdes) (version 2) | ecosystem: Host-associated > Plants > Roots >...
AGCTTCGTCTTTTGATCTCGGGGCCCGTGTGGGACGGCGAAGGGCGGACGGAAGAGGCCCGCGCGAACGCGCGGGTGAGCGCGAGGGATCGCGCTCATTCCGCAGCAGGACATGGATGTCCTGTCAGCGGAACCCCGGCCGCCCGTAGCGAACCGGCGCAGCCGGCGTCCTACCCGGGCTGCCCTTCTCTTTGGTTACTTTCTCTTGGGCAAGCAAGAGAAAGTGACCCGCTCGCCAGGATGGCGAGTGGAAAACACAGGGACGTGAGTCGGTTATCGCGAAGCGTCGAACAAGCAACAACAAATGGATCCCGGCTTTCGCCGGGATGACAAGTGGGAGTGGATTCCGGCCTTCGCCGGAATGACGGAAGAACAAGCGGATTCCGGCCCTCGCCGAAAACGCCCAAACGCCGAAAACCCTTCCCCGCCTGTATGCTGTAACCCCCGCCACTGAGCGCAAAACCACCGCGCGCAGCGCTTCGCAACCATGCGCGGACCAGAGCCGCACCAGAACATCGGCACAAGAAAGGGGAGACGCAATGGAAACCAGCAAATACGCACTCGTGCTGACCGGCTCGACGCTGCCGGGTTTTGCGGCCGAGTCGGTGTGGCCTGCGCTGGCGGGCTATTTCCGCATGGAGCCGGCTAAGCTCAGTGAGCAAGTGCTCGTGCGCGCGCCGCTGACGATCAAGGAAAGCGAGGACCTGGGCAAGCTGCAGACGCTGCAGGCGGGTGCTGCTTCGATCGGCGCGGAAGCCGAAATCTGCGCGCCGGACGGGCGGCCGGGACTCTTCGTGTTGCTCGACGGCACGCCGCGTGGGCCGGTGCCGCGGGTGTTCGTCGAGGAGCGCGTTGGCCACGGACTGTGGCCGGACAATTTGATGATTGCTGAGGTCGGCTCGGGAGCATGGATCTCTTACCGCCATTTCACAACGCCGGCGACGCCGGACTCGGTGGCGCCCGCGTTCGAGGCATCGTCGGCCGACGCCGACGCCACGGCCGCGCAGCCTTCGTATCGACCCGAGCCTGCGCAGGAATATACGGATCAAGGTGAAGTCGCCGCGGGCGAATTGCCGCCGGGGCTGGCGATCCATGCCGGTTTCTGGCGCCGCACGGCGGCCTATGTCATCGATTACTTCATCACCTTCATCGCGTCGTGGGTGCTGGGCTTCGTCGCCGGGTTCCTGCTGGTCGCGACACAGGGCGCCGGCGGAGCCTCTTCCGCGACGCTGGTCGGCGGACTTCTCGGACTCATCTTCGGCTGGCTTTACTTCGCGCTGCAGGAAAGCTCGGCGCAGCAGGCGACGCTCGGCAAGCGCGCGATGGGCATCAAGGTCACCGACGGTACCGGACGCCGCATCGGCTTCGGGCGTGCGACGGGTCGCTTCTTCGGCAAGATCCTGTCGGGCCTGATCCTTTCGATCGGCTTCCTGCTTGCCGGCTGGACCGCGCGCAAGCAGGCGCTGCACGACATGATCGCATCGACGCTTGTCGTGTTCCGCGACGTCGAGCCGGGCGCTCCGCTGCCTACGGTGCGTCCGCCGATGCCGTGGTACGGCTGGCTCCTCAACATCCTTCTCGTCGGCGGCATCGTGCTGTCGGTGTTCGCGATGTTCATGTTCATCCAGCGCATGATGAGCGGTCTCGGAACGTCCGGCGCGACCGGCTTCTGAGCGGACCCGAAACGAAGAAGCCGCCTCGCGGCGGCTTCTTTCTCGGAAGGATGTCGGCTCGAATCAGCCGCCGAACTTGAACAAGTGCGGGCGCCAGCCGCCGCCGTCGCTGTAGCTCTGCAAGCGGCGGCGCTTCATGCGGTCGAGCAGTTCCACGCGGCGTGCCTCGGCCCATTCGACGCGCTCGGTCTTGAGCGTGGCCGGGTCGACGCCGCGGCGCTGCGCTTCCTCGTTGCGATAGACGACGAAATCCTCGTAAGCCTCGACCTCGTGCTTGAGCTCGCGCACGCAGAGCTCGATCATGATCGCATCGTCGAGGAAGCCGAGCACCGGCACGTTGTCCGGGATGATGTCCTTGGGGTTCGCGAAGTAGGTCAGGCACGCGAGCACGCGATTCTTGTCTTCCTCGGGCAGCGCGAAACCTTGGTCGTTGACCATCGCGATCATGCTGTCGAGCTTGCCGAGCCGCTCGGCGATGAACTGCGGCAGCTTGATCTCGTGACCTTCGACCAGAAGCTTGGACGCCGCGTCCGTCACCTCGCGCGGCGAGAGGTGCTTGGCCTCTTCCTGGGCCTTCTGCATGGCCTCGATGAAATGCTTGAGGTCGGCATCGCCGAGCTCGATGGTGATGGCGAGCGACATGAGGGCACTCCAGGATCAAAAGCGGCGGGAAAGACTGCCAGCCGGGCGCGGGCGCGTCAATGTTCGGGCTGCCAGAGGCTGTCGGGATTCGGACGTTTGCGCCATTTTCGAATCCCCAATGCCCAATTGCGGCGCTACAGGATGCCGACCAGCCCGGCGCCGAACGCGGTCACCATGCGCGTGTAGATCGTCTTCAGCGGCAGGTCGACCTCTGGGAAGTCGCCGACGTCCTCGTAGCAGTCGTAGAAGTGCGGGTCGGACGGCGGCAAAGGCTCGCAGCCGGGCTTGAGCTCGAAGCTCGAGGCATAGCGGAACGGCCAGAAATCGAACAGCGGCAGCGCGGTCGAGAAATCCGAGATCGCGTTGTTGATGCGCTCGACGAAGCGCGGGCGCTCGCGTTTGGCGATGACCCACGCGTTCTGCGGCGCGGTGTTGCGCAGCACGGCGGCGCGCACGCGCGCGGCGACGGCGCGGTCGTGGATGATGAAGCCCGATTCGGTGTTGTAGTCGTCCGAGCGCGGATCGAAATTGTGCGAGCCGATCAGGCTGACGTCGCCGTCGATGACCAGCGATTTCGCGTGCAGGCCAATGCGCACGCCGCCGCGCTTCAAAGGCGTCTTGCCGTAGCGCTGGTACTGGCCGAGATTGCCGCTGCCGGCGAGCGTTTCGTAGTCGACGATGAAATCCGCGGCGTCGGCGGGAAACGGCTTCATCTCGTGGATTTGGAAACCGTAGCGCTTGAGATAGCGCTTCTTGTACTTGTGCGAGAGCGCATAGACGTAGAACGCGTCGGTCGCCGCCAGCGAGTTGGTCGATACGATCACCGGCACGCGCGGCTTGCGCTTGTAGAGATCGCGGAAGATCGAGCGCGCGCGCTTGCTCAGCACCAGATACGGCGTCTCGAACACGACTTCGCTTTGTGCGCCGCGCAGGAGCTCGGCGATGTGCGAGCTCAACGCTTCCTCGCTCGGCGCGCCGGGTTTCTCGGGTTTGTCGGGTGCGTCGGAGAAGTATTCGATGCGTCCGACGCGCTCGGCGTCGTCGATGAATAGCTTGCCGATGTATCCGGCATCCATGGCGCGTGCGCGCAGCGATCCGATGCGCGGCCAGTCGATGTCCTGCGGCGGCGTCAACGGCTCGGGTTGGCCGGCGTCGGCGACGATGCGCTGATTGACGTCGTTGAGCCGCGTCAGCGGAACCGCGCGGCGGTACGACCAGAATTGATCGAACGAGCGGCTCATCTCGCGACCCGCGTCGGGGCCGAGCACCAGCACGTCCCGATCGCGGTAGTCGAATTCCTGATCCCAGTCGAAGTAGCGATCCTCGTAATTGCGACCGCCGGCGATGCCGATCTCGCCGTCGACGAGGAACAGCTTGTTGTGCATGCGCTGGTTGAACGTGGAGAAGCAGCACAGGATGCCGGCGGCGAATTCGAGCGGCTGCGTGACGGCTTCGTCGAACGTCGGGTTGTAGAGCTTGAATTCGAGGTTTGCGTGCGCGCGCGCGATGCGCGAGAGCCATTCGACATCGTCGAGCGAGAACAGCTGATCCACCAGCACGCGCACTTTGACACCGCGCTCGGCGGCGGCGATGAGCTCGTCGAGCACGAGCCAGCCGGCGTCGTCCTCGGCCCAGATGAAAGTCTGGATGTCGATGCTTTTCTTCGCCGCGCGAATCAGGTGCACGCGCACGAGGAGGGCGTCTTCGCCGCGCTCGAGCACGTTGACGTAATGCACGGGCGCCGCCGGCGTGCTCGCCGCGCGCGCTTCGTCAACGAGCTTTCGGTACGGCGAATCGATCGCGCAGTGATCCTCGCGCGCGCAAGTGATCTGCGTCGGGCGCGCCGCGACCAGTGCGTCGGCCTGGCGCGCCAGCGTGCGATTGAGCCCGCAGCCGGTCGCGACCAGCGCGAGCGCGAGCAATGCGCCAGCACGCAGCAGCGCGACGGGAAAATGTCGCGCCTTCATAGCGCCGTCGGTCACGGCGCCAGACGCGTGGGAGAAGGAATCGCGAACACCTCGAAGTGGAGGTCGACCTTGTCGCTCAAGGTGCCGCGCCGCGAGCGCATCCCGAAATCGGAGCGACGGATCGCGCCGTCCACGACGATCGCGCAGTCGTACGCGGGCTTTTCGCATTCGGAGGCTTGCAGCTCCAAGCGCGTCGGCTGCTCGACGCCGCGGATCGTCAGGATGCCGGCAAGGTCGCCGCCCTTGCGCAGGCGCTGCAGCGGGAATGCTTCGGACACGAAACGGATTTCCGGATGATGCGAGACGTCGAAGAATTCGTCGGACTTGACCCAATTCTCGTAGCTGTCGTTGCTCATCTCGACCGCGTTGGCGTCGATGCGAGCGTCGACGATGGCCTGGTTGCGGAAGCGATCGATCGCGACCGTGCCATGCACCTTGCCGAAGCGGCCGTGGATCGAAAGAAGCCACATGACCTTGACGCCGAACTGCGCCTGCGAGCGGGTGCTGTCGAGCTCGATGCGATCGATGCTTTCCTCGGCGGCGGCGCAGCGTGCGCCGAGCACGGCCGCTATGAGCAGCGCGAAATGGAAACCGCGGTGCGCCATCGCCGCGTTCCTGCCGTCACGGCCACCAGAAATGATGGACCTCGGCCGTGCCGGGCTCGACCGCGCCTTCGCTGGGAACGCCGAGCCAGACGACGCCGGCGGGCGGAATGCCGCGGCCGGAATCCGACGTGCCTTCGGTCAGGAGCGCGACCAGATTTTCAAGCCCCGGATTGTGTCCGACCACGAGTAGCGGGTTGGCGTCGGCGTGCTCGTCGAGGACGCGGATCAAGGCCGCGGGAGTCGCCTCGTAGATGCGCGCCTCGCTGCGCACGTCGGCGTAGCCGATCGCGGCGAGCACGCGCTCGCAGGTTTCCTTGGCGCGCGCCGCGGGTGAGCAGAGCACGCGAGCGGGTTGCGCGGAGTGTTGCTTGAGCCACGCGCCGGCCGCATCGGCTTCGGCTTCGCCGCGCAGGGTCAGTACACGCGCGATATCGTCCTGTCCGGGAGTCGCGGGTTCGGCGTGCGCGTGGCGCACCAGGATGATCTCGCGGGGCATGGACGATCCCTCAAGGATGGCGATAGCCGATGATGCCCGAATCCATGCGGTCCAGGTCAATCAAGGCTTGGGGACGCGTACGCGACGGGGATCGGATCTGACGGTAAGTCGCCGACGAAAATGGACCGACGAAAACGGCGGACGGCGCGTGTCGGCCCGTCCGCCGGTTCTCGGGGCAAAGCCGGCTCAACCGCCGTTATCGCTCTTCTGCGGCGCGCCGCGATGCTTGAAGGGACGCGCGGCGTTGAACTGATCTTCCGTGATCGAGTCGGCGCCGTTGCTCAGGTGATCGAAGTGCTGCATTTCCTTGGCTTCGAAGTCGGCCTTGCTGACCTGGCCGTTGCCGCTGGCGTCGTAACGCTGCACGAAACGCTCGGCTTTCTGCTGAACGCGCTGCACGGCGACGGGCGAGGTGGCGACCTCGTCGGCATCGACGACGCCATCGCCGTTGCTGTCGAGTTTGGCGAAGCGGCTGTCGACCCACGCCTGATACTCGGCGCGGCTGATCGTGCCGTCGTGGTTGGTATCGATCTTGTCGAAGAAAGCCTGGCGCCAGGCGGCGCGCTTGTCGGCCGGCGAGGAAGTGCCGGTCGCGGGATCCGCCGCCGACGCGAGGCACGCAGCGGCGAGGGCGGAAATAGCGAAAACGGTAGTAACGAACTTGCGCATGGCAGGGTGCTCATCAAACGGCCACGCCGGCCGCACTGCCATTGAACGCGCTGCGCCGCGGTTTGCTGACGGCGGCGCTGCAAAGTTCGCGCAAAATCAGGTTAAGGCGGGCTGCCCGGCGGCTGAACGAGTCGACGCCGGCCGCGGAATTTCACCTCGGGTGCTTACATCGTAAAAAACGGTGGGCCTTCGCCCACCGTCGTCAGCCGAGTTTCTTCAGCCAGCGGATCAGCTTGGCCCAGTCTTCCTGATGCGAGCGCACCAGCTCGGAGTTGTAGTCGAAGATGCTCTTGCCGAGCGAAGAAGCCAGCACGTAGCCCTGCGTATCGCGAAGCTCCGCGACGATGGGGAACGGAAACTGCTTGATGTCCTCGACGGCCTGTTGCGAGGCATTCGTCCAAGGTTTCAGGCGGTTGGCGACGAGCGCGACCGGAACCTTGCCGCGCTTGATCTTCGGCAGGTCCGCCAGCTCCTTGAGGAACGGTGCCGCGGCTTCGAGATCGATCGCGGACGGTAGGATCGGCACGATCACGGCGTCGATGCCGTCGAGAATCTCGCCGACTTCGCCCGGGCGTATGCCGGCGGCGGAATCGATCACCACGCGCTGCGCGTCTTCGGGGATGTGTTTCGCCCAGTCCCGACGCAGGCCCGAGAGGCCGAGCACCGCGTTGGGCATCTCCGCACGCTTCTCGGCCCAACGCTGGCTGGAGCCCTGGCGATCCGCGTCGACCAAGACCGTGTTCTTGCCGTCGACCGCGTAATAGGCCGCGAGGTTGGTCGCGATCGTGGTCTTGCCCGCGCCGCCTTTGGAACTTGCCACCAGGACTTTCAGCATGAACGCCTCCCGTCGGTACGCAAAGTGGCGGGAAGGTTACACTGCCTTGCGCCGGCGACGAAAGCTCGGGTAGTTGCCGGGGCTATGGTTTTTGCGTCGAAGCCGGGGTGTCGGCGGCCGGGATCGTGCGCATCAGTTCGGGTCGCGACGGCTGCTCGGTGAGCGGCAGTTCCAGCTCGCTCTGGCGTCCCGCTGCGAGCATCGCGGCGCGCTGCTCGCAGCCCGGCTTGACGCGGCACTGGCGCTCGATGTCCTGCCGGATCAATGCGGTCGCATCGCCGTCGGCTGTGCTTAAGACGCCGACGGCCGAGCTGATCGACGGCACACCGAGCATCTTCGGATCGTGCACGTCGGTCCACAGATCGCCTTCGAGCCCCGTGCTCTCGTTCGCCCACAGCACCTGCGTCACCGGGATGTCCTGATCCGGCGGCATCGGCTCGGTGAAGAGGCCGAGCCGGTCGACGCACGAGAAAAGCTGGGTCAGGTCGATCCGGTACAGAACGTCCTCGTGCAACGCCAGCGACGGCAGATCGAATCCACAGTAGTAGCCCATGTCCTCCGCATCGATGTAGACGATCTCGGAGCCCGGATACAGCACGCTTTGCGCGAACGGCCAGCTGAAACGGTTCACCGCGGGATTTGCCGGCGGCGCCGAATTCTGAAGATTGAAGTGATAGAGCGTGATGAAGACCGCCTTCGGCGTCGTGCCCCATTCGGCCAACATCCAGACGTACGAGGCCAGCGTTGCCGGCTGACTGCCTTCGATCGGCACCGGCGGCGTCGCGTCCCAAAGACGCGATTGGAACGACAGCACCGACGGCCGCGCGTTCGAGCTCGGACGCAGGTACCCAATCGGACGCCCGCGATTGCCGCGATCGGAAAAATCGCCGAAGCCGAGGAACGGAATGCCGCCATAAACGGGATTTCCCACTTCGAGGAAATCGAGCACAAGATGCGCGCGCCAATACGGATCGCCCGGCAGATTGTCGTCGCCGTGCAGCGTTTGGAAACCCATCAGCCCGCGACCGGGCGCGACGCGCGGCTGCGAAGCATCCGGCGGTCCGGGATTGCGATGATCGTTGCGCGGCTCGTTGTTGAGCAGCAGCGTCCAGTAGAGATCCGGCGCGTAAGGTCCCGTGCACGGATCGCACGGGAGATTCTGCTGCCAGTAGTCCGAGCGCGGATACACGGTGCGCTCGGTGCCGCAGTTATTCCAGAGACAGGTGCCGACAACGAGCGGCGAGCTCGCGGTGCCGGTCGCGGGATCGGCGTAATCGGTCTTCACGGCCGGGATGCCAAGCATGCCCTGATCGTGGAACTCGGCTCTCGCGAACGGCAACCCGAACAGCGACAGCAACAATGGCAGACAGCGGGAGCGCACCAGGACTTCGCGTTCGGACGACGACAACAAATCGCATTCTGGCGCTGCGCGTATGGATCGACGCTGAAGCCAAGGTGTTCTCGACTCAGTAACCGGCGGCTTGTCCGTCCTTTCTTCCTTCCGACGCGCCGACGTAGGTTTTGTTCGCGGCGTCCCATTCGATCGCCTGATAACCGCCGTAAGGTCCGACCGCGAATCGGACGTCGTGGCCTTTCTGCATCAGGCCGCGCGCGGTTTCGTACGGGAAACCGGATTCGAGCTCGACGAAACCGCCGTTGATCATCGGCTCGGCTTGTCCTTCGGGCGAGGTCGAGCCTTCGTGCTGGATGCGCGGCGCGTCGCCGGCTTCCTGCAGGTTCATGCCGAAATCGATCAGGTTCATCACGATCTCGACGTGGCCTTGCGGCTGCATGTCGCCGCCCATGACGCCGAACGAAAGCCACGGCGCGCCATCCTTGGTGATGAACGCGGGGATGATCGTGTGGAACGGACGCTTGCCGGGTTCGAACGTGTTCGCATGACCTTCCTTCAACACGAACAATTCACCGCGATCCTGCAGGATGAAGCCGAGTCCCGGCGGCGACATGCCCGAGCCCATGCCGCGGAAGTTCGATTGGATCAGCGACACCATGTTGCCCCACTGATCCGCGGCGGTCATGTAGATCGTGTCGCCGCCGAGCTTGGGATCGCCGGCGTCGACCTTGTCGAGCGCGTGATCGGGCGAGATCAGCTTGCGGCGCTGCGCCGCGTAATCCTTCGACAACAGGAAGTCGATCGGCGCCTTGCTGAACGCGGGATCGGCGTAGAACTTCGCGCGATCCTCGAACGCGAGCTTCTTGGCCTCGACGAAAAGATGCACGTGCTCGGTGCTGCCGAACGGAATCTTCGAGAAATCGTAGCCTTCGAGGATGTTGAGCATCTGCAATGCTGCGAGACCCTGGCCGTTCGGCGGCAGCTCCCAGACTTCGTAGCCGCGGTAGCTCGTCGAAATCGGCTCGACCCATTCGCCTTTGTGCGCGGCGAGATCTTCGTACGACAGAAAACCGCCGTTCGCTTTCATGTAATCGCCGATCGTGTGCGCGATCTTGCCTTTGTAGAACGCATCGCGACCGCCGTTCGCGATCGTCTCGAGCGTGTTCGCGAGATGGGCGTTCTTCCAGATCTGGCCTTTCGCAGGCGCCTTGCCGCCGATCGTGAACTGCTCGGTGAAGCCCGGATATTTCGAGAGGCGCGCCACCGAGAGGTTCCAGTAGTACGCGATCAGCTCGGTCATCGGAAAACCTTCGCGCGCGTAGCGGATCGCTGGCGCGAGATCGTCCTTCATCGAAAGCTTGCCGAAGCGATCGTGCAGCGCGAACCATCCGTCGACGCAGCCCGGCACGCTGACCGGTAGCGGACCCGTTGGCGGAATGTCCTTGTAGCCGTTGTCCTGGAACCATTTCAGCGACAGCGATTTCGGCGAGCGGCCGGAACCGTTGTAGCCATAGAGCTTCTTCGTCTTCGCATCCCAGACGATCGCGAAGAGATCGCCGCCGACGCCGTTCGAAACCGGCTCCATCAAGCCGAGCGCCGCGTTCGCAGCGATGGCCGCATCGACGGCGGTGCCGCCTTTCTTCAAGACATCGAGCCCGATCTGCGTCGCCAGCGGATGCGAGGTCGCGACCATGCCGTGCTGCGCGATGACTTCCGAGCGCGTCGCGAACGATTTGCCGGTGATGCGATCCCCGGCGTTCGCGGCGAAACTGATGAGGGCGGTGCAGACGGCGATGGCGATCCGGCGCATGGCGTGACCTCGGCGAAAGCAGCGAGCATACGACGGGAGGAGCCGAATTCGCGTCGGAAAAGCAGCATCAGATGTCGCCTCTCCCGCTTGCGGGAGAGGCCGCCCGAAAGGGCGGGTGAGGGAAGTCGGAGTGGTGCGCTTGGGGAGTGGCGATTTGGAGCGCGAACCAAGCTGTCCTCACCCTACCCTCTCCCGCAAGCGGGAGAGGGGAAATGCGGCGGCGATTCAGTCGCCCAGAGTCTCGCGCATGAATTCCGGCGAAGCCAGCGCCGCCTTGTGCATGTCGGCGTTGTAGTAACGCGTCTCGAACTGCTTGGTCTGCGCGCCGCGCTCGCGGAAGCCGGAAAGATCCGCGCCCTTGCGCGCCAGTGTCGAGCTCCACCAGCCGGTCGGATAGCACGGCTGCGGGAACGTCAGCGTACGCACGGCCTGGAAATCCGCGGTGCGCATCGCGGCGCGCATCGACTTGATGAGATCCAGGTGCGCGATCGGCGATTCGGACTGCTGCACCAGGATGCCGCTCGGCTTCAGCGCCTTGTACACGCTCTCGTAGAAATCCGCGTTGAAAAGGCCTTCGGCCGGACCGACCGGATCGGTCGAGTCGACGATGACGACGTCGAGCGATTCGGGCTCGCAGTCGGCCATGTACTTGATGCCGTCGACGAAGAGGAGCTCAGCGCGCGGATCGCCATTCGATTCGCACAATTCGGGGAAATATTTTTCGGCGAGGCGCGTCACGCGCTCGTCGATCTCGACCTGCACCGCGCGCTCGACTTCCTCGTGCTTCAACACTTCGCGCAGCGTGCCGCAGTCGCCGCCGCCGATGATGACGACCTGCTTGGCGCGCGCGTGCGTGAAGAGCGCCGGGTGCGACATCATCTCGTGATAGAGGAAGTTGTCGCGCGTCGTCACCATCATGCAGCCGTCGATGACCATCAGCTTGCCCCAGTCGGTCGAGTCGTAGATCTCGATCGTCTGGTACGGCGTCTTTTCCGCGTGCAGGCGCTCCTTGATGCGGAACCCGATCGACGAGCCGGAATGCAGATGCTGCTCGGTGAACCAGCTCGGTCCGGTGGCGGTGTTCTCGGTCGACATGGGCTTCCTGCGGGCTGGGTCGGGCGGGGCGCGCGATTGTACCGATTTCGCACTACCGATTGCGTCCTGCCGGACACCGGCGCGCAACCCTGCTCTCGTTACAATACGCGGCCGCTGATGACGTACTGGAATGAGAACGTGACCGATCAACGCTGGGACATCGCCAAGGCGCGCCACACCTGGTCGATACCGCACTGGGGCGAGGGCTACTTCGACGTCGACGATGCCGGCGCGCTCGTCGTCGCGCCGCGTCGCGGCGACGGACCCTCGATCGCGCTGCCGGCGATCGTCGACGCGGCGCACGCGCGCGGCCTGCGCCTGCCGCTGCTGGTGCGCTTCAGCGACATCCTGCGCGATCGCCTGGCGCGCCTGCAGGCCGCGTTCGCCAAGGCGATGCGCGAATGGGACTACCCGGGCGGCTACACCGCGATTTATCCGATCAAGGTGAACCAGCAGAAAGGCGTCGCCGGCGAGCTCGCCGCGGCCGGCGGCGAAGGCTTCGGGCTCGAAGCGGGCTCCAAGCCGGAGCTGATGGCCGTGCTCGCGCTCGCCAAACCCGGCAGCGTCGTCGTCTGCAACGGCTACAAGGATCGCGAATACGTCCGACTCGCGCTGATCGGGCGCAAGCTCGGGCTCGAGATCTTCATCGTCATCGAGAAACCGTCGGAGCTTCAACACGTCATCGAGGAATCGCGCGCGCTCGGCGTCGAGCCGCTGCTCGGCGTGCGCATGCGCCTGGCCAGCCTCGGCGCCGGCAAATGGCAGAACACCGGCGGCGACAAGGGCAAGTTCGGCCTCACGCCGCGCCAGCTGCTCGATCTGCTCGCCGGGCTGAAAGAGGCGAAGCTCTCGCACGCGCTCAAGCTCCTGCATTTCCATATGGGCTCGCAGATGTCCAACGTGCGCGACATCGCCGGCGGCATGCGCGAAGCCGTGCGCTACGTCGTCGAGCTCGCCGCGAGCGGCATCTCGATCGACTACGTCGACGTCGGCGGTGGACTCGGCGTCGACTACGAAGGCACGCGCTCGCGCTCGGAGTGCTCGATCAACTACGGCCTCGATCAGTACGCGAGCACGATCGTGCAGCCGCTCGCCGAAGCCATCGAGGAGCACGGCCTGAAGCCGCCGCGCGTCCTCACCGAATCCGGCCGCGCGATGACCGCGCATCACGCCGTGCTCGTCGTCAACGTGACCGAAGTCGAAGAAGCGCCGCAAGGCGCGATCGCGCACGCGCACAAGGACGAGCCCGCGGTGTTGCGGCATCTTCGCGAGATCCACGACGAGATCGACGCGCGCCCGCCGACCGAGCTTTATCACGAAGCGCAATACCGTCTTAGCGAAGGCCAGTCGCTGTACGCGCTCGGCCAGCTCGGGCTTGCGGACCGCGCGCGGCTCGATGATTTCTACTACGCGATCTTGAATGCCGTGCGGCCGCGGCTCAAAGCCGACGAGCCTTCGCATCGCGAGCTTCTGGACGAGCTCAATCAGAAACTCGTCGACAAGTATTTCGTGAATTTCTCCGTGTTCGAATCGATCCCGGACGTCTGGGCGATCGACCAGGTGTTTCCGATCGTGCCGATCGCGGGACTCGATCGCGCGCCGGATCGGCGCGGCGTGATCGCCGATCTCACCTGCGATTCCGACGGCCGCATCGATCAGTACGTCGATTCCGACGGCGTCGACGTCAGCTTGCCGCTGCATTCGATGCGCGCCGGCGAGCCGTATCGCCTCGGCATCTTCCTGGTCGGCGCGTATCAGGAGACGCTCGGGGATATCCACAATCTTTTCGGCGACACCGACGCGGTCAACGTGCGCATCGGTGCCGACGGCGGCTACGAATTCGCGCACGTCAAGCACGGCGACAATGCCGACGTGATGCTCGACTACGTCGGCTACGATCTGAACGCGTTGCGCGTCGCATATCGCGACAAGATCGTGCGCGCGGACATCGGCGAGAGCGAAGCGGCGCGGCTGGAGGCAATCCTCGAAGCGGGGCTCACGGGTTATACGTATCTGGCCGAGAGTGTTTGAGAGGGAAGACAGGAATTCACTAAGGCAACAAACGCATGAATGATCTGAAAATCGGTTTTGCCGGACTCGGTGCGATGGGCCATCCGATGGCCGGACACCTCGCGCGCGCGGGTTTGCTCGCGGCCGTATGGAATCGAAGCCACGCCAAAGCCGAAGCGGTCGCGAAAGAGCTTGGCGTCGCGGCGCCGGCGACGGTGAAAGAGCTCGTCGAGGCCTGCGGCATGATCGCTCTGTGTGTGCCCGCGGATGCGGACGTGCTCACGCTCGCGCGCGATATCGCGGCGCATGCGCGAAGCGGCACCATCGTCGTCGATCATTCGACCGTGTCGTCGGTTACCGCACGCGCCGCGCGCGACCTGCTCGCCGCACGCGGCTGCGCGTTTCTCGATGCGCCGGTCTCCGGCGGCGTCGAAGGCGCGAAAAACGGCAAGCTCTCGGTGATGGTCGGCGGCGATGCGGACACGCTCGTGCGCGTGCGTCCCGCGCTAGATTGCTACGCCGCGCGCATCAGCCACATGGGCGACGTCGGCGCGGGACAGAACACCAAGGCGGTCAATCAGGTGCTCGTCGCCGGCATCGCGCAGGCGGTCTGCGAAGGGCTCGCGCTCTCCGAAAAACTCGGGCTCGATCCCGAGCGGCTATTGCCTACCTTGCAAGCCGGCGCCGCCAGCAACTGGTTTCTCGACAAGCGCGGCGCGACGATGTTGAAGAGCGAGTTCGCGGTCGGCTTCAAGCTCGCGCTGCTGCACAAGGATCTGAAGATCGTGCGCGAGCTCGCACTCGCCGCCGGCACCGATCGTTCGGTGATCGAGAAATCGCTCGCCGACTACGCCGTGCTGCTCGCGCAAGGCCACGGCGACGAAGACATTTCCGCGTTGATCCGCCTCAAGCGCGGACGCTCGAAGTAATACGCCAGGAATTACGCGTCGCCGCGACCGCAACGACACCCGGACGGCGAAGCCGTCCGGGTGGTGAGATCAACCGTCGAAGCTGTTCGCGAAAATCATGTCCGGCGGCGTCGAAAATCCGAACGCCCAGAGCTTCGAGCTGTTGTCGATGACGTACACGACGCCGTTGACGATGATCGGGCTCTGCCAATGCGGGCTGCCGATGTGCTCGGACGTCCACAGCGCATCGCCGGTGGCGGGATCGCGTGCGACGATGCAGGTGCCGCCGGAACATCCGCTGATGCTGTAGACGACGCCGTTGGCGACGATCGGCGAGGTCGAGGACGTGCTCTTCTCCCAGACCTGCGCAAGCTGCGGCACGTTCGAGCCGTCGAGGCCGAGCTTGAGGCCTGACAAGCCTTGTCCGCTCGCGACGAACGTCCACGCGTCGCCGCCGGTGTCGACCCACGTCGCCGGCTGCTCGCGCATGCCGCCGCCGCCTTGGGGGACGTCGATGAGCTGGATCTCACCGCCGACGTGCGCGGGGCCGCCCTGGCCGCTCATGTTGTCGAGGTTGATCAGGCGGAGTTTCGCGTCCTTGCCGGTCTGCACGGCGAGATGCGCGACGGTGCTACCCGCGGGCACTTTCAAGATCGCCGGCGAGATCGAGCCGAGATCGATGTCCTGATCGTCGAGCTGCTGGAAATTCGTCGGCGTGTAGCTGTCGCGCGGCATGCCGCCGCCGGCGCCGGTGCCGTCGTGGGCGAGCGCGAGCACGCTGTCGCCCCAGTTGAAGCCACCGCTGCTGGCGTTGAAATGGCCGTTGCCGGTCGCGAAGTAGACGCGGTCCGTGCCCGCGTCGTAGACCGCGCCGCCGCGGCCCCAGATGCCGCTCTGGTGAGTCGCGCAATCGTCGACGCCGGGCGTGCCGTTGTTGACGAAGTGCATCGACATGTCGCTACACAGCGTGTTGAAGACGACTTGCGCGCCGGTGTCGAGGTTGATCGTCGTGATGTGGCCTTGATAGTCGCCGCCGTCGCCGATGTAGCCGTCGGTCACCGAGTAGAGCCAGTTCGTGCCGCCGGCGTTGACGATGGTGAGGCCCGACGCGCCTTTCTCGACGCTGTTCTTGAGCGTGACCAGCTCCGGCCAGCCGCCGGTCGTGACTTCGGTGCCGTCGCCGACCTGATACTTATGCACGTAGCCGTCGACGCCGTAGCTGTAGACGTACTGGCGACCGGCGTCGATCGCGGGCGATGCGGTCGTCGGCTGCGTGCCGGTCGTCGTCTTGTGCCAGATCTCGGTTCCGGTCGCGGCATCGATCGCCATCAACCGGCCGTTCTTGGCGAGCGCGAAGAGAACGTTCTTGGTGCCGCTCGGCGTCACGACGTTCGAGAGATAGACCGGCGCGCTATCGACGCCGGCAGGAATCGTTACGCCGTAAAGCGTCGCTATCTGCGCGACGTTGCCGGCGTTGATCGTGGTTTCGGCAGTGTTGTAACCGGTGTGTGCGGCGTCGTAGCCGAATTGCATCCAGTCGGCCGCGAAAGCGCTCGCGGAGGAAAGCATCAGCGCAGCGGCGATGCTTCGCGTCAAGGTCGTGGGTGACATCATGTCGGTTCCTTAGGTTCGGTGATTACGGCGTCGTGCCATCGAAGCCGTCGGCGAAAATCACGTCGGTCGTGCCTTCGGAGAAGGTCGCGGTGACGGTGCAATCGTCCGTGATCGGACCGGTCGTATAGATGTTGTCTTGCAGGTTGCCGCCGCAGCCGGTGACCGCGTCGATGACATAGGGCGCGATCGGTGTGATCGTGAACGCCGTCGTGTCGCCGTCGTTCACGGTTTGCGGCGTCGCAGGTTCAATCGTGCCTTCGCTGCCGTCGCCCGCATCCGGCGTCACCGTGTGCGTGATGATCGCGAACGTCGCGCTCACGGTGCAGTCTTCGGTGATCGCGCCGGTCGTGTAGGTATTGCCGACAAGGCTGCCGCCGCATCCGGTGACGTCGGCGATCGCGTAGTGCGCATCGGGCGTGACGGTGAAGCTGGTGGTGTTGCCGTCGTCGACGGTTTGCGGCGTCGACGGATCGATGCTGCCGCCGGTGCCCGCGGTCGGCGTCACCGTGTGCGTGACGCCGCCGCCGGCGATGCCGAAGGCCCACAAGCCGGAGTTGTCATCGATGACGTAGACGACGCCGTCGACGAGGATGGGACTCTGCCAGTGGCGGTTCGAGATGTGCTCGGATGTCCACAGCGCATCGCCGGTCAAAGGATTGCGCGCGACGACGCAGGTTCCACCGGAGCACGAGCTGATGCTGTAGAGGATGCCATTGGCGACGATCGGCGACGTCGTCGAGTTCGACTTCTGCCATTGCGGCGTCAGCATCGGCGCGTTCGAGCCGTCGAGTCCGAGCTTGAGACCGGAAAGTCCGCTGCCGTTGGCGACGAAGAGCCAGATCGATCCGTCGCCGGCGCTGTCGACCCATGTCGCCGGCTGCTCGCGCATGCCGCCGCCGCCTTGCGGGACGTTGATCAGCTGCAACTCGCCGCCGACGTGCGCGGGACCGCCCTGGCCGCTCATGTCGTCGAGATCGAGAAGGCGCAGCTTGGCGTCCTTGCCGGTCTGCATTCCGATGTGCGGGACCGTGCTTCCCGCAGGCGCCTGCATGAGGACCATCGAAATCGAGCCGAGATCCGTGTCGGAGTTGTACAGCGACACGTAGTTCGTCGGCGTGTAGCTGTCGAGCGGCATGCCGCTGCCGGCTCCGGTGCCATCGGGTGCGAGCGCGAGCACGCTGTCGCCCCAATCGAAGCCGACCGAATTCGCGTTGAAGTCGCCGTTGCCGGTCGCGATGTAGACGCGGTTCGTCGCCGGATCGTACGTCGCTCCGCCGCGGCCCCAGATGCCGCTCATCTGGCCGCGCCGGAACATCGGCGCATCGTCCGCGTAGTTGCAGTCGTCGACGCCGGGCGTTCCGTTCGAGACGAAGTGGATCGTCAGATCGCTGCAGTCGGCGTTGAAGATGTTTTGCGCGCCGTTCGAGAGATCGATCGAGACCAGATGTCCTTGATAGTCGCCGCCGTCGCCGATGTAGCCGTCGGTGACGACGACGAGATACGTGCCGGAACTGGTCTCGGCGATCGTGAGTCCGCTGGCGCCTTTCTCGACATCGGGCTTGAGCGTGATCAATTCCGGCCAGCCGCTGCCAGTGATCTCGGTGCCATCGCCGATCTGGTACTTATGCGCGAAGCCGTCGACGCCGTAGCTGTAGACGTAAAGTCCGCTCGGGTCGATCGCGGGCGATGCCGTCGTCGGCTGTCGTCCGGTCTGCGATTTGTGCCAAATCTCCGCGCCGGTCGCGGCGTCGATCGCCATCAAGCGTCCGTTTTCCGACAGCGCGAAGAGGAGATTCTTAGTTCCGCTCGGCGTCTCGACGTTGCTCTTGTAGACCGGTGCGCTGTCGACGCTCGCGGGGAGAGTGACGTGATAAAGCGTGGTCAGCTGGGCGACGTTGCTTGCGCCGATCGTCGTTTCGGCGGGGTTGTAGCCGGTGTGCGCGGCGTCGTAGCCGAACTGCGTCCAGTCCGCCGCGCCTGCGTCGGAAACGAAACCGGGAATCGTGCAGAACGCCGCGTAGAACAGGGTCTTCACTCGCATCTCGATCCGTCTCCGAGGTTCGATGCCGACATCGCATCGGGGAAGGGGGCGCGCATCTTACGACGGCCCGGCTGTGCGCACGATGACGGCCAGTGCCGACTCCGGAATCATCGCCGCGATCCGGTTCGCAAAAATGTGACGCAGGCAAGATCGCCGCCGCAATGCAAATCTAACGTTTGCCGTGCTAGAAAGCCGTTAGTGACTTGCGGGGGCAGGCTCATGACATCACACCAGTGGAACCACCGGCTGGCAGGCACAGCCTTGACGCTAGTCGCGGCCGGATCGGGCTTGGCTGCCGCCGGCGTGCCATCCGGTTTGAGGCTCGACCGCTTTCCGGATGACTCGACGACCTTCTCGCAGCCGATCGGCATCCGCGCGCCGAACGATGGCAGCGGGCGCGTCTTCGTCATCGAACGCTGCGACGACATCCGCGTCGTGAAGAACGGCGTGCTGTTGAGCACGCCGTTCCTGTCGGTCAATGCCAGCTGCGGCGGCGAGCAGGGCATTCTCGGGCTCGCGTTCGATCCTGGTTTCTCCAGTAACGGCACGTTCTACGTCAGCTACACGGCGCCGGCCGGCGACCCGAGAATCGGCAGCTATCCCGATCAGGTGCTGGCGCGCTACACCGTTTCTCCGCCCGACGGCGACGTCGCGATTCCCACCGGAACCGTGATCCTTCGCGTGCCGGACATCGCCGACAATCACAACGGCGGCGACCTTCACTTCGACAATCAGGGCTATCTCAACTGGTCGGTGGGCGACGGCGGCGTGCAGGGCGATCCGAACGGATTCGCGCAATGCACGGGGCGCAAGAAAGCGGACAACAATCCGTCGAGCTGCCACAACACGTCGGGCTCGGGCGACACGTACTACCTGATGGGCAAGATCATCCGGCTCGATGTGCACAACACGACGGCGTCCGCGCCGGCGAATTTCTGCGGAGCGACGCCGGGCTCGCCCGCGCCGTACGCGGTGCCCTCGGGCAATCCGTTCGCGGATGTCGGCGCGCATCCCGACGATTGCGCCGAGATCTTCAACTGGGGATTCCGCAATCCGTTCCGCTTCAGCATCGATCGCGAAACCGGCGACATGCTGATCGGCGACGTCGGCCAGAACACCTACGAAGAGATCGATTTCCAGGCCGCCGGAAGTCCCGGACAGAACTTCCAATGGAACGCGTGCGAAGGATTCCACACGTATCCCAACGGCAGCACGCCGTGCGCGGGACCTTCGGGCAGCGTGCCGCCGAAGCTCGACTATGCGCACGATTTCGGCTGCGCGGTGATCGGCGGTTACCGTTATCGCGGACCGATTGTCGCGCTGCGCGGGCAATACATCTTCAGCGATTCGTGCCAAAGCAGCATCCGCATCGTCGCCGATGCGGGCAACAACGTATCGCCGTGGACGTACGTCGAGCTCGACAATACGCCCGGCATGAGCGCTTATAGTTTCGGCGAGGACGAAGCCGGCAATCTCTACGTCGCCGACGGCGGCGGACCGGTCTACATCTTCCGATCCGACAGCAGCGGCGATCTCATCTTCGCCAACGGGTTCGATCCGTAAGCATCCGGCATCGGTGCTAAAGTCCGCGCCTCTGCGGACTCGGGAAAAATAGAGTCCGCGACTTCGCGGACTCCGGGGAAGAGCGATGCGGATGATTCGGCTGATGCTGGGCGGCGTGCTGGGTGCCGCGGCGATCCACGCGGCGGCGCAGACGGCGCCGCCGGATCTGACGCTCGAAGAAGTGACCGACCAGGTGCAGGCGCCGATCGGCGTGCGCGCGCCGCACGACGGCAGCGGACGGCTCTTCGTCATCTCGCAGGCCGGCGCGATCCGCATCATCAAAGACGGCACGCTGCTGCCGACGCCGTTCCTCACGCTCTCGGTGACGTATCCCGGCACCGGCGGCACGAGCGGTCTGCTCGGCCTTGCGTTCCATCCGAATTACGGCCACGACGGCCTGCCGCACAACGACGAGTTCTACGTCGTCTACATGCGTTCGGGCGATTGCACGGCGCCGGGAAGCTGCCTCGGCAGCGGTCCGGACGAAGTCATGGAGCGTTACACCGTATCTTCCGATCCGGATGTCGCCAATCCGACCGGAACGGTCGTCTTGAGGCTCGCCGACAATTCGCCGCCGTCGTTCCACAACGGCGGCGACATTCATTTCGGTCCGGACGGCTATCTCTACATGTCCTCCGGCGACGGCGGCCAGGAAAGCGGAACGCACTGGCTCGCCGAGTGCCTGTGGAAAAAACCCAACGACACGACATCGACCAGCTGCGGGGGAAGCGGAGCGACGCCGCAGTATTTCCTGCGCGGCAAGATGCTGCGCATCGACGTCGACACGCGTGGCGAAACCGCAACCTCCGAGATGTGCGGCACCGCGACCGGCGAGCCGGCAGAGTATTCGATTCCGCCCGGCAATCCTTACGTCGGCACCAGCGAAACTTGCGATGAAATCTATCTCTACGGTTTTCGCAATCCGTGGCGCTGGAGCTTCGATCGCGCGACCGGCGATATGTGGATCGGCGACGTCGGCCAGAGTCAGTTCGAGGAGATCAACCTTCGCGTCGCGAATTCGACGGAGCCGGTGTTCTACGGCTGGCACTGCATGGAAGGCACCAACATCTTCAATTCCTCGCAGGTGTGCACGCCACCGATCGCCGCGAACGTGCCGCCGCTGATGGAATACAACCACAACACCGGATCGCGCTGCGCGGTGACGGGAGGCTATCGCTATCGCGGTCCGATCGGACCATTGAACGGCATGTACATCTTCGCCGACTCGTGCTCGAGCGAAATCTTCTTCGCCAAGCCGAACGATCAGGACGTCTGGTCGTTCACCGTCTGGCGCAACGACGCGAACGGCTACGGTACGTATTCGGGTTTCGGCGAAGACGAAGCCGGCAATCTCTATGTCGCCAACACCGCAACCGACATCGTCTATCGCTTCCACTCCGATCAGCAGACCGTGACGCACACCGTCACGCCGGTTGCGGGCGAGCACGGAACGATTTCGCCCGACACGCCGCAGATCGTCAATGACGGTGACACGATCGTGTTCACGTTGCTGCCGGAATCGGGCTATCTCGTCGCCAACGCCATCGGCTGCGGCGGCACGCTCGACGGCGACACGTTCACGACGGCGCCGATCACGGCCGATTGCGAAGTCGATGCAACATTCATGGTCGGCGATCGGATTTTCGGCGACGGGTTCGAAGGTGCAGTGCCGTAACTGTCGCGATGCTCGTCGTGCCGGCGGAGGCCATCTCTTCGTCATTCCGGTGAAGGCCGGAATCCAGCTCCTTGTCGTCTGTGTGACCGCCCCACGCCGTCATCCCGGCGAAAGCCGGGATCCATTTGCTGTTGCTTTGCTTTGATCGGTTCGGTTTTCTCCTAAAACACATCCGTGTGTTTTTCCGTCCGCCCTCCTGGCGGACGGGTCACTTCTCTTTGCTTGCCCAAAGAGAAGTAACCAAGAGAAAGGCACCCCCGCGGTCGCGGTCGCCGGGCTCCTGCCCGGCGACTCCGTGAGGTCGCTACGGGGTTCGCTGACGGCACGTCCGTGTGCCGGCAGCGAACGCGCGGGCATCGTGCCCGCGCCCCTTCGGGCTTTTCCTCCGCGCCCTCACCGCGACCGAGGGGGACCCGGAGGAGCGAAGAAGCGGACGTCCCTGTCCGCAGAAGCGGGCGCGTCGCTGCGCTCGCTAACAAAGACCTCTCGCCATTCCGCACGCCACACGCCGTCATTCCGGCGAAGGCCGGAATCCAACATCTCGCTTTAGCTTCATCTTTTGATCTCGGGGCCCGTGTGGGACGGCGAAGGGCGGACGGAAGAGGCCCGCGCGAAAGCGCGGGTGAGCGCGAGGGATCGCGCTCATTCCGCAGCAGGACAGGGATGTCCTGTCAGCGGAACCCCGGCCGCCCGTAGCGAACCGGCGTAGCCGGCGTCCTACCCGGGCTGCCCTTCTCTTTGGTTACTTTCTCTTGGGCAAGCAAGAGAAAGTGACCCGCTCGCCAGGATGGCGAGTGGAAAACACAGGGACGTGAGTCGGTTATCGCCTAGCGCCGAAGAGCAACAACAACAACCAATGGATCCCGGCTTCCGCCGGGATGACGGATGAGGGGCTGGATTCCAGACTTCGCTAGAACGATGAGCGCCACGAGCGCGCCACACGCAAACCTATTGCGCCGGCGTTTCCTTCAACGCAATCGCGTTGATGCCGTTGTCGCTCAGCGATTTCTTCGCACTCTCGAGTTCGCTCGCGCTCGGATACGGACCCAGCCTCACGCGATGCCACGCCTTGCCGTTGACGGTGACGGGCTGCACCTGCGCGACGAAGCCGAGCAATGCGAGCTTGGCCTTGATCTCGTCCGCGCCTTTCGCATCCGGATACGAGCCCGCCTGCAGGATGTAGCGACCGCGCTCGGCCGGCGGTGTGGTCGTAACCGCCGGTGTTGTGGCGGTCGCGTTCGGCGTGTTCGCCGCGGCCGTCTTGGCTTGCTGCTCGGCTTTCGCCTTCGCCGAAAGCTCGGCGTCGGGAATCACGACTTCGTTGGCTTCGAGCACCTTGTAGAAGTCGTAGCTCTTCTTCGGCGGCTCCTTCGGCTTGCCCGTGTCGGCGACCGCGGGCTCGCTCGCCTGCGGCGCGGTCGCGGCGGGATTGGGCTGCGGCAGGTTCTTCTTGCGCAAGAGTGGCGCCCAGTCCTTGAACAGGACGACGAGCATGAGGCTGATGCCGAGCAGGAGGCCGATCCCTACCCAGATCCAGGCCGGCCACGAATTGCTGCCGCCGCGCGTTGCCTGGCGGCCCTTCTTTACTGCCATTACATGCTCTCCGGGGCGGAAATGCCCAATAGGTCGAGACCGTTCGCCAGCACTTGCCGCGTCGCTTGCGCGAGCGTCAGGCGCGCGTCGCGAACGTCGCTGTCGTCGACCAGGAACTGGTGCGTGTTGTAGTACGCGTGGAATGCGGCCGCGAGCTCGCGCAAATACGTCGCGATCAGATGCGGCTCGAGATTCGCGCCGGCGCTTTCCACGACTTCAGGATAGCGCGACAGCTCGACCATCAGGGCCTGCTCGGCATCGCTGTCGAGGCGCGCGAGATTCGCAAGCCCGTTATCCGCGCTCCAGGCGAGGTTGCGCTCTGCGAGCTGGCGCATGACGCTGGCGACGCGCGCGTGCGCGTACTGGATGTAGTAAACCGGATTGTCGTTGGTCTGCGCGCGCGCAAGGTCGATGTCGAAGATCAGCTGCGAATCGGATTTGCGCGCGATCAGGAAGTAGCGCGTCGCGTCGCGGCCGACCTCTTCGATGAGATCGCGCAAAGTCAGATAGCTGCCGGCGCGCTTGCTGAGCTTCACTTCCTCGCCGCCGCGCGTCACCGTCACCATCTGGTGCAGGACGTATTCCGGCCAGCCTTTCGGGATGCCGGCATCGAGCGCCTGCAGGCCCGCGATCACGCGCGCCAGCGAGCCGTGATGATCGGCGCCGAGCTCGGTGATCGCGCGCTCGTAGCCGCGTTCCCATTTGCTCAAGTGATACGCGACGTCCGGCAGGAAATACGTGAAGCTGCCGTCGGACTTGCGCATGACGCGGTCCTTGTCGTCGCCGAAGTCGGTCGTGCGCAGCCACAACGCGCCGCCTTCGTCGAACGTATGGCCGCCGGCGACGAGGCGGTGCATCGTCGCTTCGACATTGCCTTTCGTATACAGCGAAGATTCGAGGAAGTAGACGTCGAACTCGACGCCGAACGCCTTGAGATCGAGATCCTGCTCGTGGCGAAGATACGCCACCGAAAAGCGTCGGATCGCATCGACGTCGTCCGGATCGCCTTTGGCGCGAACTTCCTCGCCGTCGGCGTGCACGCTCTCGCGTGCGAGGTACGCGCGCGCGACGTCCTTGATGTAATCGCCGCGGTACCCGTCGGCCGGCCAGCCGTCCGCGTCGGGCTCGATGTTGCGGCAGCGAGCCTGCACCGAGAGCGCGAGATTCATGATCTGCGCGCCGGCATCGTTGTAGTAGAACTCGCGCACGACTTTCCAGCCGTTGGCGTCGAGCGCGCGCGCGATGCAATCGCCGATCACCGCGGCGCGGCCGTGGCCGACGTGCAGCGGACCGGTCGGGTTCGCCGATACGAATTCCACGCCCGCCATGCGTCCGGCGCCGCCTTCGCCGCGCCCGTAGGCGTGGCCCTTGGCCAGCACTTCGCCGATCTCGTGCTGGTACGCGGCGCGGCTCAGGAAGAAATTGATGAATCCCGGTCCCGCGATCTCGACCTTGGCAATGCCGTCTCGCGCGGGCAGCGCGCCGACGATGGCCTGGGCGATGTCGCGCGGCTTCTTGCCCGCCGATTTCGCGAGCATCATCGCGATGTTGCTCGCGAAATCGCCGTGATCTCGGGTTTTCGTGCGCTCGACAACGAACGCGGGCGGCGCGCCCGCGGGCAATGCGCCGGAGGCGGCGAGCGCAGCCACGGCTTCGAGAATCGAATCGCGCAGGAGTTCTTTCACGGCAAGATCGCGTCAAAACCCGTCATTCTACCGGTCAACGCGCCGTTCCCGAAATTCGATCGTTCGCGCATCGCGACGCTTGTCATCGCAGTGTCGCGAATCGCACTTAACGTTTGCGCCTTAAGAGGATGGAGTGGTGGCGGCGTGCGGGATGCGCACGGCGCCGCGGTGCAGGGACGCACCAACTCCGTCTTCGCCTTTCAGCGGCGCGCTTCAGGCGACGAGATCGGCGACGGTCGCGCGATACGTCTCGATGACCTGCTGCCCCGTCGCCGGCGATCCGTGCATCGCCACTCGCGCACGCACCCCGAGCGTCAATGCCTTCAGAAGCGGCGCATTGCGCTGCTTGCCGGCCTCGAAAGCGACCTGGCCGATCGGCGAATTGAACCGGTGCAGATCGAAGAAGAAGCGATCCTGACCGTCGGTCAGGAAGCCGAGCGCGGGCAGCGCGCTTTCGCCGGCGTCGAGCGAGCGGCCGCTCAGCATCTCGCGCTCGCGGCACAGGTTTTCGCCGTTCGCCGCGAACGCCGCGAATGCGTCGGCAACGTTCGCGGTGTCCAGATCGGCTGCGATGAGCGCAAGACGATGCCCGCGCAACAGCATCGGATCGGAACGCCAGCCCGGCCGGTGCTTGTCGAGCTTGACGTCGAGCTTGGACGCGAGCGCGCCGCCGCTCTGCACGAGCTCGGCCGCGTTATAGGCGCCGCCGGCGCGCGCGTCGAAGGTCGATCCTGCGATCATGAGCTCGAGCGCGGCGTAGAGATCGGCATCGCGCTCGCGGTCGAAGCCGGTCGCATCGAGAATGCGCAGCATCTCCTCGGTGCTGGCGCGCTCGTTGGCGCCGATGCCGGACGAAAACATCGGCGCTTCGCGCTGGCGCAGGTCGTGACCTGCGCCGAACAGCAGCAGCGCGCAACCGTCGCGCACCGACAATTCTTCCGCTCCGGGCGCGGCGAGCAGGCGCGTGATGCGGCCGTCGCAGATTTCGAGGATGTGGCCTTCGTTGTGGTAAGCGTGGAAATCGGTGCCGAGATGGCCGTGCCGTGTCGCGAGGCGTGCATAGGCGAGGCGGATCGCCGCGAACGTGCGATCGAGCAACGCCTCCGATTCGGCATCGGCGGGATCGAAATCGCGGCGGCGCTGATCGAGCATCGCCTCGAGCGCATCGTCGTGACCGGCCAGCGCCGCGCGCGCCGTCTGGGGCGTCGGCAGTTGCCGCTCCACCTCGTCCGGCGTAAACCCGCGCGGGTAATCGAGTATCACGTGTGCGTTGCTCCCCTCGCCGGGAAGTATAAGACGCCGCTCGCGGCGCGGGTTGCGCACCCGTTGGCGAAGCTAGAGCCATCCCCGCCCGGCCAGCGAGACGGGATTGCCTTCGCCGACGACGAAGTGATCGAGCACGCGAACCTCGATGAAGGCGAGCGCTTCGCGCAGGCGCAATGTCAGCGCACGATCGTCTTCGCTCGGTTCGGCAATGCCCGAGGGATGGTTGTGAGCGAAAATGATCGCCGCGGCGTTGTGCGCGATGCAGCGGCGCACGACTTCGCGGGCATGCACGTTGGTGGTGTTGATCGTGCCTCGGAAAAGCTCTTCGAACGTGATCACACGATGCCGGTTGTCCAGGAAGAGGCAGGCAAACACCTCGTACGGATAGTTTCCGATCTGCGCCTTGAGGAAACGCGCGCAGGACACGGGATCGGCGAGCGTCATCGGCGTCTTGATCTCGGCGTCGAGGTAGCGCCGACCGAGCTCCAGCGCAGCCTTCAGCCGGCACCAGGCGACCGCACCTATGCCGGCGCTGCGCGGCATGTCGAGGAAGGATTTGAGATTTCCGGCCCCGGCGATCAGCGCGCGGCCGAGATCGACGGCGTTCTGGCCGCGTCGGCCCGAGCCTAGGAATACGGCCAGGAGCTCTGCGTCGGACAGGGCGGCGCCGCCGCGCGCGATGAGCTTCTCGCGCGGTCTTTCGTCTTGCGGCCAGTTGCGGATGTTCATGCGGTCAGTTCCGGTGTCGAGGGGGCGGGTCGCGGGCGCGACTGCAATGAAAGCCTACCGGGCGGCTCCTGCAGGAAGCAGCGGCGAGCGATGGGTTTTTCAGTAAGCTAGGCGCTTTCGGTAAGGTCGGCGGTCTCGTACATGAGTGCTTCAACCTTGGCGGGATTGCGGGTGCTGCTCGGCGTGTCCGGCGGCATCGCCGCGTACAAGGCCGCCGAGCTCGTGCGGCGGCTGAAGGACGCTGGCGCCGACGTGCGCGTCGTATTGACCGAGAACGCCGCGCGCTTCGTTAACGCCTTGACGTTCCAGGCGCTGTCCGGCCAGCCGGTGCGATCGAGCCTTTGGGACGAATCGGCCGAGGCGGCGATGGGTCATATCGAGCTTGCGCGCTGGGCCGATCAGGTATTGATCGCGCCGGCATCGGCGGATCTGATCGCGCGGCTCGCGCATGGACACGCGGACGATCTCTTGACCACGCTGTGCCTTGCGACCGCATCGCCGGTCGCGCTCGCGCCGGCGATGAATCAGCAGATGTGGGCGCACGCCGCGACGCAGGCGAACATTGCCACATTGCGAGAACGCGGCGTTCGCGTTCTGGGTCCTGCATCGGGCAGTCAGGCCTGCGGCGAGTTTGGCGCAGGGCGCCTTCTTGAAGCGGATACGATCGTCGCCGAGCTGGCTGCCGCGCGCGGACCGCAGGCGCTCGCCGGCCGCGACGTTCTGGTGAGCGCAGGCCCGACGTTCGAGGACATCGATCCCGTGCGCTTCATCGGCAACCGGAGCTCCGGGCGGATGGGCTTTGCGATCGCCGCGGCTGCGGCCGCGCAGGGCGCGCGCGTGACGCTGGTCGCCGGTCCCGTCTCGCTGGCGACGCCTGCCGGCGTAACGCGCATCGATGTGCGCAGCGCGCGCGAGATGCGCAACGCCGTGATCGCTAACGTCGATGGCCGCGATCTTTTCATCGCGGCGGCAGCGGTGGGCGACTACCGACCGGAGACGACGGCCGAGCACAAGATCAAGAAGAAGGACGGCAAGCCGCTCGAGCTCAAGCTGGAACAGAATCCGGATATCCTCGCCGAGGTCGCGCGGCTTGCGAAGCGACCGTTCGTGGTCGGCTTCGCCGCGGAAACCCAGGATGTCGAGCGCCATGCGCGCGCCAAGCTCGAGGCCAAGCGCATCGATCTCATCGCCGCCAATCAGGTCGGCGCCGGCAAGGGCTTCGAGACCGACGACAACGCGCTGTTGCTCCTGTGGCCCGGCGGCAGCGAAGAGCTCGCGCGGGCGGACAAGCGCGAGCTTGCGATGCAGTTGATCGGACGGATCGCCGAGCGCATGCGTGCGCGGGAAAAATCGTGAAGCCGCCGGCGACGATCGCGCTCAAAGTGCTCGACGCGCGGCTGGGCCGTGAATTTCCATTGCCCGAATATGCGACGCTGGCGTCGGCGGGCCTCGATCTTCGCGCGATGCTCGACGCGCCGCTGACGCTCGAAGGGGGCGCCAGCGCGCTGATCCCAAGCGGCATCGCGATCCATATCGGCGATCCCGGCTTGTGCGCGATGGTGCTGCCGCGGTCGGGTTTAGGACACAAGCACGGAATCGTGCTCGGAAATCTGGTGGGATTGATCGACGCGGACTACCAGGGGCCGTTAATGATCTCATGCTGGAACCGCTCCGGCAGCGCCTTTACCATCGCTCCAGGGGAGCGCATCGCCCAGCTGGTCATCGTTCCGGTTATGCGGGCCGCGTTCGACGTGGTCGACGAATTCGCGCCGAGCATCCGCGGCGAGGGCGGCTTCGGCAGCTCCGGCCGTCACTGAAATCCGACGAGAGAACCCTGATGGGTGCGAACGAGGTCGCCAGGAACGCGCCAGCCAAGAAGCCTGCTCCGCCGAGCAAGCTCAAAGCCGGCTTCGTCGCCGCGTCGCGGAGGATCGGTCGCGCGATGCGCACGATCCTGCCGACCGCAGCCGGCACGCTCCTGATTGCGTTCGGCGTGTTTCTCGCGTGGCAGAGCTGGCTGGTTTACAACGAGCAGACCGGGATCGAGGCGGCCGATCGCGTGCGCGATTCGGTGATTTCTTCGCTAGAAGGCTATCTTTCCAAGAATGTGCAAAGCGTGCGTGGCGTGCTCGAGCAGCCGGCGGTGCTCGATGCGCTGGGGCAGGGCGGCGAGGGAGGCGGCCAGGCCGCGGCCGCAGCGGTAAAGCAGGCGCTTCCCGAAGTCATCGGCGTCGAGTTCTATACGGCCAGTCTCAACGAGATTCTGGCCGGCGACCTGGCCCGCTTCGGCTACGCCAAGGCGCAGATGCTGATGCAGGCGCAGGCGCACGCGTCGGCGGCGCCCGTGCAGATGCGGTTCGAGAAGGAAACCAATCGCCGCCTGCTCGTGTATGCGGTGCCGGTGCGCAGGGACAAGGAGATCGTCGCATTCGCCATCGTCTACATGCCTTTCGAGCCGATCATTCTCCAGTTCCGCAAAGCCAGTGCATCGGGCGTGCGACTCGACCTGCGCCAAGGCGACGGCCGCGGCGACCTGCAGATCGCCAGTATCGGCGACGGTGGCGGCAGCTCGATCGGCGATCTCGGCAAGCCGATCGGCGGATCGGCGCTACGCATCGGCAAGGCCGAACCCGAATACTTCATCGTAGGACCGCATCGCCTCGGCGTGCTCGTGCCGCTCTCGCTCCTTAGCCTTATCGTCGGCGTGATGGCGTTGTGGTGGCGGCGGGTCGGCACCGAGCGCGCGAAGATGGTCCTGCGCTTGTCTGCAAAACCCGCTCCCGAGGAACTCACTTTGACCGAGGCACTCAAGCAAGCCGCCGCAACACCCGGCCCATCGCAACCCAAAGCGGCTGCGGCATCGCGTACCAGCAAACCCAAGGATGCCGTGGAGGCACCGGTGAACATCGATCGCAGCATCTTCCGCGCCTATGACATTCGCGGCGTGGTCGGCGAAACCCTGACGCCGGCGATTGCGCGTCTCATCGGCCGCGCGGTCGGCAGCGAGGGGCGCGAGCGCGGCCTCAAGGAAATCGTGATCGGGCGCGACGGACGCCTGTCGGGTCCCGATATGGTGGCCTCGCTGATCGAAGGCCTGCGCTCGACCGGCATGGACGTGATCGACATCGGCGCGGTGCCGACGCCGATCGTGTATTTCGGCGGCTTTCACCTCAACACCGGCTCGGGTGTCTCCGTGACGGGGAGCCACAATCCGCCCGACTACAACGGCTTCAAGATCGTGCTCGGTGGCGAGACGTTGTCCGAGGACGCGATCCAGGCGCTCTATGGGCGCATCGCCGAGAACCGCTTCGTCGACGGCAAAGGCGGCCTGCAGTCGATCGATATTTCGGGCGACTACATTCGGCGCATCGCCGACGACATCCAGGTCGAGCGCAAGCTCAAAGTCGTCGTCGACTGCGGCAACGGCATTCCGGGCGCGGTCGCGCCGCGCGTTCTCGAAGCCATCGGCTGCGAGGTGATTCCGCTGTATTGCGACGTCGACGGTACGTTCCCGAATCATCATCCGGATCCGTCCGATCTGCACAACCTGCAGGATCTGATCCTGTCGGTGAAACAGGTCGGCGCCGACATCGGGCTTGCGTTCGACGGCGACGGCGATCGGCTCGGCGTCGTCACCAAGACCGGCGAAGTGATCTTTCCCGATCGCCTTCTGATGTTGTTCGCGATCGACATCCTGCAGAGGAATCCGGGCGCGACGATCATCTACGACGTGAAGTGCACCGGCCACCTGCAACCGCTGATCCTGCAGCACGGCGGCAGCCCGCTGATGTGGCGCACCGGTCATTCGCTGATCAAGGCGAAGATGAAAGAAACCGATGCGGCGCTCGCCGGCGAGATGAGCGGACACTTCTTCTTCGGCGAGCGCTGGTACGGCTTCGACGACGGCATCTACGCCGCGGCGCGCCTCCTCGACATCATCGCCAGCGATATCGACGGCCGCGATGCGCAGCAGATCTTCGATACGTTGCCCAAGGGTGTCTCGACGCCCGAGCTCAAGATCCCGATGCGCGAAGGCGAGCACTACCGCTTCATCGAAAACTTCCGCAAGAAGGCGACCTTCGACGGCGCGCGCGTGACGACGATCGACGGCATTCGCGCCGACTGGCCGGATGGCTGGGGACTGGTGCGCGCTTCGAACACGACGCCGATGCTGGTGCTGCGCTTCGATGCGGACTCGGCGACGGCCTTGAGGCGCGTGCAGGAAGTGTTCCGCAAGGAGCTCTTGAGTCTCGATTCGTCGTTGCCGCTGCCGTTCTGATCAAACACGGTTAGCGATGGGCGATGCCCATCGCGATTGCGGAAGGGTGGGCGAATGCCCTCCCTGCATCAGCGCCGATCTGCGGCGATCTTTTCCTTGAGCTCGCGGTAGTGCGCGAGGTCCTGATCGAAATCGGCGACCGTCTGCGTGCGCTCGGCTTCCTTGCGCGCGATATAGGCGCGCTGATCTTCGACTTGCTTGCGCATCCCACCGATCTTTTTGCCCAGTCCTTCGGGCACTTCCTTGCCGGTGCGCTCGAGCTCGGCCGCATGACCTAGGAGATCGGCGAGCGATTTTTCCTGACTCTGCAAACTGATGCGCGCCGAGTTGAGATTCTGCTCCAGCATGTCGGCCTGCTGGCGCTGCGCGCGTTTCAGATCTTCTTCGGTCGGATAGGCGGCAATGAGCTGCTGGTCGGTTCGCTTCTTGGTGTCCGCTTCTTCCTTGATCGCTTGCGCCTTCGCAAGCTCGGCTTTTGCGGCGCTCTTCTCTTCGCTGGTTTGCGCGCGATCGACGTGCTTGATCACGATGCCTTGCGGATTGACCACTTCATAGCCGAATTTCGCGGCTTCGGCAGGCAGCGCGTCGCTGTAATGAAGATTCCCCTCGCCATCGCGCCACTTGTAGCGGTTGTGCGTGCCCTGCGTGCCCGCGGCCCAGGCAGGGCAGGCGATCACGAGTGCGATGAGGGCGGATAGGGCGAGGCGCATCGGAGGAGGTCCTTTTCGGCCGAGTATAGGCCAGCGGCCGCGATCGCGGCTGCGCGGGCGTTCACGATCCAAAACGCCAGTCAGGCGCCGTATCGGGAGCGGTATTCGGCGAGCTTATCGCGGTAGACCGCGAGCTCAGGTTTGTCGCCGACGTAGGTCAAGAGATCGCCCAGGCGCGCGATCGCGATGACCGGGATGCCGTGCTCGGCGCTGAGCTCCTGCGTCGCCGAGCGATCGCCCTGGCCGCGCTCTTCGCGATCGAGCGCGATCAGCACGCCGGCGGGTTCGGCACCGGCCGCGCGGATCAACGCGAGCGATTCGCGGATCGCGGTGCCGGCGGTGATGACGTCGTCGACGATCAGGACGCGGCCCTTGAGTGGCGCGCCGACCAGCGTGCCGCCTTCGCCGTGGTCCTTGGCTTCTTTGCGGTTGTAGGCGAATGGCACGTCGCGGCCGTGATGCTCGGCCAGCGCTACCGCGGTGATCGCGGCCAGAACGATGCCTTTGTAGGCGGGGCCGAACAGCATGTCGAAACGGACCGGTGCGTTCACGAGCGCATCCGCGTAGGCGCGGCCGAGCGTCGCGAGCGCGGTGCCGGAATCGAACAAGCCTGCATTGAAGAAATAAGGGCTGATGCGCCCGGACTTCAGCGTGAACTCGCCGAAGCGAAGCGCATTGCGGGCAACGGCGAGATCGAGGAAGGCGCGTTGGGATTCGAGCACGGCGAATGGCTGGCGGATGAAAGGGATTGAGATCGTATAGTAGCCGGCGTCGGCCGCGCGAAATGCCAGCGCGACCTTGTACGCTTCGTCCTTTCTGTCTCCTTCCCTGAGCCATGCGCATCGTAACTTTCAACGCCAACGGCATCCGCTCCGCCGCGAACAAGGGCTTCCTCGACTGGCTGAAGACTCAGAAAGCCGACGTCGTTTGTCTGCAGGAAACCAAATCGCAGGAAGATCAGCTGACCGATCCGATGTTCCGGCCCGACGGCCATCACTGCTTCTATCGCGACGCGACCACCAAAAAGGGCTATAGCGGCGTCGCGATTTATTCCAAGCGCCAGCCGGACGAAGTGCGCACGTCGCTCGGATGGGCGCCGTTCGACGACGAAGGCCGCTATCTCGAAGCGCGTTACGGCAACTTGAGCGTGGTGTCGCTGTACGTGCCTTCCGGCTCGTCAGGCGAGGAGCGTCAGCAGTTCAAGTTCAAGGTCATGGAGTGGTTCAAGCCGGTGCTCGACGGTTGGCTCGCGAGCGGGCGCGATTACGTTCTGTGCGGCGACTGGAACATCGTGCGGAGCCGGCTCGACATCAAGAACTGGACGTCGAACCAGAAGAATTCCGGATGTCTTCCTGCCGAGCGCGACTGGCTCAATGGCCTTTGCGCCGCCGATCGCGGCTGGGTCGACAGCTATCGCGCGCTGAATCCGGAAGGCGAGGATTACACCTGGTGGAGCAATCGCGGCGCGGCGCGCGCGAAGAACGTCGGCTGGCGCATCGACTATCAGATCGTGACGCCGGGCCTGCGCGCGAAGCTCAAAGGCTTCTCGATCGCGCCGACGCCGCGCTTTTCCGATCACGCTCCATACACCGTGGATTACGCCTCGTGAGCGAAACGCGACGCGAGTGGCGGCAGTCGCTCGCCGTCTACGCGCAACCGCGCGTGCTCGGCATGCTGTTCCTCGGATTTTCCTCGGGCCTTCCGTTTCCGCTGGTGCTGACGACGTTGTCGGCACGGCTGCGCCAGGCCGGCATCGATCGCACCACGATCGGCTATTTCAGTCTGGTCGGTCTTGCCTACTCGCTGAAGTATTTCTGGTCGCCGATCGTCGATCGCATGCCGCTGCCACTGCTCTCGCGCCTTGGCCGAAGGCGCAGTTGGATGCTGCTCGCGCAGTGCGGCATCGCGGTGGGGTTGGTCGCGATGGCATTGGCCGATCCCGGATCCGATGCGGTGCGGTTCGCATGGCTTGCGGTCGCGACGGCGTTCGCGGCGGCGACGCAGGACATCGCCGTCGATGCATATCGCATCGAAGCCGCCGGCAACGATCTGCAGGGCGCGATGGCCGCGACGTATCAGGTCGGCTATCAGCTCGCGCTGATCTGTGCCGGCGCCGGCGCGTTGACGGCCGCCGCAGGTTACGGCTGGACGTTCGCGTATCTATTGATGGCCACGTTCGTCGCGATCGGCATCGTCACGACCTTGGTGATCGCAGAACCCGAGGCGCGCATCGACCGTTCGACGCTGGCGCAGGAAGCGAGCGTCGTCGCGTTTCTCGAGCGCTCGGCGCATTGGCCCAAGGCGTTGCGCAACATCGTCGCGTGGCTGCTCGGCGCGGTGGTTTCGCCGTTCGTCGATTTCTTCGCGCGCAACGGGTTTCGCGCGGCGCTGCCGATTCTGCTGCTGATCCTGACGTACCGACTCAACTACACGACGATGGGCGTCGCGGCGAATACGTTCTATCTCGATCTCGGCTTCACGTTGAAGGAAATCGCGCTGGTCTCGAAAGTCTATGGCGTGCTGATGACGCTCGCCGGCGCGCTCGCCGCGGGCCTTCTGATCAAGCGCTACGGCATTCCGAAGACCTTGCTGGTCGGCTGGGTATTGCTGACGATCGCGAATCTTTCTTATGCGTACATCGCGGGCATTTCGCCCGGCGTCGGCTGGCTCGCAACGGTCGTCAGCATCGACAACGTCGCCAACGGCATCGCAGGCACGGCATTCATCGCGTACATGTCCTCGCTGACGAACACCGCGTACACGGCGACGCAGTACGCCTTGTTCGGAACCTTGTGGAGCCTTCCGGCCAAGGCGATCGCAAGCCAGTGGGGCACGATCGTCGATGCGTGGGGCTACGGGCCGTTCTTCGTCTATACCGCGGCGATCGGGCTGCCGGCGCTGGTGCTGGTGATCTGGGCGATGCGGCGCGCGCAGGCGCCCGAACCGCGCGTCGCCTGAGCCGGATATGCAACAATCGGCGTGGGGGCGATACGCGCATGACCGACATCCTGATCCGCGAAGTCGACGAAGCCATCGCCGAGCGCGTTCGCCTGATCGCGGTCGAGAAGAACTGGTCGGTCAACGAGGTCTTGCTGAGGGCGCTGCGCTACGCGCTCGGGCTCGGCGGCGAGGATCTGGTCCGCCACGACCGGCAGGACATCGCGCATCTTCGCGGCACCTGGAATTCCGGCGAGACCGCCGCGTTTCGCGAAGCCTTGAGCGCGTTCGAGCGTGTCGAAGGCCAGCCGCTCTTCTCCGAAGGCGGCACAGGCAAGCCGGTAGCGCCGAAGCGGCGCAAGAGCGTCTGAAGCGTTACGGCGCGGGATAGATCGCGCCGAGCGCGCGGGGTCCGCGCGCTCCCGTGACTTCGGGAAGATTGCCGGGAAGACCCGCGAGCCTCGCGTGCGCGAGCCACGCGAAACCGGCGGCTTCGACGTAATCGGGATCGATGCCGAGCGCGCCGGTGCTCTCGATGGTCGATGCGGCGAGCTCGGTCGCGAGCGCGCGCATCAGCGCGTCGTTGTGCACGCCGCCGCCGCAGGCGAAGACTTCGAACGCGTCGGGCGCGTGCGTGCGGATCGCGTCCGCGATCGAGTCCACGCTGAGCGCCAGCAGCGTCGCCTGGATGTCGGCCGGCTTCGCATCGCCGGGAACGCGCGCGTCGAGCCAGTCGAGATTGAAATATTCGCGGCCGGTGCTTTTCGGCGGCGCGGCGTCGAAATACGGATCGGCCAGCCAGTCGGCGAGGAGCTCGCGGTCGACGTCTCCGCTCGCCGCCCATTCGCCGCCTTCGTCGCGCGGCTTGCCGAGATGCCGGTTCGCCCACGCATCGAGAAGACAGTTCGCTGGACCGGTATCGAATCCGATCACGGGACGATCGGGCGCGAGGATCGTGACGTTCGCGATGCCGCCGAGATTCAGGATCACGCGCGTCGATGCCGATGCGAACACAGCCGCGTGCAACGCCGGCAAGAGCGGCGCGCCTTGTCCGCCGGCGGCGACGTCGGCGCGGCGGAAATCCGCGATCGTCGTGATGCCGGTGCGTTCTGCGATGACGCTCGGATCGCCGATCTGCAGCGTGAACGGATGCGGGCCCGACGGTCGATGGCGCACGGTCTGACCGTGCGATCCGATCGCACGGATGGCGTCGGGCGGCGTGCCTGTTTCCTGCAGCAGCGCGAGTGCGGCCTTTGCGAAATGCTCGCCGATCTCGATGTCGAGCGCGCCGTATTCGTCGAGCGTGATCGCGGCGTTCGCGGTCGCGAGCGCGAGGATGCGTTCGCGAAGTTGCGCCGGATACGGCGTCGTTCGCGCACCGAGGACTTCGAGGTGCGGCTCGACGCGGACCAACGCGGCATCGATGCCGTCTGCGCTGGTTCCGGAGATGAGGCCTACGTAGAGAGAAGCCGCCACGCGCGGCTCAGTCGTTGGCGCGCGCGAGCTGCATGCCGCTGACGAGCTTGAGCTTGGCCATCAGCGGCGCGGTCTTCTGCTTGAACAGCGCGAGCTGCGTCTGCGGCAATGGCTCTTCCTTCGGCAGCGTGACGGTCAAGGGATCGCGATGATTGCCGTCGATGCGGAATTCGTAGTGGAGATGCGGTCCGGTCGCAAGGCCGGTCATGCCGACGTAGCCGATGACCTGGCCTTGGCTGACGCGTTGGCCGATCTGCTCGTTGGCGAAGCGCGACATGTGGCCGTACGCGGTGCTGATGTGCGGGTTGTGCTGCACGATGACGAAGTTGCCGTAACCCGATTTCCAGCCGCGGAACACGATCTTGCCGTCGCCGGCGGAGCGGATCGGTGTGCCGGTCGGCGCTGCATAATCGACGCCCTTGTGCGCGCGCATGTAGCCGAGGATCGGATGCATGCGGCCGACGGAGAACACCGAGGAGATGCGTGTGAATTCGACCGGCGTGCGCAGGAACGCCTTGCGCAGCGGACGGCCGTCTTCGCTGTAGTACATCGTCTCGCCGGTCGCGCTGGTGTAGCGGATCGCGGTGTAGCGCTTGCCTTGATTGATGAAGGTCGCGGCGATGATGTCGCCGTCGTGCAGATGCTCACCCTCGCGATAGACGTCGTCGTAGATCACGCTGAAGCTGTCGCCTTCGCGAAGATCCTGCGCGAAGTCGATGTCGTAGCCGAACGCGTTGGCGAGCTTCCAGATCATCGTGTCGCTCATGCCAGCGTGAGCGCCGGCTTCGTAGAGCGAATGCGTCAGCACGCCGTGCGCGACTTGCGTGCGGCGCTCGACGACGCGCTCGTCGACCGATTCGGTGACGCCTTCGGGCGTGAAGTGGAGCGTGACGCGCGCCGCGTCGCCGCGGTCGAAGCGCATCGCGGTCAGTGCGCCGTTGGCGTCCTCGACGAACGCGAACTCATCGCCGGGATGAATGTGGCGCAGCGCCGATGCGTCATCTTGCGAATTGAGCGCGCGCTGCAGATCGGCGGGGCTCAAGTTGTTCTCGTGGAAGATATCGGCGAGCGACTGGCCGGCGCGTACGGTGACGCGATGCCATTCGGGCTCGGCGGCGCCGATGCCGTAGGCGCCGATCGTCGGATCGGCTTCCGCGCCGGGCGTGAGCTGCGGGACTTCGATCGCGAGCGTTGTGATCGCCGCGGGCGTTGGATCGTGTCGCGTGGCGTTGGCCCAGCTCGGGATCACGATGCCGACGAGCGTCGTCAGCAGCAACGCGACGCCGCCGAGCACCCAGTGTTCGGCGCGCCAGCTGATCGGCTTCGCGGCGACGTTCTGCACGAACGTCCAAGTCGAGCAGCGGGAATAGAAGTGGAAATGGTTGCGTTGCGCGTGACGGCGGACAGCCATGCAGCGGGCGTTGCGACGGGTGGGCTGTGGCTCGTTCGGGGTCGCGGTCACGATCGCGTTCCAGCTGATGGACCGGTACCATAAAGGCGTTGTGCACGCGGCGTCAACGCCAATAGCGGCGCGGGTTTGCGTGCTTTTGTGGGGTTAACTAATAATTAACTGGGCTGCCTTTTTTGGACGGCCAAACCCGCTGTCCGGACCGTCATCCTGCGGCCCGAAGTTCGAGGATTTCCATGAGTGAACTACAAGCCGCGCTCGACCTGATCGGTCGCGGCGCCGACGAGATCATCAAGCGCGAGGAGCTCGAGGCGAGGCTTAAGCTGGGTCGGCCGCTCCGCATCAAGGCGGGTTTCGACCCGACCGCGCCGGATCTTCACCTCGGCCACACCGTCTTGCTGAACAAGATGCGCCAGTTCCAGGACCTCGGCCATCAGGTGATCTTCCTGATCGGCGACTTCACCGGGATGATCGGCGATCCGACCGGCAAGAACGTGACCCGCAAGCCCCTGACGCGCGGGGACATCGAGCTGAATGCCCGAACCTACGCCGAGCAGGTCTACAAGGTCTTGGATCGGGAGCGGACCGAGCTTCGCTTCAACTCGGAATGGTTCGACAAAATGAGCGCCGCGGACATGATTCGCCTCGCGGCCAAGCACACGGTCGCGCGCATGCTCGAGCGCGACGATTTTTCCAAGCGCTACAAGTCCGAGCAACCCATTGCGATTCACGAGTTTTTGTATCCGCTCGTGCAAGGTTACGACTCGGTCGCGCTGAAGGCCGACGTGGAGCTCGGAGGCACGGATCAGAAGTTCAATCTCCTGGTCGGGCGTCAGCTTCAGGAGGAAGCCGGGCAGCCTGCGCAGATCGTGCTGACGATGCCGCTCCTCGAAGGCACCGACGGCGTCGCCAAGATGTCGAAGTCGCTCGGCAACTACATCGGCATCAACGAGCCGCCGAACGAGATCTTCGGCAAGGTCATGCGTCTTTCGGACGATCTGATGTGGCGCTATTTCGAGCTGCTCTCGTTCGCCAAATCGATGAGCGACATCCGCGCGATGCGCGAAGGCATCGCGACCGGCACCTTGAATCCGCGCGACTGCAAGATGGAGCTGGCGAGCGAGCTCACTTCACGTTTTCATGGGAAAAACGCCGCGGAAAGCGCGATCCGGCACTGGCACGAAGTCGTGCAGGGCGGCGGCGTGCCGGCGGATCTGGCGGTCGCCGACATCAGCGTTCCGGCCGAAGGGATGCGCATCGGCGCGCTCCTCAAAGCGGCTGGACTTGCGCCGAGCACGTCGGAGGCGATGCGTAAGCTCGCCGAGCGCGCGGTGCGCGTGGACGGCGCGGTGGTCGAGAGTCGCGATCTGTTGCTGATGCCGGGCGCGGAGCATCTTCTGCAGCTCGGCAAGCGCGGTTTTGCGCGCGTGCGCTTGATCGCCGGCGGTTGATCCCTAATCTCTTCGCGCGCTACGTCGTGCCGATGTGGCGCGCGGATGAAAAATTTCTTTCGAAACCCCCTTCCCAAATTCGATTCGTCTCGTTAGGATGCGCGCCCCTTCGCTGCTGCGCCGGAAACATCGCCGGCAACGAAGGTTCCCGGTGTCACGGCAACCCAAAACGAAGTGAAGAAAGTTGGCTTCGAGGTGTTGACGGTTTGGGAATTGGATGTATGATATGCGGCTCCCTCGGACGAAAGGTCCTAGGGCGCCGGATCAAAAAGATCCGGCAAGCAATTGATCTTTGACAGTGTGCGCAGGTGACTTGTGTGGGCGCCTTGTGGTGGATGAAAGTCCATCGAGATACAAAGTGCGTCCAAGCAAACGTCAAAAGCAGCAAGCTTTTACAGTAGCTTGGTTCACACTCAGAAGTTTGGTCGAAAGACCTGCAATTTCAACTGAAGAGTTTGATCCTGGCTCAGAGTGAACGCTGGCGGCAGGCCTAACACATGCAAGTCGAGCGGCAGCACGGGTAGCAATACCTGGTGGCGAGCGGCGGACGGGTGAGGAATACATCGGAATCTGCCTTGTTGTGGGGGATAACGTAGGGAAACTTACGCTAATACCGCATAAGACCGTAAGGTGAAAGTG
>Ga0268265_10000527_pt1 | contig 39032 bp, 37 predicted proteins | sample KBSSwiS52_FD_190355 | JGI IMG/M metagenome (GOLD analysis project Ga0268265, IMG submission 190355) | Switchgrass rhizosphere microbial communities from Kellogg Biological Station, Michigan, USA - KBS Switchgrass S5-2 (SPAdes) (version 2) | ecosystem: Host-associated > Plants > Roots >...
CGGGAATGCTAGCTGGGGCCCACTCGGTGCACCGTTCCGCGATATTCACGCCGACCTTACCTTCGACAATAACAGCGCAAAACTCGGCGGCTGGTTCGCACTCGGACAAGGTGGTGGCGATATCGACGGCGATGTGAGCTGGGAAGGCAATGGCGATAATTGGCAGGCGCGCATGACGGTAATCGCCGGCGGGTTAAGTGCAATGCCGCTGCCGCAGAGTACCGTGGTGTTTTCACCACACGCTGAATTGACCGCGAAGCCCCGTGAAGCGCACATCACTGGCTATGTCGATATTGCCAGCGCCGACCTCAAGCTCAAACAGTTGCCGCCGAATACCACCGATGTGTCGCAGGATGCGGAAATTATCGGCGAGCGTGTCGACGATGCGTGGCAAGTGTGGGCCGATCTCGGCCTCAATCTTGGCGATAAATTTCATTTCAGCGGCTTCGGTGCCGATGTCGATTTGAGCGGGCGGTTACAGGTGGCGAAAAAGCCCGGCGACAACGTGCACGTGACCGGCGAAGTAAAAGTACCGCACGGCCGCTATCGCGCTTACGGACAGCGCCTCACCGTACGCAAGGGCAGCTTTATTTTTTATGGCCCGCAGGACAATCCCGATTTGAATCTCGAAGCAGTGCGCGATATGCCACCGGGCGTGACCGATGTCGTCGGTCTGCGTGTGATCGGTTCGCTAAAAACGCCGGAAGCATTGTTATTTTCGGAACCATCGATGCCCGATTCAGATATCGCCTATTACCTGCTGACCGGTCGCAAGCCGGCTGTCGGCACCAACACTGGCGGTTATTCGGCAAGCGGCGCATTGCTATCGCTCGGTTTGGCCGGCAGCGAAGATAAAGCGGGGCAACTCGCGCAAAAATTCGGTATCAGCGATTTGCAACTCGGCACCAGCGAGGGCAGCAACGGCACCGAGGCCGAAGTCAGCGGACAGCTCGGTCAGAATTTATCGGTACGCTACGGTCGCAGCTTGGGCCAGCGCAACAACAGCATCAGCTTTCAATATCGATTGACGCCAAAACTGATGATCGAAACCATCAGCGGCATAGAGGATGCGTTAGATCTGTTGTATTCGTTCGAAATCAAATGAGCCGGTTTGCGGCGCACGTCACCACATCAAATCGTCCGGAATTTTGTATTCAGCGTAGGGATCGTCGGCGTCTTCGGTTGGTTGCAGCGCATTGCGGACAATCACGTAGCTTTCATCGCGCAGCTTAATTTTTTCCGCCACGGATTTTGGTACCACCGAATATTGTTCGTCGAACTTAACAATCGCCAAGCGACCGTTGCTGAGTTGATTCAACATCTCGTCGGTCACGAGAATTTTTTTGATTTTGGTGCCATCGGTAAAGTTGTACGCAATTTCCGCGTGCTCGCGTGATAAGCGGCTCACTTCGATTAACTGTTTTATCTGCGCGATGATTGCTTTGTGACGCAACTGCTCGTCGCGCTCGAAATTCAATTGGCGATCGCGTTCGACTTTTTCCTGCAGAGCCTTCTGCGCGTTGACCTTGGCTTCGTCGACCGTTTCGATTTTATGTTTGCGCTGTTGTTTTTCCTGCTTGTGCTTTTCTTTGGTAGCAGCACTCACCTTGCGCGCGTCGACCAGTCCCGCTTTCAACAATTGATCCTTCAATGAAATCGCCATCGATAAGCACCTCTATTAAAAACGTTCTTTGGCGGCGAGATAACGCCACTGCCCCGGCGGTAATTTCGACATCGGCACGCCGCCGATACGGATTCGTTTCATCGACACTACAGCGAGCCCAACACTTTCGCACAGGTGAGCAAACTGTCCGGGCTGCGGATTTTTCGCCGCAAAACGCAATCGAGTTTCGTTCTGCCAACTGACTTTGCACGCCGGCAGCACAGCGCCGTCGTAACTAACACTTTGATTGAGGCGCGATAGACCATCGGCCGCTATCTCGCCGCTAACCTCAATCACATATTCCTGCTCGACGCGGGCCGCGTCTTCAGTCAGCTTGCGCGCCACGCGAAAATCTTGCGTCCATACCTGCAAACCACTGGCACCGGGCTGCAAGGCAAGACAATGCGTCAGCCGCAGGAAATGACGTTTCAATACTCGAATGCCGGACGCATCTTCGGGCCAGCGGGTTTCAATCGTAGGTAGGTTCGCGGCACTGGCTTGATTAGTATCGGCGTGCACGAGCAGCGTCACCGGTTCCGGCTCAGCCAACACAGCTTCCGGATGCAATTCGACGCGCTGCTGCGCGACCTTGAATTGCGGCTCTTCGACGACGGTGCCATCGACCAGCACCCAGCCGCCTTCGATATACAAATCGGCCTCGCGCCGCGAACAGCGGATCAGCTCGATCAGGCGCTTGGATAAACGAACAGTGTCGTCGGTCATCAAATCGAAAACGATGAACCACACCCGCAGGTTGTCGCGGCATTTGGATTATTGATAACGAAGCGCGAGCCTTCGAGGCCTTCCTTGTAGTCGACTTCCGACCCGGCCAGATATTGGTAGCTGAGTGGATCGAGCAGCGCGACGACACCGTCTTTTTCGATCAAGGTGTCATCCTCGGCCGCTTCATCTTCGAAGCTGAAACCGTATTGAAAACCCGAGCAGCCGCCGCCGGTGACGTACACACGCAATTTCAGCGCGGGATTATCCTCTTCCATCACCAGACTTTTGACTTTGGCGACCGCGTTCTCAGTGAGAAACAGCGGTTGGGGGATGAATTCAGCAACTACAGACATGGCAACCTCTAACGTGCGCCCGGCGCGGGCATGAGCCGAGCCTAATCTATCACTTAAATGGGGCGCGATCGCGCCACCTTCAAGGCAATCCCCGCTCAGGGTAACAGCGCGACGATATCGAGCCCCTGCGCTTCCGGCAGGCCGAACATGATATTCATGCACTGCACCGCCTGACCGGACGCCCCTTTGACCAGATTGTCAATCGCCGCCAGCACCACCACGGTGTTGCGACCCTGCGGGCGCTGCAGCGCAATCCGGCACATGTTCGAGCCCTTCACACTGCGCGTCTGCGGATGACTGCCGGTCGGCAGCACATCGACAAACGGCTCGCTCGCATAGCGCTCCTCATACGCTGCCTGAATCACTTCGAGCGGTACCTCGGTGGTTAGTTCGGCATACAGCGTCGAATGAATGCCGCGCACGATCGGCAGCAGATGCGGGACGAACGTCAACTGCACGGGCCCACCGGCAATATCTTCGAGACCCTGTTCGATTTCCGGCAAATGGCGATGACCGGCGACACTGTAGGCTTTGAAGCTGTCGTTGATCTCGGCGAATAGATTATCGATCTTGCCCTGCCGACCGGCGCCGCTGACACCTGAGGCGGAATTCGCGATCAGCCGCGAGCGATCGATCCAATTGTTTTCGAGCAGCGGCAGCAAGCCGAGCTGCACCGATGTCGGATAGCAGCCAGGCGCGGCGACCAGTTGCGCGGTGTGAATTTTCTCGCGGTTCAGCTCGGGTAGACCGTATACCGCTTGTTTGAGCAGCTCGGGCGCGGTGTGCTGGTCGTGATACCAATGCGACCACAGCTCGGCATCGCGAATACGGAAATCGGCCGATAGATCGATGATGCGCACGCCGCGCTTGATCAGATCGGGCACGGTCTGCATTGCGACGTTATGCGGTGTCGCGAAAAACACCACATCGCAAGCGGCCAGCTGATCATGATCGGGCACAGTGAAGCGCAGATCGACATGGCCGCGCAGATTCGGATACATATCGGCCACTGCAACGCCGGCCTCCGAGCGCGACGTAATCGCCACCAGCTCAGCCTGCGGGTGCTTGGATAGAATGCGCAACAATTCGACGCCGGTGTATCCGGTGCCGCCGACAATACCGACTTTGATCACGACCAATCCTCTTTTTGAAATCTGTGTGTAACAATCCCCGCCGCTGCCCGACCGGGGTGGCCATGATAAAACATCGCCGCCAGCGCCGGCAGCGAAATAAATGCCGGCGGCAAAATGTCGCTAGAATCACTCACCTGCAAATGCGCAAGCGCGCTGACTGATGAGATAGACCGATGCTCTGGCTCAAAGCATTTCATTTGATCGCTGTCATCTGCTGGTTCGCCGGCTTGTTTTATCTACCGCGCCTGTTCGTCTATCACGCGCTCGCGACCGATCAGGCGACGCGCGATCATCTGAAAGTGATGGAGCGCAAGCTCTACCGCTTCACCTCACCCTTCGGATTGTTCGTGCTGATATTCGGCGTCGCGATGATGGTGCAAAACCCGGATTATTATCTGCACGCGCGCTGGCTGCAGATCAAACTCGTGCTGGTGTTTTTGTTGTTCGGTTATCACGGCCATTGCGGCAAATTGGTGAAACAATTCGCGCGCGATGATATTCGCCACAGCCACGTGTATTACCGTTGGTTCAATGAGGCACCGGCACTATTGTTATTTGCGATTGTCATTCTCGCAGTGGTCAAACCTTGGTAAGCGCGCGTTCGCAATATTTCCAACTCGCTATCAGTTCCGGTCGCCAATAATTTCCAGCCAAATGGAGTTTTCAATGGACAAGCATCCGATCCTGCTCACCATCAACAGCCACGATCCCAGCGGCGGTGCGGGCATCGTCGCGGATGTGGAAACCGCGAATAGCCTCGGCTGTCATTGCGTATCGGCAGTGACCGCGCTGAATGTGCGCGATACGCAAAACGTTAAAGATCGACACAGCACCGACACGTCGGTATTAATCGAGCAGATTCGCGCCGCGCTCGAAGATAGCGTCGTCACCGCGATCAAAGTCGGCGACGTGGCGACAGTCGCGCAGGCTGAAGCGATTCATACCATTCTTGGCGAATATCGCGACATACCAACAGTGTTAGATCCGGTGCTTTACCACGGCGCCGACGATGGCGATGTCGATGCTGCGGTGCGCATGTTATTAATGCCACGCGCGACATTGACGGTGCTCAGCACCGAGCATGTGCAAAAACTGTCGAGCTGTGGCGATAGCATGGGCGCGTCCGTGCAGGAATTACTCGAGTTCGGCTGCGAACAAATTCTGGTTACCGTTGTTGGGCAGCAACAAAACAAAGTAATCAACCGCCTGTTTTCAATTCGTGGCATCGACAAGGAATATTCGCGCGAAGCGTTATCAGATACCTTCCACGGCGCCGGCAGCACATTGTCGGCGGCAATTACCGCGTATCTCGCACACGGTTTCGATCTGCTCGAAGCACTGCAGCAAGGTCAGCAATTCACGTGGCAGGCATTGGCGCAGGCACGGCGTGTGGGGATGGGCGGATTAATTCCGGATCGGTTGTTTTGGTGTCGCAAATAAATCTGGTGTCGTAAACAAACAGGAAGAAAATCTTGATTGATCGCATTATCTCCACGCTATTTTTAACCGTAATTTTTGTTGCAATACCCATCGCGTATGCCGATGACATGCTGACCATTCCCGGTGGTTCCATTCAGCTCAGCGATGGTTCACAACCTCAGCATCTCAGGGAAATCAAAACGTTCAAGCTTGCGAAAAATTTGGTGACGCGCCGCGAATTTGCTCAATTCATCGAGGAAACGCACTACGACGCAGGTAAGGGCTGGCAGAAGCCACGCTTCCGGCAAAACGATGACCACCCCGTCGTCAATGTGAGCTGGAACGATGCGCTGGCCTATATCGACTGGCTCAATAAAAAATCGGGGCAGCGCTATCGTCTACCGGACGAAATCGAGTGGGAATACGCTGCGCGCGCCGGTACTAAAACCGCCTATTACTGGGGCGATGACATCGGTAAAGCCAATGCCACCTGCAACGATTGCGGCAACGCATGGGATGGCGACAGCACATCACCGGTCGGCAGTTTTCCCGCCAACCCTTGGGGGCTGTTCGACATGAGCGGCAACGTAGCGCAATGGATGCAGGATTGTTTCGTCGAGAGCGCCCCAAATACATCGCGCGATAGCGCTGCGGGCGAATGCAAATCGCGCGTGATTCGAGGCGGCAGCTGGAGCGATTCACCCAAAGCGCTACGCATCGATGCACGTGACGGCAACCTCGCGGATTTTCGCTACATGAGTGTCGGCTTTCGATTGGCGCAGGATTTTTAAAGCCGGACGTTTCTTTACACAAAATCGTCCATGTATCCTCTCCAGGAAATGCGGAGTTGAATGCGATCCCAGGATTTCCAATCAGTAAGACCGGAGCCGTCCCAAAGATCAATGAGACCGCCGTGGTTGCCGGCCCCCAATAATTCTGAAAGAAAAGAATCCCGCGCTAACGACTAAAACTCAAAGCGAAACATTTTTAGAGCTGGACTCTTTAATATTTCGTACCGCAACCGTGATATCTGCAATGCACTCAGAAGCCAGTTTTTGTGCAGCCTCCTTGGTAGATGGCAATGTCGCATCAAAGATGTTCATTGAAGAAGTTCCAAAACAGTAACTCGCCTTTTCAGGACACGACGCCACCTTTTCAACTTCAATGTGCTTGCCACGATATTCGCCGTTAAAGTAACACCGTAATGTATCGTGCCGCTCTTTTGGAGCAGTGATGACCGTAGCCGCCACTATCCCAATCGGGCCGGCAAGCAAGGCTCCCGCAACAACAACTCCTTTTTCTTGGCTCACATTCGGGTCTATCCATGCAACTGAAAAATGAAGGATTTTGACGGCCTTTGGTTCAGTTTCAATATTTAATTCGGGAGACAACTTGTAGTCCAATGTGTTTAATAATGAAGGAGTAATTTGGGGTTCATAGGATTACCCGGTTGAGGATCCATCGAGTAAATTCGCGAGGTATCGAGAAACTTATAAACCTTGGAACTGCTTGGGCCATCACCGAGGTTAAACTTATCAGAAGCACAACCTACCAAAAAAGCGATTGCTGATGATGTCAATGCGATTGCTAGCAATAGTTTTTTGAAGTTCATTTTAAATCCCTATTAGATTTATTTTAAAAAGCCATTGAGGTCCGGTTTAATGCAATCAATCGGAATCCCGGGGTCAGATCTCGAATCTTGAATTTCATGCATCAACGCAAAACCCAAGACCCGACCCCACTCGATTAAATCGCCTGCTTCGGCGGCGTACCACCCAGAAAATTCGTAATCGCGTGATCGGCCAAATAACCGATGATCATCTCATCTGGCACCTGTTTCATTTTTTCATGATTGGCGCGATGCGATTCTTCAGAAACGATCATCGGCATTTTGCCGAGCGCATCCATCGCCTCGTCGACCAATTGCTGCGGCGTTTGGAATTTCGATGTATCGAGATGTTTAAAGCCTTCGGAGGCTGTCGACAATGTCATGCCTGCCGCAACCGCCAGCACATCCACGTTGTAGGGTTTGAACTCACCCCACAGCGCCTGCCCCAGCGCGATGTCGTAGGCTTTCGTCGCCGAATAAGCAGCGTAGTAAGGCGCGCCTTTGAGGCCGGCGCCCGATGACATCAACACGATGCCGCCGGCTTTGCGTGCGAGCATGGGTTTAGCAAAATGGTAGGTGAGCAGCAGCGGGCCGGTGACGTTGACCGCGAGGCGTTTTTTCTCGAATTCGAGACCAGTGTTCGGTTTGAAGAATGGGCCGACATCGGCAATTCCGGCGTTGTAAATCATCAAACCGACTTCGCGTTCGCCCACCGCTTGCACGACCTGCTCCAGCATGTCCGCCGCGCTCAAATCGACTTTAACCGGCAGACACTCGACGCCGTGTTCTCTGGCGAGGTCACCGGCGATCTTATCCAGTGCCGATTGGTTAACATCCAGCACCACCACATTTAACCCGTGCGCTGCGGCATAGCGCGAATACGCTTCGCCGATACCTTGTGCACCACCGGCCACTAATGCCCAGGGACCATATTTTTTGATGAAGTCTGTCATTGGACCATTCCTCTTAAAGTTAAAGCTGGAGTAACACGCGAACCCATACGGCGAAATTAGCAACATTCGGTTTTCACCTGGGCGTCGATAGTATGGCTTTACGGTCGGTAACTCAAAAAAGGACGATGATCACTGTGCCGTTAAGCGCTCCATCGCTAAACTGGCACTGATCCACATAACTGCGGATAATTCCATCCGCTTTCTTTTTCCCCGCGAGATTTCATCATGCATCCCCATTCCGCAGAATTATTCCAGCTCGCACAGCAATACATTCCGGGCGGCGTCAATTCGCCGGTACGCGCGTTCAAAGCCGTTGGCGGCACGCCGGTTTTCATCGAGCGCGCGGCCGGGCCGTATCTGTTCGATGTGGACGGCAACCGCTATGTCGATTACGTGTTGTCGTGGGGACCGATGATTGCGGGGCATTCGCATCCCGCAGTATTGCGCGCAGTCCGCGATCGGCTGGTCGATGGCCTCAGTTTCGGTGCGCCAACCGCAATTGAAATCGATCTCGCACGCCGCCTGTGCGAGATCATGCCGAATATGGATCTGGTGCGGATGGTCAGCTCCGGTACCGAGGCGACGATGAGCGCAATTCGCCTCGCGCGCGGTTACACCGGCCGCGACAAAATCGTGAAATTCGAGGGCTGCTATCACGGCCATTCCGATTCGCTGTTGGTGAAAGCAGGCTCGGGTGCATTGACCTTCGGCGTACCGAGCTCGCCCGGCGTGCCCGCCGCGCTCGCCGATCACACCGTCACGCTGAGCTACAACGATAGCGATGGCGTTAAAGCTGCGTTCGAAAAAATCGGCGAGCAGATCGCGTGCGTAATCGTCGAGCCGGTCGCCGGCAATATGAATTGCATTCCGCCGCTACCGGGATTTCTCGAAACATTGCGCGACCAATGCACACGCTACGGCGCGGTATTGATTTTCGATGAAGTGATGACCGGCTTTCGTCTCGGCCTGCAAGGCGCACAGGGTTATTACAACATCGAGGCCGATCTGACCACGCTCGGCAAAGTGATCGGCGGCGGCATGCCGGTCGGCGCATTCGGCGGTAAACGCGCGATCATGGAAAAAATCGCACCGCTCGGGCCGGTGTATCAGGCAGGGACGTTGTCGGGTAATCCGATCGCGATGGCCGCCGGTCTCGCCACACTCGATATCATTTCGCAACCGGGGTTTTACTCCGAGCTGTTTCATAAAACCGATGTGCTCGCGCAGGGTTTGCGCGATGCAGCGAAAAAAACCGGCGTGCCGTTTACAACGAATCATGTCGGCTCGATGTTCGGCGCATTCTTTTTAGGCGACACCGCCGACGACAAAACATCCGTCACCAATTATCAGCAAGTGATGGCGTGCAATATTCCGCGCTTCAATCAATTTTTCCACGGCATGTTGAATGAAGGCGTGTACCTGGCGCCGGCCTCGTATGAAGCGGGGTTTTTATCCTCTGCGCACAGCGCCAGTGATATTGAACTCACGGTCGCCGCTGCTGAGCGTGTGCTTAAACAGTTGTGATGTGCAAAGAACGATAGCAAGCCGCAGTTGTTGCGAAAAATGCAACAACTGCAAACGATAGCGCCCCATCTCGAAGGACACACCATGAAATCACTCACCCGCGGCCCCTTCCCCCACACTCGCATGCGCCGTATGCGCGCTGCCGATTTTTCGCGGCGCATGATGCGCGAAAATGTGCTGACGCCGAACGATCTGATTTATCCGGTGTTCGTACTGGAAGGCAATAATCAACGCGAGCCGATTGCGTCGATGCCGGGCATCGAACGGCTCAGCATCGATTTATTGATTGAAGAAGCGAAAGCGATTCATGCGCTGGGCGTACCGGCACTGGCGTTATTTCCGGTGACACCGGCGCGCGTGAAATCATTGCTCGCCGAGGAAGCTTACAATCCGAACGGTCTCGCGCAGCGCGCGGTGATGGCATTGAAAGATGCGGTGCCCGAACTAGGGATCATCACCGACGTTGCGCTCGATCCATTCACCACGCACGGCCAGGACGGCATCATCGACGACAATGGTTATGTGCTCAACGACATCACTATCGAAATTCTATGCAAGCAGGCGCTGTCGCATGCACAGGCCGGCGTCGATATTGTCGCGCCGTCGGACATGATGGACGGCCGCATTCGCGCCACGAGAGACGTGTTAGAGAGCGCTGGCTTCGTCAACACGCGCATTCTCGCGTATTCGGCGAAATACGCGTCGAGCTATTACGGTCCGTTCCGCGATGCGGTAGGCTCATCGGCCAATTTAAAAGGCGCGGATAAATACAGTTATCAGATGGACCCTGCCAACAGCGACGAAGCGCTGCACGAATGCGCGCTCGATCTCGCCGAAGGCGCTGACATGATCATGATCAAACCCGGCATGCCGTATCTCGACATCGTTCGCCGCGTGAAAGATGAACTCGCCGCACCGACATTCGTTTATCAAGTGAGTGGCGAATACGCGATGCATATGGCCGCAATTCAAAACGGCTGGCTCAATGAAAATGCGGTGATGATGGAATCGCTGCTGGCATTCAAGCGCGCGGGGGCGGATGGCATTCTTACCTACTTTGCAAAACGTGCTGCGCAACTTATGAATGGCTGACGCACACATGAATCAATCGGTTGTTATCGAAAATCCCACCGGGCAATTTCGCGAAGATGCGAAAGTCATCGGCCTCGTTGGTCTCGGTCATGCGATCAGCCATTTTTCACAACTAGTGTTACCGCCCTTATTTCCATTGCTGAAAGCCGAATTCGGCGTCAGCAATGTGCAGCTCGGCGTGATCATGACCGCGTTTTTTGTTGTGTCCGGCATCGGCCAGGCAACTGCGGGCTTTATCGTAGATCGCATCGGTGCGCGCAGCGTTTTATTCGCGGGCATCGCCATTATCGCGCTGGCGATTTTCGGCCTTGCAATGACGCACGATTATTTTTTTCTGGTCGCGTGCGGTGCGCTGCTCGGACTCGGCAACAGCATTTTCCATCCCGCTAATTTCACGATATTAAATCACCGCGTCAGCCAGCCACGACTGAGCCATGCATTCAGCACACACAGCGTCAGCGGCTTTATCGGCTGGGCCATCGCGCCACTATTCGTGACGTCGCTGGCCGTTCCATTCGGCTGGCGCGGCGCACTGATCGGCGCCAGCGTACTCGTCTTCGCTGTTCTGCTGTTGTTGCTGTTATATCGCAAGCATCTCGAATTGCCGCACAGCGAAAATAAACCACACGCACAACACGATGCGGCGGCGAGCACGTTCGGATTTCTGCGATTACCGCTGGTGTGGATGTGTTTTGGATTTTTTCTGTTGACGGCACTGGCGCTCTCCGGCATTCAAACTTTCACGCCATCCGCACTGCAACAAATGTATGCAATTTCGCCGTGGCTCGCCGGCAGCAGCATCACGTTATATATGCTGGCCGCGGCCGTCGGCACCATCGTCGGCGGTTTTGTCGCGAACGGCACCGCCAATCAGGATCGCATCATTGCCGCAGCATTTATCTCCGCCGCCATGATGGCCTTCATTATCGCCAGCGCAGCTGTACCCGCCGCGATTACGATGATGCTGCTCGCGCTGATCGGTTTTGCTGGCGGCCTTGCTTCGCCATCGCGCGATTTGCTGGTGCGCGCAGCAGCACCGAAGAACGCAACCGGCCGCGTCTACGGCGTCGTGTATTCTGGGCTCGACAGCGGTCAGGCGCTCGGCCCCTTGCTGTTCGGTATGCTGATGGATGCGCATCACCCCAGCGGTGTGTTCGTGGCAATCGGTATTTTTCAATTGCTCGTGGTGCTTACCGCGACTGGCGTCGGCAACAAAGCACTGCGCTCACGACAATAATCGTTAATCGATCAGCTCCAGCTCAATCGGCGAGAAAGTGTGCGCAGTTGGCATTTCGCAATGCTGACATTTGCTACATTGTATTTGCCTAACAGGAGAGCTTAGCGATGCTGAAAAAAATCGTATTCATCGGGACAACAATTGCAATCGCACCATACACACATGCCGATGCGTTGGGATTTTCAATCGGCGCCTACCAATGGCAACAAAATATCGACGGCAGCGTCCGCTCTGGTGGCGAAAATGTCGATCTGCACGACGATCTCGGCTTCGGCCGCCAACACAACAATGTGTATTTCGCGGAATTCGATCATCCGGTTCCGGTGCTGCCGAAAATTCGCGTGCAACACACGGAAATGTCGTCGAGCGAAACGTCCACATTGACTCGCACTATTACCGTCGACGATGTGACTTATTCGGCATCGAGCGCAGTGCGTACCGATCTCGATTTGAGTCATACCGATGCCACGTTCTATTACCGCCCACTCGACAACTGGGTAAAACTGCGTGCCGGTTTGACACTGCGCAATTTCGATAAAGGCGTGAAAATTCGCTCGCTGAGCACCGGCGATACCGCGAAGGTCGATATCAGCTCGGTCATTCCAATGCTGTATCTCGCCGCGCGTTTCGATTTACCGCTGACGGGTTTATATATCGGCGCCGACGCGAACGGCATCGCCTACAGCGGTTCGCATCTATTCGATTCGCGCATTAATGCCGGTTATGAAACGCCGATTGGACTCGGCATCGAAGGCGGCTATCGCCGTTTTGAATTGAAATATGATCACAGCGGCGACCATGCCGACATCACTGTCGACGGCATCTACGCCGAAGTGTTTTATCATTTCTAAACGAAACTAATCAGGTGCGGCAACGCACCTGATTGTTAACTCCGCGATTTTTTATTTTAACCGCCACACCAAACAGCGATTATTCGCCGGCATTGCATGATCTGCCTGCAATACCAATCCCGCCTTGTTCGCCAACGTATCGACACGTTCAAAATCACGAATACCACTAAGCACGTTGCGCGATTTCAACCACTGATCGAAATGCGCATTGCTATCGCTCGTGAACCGCCCGTCGTAATTGTAAGGCCCGTAAAAACAAACGATGCTGGGCGCTCGCAGATGCAACGCAATGCCATCGAATAAATGTTCAACCTCGGGCCAACTAATAATGTGGATCACATTGGCGCAGAAAATCGCCGGTGTATTCGCGAGCGGCCACGGCGCATTCACATCAATTGTAATCGGCGCCAACACATTGGGCAGCTTCGCCCACTCGCGCCACGCATTAATACCGGCATGATGCTCGGCAGATCACTCGTTTGCCAACGCAAATGCGGCATCGCCGCGCCAAAGTACGCTGCATGCTGACCGGTGCCGCTGCCAATTTCCAACACCTCATCCACCTCAGCAAACAGCGGTTGAATGATTTCCAAAATCGGCTGCTGGTTATTGGCGCAGGCTTGTGAGAAGGGGCGTGTGTGCATTGGATTTATCTGCGTTATGCGATGGTCATGATGCAGGAAATCTAGACTCCCGCACTACGTGGCAAATTTGAACTACATATTCACTGTAAAGATAGTCACGTGCTCTCTCTTTCGCAGCTACGTGCTCTGCATTGAGAGCCCAATTTCGCTGTGATTCCTCATCCTCAAACTCAACCAAACTCAAACGTTCGCCATCCTCGGCGATCTATGACTTACGTGATCGGAAACCAGGCATTGTCTCAGCCAACGCCACAATTTTTGGTACGAGCGCCTTGTATTCCTCTGCGCTTGCTCATTCAACCGCGACCTAAAGACAGTGAGAATCATAAAACCCTCGATTGGAAATAGTTAATTATTGACACTACGTGTATGCGGCTCATGCAAAAAACGACGGTTAGCACATGCGCTCTACGAACTAGCCACATGCGATCAGAGCCGGCAGCTCCGTCATGGATTTAAAACTCACAACTCCAGGCCACTCGCATTGATCCTGATAGATATCGTAAAAATAAGTTTTGCTACCCGCCTTCACGCTAGCTTCAACACCCACTAGCCCATCTTCAATCACGGCGCACTCTGCTGGACGGTACCCCATATGCTGCGCAGCGAACTCGTAAATTTTTGGATCCGGCTTCCATGCGCCAATTTCGTATGAACTAAAAATATTTCCCTCGAAATATTTTGAGAGTCTGCAAATTCTTAATGCCTGTTCGATTTTCTTCCTTGGTCCACTCGACACCACAGCTTTTGGGTAATCTAGTTGATTAAGTGCGTATTCAATGCCTTTTACAGGCAAGAGTTCCTTCTCGAACAACTCGCTTACCCGCTCGCGGTAGATTGCAACAAAGTCACGTGGAAGAACGACGGAATTTTCGTGTTGAAGCGATTCAAGGATATTAGCTAATTTCCAACCTCTGAAACGTAAAACTAACTCGTCGCAATCGAGGGTTACGCCCAGCTCTTTAAATAAAACCACCAACCCTATGTTGCATAAGCGTTCGCTGTCGACCAGCGTTCCATCACAGTCAAAAAGCAAACATTTAGGTTTAGTCATCTGTAGCTATTCCGGGTAAGCCATCCAAGCTCTTTGCATTTTTTTCGTTGCGGTACTTCGTCAACTCTTCAGGGCTTTTGGAGTCTGCCCATTTAAGCAAAGTATCTCGTTCTCCCACGTACTCGTATCGAGGTACCGAATATCCGCATGAATCACTAATGCGATCAAGGTTTGCGCGAACGATACCCCTAGCCCCTCGGTAACTGGGGAAAAGTTCTTGTAGCATCGAAAATTCAGTCGTGCCATCTCGAACATACGAGCCTTTTCCATGCAATCGAACTATTTTTGGCGACCCGTCAAAAGCACAAAACATAAAAACAATTCGAGCGTTTTCTTTAAGATGGGCGGCTGTTTCGATACCGCTTCCAGTGAGGTCTAGATAGGCAACTTCTCTGGCTCCCGTAATCCGAAAGGTATCCATTCCCTTTGGAGAGCAGTTGATAAGTCCATCTGTGGATATTGGTGCGGTTGCCACGAAAAAGAGTCTTTGAGACTCAATCCATGTCTTCAGATCTGAATCAATCGCTTCAAGCACTTTTCCCATGTTGACCTTGCCTTTTAACGATCAAAGCAGCTGACGCATAGTGCGTCGGTCTTTTTTACCATAATTCTCGAATAAGCAGATACAACCTCGCGACAAGAGGCATGCGGAATCAATGCCGATGTGCCCGCTGTTTCCGTTGATGCGAGAACATCCATAATCCACTGAGCGCGAGCAGCACAAATGCAAGGCCGAAGGCATCGACGAAAAACGGGCCCCATGCGCCGAAGAAGCGGCCGCTGTGTAAGTCCTGAATCAGGCGCTCCAGCGATACGCCCGGTTGCACTAGCGGTTTTATGATGGTGCGTTGATATTCAGTAAGCGGCTGCGCGTTCGACCATTGCACATCGCCTTCGCACATTTCCCAATTCACGCCATCGCTGCTCGCGAATTGTTTTTGCCGATCGGCGATGACAATGCCATTGCAGCCGCGACCGATGCGAGTGATGGCGGGGATCGGTAATAAATTGGTCGATTCGCTGTCGATCAGCGCACCGTTATCGTTGAGCAATAGCAAGGTCGATGCGTTGGCGATGTAAATAGTTTTTGCATTGGCGATCAGACCGAGCGGTTGCGGTAATGGCGTCGATAATAATTTGCCGTCGAGCCATGCGGATTCATCGGTGAAGGTCAGCCAATGTTTATCGGCATTAAATGCTTGTGTCGGCAGTGCTTCATTCAGTCCGTAACGCAATGCAATCAAATGCGTGGTGACGGAGCGATGTGCCAGATCGAGAAATGCGGTGTGATTCAACAACCAGCCACTGACTGCCATCCAGATGACGAACACGCTGATCATTACACCGATACGGCGATGCCAACGGTGCAGCAATAAACTAATGCGCCGCGCGCGCGAACGGGTGTGTGGATTCATTGCGCGAGTTGATTCAACACTAATGCAGCGCGCGCCATGCGCTGCATGGCATTCACCGACAATGTCGCACCGGTAATGCCATCGATTTTATTCGATAGTCGCTCGCCGTCGAGACTACTGCCGATAAACTGGCGCAAAAATGCCGGCAGATGAATTTCATCGCCGCGACTCTCACGATAAATCAGCACTTGCGCACGCTCGATATGGTTATCGCTGACCACGAAGCCTGCGGTAATTGGATATTCCTTGCCGATTTCATCGAGCATCCACGCTGTTTTTCCCTGCGCGCGCCAATAGCGCAATCGCGCTTGCGGATAGGGATGGCCGAGTACGGTGGTGAGTTTGGTCTGCGCCGTTTGATCGAGCCACAACACGGAGGGTTGCGGTGTTTCGGAAAATGTTTGATGTAAAAAATCATCCGGCGCGAGATAGACCGTGTCCGCGCATGCGCAGCGGAGCACGGTCATCAGAGCAATGATGGCAATTATTTTAGAAGGCAAGACCCACACCTAGATCGAAGCGGTTGCGCGATGAATCTTCCTTGAAGCGCAGAATATCCGTTTTGATCACCACGTTATCGTTAAGGTTGAAGTTTAAACCGTAGGTCCAGACGCGTTCCAATGGTTGCGTATCGATTTCCATGCCGGGTGGCAATGTTGCATATTCGGCGCCGGTGCTAAAGCGCTCGTAACGCACGAACGGCGTTAAGCGATATGTGCCCGATTCCCACACTTTATACGCAGCCTGCGTGTACCAGCCGTAGAACATTTCCGGTATCAGTACATCGCTGCCGTTCAAGCGAAATTGATAATTCGCATCTTTCGTGTTGGAAATCGTGCCGCGCGCATACAGCGCCGACAGATCCCAATCGCCCGGCGTCCAGCGTGTGTGCAGTTCCCACAAGGTGACGCGCATATCCGGCACGGCAACGGAGCTATTCGCGCCGTCGACGTTAAAAGCATCCGCGCCTTGCGATGAGTTACCGGTAAAAATCGAACCGCCGACATTCAAACCGGGCACGCCGCGATAATTCAAGGCGACGTATTGACTCAAATCGCGTGCTTTCGCGTTTTGCAATTCCTGATGGACGGCGCCGAGCGGCGATTCAAATCCTTCGGTGTTGGTGGCATCCCATTTCGATAAATCGAAGCCAGTCGTCACGCCGACATCGTAGGCGAGTCCGGCTTCGGTGCCACCGTGTACCGCAACGCCGCCTTCGCGCCAGGTGGTCGGAATAATTGCGGTCTCGACGAAATTGCGCTCGACGCCGTAATAACGCGTTGGCTCATGCGACTCGTTGAGCAAACCCGACGGAATTAAAAATAAACCCATTTTTACGCTGGCCGCTTTCGCGAATTGATGATCGACATAAAACTGTTCGACTTCGACTTCGCCGTCATCGTCTTTCGATACCACGCCATGTTCGATTTCGAATTCGGAATTGAAGCGGGTTTTATCATCGAAGCGATAGCCGACACCGATCACTGCACGGCGCATATCCGCGCGCGTTTCATCGCGATCTTTCGGCTGGGTGTAATTCAATTCGCCATAGCCCCAATTGTCGCGTGATTTGCACTATCGCCAGCGCCGCCGCTGCTCGGTGTCGCTGCCGCAGTTTTCGCTACCGCTTCCTGCTGCGTCGCAATCGCTTCGGTTTGCGAATGCATCGATTTCACTTCGCTTTTTAATTGCTCGAGTTCGGCGCTCAGTTTTTCGATGCGCGCGCGTAATTCGGCTTCATCGGCATACGCGGGAAATGTTGCGCATAGCGCCAGCAACAGGGGCAAACGTTTCATGGATGATTTCCTTTAAGGTTGATAACCATCGGTTAGGGTATTCAGGAATGCGACGACATCATCGATCTCGCCGCTGGTGAGTGCCGGTTGATCGCCGAGCTGGCGGTTGTAGGGCGCTTCAGTGGTATTCACGTTATTGCGATATTGCGGCGGCAAATCGTTGAATTTGTCGATACCACCGCTATTAGGCGGATACCACTCTTCCGGATTGGTATCGCGGCGCACGTAAAACGAGACGACTTCGCGCAGCGTCGCGAATTTACCGTTGTGAAAATACGGCGCAGTTAACGCGACATTGCGCAGCGTCGGCACTTTGAATGCGCCGCACAAATCAGTGCGTGTCGACAGATCGGTGCGATCCGGGCCGCACAAACCGAGATCGAAATAATTGGGGTCGGCCGTCGCCGGAATATCGACATTACGCGGCACGCCGAGATTGTCGTAGGTGAAATCGGTAAATAGCGGCGGCGTTCCATCGGGCTGACGTCCGCTCGGATGACACGCGGCGCAATTGCCTTTGTTCGGATTATTGAATAACGCGAGCCCGCGCAATTCCTGTTCGGTTAATGCGACTTTGCCGGCGAGGTAATAATCGAACTTGCTATCGAACGGTCGAAACTCCGCATCTTCTTTTTGATACTGCTGCAGCGCGAATACGATGCGATCGAACGCCGCAGTGTCGTTATCGAAAATATTCGCGCCGAACACTTGCGTGAATTCGGCGATGTAACTTGCACTGCGCAATTTCGTCAGCAACGCGGCAACGTCGGCGTTCGCCATTTCATGCGCGCCAAAAAATGGATGGCGCGATTGTTCGGAAAACGAAGTGGCGCGACCGTCGCGGAAAAAGCCGCCGGTCGGTGTGCCTTCGCTATCGAAAAAAAATGTCGGGGTGAAACTGAGGTAACGCAGCGATGGCGTGTTGCGAAAACCACTGGTGGTCATGGTGGGACCGCCCAGCGGCACCGCCAACCCGTCGCTGTTGGCATGCGCGTGCGCAGCGTCATGACAGGTGGCGCACGACTGCTGACCGGAAACGGACAACGTCACATCGTTAAAAATTTTCTCGCCGACTTGCGCGGCTGCCGACAGCGCCGGCGCGCTGGGAACTGCCGTTCCCGGCGCCGCGTTGGCGTTATCACTACCGCCACCACCCCCGCCGCACGCGGACAATAACAATGCTGTCGCGGCCATTGCAGCCACAATCGTCGACCGGACCATGTTTTCCCCGAATAATTTGTGTTGTAAAAACAAAAATTTATAACCGTTAATGAGAATGATTATATTTCAATTAGAGAAATATGGACAAGCGGCCAAAAGAGGGACGGGATGATTTGAATCAAGGGGGCGATCGAAGAGCCAGGAACGCATGGCCCAGACACCACGCAAAAAACGGATTAAAACCTCAGCCCAGTGCCTGCCGTAGGCGAGATACCGCAAAGTCGAGCGCCGCATCGGCTTTGCCGATCAAGCCGATTAAGCTCGCAAAACCGTGCGATACGCCGTCATAGCGCCGCAATTCAACGTCGACGCCGGCATTGCGCAGCGCCTCGGCAAATTGCTCGCCCTCGGCAAGCAGCGGATCGTACTCGGCGGCAATGATGGTGGTCGCCGGTGCGCCCGACAATTCTTCTGCGCAGTTCAATAATGCAACGCGCGGATCATCGCGATCGTCTTCCCTCACGTATTGCGCCCAAAACCAACGCATCGTATCGGCGCGCAGCAATGCGGTATCGGCGCAACTGCGATAGGTATCGCTGTCGGCGCGAGGATCAACTGCGGGATAAAACAATAATTGATGACGCACCGGCACTGCGCCATGCAGTGCCGCAGCAGCAGCGAGATTGCCACCGGCACTATCGCCGGCGATGGCGATTTTTTGCGGATCGCAAGCGAGTGATGCCGCATTGCGGTATGCCCAACGCAACGCGGTGACGACATCATCGAACGCAGCGGGAAAGCGATGCTCCGGCGCCAATCGATAATCCACCGACAGCACTGCGCAATCAGCCTTAGCCGCCAGCGCGCGACAGAAATTATCGTGCGTGTTGACCGAACAAATAACGAAGCCACCACCATGCGCGAACACTGTCAGCGGCAATACGCGATCGGTGCGCGGTTTATACAGCCGAGCGTGGATATTGCCGCTCGCGTTTGGGATAACAATATCTTCGACCTGCGCCAACACCGTGTGCCGCGTCGGCCAGGCGGCATTTTCGACCATCGCGCGATATCGAGCAGGATCGAGCGTCGACAAGTCGAGTGCGGGCCGCCGCTCAATCGCATCGATGATGGTTTGCATATCGGCGTCGTATGCCATGATTTTTATCCATTGCTCTCGCGTTATCGCGACGCAACCATTGGTTTAACTCACGCCACTGCGGTCGATACGTTTACCTGCCGACCCTGCTTGCGAAAGTGCGGAATCACCTCAGTGCCGATCAGCTCGATCGTTTCCATAATCGCCTCGTGCGGCACGCCGCCCATTTGCGACAAAAACAGAATTTCATCGGCGCCCGCATCGAACAGACGCTGCACATAACGAATGCAATCGTCCGGCGTGCCATACGCATCGTTCACTTCACCGAAATAACCAAACGCGTTCGCATCGAAGGGAATTTTTTCTGCGCTCAATTGCGCGAATTTCTGCTCGCGCACTTCGGCAAGCGCGGCTAGATGTTCTTCAGCGCTGAGATCCCATGCGGTCGGTTTTGGCAGGCCCTGATACCAGTGCGCGAGCGCTTCGACAAAGAAGCGCTGGCCGCGCAATCCGATACGGCGCGCTTTTTCGCGATCGCGCATTACTAGCGTCGGACACAACGCGGCGAGATGTTGGGTCGGTCGGTAGCCGACCTGATCCTCGGGTTTGCGTTCGGCCCACGCCTTGCGATAAATCGCATTTTTTTTCGCGATATCTTCCGGACCGCCGAAACCAAGCACCAGTGCACCGATGCCGCGCTCGCCAGCCATCACTAGCGTTTCGGGCCGCGTTGTCGCCATGTAAATCGGCGGATGCGGCTGTTGATACGGCTTCGGATGAATGGGTCGGCGCGGAATTTTGATGTAGGTGCCGTCATGTTCGATTTCGTCTTCAACGAACATGCGCGGAATCAATTTCATGCTTTCATCGATCATCGGCTGCAGTTCGGCCAGCTGATAACCAAAAGCACCAGCCTCCTGCTGGCTGCCACCTTTGCCCATACCGAAATGCACGCGTCCTTTCGACAAAATATCGAGGGTCGCAATCCGTTCGGCGACTTTGATCGGATGATTCATCGCCGGCGGCAGACACACCACGCCGTGACCGATGCCGATCCGCTCAGTGCGCCCGGCGACGAAGGCCAGAAACGTTTCCGGCGCCGACATGTGCGCGTATTGAGTTAACGATGTGTGCTCCACGGCCCAAATATTATCGAAACCGAATTTCTCGAGCGCCATCGCCTGCTCGACGCTCTCGTGAAATACGCGGTGTTCCGCTTCGCGGTGCGTTTCCACAATTTGCGCTTCGTAAATCATCGAAAATTTCATGCTGTTCTCCGCCTGTATCGACAACTGAGTTGTGTGCAGTGTTGCTGTATTTACTCGCGGCGGCATCGGCTGCCCCGCCTAGCTGATCTGGCCGGTGTTGATGTTTTTAGATTTTTTGTTGCGCTTGCACAGCCGCTGCCTCATCGAGACCGGCGCGATACGTGCGCAGACCGGCTGCGGCGCTGAGAGCGGCAAGCGGTAGAAAAACCGCCGTCACCATCAGCATCGAATAACGCAAAGCGCTGTCGCTGCCGAACACATGATCGGTAATCAAACCGACCAGCGGTGTGCCGAAACCGAGCCCCACCAGATTGGAAACGAACAACAGCAGCGACGAATTGACCGCCCTCATCTGATTCGGCGTCACCAACTGCAGCGCTGTTATCGATAAACCGAAATAGCTACTGAGCAAAAAAATGGCGGGCGCGAGCAGACAGAACGCCATCAGCGCATTTGGCATCAGTGGCACCAATCCCGCCGGCACTAGCGCCGCGAGCGCGATCAGCATCACGGCGCGCAAATGCGCATCGCGATAACCGCGACGACCGAGCCATTCGGTAAACAGCGCCCCGCAGAACGTCCCCAGCGTGCCGAGCACCAGCACCAGCACACCGAAATACAAACCGACACCGCCGGCCGTCATTGCATAGTTTCGAATCAGAAGCGTCGGATACCAGCCGAAGGCGCCGTAACCGACGATCGCGAAGAAGGCATTAACCAGATAGATGGGCAGATAACGACGCCAGCGCGTGCGCAGGTATCGCAACACGGTTTTGAGTTCAGGGGCCGTCGCTTTACCGGCACCAACAGCAATACCCTGCCGCGCCGGCTCGCGCAGTGAGAGCGTAATGGCAGCGATGATCAGACCTGGGATGCCGACGATAAAGAACGCCATCTGCCACGGCCGCACTTCGCCGATCCACGGCAATATCTGTGGGCCGGCATGCATCACCGCTGTTACGACGCTGCCGCCGACGATGTACGCGATACCCGAGCCGATCGAAATTCCCATCGTGTAGATGGCCATGGCTCGCGCCAATCGTTCGGGCCGGTATGAGTCCGCGAGCAGCGAATACGCGGCCGGCGATAACGAAGCCTCGCCGACGCCAACACCCATCCGGGCCAGAAATAGCAGGCCGTAGGTGTGCGCGAGGCCACACAGTGCCGTCATGAAGCTCCACACCGAAATACCGATCGCAATGATGTACTTGCGACAGCGGGTATCGGCCTGATAGCCGATTGGAATGCCGAGGAAACAGTAAAACAAGGCGAAAGCCAGCCCATGCAGCAGGCCCATTTGAAAATCGCTGATGTGCAGATCGGCGCGGATCGGACCCACCATCAATGTCATGATCTGGCGATCGATAAATGACAGCACATAGGCGCAGAGCAATATCGCCAGCGTGCAGCCGGCTCGCCACGCGGAGGGATACGGCGGCGTTGAAACGCGGCCAGTTGCACCAACATCCTGGCCGCCGGCATGGTCGGTCGGCGCCGCAGTGGCTTTGTCAGCAAAAACCATATCGTGCAGTGCCAGCTGGCCGTGCTGATGGCGTATCCGCCGCGAGAAATGAGCCATTGCCAATCCTCCGAAAAACATTATCCGTTCCTGCCGGACAGCGAACGTCATCGCTCGCTGTCCGGCAGCTCACCGCAGTCACGAGCCGAAGTTATAACGGACACGCAAGCCGAACATGCGCGGCTCATTCCAGGCCGCACCGGCAAATCCCTGGCTGCGCGTGGCGAGATAGCTGATACGGAACTCTTCATTGGTGGCGTTGGTGACGAACAACGAGGCGTCGAGTGGACTACCGAGCAGACGATCCCAATTCACCGACATATTCAGCGTGTGATATGCGGCAATCCATGCATCGGGGTCGGCTTTGGGCGTGGTGGTGGCGCCGGCCCAGGTGTCGTCCTGCCAGGCATACGTCGCCGTTGCATACAGATTGCCGGCCGCTTCCGGTATCGGCAAAGTCAGCCTGGCAGTAGCGCTCCACTGATGCATCGGCGCGTATTGGAAAGGTGCGTTGGTAAGATCCGCGGTACCGACGAAATCGGTCAGTACATAGTCGTCGTAATGCGCATCCATGTAAGCGTAGTTACCCGACAGTTCGAGCAGCTCGAACGGCCGTACCGTGAGTTCAAGTTCCACACCTTCGATGGTGGCCTTACCGACGTTGAACGTCTGCGCACCGAAGATACCGAGTGCCGGATTGAAATCGACACCGCTGCGTTGCATATCCTCGAACTTGTTGTGGTAATAGCTCAAATTCGCGCGCACCGGCACCGCTCCGAGATCGAACGCCGATTTCACGCCCACTTCGTAGGATTTGACATATTCGGGGTCGTAATTGGCACGCGCGAGATCCACCGCGAATGGGTTAGTACCGCCCTGTTTGTAGCCCTGCGACATTTTTGCGTACGTCATGATGTCACTGGTGAGCTGATAATCGAGGCCAACGGTCCAGGTCGGCTCTGAGCTCTCCTGCTCCACATCGATACCGCCGGGAATGCGATTGGTCTTCGTGCGCGTTTTATCTTTCGTATAGCGCGCCCCGGCTGTGGCAGTAAGTCCATCCAACGCCGCCGTAAAACCACCGAGGTCGTAGCTGACTTGGCCATACACCGCCTGACTGTCGCGCTCAACGGAGCTGATCGCCGTCGTGAAGCCGGCCGCGGTGCGCTGCGTCTGCTTGCTGTCGCCGTAGGGTGCCGATCTATCGAAGTAGACGCCGCTGATCCAGCGCAGCCGGTCGTTATCCGCAAGTCCCTGCAACTGCAACTCTTCCGAGTACTGCCAAACGCTCCAGTTTTCCTCATCGGGGGTGTTGACGACGTCGCTACGCGTCAGACCAGTGCCATCGAAGTCATAACGGAACGCGGTGCGATAACGCGAGTAGCTGAGAATGTTGCGCACCGTCAACGCATCGGTCAGATCGATATCGAACTTGTCGGTCAGCGCGAAGGTGTGTGTCTGATCGATCGGGTCCGCGCTGTTGATCACTTTGCGCACGCCCAACTGCTTCTGCAACGCAACCGCAGCCACGCCGGCCGCATTCGTGGCGCTCGAATAACTCGCGAGAATCGACGTGCCGTTTTCGTTGTTCGCAAAGTAATAGCCGACCAGGTAATTCGATATCGTCTCGGTTGGCTTCCATAACGCACCGATGCGCAGATGCATGCGGTCCCGATCGTCGTAATCCTTGCCGGTGATCGCGTCCTTAGTGAAGCCGTCGCGCTTCATGTAATTGCCGGCAAACCGCAGCGCAAACGTATCGCTGACCGGCACGTTCACCACGGCCTCGGTGCGGCGCATATCGTAATTGCCGACTTCGCCCTGCAGATAACCCTCGAACTTGTCGGTGGGTTTGTTCGGTTCCAGCACGATCGCACCGCCCGTGGTGTTGCGACCGAACAGCGTACCCTGCGGGCCTTTCAGCACCTGCACGCTTTCCAAATCGAACAGCAGGCCGACCCCGCCGCCCTGCGAGCCGGTGATGTTATTGGTGGGAGGCGCAGCTTCTGCGAAATAGGTGATGACGCCCGGAAAGCCGCCAATGGTGCGGCCCATGCCGCGAATGGCCGGCGCCTCGCTGTTGCGATTGGTACCGCCGCCGTTGATAACCAGCGAAGGCACGCGGCCTTGCATATCCTGTGCGGTGAGAATGCGATCGTTCGCCAACTGCTCCTGGCTTATCACGGTCATCGATACTGGCACTTTCTGCTCGGATTCTTCGCGCCGGTTGGCGGTGACCAACACTTCATCGAAGCGCTGATTGGCGGCCGCAGCAGTAGCTGGTGCTGCGGCAATAAGCGCATCGGTTTCTGCAACAACGGCGCTTGAGGCGAGTGATAACGCGACTAACAGAGGTTTGTAACGGTACTGTTTCATGGGGATCTCCGAAACTTATTGTTATGGGGTGACGGAATCTCACCGTGGTGACATGGTGCGGCCGGATTTAGGTTAAAACATCGATTGGCGCGCCTAGGCGAAAGCGCCTAGATGGGGCTCAGAGAAAATAATCGGCGTTGTCGAGCCCGAGTTGGATAGCGCCGAAATTGCGCCCGTATTTGTAGAGGTTGTTACCGGCATGGGCGCGACTGGCGAGAATATCGACCACGAATTGCTGCACCTTGGCATCGAGGAAAATCGCCCGCCCGCCGCAGAATTTTTGCAGTTCGAGCACCGCGTCCAGGCATTGCTCAGGCACTGCCGCCGCCTCGTAGCGGTACTGCGAACGTTTAGCGATGTCGGTGATCACACCGCGCTTCGCATCCCTCATCAACTGATCGAAATTCGCCAGCATCTTCAACTTCAGCTGATCGACCAGCGATTGCGCCGCAGCGATCGCCATCTGTCCGTGCGGGTCTTCGGCGGTGCGGCCACCATCCACGCCAATGCGCTTCGACGCCAGCTGCCGAAAGGCATCGATCGCGCCCTGCAGCGCCCCGATCGAGGCAGTGGAAATCGCGCGTGTAAACACCTGCCCGAACGGCAGCTGATAAAGCGGCTCTTCCGCACAATCGGGACCGGGGCTGCGGCACCGAAATCCATCCAGCATTTTGTGCGTGCGGTGTTCAGGCACAACCGCATCCTCGACTACGACGTCGTGCGAGCCAGTGCCGCGCAACCCGAGGGTGTGCCAGGTATCGATCAGCGTGAAATCGGTTCGGGGAAGCAAAAAAGTGCGGAAATCGGGCTGCGGCTGCTCGGGTGTCGGCTGTACACCGCCGCCGAGAAATACCCATTCCGCATGATCGCTACCACTGGAAAAACCCCAATGCCCGCTGAACTTGAAACCACCATCGACACGTATCGCCTTACCCACCGGCATATACGACGACGCGATGAGCACATTGCTGTCGTGCCGCCAGACATCCTGCTGCGCTGGCAGCGGAAACAGCCCCATCTGCCAATTGTGTACGCCTACGACGCCATAGACCCACGCCGTGGACATGCACGCCTCGGCGAGCACCATCTGAATCTCGTAAAAAACCTGCGGCGCCAGCGCGTAACCACCCCAACGCCGGGGCTGCAGTACGCGGAATAATCCCGCCTCCTTCAGCTGATTCATGGTCGCCACCGGAATCCGACGTTCCCGCTGCGCCTGATCGCTGCGCGCACGCAGTACCGGCTGCAAATCGCGCGCGCGTTGCATCAATTCTTCGGCCGTCGGAATTTGCGTCGTCATCATCAATTACCTATGAGCAGTTGCGAAACGTTGAGAGCAGTGGCGAAGGGTTGGGAGCGGTTGCGAACGATGGGAAACGATGACGGCCGCCGTTGCAGCGGCCGCGTTGCGGTAAACGGTGTTACCACTTCACCGCGATATCGATACCGTAGGTGCGTGGATCGCCGTAATACGCTTGCCGCATGCTGGCCAGTGCGGGTCCGAAATCGAGCGTCGTCGCCACATATTCCTTATCAGTGAGGTTCTTGCCCCATAGCGCGAACTCCAGGGTGGTGCTGCCTACGCGCACGTTTTCCAGAGCGAGTCGTGCGTTCAGCAACGTCCGGGCATCGCCTTTATTGTTAGCCGCCACTTGGTCAGCGGCCGGATTTTTTGAATAGGGATACAGGTAGTAGGAATCGGTGTGATCGGCATCCAGCACCATCCGATAATTGCCGAAATCGGTGCGCAGGAGCGTCCAGTCGATACTGGCGGAATACGTATTTTTTGGTGCCAGCGGAAACACCCGATCATTGGAGACATCGCCGATCACACCAGTGATGGCATCGGCATCGATGAAGCGATCGTATTCCGGATGCAGGTAGGCATAGGTCAGCCGCAATTGCAGATCATCGGTCGCTTGCGCGATCGCCTCGACTTCGAAGCCCCAGGTCGTCGCTTTGCCCGCATTGGTTACTTGGCTCGACAAGCCATTACCACCGGTGAACGTCGCCAGTTGCATATCCTGCGATTTATTCAGGAACGCGGCGGTATTGACCTGTACACGGTGCTCCAGCCAATCGCTTTTGGCGCCGATCTCGAACGCATCGACTTTTTCCGCGTCATACGGCAGCAGCGTATCGGCGACATTACTGGCCTCACTGTTGAAACCGCCGCTTTTGAAGCCGCGCGACCATTTGCCATACACATTCAACGATTCGCTGACCGCGTAATTGGCAATCAACGCCGGACTAAGATTATGGAAAGATTTCTCGCCACTGGTGCCGTCGGGAATCTGTACCAAAAAAAACGGCGCCACTGTCGCCAGATACTTATCCAGCTCCTTCTTCTCGTGCGTGTAGCGCAGACCCAAACTCAGCGTCAGGTCATCGGTCACGTCATATGACAACTGACCGTAGGCTGCATAAGTCTTGGTACGAATGTCGGTCTGGGAATCCTGACGAAACACGCCAAAAATGCCGGGGCCGCCGAACGGATCGTTATGCTCACTGCCTCTGTCTTGGAAATAGAACAAACCAGCCACGTATTCGAACTTATCCAAATCGCCGGTTGCCTGAAATTCCTGCGACCACGATTTGTAATCGGCAATACGCGCAGCCCAAACCAGCGGTAGCTCGGTACCGTCGTAATCGTTCGCCACATGCGCATTCATCTTACGCAGCGCGGTGATCGACTTGAACGCTACCGTATCCAGATCCCAGTTCAGAGTCATCGCGTGTCCTTGCGTTTTTGTCTTCTCCATCACGGGACTATCGATAGTGACCTTGTCCTGATAACTGTTCGAGCTGTACGCCGCCAGCGGTGCGCCCGCCACGGGCTGACCGTAACGCGGCTTCTGATTCGCGCGACTGAAATCGAACGCGTACTCGGCTTGCAAGTTATCGCTCAGATCGAGCACGAATACCGCGCGGCCACTGTGCGATTTGGCCGAATTCATCTCGCTTGTATCAGGATTGGGCGCGATCGCCGAAGGCACCACATCGATAAATCCATCACGCCGCGTATTGACGCCGCTGAGCTTTACCTTGAGCGGACCGAGTGCCGGCAAATTCACTGCCACGCGTTCGGACAACAGTCCGTAATTACCCGCCTGCACTTTTGCCGAGCCGCCGAAATCACCAGTGGGTTTTGCCGTGATCAGGTTGATCGCACCGGCCAGCGTATTGCGACCGTAGAGTGTCCCTTGCGGCCCGCGCAGCACTTCAACTCGCTGCAAATCCACTGCGTCAAATACAGAACCTTGGGTCTTGCCGATATAAACGCCATCGAGATAAACGCCAACCGCCGGCTCCCACGCCAAGGCTGGGTTGATAGTGACGCCACCGCGAATCGCAATTTGCGCGCCGGTGGAATCGCCCGGGGTGTTTTGCACCCGCAGGTTTGGCGTGACGCTGCTCAATCCCTCGATTGAGGTCAGCTGTCGATCTTCCAAAAACTGTTGGCCGAGCGCAGTTACCGCCACCGGCACCTGTTGTACGTTTTCCTCGCGCTTTTGCGCAGTGACGATCACCTCTTCGAGGCTCGCCGCCAACACACTTTGAGAAAGAAAAGTTAGTGCCGCCACCAGAGAAACAGAGCTTTTATTGTTCATTTGAGATCTCCACTGCTTTATTTTTATGAGGCAAAGCCATTGTTATCAAAGACTGTTATCGAGGCGAAGCGGATTCACCGTTATGCATCGTGCAGAGGCAGCCGCGCTGCAACATCGGTCAATACGCCTAGGCGGAACCGCCTACACGCATCGCTCAACCTAGACTCCGCCGTTTTTCATTTCAAAGGATTGATCGGGAATGAAATGGCGCAGCGCGATTTTCCAATCGTCGCCGCTGCGCACTACCACATCGCGAAATTCGCCGGTCACCACCACAGCGGCAGCGAGTACTGCATGACCGGCGTTGACGTTGAGCATGAAGTAATGCGCGATCGCCTTATCCGCGCTCTGCGGTTCGATCCACAGATTGGTGACGACGTGGCGATTTTTGCTTTCGGTATTGCGCGCCGACACTTTGGCGTGATCGACCTGCCATTGCGCGCCACTGTAGCGCCCAATGCCTTCGACGAGATTTTCAGCATCGTCGAGGTAACACGCGCGCTGCTTTTCATAGTGGCCGTAATCGGCGAAATAATGCGATTTCGCAATCAATTCGTTGATATCGATTTTGTCTTCCGCAGTTAACCGCATGGCAACTCTCCGTGATTGGATGGCTCGTTAATTATTTTCGGCGGGATTGTGCTCGACCGCGGCAAGCACGCTCGCGTCAAGACGACAAAACGTGTGGCACATGCGCCGATCGATCAGCCAATCGGGACTTTCCCAATCGAACCAGCGATCGACGTGCGCCCAGTGATACGGATGCTGCATGTATTGCTGCTGCAAGGCGGCGAGATCGTCGAATTCCTGTTCCCATACATGCGTCCAGCGGCGCGTGCCACTGGCATAACTGACACGGCTCAGCTGCCAGTTACGAATGCCATCGATGTATTGCGGCATGGCCAGTATTTCCTGGGTGAAAAGCGTGGTGAATTGCGCGACGAGTTGCGTTTCTTTTTCGGCCGCCTGAGGTTGCGTTGCGCTGACCAGCAAGGTGCGATAAACGCCGTCCTGCAAGCTGGGTGCGCGCACACCGCTATCGCCACCGACATAGCCGACACATTCGATATTCGCGGCCAGCGGCTGCAACATTTCCTCCACCGAACGCCACAAATCGCCGGCGCGAAATTGCGTGTACGCCACTTCGTCATCGAACTGCAGATGCCAGATCAGATCGCCGCCGTTCAACGCGCCCGGCAACGTCGGTGCAGCAAATCCGCGCACGATGCCGGTGGTGCGACTGATCGATTGCAAATACGTGTACACCTCGGCACAACGCGCCAGGCTGGTATCGGCATTGAATTGAATCAACTGCGTTTGCTTGAACATCGGCCCGCACCTCAGACGTCGATCAACCGTTCGATGGCAGCGGCAGCGGCCAGAAAACGGCGCGTGCGCGATTCGATCAATTCGGTGGCATCGCGCCACCATGCCTCGACCTCGGGATCGCGACCGCTCGCGATGCGCGCCGACCACCAGCCCTGCGCGCCGCCTTCGATGCGCCATAAAAACATCAATATATTTGACTGATCGTGCAGCCACACCGGCGGCGCAACCAGTTCGTGCTGCAGCGTCAATCCGCGCGCGATGGCGCCCGGCACGTAACGTTCGCGATACGCGGCCAGCAACGCTCGACCCTGACCGGGATGCGCAATCAATTCATCGATCAGGAAAATCGGCGACGCTTCATTCATGTATCGGCCTCGACCGCTAGCAGCAATTTGCCCCGCGCGTGACCGTGCTGAATGCGCGCATGCGCTTCCGCCACTTGCGCGAGCGGCAATGTTTCGATGTGCGGAGCGCGCAGTTTTCCGGCAGCAAGCAACGCCACCAGCTCGCGCAATTGCACGCCGGCGCGCTGCGGATTGCTCATCGCCACCACGATGCGAATATCGCGCGCGCGCGCATCGGCGACGTTATAGGTCGGCTCGCCTTCGATCAGCGTCGCGACGGGCGACACCACACCGCCAGCGCGTGTGAGCTCGACCGCGTTCGGCAACGAACCTTGCCCGACGGTATCGAGCACAGCATCGACACCGTGTGGCGCCCATACACGAACCGCAGCGGCGACATCTTCGTTGCGGTAATCGATGACCCGTTCGGCGCCAAGACTGCGCAAATAATCGAGATTGCCGGCACTCGCCGTCGCGGCTACCCGCGCACCGGCCACCCGCCCCAGCTGAATCGCATAGCTGCCGACACCGCCAGCACCGCCATTGATTAGGATTTGCTGCCCAGGTTGCAGCGCGCAGACTTCGACAATGCCTTCCCACGCCGTGACGCCCGCAATCGGAACCGCCGCCGCGCTGCGCAAGTCGACCGTATCCGGCAATTTCGCCAGGCGCCCCGCCGCCGCTTTAAAGAATTGCGCGTAGCTGCCCCAATCACCGCGCAGCTGATTCGCGGTGCCGGTGACGCGATCGCCAATCTGAAATTCGTCGACATCTGCACCGACCGCCACCACGGTTCCCGCGCCGTCGAACCCAAGCACAAACGGAAATCGGTAAGTCATGTAGCGAGCTAGCCAGCCCTCGCGGCATTTCCAATCGGCTGGATTCACATCGGCATAGGCGACGCGCACCAGCACTTCGCCCACGCCCGGTTGCGGTGTCGGCAGTTCGGTGATCTGCAACACGTCGGGGCCGCCGATGCGTTCGATCGCCACCGCGCGCATGCGCTTGGGAACTGCAGTCATCGCGTGTTGTTCCTCAGGTTTGTCAGCAGCCTGTTTTTCGTCAACCGGTCTATTTCGTCAACACATAATCATCAGGATTCGGCGTGCGCATCATTCGCCAGTAATCAACCAGCCGCCACGGATTCGACATGAAGTTACGGTGCTTGCTGTTGAGGTAATAGCTGCTGACTTTCGGATGCGACCACACCATGCCTTTCAATTTTTGGTCGACCTGCTCGTTGTAACGGTCGTGCACATCGGGACGCGGCTCCAGCGCACGCGCGTGTTCGCGGTGCAGCAAACTCAAACAGCCGACGATGTAATTGCTGTGCACTTCGACCAGCATGTTGACGCCGGCACCGTGGTTCGGAGCGCTGTTGGGACCACCGATCACGAAGAAATTCGGGAAGCCCGGCACCGTGAGACCCAGATACGCACGCGGATCTTCGTCGCCCCACACCTCGCGCAACGATACGCCGTTGCGGCCGACCACGTGCAGCGGATGCAGCCATTTACGGGTTTCGAAACCGGTGGCAAGAACGATCACATCGACTGGCACGCGGCCATCGCGCGTCACAATCGCATCCGCTTCGATGCGCTCGATCGCGCTCGTGTTCAGCGTCACGTCATCGCGCTTCAGCAACTTGAACCAGTTGTTGTCTTGGATGATGCGCTTCGCCATCGGCGGAAAATCGGGGATCACTTTCGCGATTAGATCGGGACGATCGCCAAGCTCGCGCTGAATATGATCGAGCAGGATTTGGCGGCGGCGCTCGTTGGGTGCCGATACCGATTCGGTCATCGGCCAGTCCGGATCGACCACCGCTACCGGGTAAAGTCCGTCGGACACCATCCAATAGGTCAGAAAGCGAAACCATTGCGCGTAGTGCGGAATACTTTCCAGCGCCCAGCGCGCGCCGGGCGGGACCTCGGCATTGAGACTCGGGCTCGGCACCACCCAGTGCGGCGAGCGCTGAAAGATCGTCAGATGTTCGGTCTGCTCGACGATTGCCGGGCCGACCTGCATCGCGCTGCAACCGACGCCAATGATCGCGACGCGCTTGCCGCGCACATCGAGCGAGTGATCCCAGCGCGCGGTATGCACCATTGGCCCGGCGAACGTATCGAGACCGGGAATTTTTGGATACGCCGGCCGGTTTAGCGCGCCGACCGCACTGATCACGGCATCGACTTCTCGGATGGTCCCAGCGCCGGTATGGCGATCGCGCAGCGTTATGCGCCATTGCTGTCGCGCTTCGTCCCAAATGAAATCGGTGGCTTCGGTGTTGAACCGCGTGCGTTTGCGTACACCGAATTTATCGGCGCAGTGCTGCAAATAGTTTTCGACTTTTTCGCCGCGCGAAAAAAAATGCGGCCACTCGTTACTCAGTTCAAATGAGTACGAATAGAAATGACTCGGGGTATCGACCGCCACACCCGGGTATGTGTTCTCCCACCAGGTGCCGCCGACTTCTTCATTGCGCTCGATGACCTCGTAATCGTAACCCGCTTCGCCGAGTCGAATGCCGGCGCAGATGCCGGCCATACCGGCGCCAATCACCAATACCTTGAAACCGACCGGCGGTTTCGCGCGCGCGGATAGATCCACTCCCTGCAGACCGGTAAAACCCGATTGCTCCAACACCAGCGGCAAAAACTCATCACCGACCGGCTCGCCCACGCAGATGCTCATCATGCGCTGCATCTGCTGTGGCGTCGGCGGATCAGCCGGGTGTGGGTTGGCGAGGATCACCTCAAGCATGCGCTCGCGAATCTGCTGCTTCAGCTCGTCGGGAATCGACGCGCCGGTGCCCTGCGGATTTTTGGCGCCGCCCATGAATTGGGCTTGAATGAACGGCTCGACCCGATCGAGCCATTCGGTTTCGCCGGTGATATGCACCAGCGACATCAGCAGCACGCGGATATCGGCCTGCTGCAGCGCCGCACGCAATGCTGCCTGATCGCTCGGCGCCGGAATAGTTACTGCATCGTTCATTGCTTCGCCCCTAAAACGCGAGAAAGCGCTCCAGCCTTTTTCTACAAAAACCAGTGCTTCTTTTTCCAAAAAACCAGCGCTAAGAATTTTCAAAAAAATCAGCGCTAAAAAAAACCGGCCACCCATGCCCCTGACAAAACGCTAGGCAGCCGGGACCTCAAGAATCTCGGGCATGATGTCGTAGGTCTTGATCAGCGCGCGGATGAACTGCGCGTCGTTGAGCGGATCGGTCGGGATTGCGAATTCGACGCCCTGGGCGCGCATGTCGCGAATCAGCGTATCGAACACGCGCTCGTGCGTCAGATCATCGGTGTGATCCATCACTTTTTTGCATTCGGCCATATCCATGAACACCTCGGCGCTCCAGTGCACGAGGAAGCGCATATCGTCAGTGTGATAACGCGCGATGATGTCGTCGTCGGTTTTCAGCAGCCAGCGATCGCGATCGCTCGGATCGCTGGCGAGCACCGAGCGGAATTTCACACCGGGCGGATTGCGCTGTTCGATCGGACCGGAGGCATCGCCGCGATGAAACATCAGCTCGTTCTGCACCACCACGCCGCGGTTCCAGAATGGCGCCTTCAGCATTTTCGGCATGCCGAGTGGACCGTCGGGCCAGTAGGTAAAACTGCCGCCGATAGCGCCCTTGTACCACCACACGATCACCTGGCCCATCTTGACGATGTAATCGCCGAACAAGCCGGATTTGACCATCACGTTCTGCAACCACACCGGTGTGTTTTCATGGGTGATGCCGCGGAACGTGGTGGCATCGACATGCGGATTCAGGCCTTCGCCCATCGGCCCGCTCATGTTGAACAGGTAGCGGTCCGGCCGCACGTATTCGGCCTGCCAGTAGTTTTTCACCAGCTCAATCAGCTTGCGGCTATAGAACGTCTCGTACAGTTCGGGGTAATAACACACCGAGCTCGACGCGAAATAGCCGCGAAAATTCGGCCGCGTAATGTCGTCGAGCGTCACGCCCTCCTGCATCTGGCCCGATGTGGTCGCGATCACCTCCTCCATGGTTTTGAAGTGATGCGCCAGAATCGTCGGCCACGGCCCGCGGTGACGCACGATGTCCAGCAACGTGTCGTATTCGCGCTGTGTATAGACATCGTCGACGATAATCGGGTCAGCCACCGGTCGCATCACCTGGTTCAAGCGTTGGCGATAAGCAGTGATATCGGTTTTGGCATTCATGATGGGATCCTCGGTCTCGCGTGTATCAGACGTGCATCAGATCGGAGCGGGCGCATTGCCGAGCTTCAGCAATGCGGGATGCGCATGGGGTGGTATTACCGGTTTGGACAACAGCGTTTTGCCGTCCAGGCTGTGCACCGGAATGTCGTATGCAAGTGGAAAGTGCAGGCTGTAGGCGAGCAGACCAGTGCGCTCGCGGGCCGGCAGATGGCACAACGCCAGCGCAGTCTCAGCGATGTATTCGATCGGCTCGGCTTCGTAGCTGTCGGGGATATAGCGCGATGCGCCCGGCGTGCGGATCGAGGTCGACGGCCCGACAACATTCACCGCGATATTGCTAGCCAGCAATTCGGCCGCCAGCGATTCGCTGAAGCGGTTCAACGCCGCCTTGATGCCCGAGTACGCCGCCATGCCGCCCTGCAGATCCATCCATTGAAACGGTCGCCGCGCCGGCATCGCGGTCACCGAGCCGACGTTGACAATCCAGCCGGCACCGCGCGCTTTCAGGACTGGAATCGCGTCCTGACAGAGCCGGAATGGAATACGGAAATAGTGATCGACGGTGCGCTCGAACGTGTCCATCGACATCGTCTCGACCGGCGCGTAATCCGCGTAGCCGGCGTTGTTAACGAGAATATCGAGCCCGCCGGCCAGTTCGACGGCACGGCCAATCACACGATCGCGCTGTGCCGAATCTTCGAGATCGGCCGCGAATGCGAATGCTTTGCCGCCGGCGGCTTCAATCAGCGCGACCGTTTCCGCCAGCGTACCCGCGGCGACTTTTGCTTGATCAAGACTGCGCGCGGTGACGATTACGGTAGCGCCGGCGGCCGCGAGCCGCTGTGCGATGGCACGACCGATGCCGCGACTGGCGCCGGTAACCAGGGCAATTTTTCCGGTTATGAAAGGGCCGGCAGAGGGTGCTGACATCGGTAATTCTCCTGAAACAAACACTGCGGTTACTTAAGCACCTGCGTCGCGCGCAATGGCGGCATCTGCGGCAGTGCCAGCTCGGCCAGATAGGCCGCGCGTCGTCGCGCCACCTCGGCAGTGATCTCGGGATGCGTCGATACCCAGAACTCACGCGCCGCGAGCCCGGCAAAAATGCGCCGCGCTGCTTCGGCCGGCGCGATTCCGTGTTGCGCCAGGTACGCACGCATCAATTCAAGATGCGCGGCAACGTCGGGATCGGCATCGGCGCGCGCGGTTTCCGGCGCGGCAAACATCTGCGAATTGACCGGCCCCGGCACGATCGCGCTGACGGTAATCCGCGCTTTCTTCAATTGCATTTCGAGCGCCAGGCATTCGGTAAACGACTGCACCGCGTGCTTGCCCATCACATAGGCCGATTGCAGCGGCAACATATTCAAAGCACCGGTCGACGATGTATTCGCAATCCACGCCGGCTGACCTGCCGCGAGCATGCACGGCGCGAAGGCGCGTACGCCGTGTACAACGCCATGCATATTGATGTTCAACGTGCGCTGCCACTGCTGAGCGCTCAATTCCCAGCTGAAACCGACCGCTTCGATGCCGGCGTTATTGATCAGCAGTCGGACATCGCCGAAATGTGCATGCGTACGCGCCGCCAATCGTTCTAACGCCTCGGGCTCTGACACATCGGTAGGCACGGCGAGCACATCGCCGCCACTGGCGAATATCTCGGCAGCAACGCGGTCAAGATTCGCCATTGAAATGTCGGCCAGCACCACGCGCATGCCGATGCCTGCGGCCAGTTTCGCCAGACCTTCGCCGATACCGCTGCCGGCGCCGGTGATTACCGCAACCCCGCCGCGAAACTGCGATTCGATCGGATCGTTTCGATCCTCAGCCATGAGCGGCTACCGGCGTGGTGGCGGTGATGTGCCATTGGCCGCGCAACCAGCGCGCGGCATCGTCAATAGCGAGCTGGGCCTGCGGGACCACCCCGATCCATGCGTAAAAGCCGTGACACATACCGGCGTAGCGATGCTGTTCGACCTTCACACCAGCGCTGCGCAGCGTATGGCCATAAGCTTCCGCGCCATCGCGCGACGGATCGCACTCGGCGGTGCCGATAAAAGCCGGCGGCAGGCCACGATGATTCGATGCGCGTTGCGGCGATACCCGCGGGTCGTGCTGCTCGGTCGCGGGATCAGCCAGGTAACTGTTCCAGCACACAAGCGAGCTGGCGCGCGTCAGAATCGGACCGTCAGCGAATTCCTCCATCGATGGCGTCATGGCAGACGGGTACGACATGCTGCCGTAGATCAACAGCTGTCCGCGCAGAGCCGGACCGTCTTCATCGCGGGCACGCAGCGCGACACCGGCAGCGAGCACCGCACCAGCACTGTCGCCACCTACCGCGATGCGCAGCGGATCGCCACCCAGTTTGAGGGCGTTATTTGCCACCCAGAATGTCGCGGCGTAGCAATCCTCATGCGCCGCCGGAAATTTATGTTCGGGCGCCAGGCGATAATCCACCGATACGACCATGCAACCCACGGCGACACACAGACCTCGGCAGATTGAATCCTGCGTATCGAGATCGCCAACGATCCAGCCACCGCCGTGGAAGTACACCAATAGCGGGAACGGGCCCTGCCCCTGAGGCGTATAAATGCGAATCGGCAGCGCGCCGCCGGGGCCTGGAATAGTGCGATCGACCACAGCGGCCAGCGGCACATTCAACGGACCGCGCGCTGTGGAAACCTTGCGGACATAACTGCGAAATTCGCTAATCAACACATCTTCGGCGGCAATCGGCTGGCGCTTGGCGAGCATCGCAACAATGGCGGGATCCAACGGCATTTCTCTTTCCTCCAGACGCGCGTCGAACAGCAAACCGCCGCGCGCGTCGAATGACCTCGGTTTATTGTTATTGGCGAGCGATGAGAAGCGCTCATGCCATGTAGGCAGATTGCCGTCGGCGCGGCGTAAAAACATCCACCGCCGCGCCTAGGCTGTTTCGCCTAGATGGAAGAGTTAATGCTTGGATTCGAACTCGTCGACCGACCGCAACAACATGCGCACCAGCCCGCTCTGCCGCGTGGCGCCTGTTTTTGCGTAAATAGCGCGCAGATGCGCACGGCCGGTGTGCTTGCTGATATCGAGCAGATCGCTGGCTTCGTCCAGATTGAAACCACGCCCCATTAACGCAGCGAGTTCAGCCTCGGCGCGGGTGAAGCCATACAGTTGACGCAGCATTTCCGGCGGCGGCGCGATGTCGCGATCCGGATCGATGATGATCACCAGTGCAGTGCCGCGCAGCGGTGCATCGAATTTTGCGGAAGGTGGGACGGGCCTGATTTGCAGACCGAGATGACTGCCGCCACCGCGGGTGCAATGCAGAAACCGCGTTTCCGGCAGGACCGGCTGCATCACATCGGAATCGGTGATGTAGGCGGCTGCTTGCGCCAGCGCATTGGTCTGACTCGGACTGCCGGCGATCTTCAAAATGCCGCGATCGTTGCGCAGTGCATCGCCCTCAGCAAATAGCTCATTGGCTAGCGGACTTGCGTGCAAGATGCGGCAATCGCGGTCGATCACGACCGTCGCCACCGCCAACCGGGTGAGCACACCTTCGAATAATTCGAGTTCGGTTTCGGCATTGGCCAAGCGGATAAACAAGCCCATCACGCGCTCGACGTGGGCGAGCAACGGCGTTAACCGCGCTTTTTCGTCAACATTGAAATCGTCGCGACCGGCAAACCGACTGACGCGCAGCCGGATGCGAATGCCGCCGGGTTCGATGACATCTGCGCCGAGCACATGCAACATGCCGTGCGGACGCATGAACTCTTCCATGAAAGTCGAGCGTTCGAACGCTTCCTGGCCGAGATGCTCGCAGAGCGTAACAACCTCGCCGGCCGGTAAATCCTTGAACGGGTCCTGCGCAAATAAATTGCGGTAATGATTGATGCGCTCCGATTTGCCGTCAGCCGAAAAGATCACGCCGGGCCAGTCGCGCCGCTGGCGCTCAAGCAACATCGTGGCGCGATCGGCACTCAGCCATTCGCGCAACGCATCGAGAAAACGGGTAAACGGCTGCGCCTCGGTAGCACCTTCGTAAAGCAAACCAATTAGCTGTTCGTAGTGAGGATCACAGAAGGTCTTCAACATCGGTACAACTCCGCGCGCATTTATTTTTATCTGAGGTTGGATGCGATTTATTTACACGCAACATCACCATCATTCAAGCGCGGCGTCGTTAACAATAATTAAGCAAGTCGTTAGCCGTATTAATTACAGAAGGGAATGACACGGAATTTTAGCGGTTAAATCAGATGATATTTAGTGCTCAGGCTGCTCGGCCGCGCGTACAAATTCGAACCGCGCCATGAATTTGCCGTCGCGCTCTATTTGTTCGGTGAACATCGTCAACGGTCGTACCCACAAACCAAACTCGCCATACAGCGCGCGATAAACCACCATGTCCTCGCCGGTTTCGGAATGGCGGGCGACGGCAATCACCTCGTAGCGATTGCCTTTGTAATGCTGATAAATGCCTGGGCGCAGCTCACTCATCACACAAGCTCATCAACGCACGCCAAACTGACGCAACATCGACTGCAGATTGCCGACCAGATAATGCAGCCGCTCACTCGCAGCGGCGGTTTGATCGGCGCTATTCAGCGTTTCATTGGCGACATTAGCGATGCCGACCAGATTGCGGTTGAT
>Ga0268265_10000529_pt1 | contig 38992 bp, 42 predicted proteins | sample KBSSwiS52_FD_190355 | JGI IMG/M metagenome (GOLD analysis project Ga0268265, IMG submission 190355) | Switchgrass rhizosphere microbial communities from Kellogg Biological Station, Michigan, USA - KBS Switchgrass S5-2 (SPAdes) (version 2) | ecosystem: Host-associated > Plants > Roots >...
TTTCTCCCGAGTCCCCCACCCCAACCCCTCCCCTGAAGGGGAGGGGCTTAAGCGGCTGACATTCCATCGAAAATGGAGATGTGTGCATCGCTTAGCGCAAGCGGTAGAGGGCAGGGCGAACCCAATCACCCGATTGCCCTGCCTCAGTCGCTCAGAACTGCACCCGCTTCGTATAGCCGCCGTCGACGATAACATTGGTCCCGGTGGTGTATTGCGACGCCGGGCTGGCGAGGAACACGATGGTCTTGGCGATATCGTCGGGTTCGCCGATCCGGCCGAGCGCGAATTGCGGGGTCTGCGCGTCGTAGAGTTCGGGCATGCCGGCCTTGATCGCCTCCCAATTGCCGCCCGGGAACGAGACCGGGCCGGGCGAGACGGCGTTGACGCGGATGCCCTTGGGTCCCCACGCCTGACCCAGCTGCTTGGCATAAACCAGCAGCGCGCCCTTGATCGCGTTGAACGCCTGGGGAACGAGGAAGGTCTCGACGCCCGCGGTCGAACTCATGATCACGACCGAACCATGCGCCGACGCCTCGAGATAGGGCTCGAGCGCCTCGCAGCCCTTGACCGCGCCCATCAGATCGAACTTGATGCACCTGTCCCAGTCGCCGGTCGCCTGGCTGCCCGAGGCGCTGGCGCCGGGCACGAAGATGTCGCAGCCGCCCAGTTCCTCGGCGGCATTCTTCAGCCAGTCCTGATAGCCGTCGAAATCGTTGAGATCGAAGGTCGATCCGACGACCTTGCCGCCATATTGGGCGAGCTCGGCCTTGGTCGCCTCGACCTGTTCGGCGTTGCGCGAGAAGAAGGCGACGTCGGCGCCTTCCTCGGCGAAGATTTCCAGCGCGCGGCGGCCGATGCCGCGGCTGCCGCCGGTGAGGATCACCTTCAATCCCTTGAGGCCCAGGTCCATATCTATTCTCCTTTTGAAATCAGCTCTTTGATCGTCGTACGAAGCTGGTCCTTGCGGATCTTGCCCGATGCGGTGCGCGGCAGGTCGGTGACGAACAGGATGCGCTCGGGCCGCTTCTGGGGCGCCAGGCCGCTGGCGGCGACGAAGGCGATCAGGTCGGCCGGGGCGGGTTCGTCGCCGCGCGCGATCACGAACGCGCAGATGCCCTCGCCCAACCGCGCGTGCGGCATCGCCACCACCGCCGCCTCGGCGACGTTGGCGTGGCGGTGGAGCACGTCCTCGATCTCCTTGGCGCTGATATTCTCGCCGCCGCGAATGATCAGGTCCTTCTTGCGTCCGGTGATCAGCACCGCATTGTCGGCGGTCACGCGGCCCAGGTCGCCGGTGCGGAAATAGCCGTCGTCGCTGATCGCCTCGCGGGTTTGCGCCTCGTCGGCATAGCCCATGAACATCGCCGGTCCGCGCGCGATGATTTCGCCCTCGCCGCCGGGCGCCACGTCGGCGCCGTCGTCGTCGACCACGCGCACCTCATAATCGACGATCTCGCCATCGGTGGTCGCGGCGAGTTCGGCATCGTGCGGGAAGCCCAGCGTGACCAAAGGCACTTCCGAACTGCCGAACACGCGGAACGCGCACGGCTGCGCGAACTGCGCATTGGCCTGGCGGATGACGTCGGGGGGGATCGCGGCGCCGCCGCACGCGAAGAAGCGCAGCGAGGGCAGGCGGGTCTCCGCTTCGGCCGCGCGCTGCGCCAGCTCGACGAGGAACGGCGTCGCCGCGACCGTGCCGCGGATCTGATAGCGCTCGATCAGCGCGAGCGCCGCGCGCGCGTCCCAGCTTTCCATCAGCACCGTCCGCGTGCCGGCGAGAAAGGGGAGTTCGAGACCGTTGGAATAGCCGCTGACATGCGTGACCGGGGACGGCATCAGCATCGCGTCGCCCTCGGCGATCCCCCAGTGCCGGACGCAGGCGAACACCGCGCGCGCCAGCGTGTCGTGGCTGTGGAGCACGCCCTTGGGCCGGCCGGTGGTGCCCGAGGTATAGAGGATCAACTTGACCGCGGCTGGATCGACCCGCGGCAGGTCCAGCGTGCGGCCGCGACCCGCCGCGACCAGCGCCGCGAATCCGTCGCTGCCGCCGCGCACCGGAATGGCATGGGTCAGTGCCGGCAGATCGGGCCGGATCCGCGCCACCATCGCCGCGAAATCATAGCCTCGGAAACTCTCGGCATGGAAGAACACCCGCGCGCCGCAATCGCCCAGCATCTGCCGGACCTCGGCATCGCGATAGATGCTGACGATCGGGTTGATCACGAACCCGGCCATTGCGGCGGCGAGGTTGATCACCGCCGCCTCGATCCAGTTCGGCGTCTGGAAGCCGACGACGTCGCCCGGCCGCATCCCCAGATCGACCAGCGACACCGCCAGCGCCTCGGCATCGGCGGCGAGCGACGCATAGGTCGGCGCCGCCGGATCGTCGAGGAACACCACGGCGTCGGGCAGCCGTCCCGCCAGGTCGCGCGCCAGCTCGCCGACCGTGCGGCCGGGCCAGGCATCGCCGCCGGCATAACGCCTGTGATGCGCCGCGGGTGGCGTCAGCCAGGCCCATGGGGCGGGCGTGAGCAAGTCGGTGTCGGGTCTCTCCATCATCCATCGGTCGCCCGCGCTACAGGTTTTGGCAACAGGTCCTTTTGCTAGGGCGACCGGCGCGCGGAGATCGCTACCTGTGATTCCTCCCAGCTTGTCGGGCACCGTCGAAGATGGTCGAATGGCGCCGGAACAGCGCTGCGAAGGAATGACGATGGACCGCCCCAATATCGGTGACGTGGCTGAAATCCTGCTCGATTATGTCGAGCACGACCGCACCTTCCAGTCGGACAAGATCACCACCGTCCCCGCCGCCAACTATTTCGATCAGGCGCTGTGGCAGCGCGAGATGGAGGTCGTGTTCAAGAGCGTGCCGCTGATGCTCGCTCTGTCGTGCGAACTGCCCGAGCCGGGCGACTACAAGGCGATGGACGCGCTCGGCCTGCCGGTGCTGGTCGCGCGCGACAAGAGCGGCACGGTCAACGCCTTCCTCAACGTCTGCGCGCATCGCGGCGCGCCGGTGGCCAATGACGGCCATGGCTCCTGCGCGCGCTTCACCTGCAAATATCACGCCTGGACCTACGGCCTCGACGGCAAGCTGCTGGCGGTCTCCGACCGCGCCAAGTTCGGCGATATCGACAAGTCCACTCGCGGCCTGCGCGCTTTGCCCTGCGTCGAGAAGGCGGGGATGATCTTCGCCGTGCTGACACAAGGCGCCGAGATCGACGTCGATGGTTTCTTCGCCGGCATGCTCGACGATTTCGAGGCGGCCGACCTGAAGAACTGGACCTTCCTCGGCAGCCGCGTGATCGAGGGGGCCAACTGGAAGATCGCGTTCGACGGCTATCTCGAAGGCTATCATTTCTCCACTTTGCACCCGCAGACCATCCACCCGCGCACGCCCTCCAACGTCACCCACTATGAGAGCTTCGGGCCGCATCTGCGGATCGGCTTCCCGCAGGTCGGCATCGCCAGGCTACGCGACGTGCCGCGCGAACAATGGTCGAACAGGGAGAATGACGGCTTCGATTTCGTCCGCATCCTGTTCCCCAACGTCTCCGCCTTCCTCGCACCCGAAATCGCCCAGATCGCCCAGCTCTTTCCCGGGCCGACGCCCGAGCAGAACCGCACCGTGCTGCTCTACGTCCGCCGCGAGCCGCCGCGCGACGATGCCGATCGCGAGCAGCTCGAACAGATGATCACCTTCCTGCGCGACGTCACCTACACCGAGGATTATCTGATCGGCCTCGAAGTGCAGAAGGGGCTCGCCTCGGGCGCGCTCGACAGCATCATCCTCGGCAAGAACGAGCGCGGCAACCAGTTCTTCCACGAAGTGCTGGCCTGGTACATGGGGGGCAAGCAAGGCCCGATGCCGACGGTCTGATCATGTTCAAGACCGTCAACCTGATGAAGCGCCGGGCCGATCTGACGCACGACCAGTTCGTCGAGCGCTACGAGACCGGCCATGCCAGGCTCGGCGAGCGCGTGCTCGCCGGTTCCGCCCTGCGCTACGTCCGCCGCTATTTGAAGCCGGTCGACGGCGTCGGCGACGACGCCGATTTCGATGCGGTGATGGAGATCTGGTACGCCGACCGCGCGACCTGGGAGGCGACGATGGCGCGACTCTCCGAACCGGCGGTCGCGGCCGAGATCGCCGCCGACGAGGAGACCCTGTTCGATCGCACGAAATACCGCTTCTACTGGGTCGAGGAAAGCGAGAGCGACATGTCGGGAACTGCGGCGCCCATGGATGCGAACGCGCAACTGCTCGCGATCGAGGCGATCAAGCAGCTCAAGGCGCGCTATTTCCGCTCGCTCGACACCAGGGACTGGGCGACGCTGCGAACGGTGTTCTGCGACGACGCCCGCTTCGACGCCCGCACCTCGCTCAGCATCGACGGCCAGGGCGAAAGCGGCCGCGCCGCCGAAAGCAACGACTGGGTCTATGAGGGCGGCGACACGATCGCGCAATTCATCCAGACCGCCGTCGGCGATTCGCGCACCGTCCACCACGGCCATTGCCACGAAATCGAACTGCTCTCGCCCGACGCGGCGCGCGGCGTGATCGCGATGGAAGACCAGATCTGGGACGCGACCGGCACCACGCTGACGCTCCACGGCTGCGGCCATTATCACGAAACCTACCGCCGCGTGGACGGCCATTGGCGCATCCACACGTCGCGGATCAGCCGGCTGCAGGTGGTGCTCGGCGGCTGACGGCGACGACTGCGCGTCTGGGGACCGATCCACCGCCTTGCATTTCAGGCGTCATTGACGTACAAGCATCAGATGCAGGCGCGCCCGATGACCGTCGTGGAAACCGAAACATTTCTTCGGCAGGCGGCAAAGATCTGGAGCGATGAGGAACGGTCGGCTCTGGTCGATCATATGGCGCGAGAACCGGAAGGTGGCGATGTCATTCCGGGCACCGGTGGCGTCCGCAAGCTGCGCTGGGGACGGAGCGGTAGCGGCAAGCGCGGAGGGGCGCGGGTTATCTATTTCTACCATGATATGGACCGCCCGCTTTATCTCCTGCTCGTTTACGCCAAGTCCCAAGCCGAAGACATGAGCGCGGATGAGAAGAAGGTCGTGACTGCTCTTGCAGCCGTCATGAAGGCCAGGAAATAGAAGGAGCACAGCATGAGCACATTCGCACAGGACCTGATCGCCAGCATGGAAGAAGCCGCCGCCCATGCACGCGGCGAGAAGACCGCTGCCCGGGTTCATGTCATCGTCGTGCCTGACGTCCGCGCGATCCGTGAAAAGCTCGGCCTGTCGCAGCAGGCCTTCGCCAGCACCTATCGCATTCCGCTCGCCACGCTCAAGGGCTGGGAGCAGGGCCGCCGTCATCCCGACGCCACTGCCAGTGCCTATCTCAGCGTCATCGCGCACCTGCCCGATGCCGCGCGAGAGGCATTGCAGGCGGTCTGAGAGCCGGGTCCCGGCAGTCGGGAGCAAGGCACTCCCGATCGACCCACTCAATGCGCCGTAAAACCCCCGTCGATCACCAGCTCCGACCCGGTCATGAAGCTCGCCGCCGGCGAGCACAGATAGACGATCCCGCTCGCAATCTCCTCGGGCCTGCCCCAGCGGCCGAGCGGATGCTGCGCGTCGAGTCGCGCGCGGGCGGTCTCCGCGTCGGGCGCGGCGCCGAGTTCGACGTAACGCGCGACGATGTCGTCCATCATTGCGGTTTCGATGCCGCCGGGATGCACCGAATTGACGCGGATATTATATTTGAGCATCGCAAACTCGATCGCGGCGCTCTTCGAGAACAGCCGCACCGCACCCTTGCTCGTGCAATAGCTGGTCATCAGCGCCGCGCCGCCGATCCCGCCGACCGACGACAGGTTGACGACCGACGCGCCGCCGACGCGCGTCTCGCCGGCCTTCTTGAGCAGCTTCAAGGTCGCCTTCAGGCTCAGCAGCATCGATTCGACATTGACCGACTGCAGCCGGCGCCAGCTTTCCAGCGTCTCGTCCTCGATCCGGTTGACCAGAGCCAGGCCGGCATTGTTGACTAGGCAGTCGAGCGTGCCGAAGCGGCTGTCGATCTCGCCGGCGATCCGTGCCCAGTCGGTTTCGCTGGTCACGTCCTGCGCGAAATTGACGTCACCGCCATCGGGCGCGCGCAGGTCGGTCGCGATCACCGTCGCTCCGGCCGCACGCAACGCGGTCACGGTCGCTCCACCGATGCCGCCGCCGGCACCCGTCACGAGGATGATGCTGCCGTCGAGAACTTCACCCATGGTTTCGATCCTGTCTGTTATTGCGCGGTATAGCCGCCGTCGACGACCAACTCGGACCCGGTCATGTAGCTGGCATCGTCCGAGGCGAGGAACGCCACCGCCGCAGCGATCTCCGCCGGCTGCGCCATCCGCCCGAGCGGCGTCGAACCGGTGTAGAAGGCGAGCTGGTCGGCCGCCGAACTCTGCATCAGCAGCGGCGTCTCGACGAAGCCGGGATGCACCGAATTGGCGCGGATCGGCACCTTGCCGCTCGCGAATTCGAGCGCGACCGCCTTGGTGAACAGCCGTACCGCGCCCTTGCTGGCATTGTACGGGCCGGCCCCGGCCAGGCCGACGAGGCCCATGATCGACGAGATCGTGACGATGCTCGATCCGCCGCGCCGGTCCTGGCCCGCTTCGGCGAGGAGATCGGCGCACTGGTTGACCGCCAGGAACACGCCGTCGACATTGACGCGCATCGTCTTGTGCCAGTCGGCCAGGGTCACGTCGCGGACCGGGCCGGTGCCGCCGATGCCGGCATTGGCGACGAGGATGTCGAGCCGGCCGAACCGCTCGCGGATCGCCGTCACTGCCGCCGGCCACGCCGCCTCGTCACCCACGTCGAGCCGCACATAGGCGGCCCTCCCACCGAGCGCGGCGAGATCGCCGGCGGCATCCTCGGCGCTGGCGAGGTCGGCGAGCATCACCGAACCGCCCTCGGCCAGCAGCCGTTCGACGATCGCGCGGCCGATGCCCTTGAGTCCGCCGGTGACCAGCGCGACGCTGCCTTCGAGCCGGTTCATACCCCCATCATCCCCGCGGTCGAACAGCCGTCGATCGAATATTCGGAGCCCGAGATGAACGCAGCCTCGTCCGTTGCCAGGAACGTCACCAGCGCGGCGATCTCCTCGACCTGCCCCATGCGGCCCAGCGGCGCCATGCCGTTGTAGATCGCGCGCGCCGCCTCGGGATCGTCCTGCTTGGCGATGATGTTCTTGATCATGTCGGTCTCGACCACGCCGGGGTGGATCGAATTGGCCCTGATTTTCGTGCCCTGGTTGGCGCAGTGCATCGCCACCGACTTGGTCAGCGCGATCAGCGCGCCCTTGGTCGTCGAATAGGCAACGAAATTGCCCATCGGCTTGTAGGCGCTCATCGAGGAATTGACGATGATCGATCCGGTCGCGCCGCCGGGATTGGCGCGCATCAGCTTCACCGCGGCCTGGCAAGTGAGCATCACGCCGGTCAGGTTGACCGCGACGATCCGGTCCCAGCCCTCGATCGTGATCGATTCGACGCTGCCGTCGCCGGCTTCGACGCCGGCATTGGCGAAGGCGATGTCGAGCCGGCCGAATTCACGCGTGATCAGCTCGGCGAGCGGCGGCCAGCCCTCGGGCTGTTCGACGCGATTGGCGTGGAAGGTCGCACCGGTCGCGGCGCACAGCGCGTCGGCGGCCTCGCGGTTGGAGCCGGTGAAGATCACGCGCGCGCCTTCACGCACGAATCGCCTGACCGTGGCCTCGCCGATGCCCGACGTGCCTCCGGTGACCAGCGCCACCTTTCCTTCCAGCCTGCGCATCGCATCCTCTTTCGGATAGTCCTCTGACAGCGTCACTGCGCCCGACCTCGGCGCGCTGTAAACCTATGCTTTCCGCAAGGTGATCCACCGCGCCATAAGCGCCATGATGGCCAGAATCGATCGGCAGGACCCGATCGGCAGGGGCAGGATCATGACATTCGAGAGCCAGCAGCAGGGCCTGCATTCGAGGGGCTATACCGGCGGACTGCTGACCGGGCGGGAGAAGCGCATCCAGCTCTTCCACGAACTGTTGAACGATTTGATGGCGTGAATCTCGTACGCCCCTTCCCCCTTGGCGGGCCCTAGTCGGAGCTGGATGGGGGTGATGTTCGGGCGTAGAGCCATTCGCCAAACATCACCCCCATCCAACTTCGACTAGTCGGCAAAGCCGCCAAGTCTCCGTATCCTTCCCCCATCAAGGGGGAAGGGTAAGGGTGCGATCGCAATTCCTCTCCTGCAAGGGAGGACCAGGGAGAGAAGTATGACCGAGACCCAGGGCGCCGACCGGATCGACTGCGTATTGATCGCCGGCGGCAAATATCACGACATCGATTTCGCGCGGCTCGAACTGCTCAAGCTGTTCGCCGAGGACCAGCGCGTCCGCGTCCGGGTGTTCGAGGACTATGAAAATCTCGCCGCGATCGCAGCGTCCGACATGATCGTCACCTATACATGCGACGTCATCCCCTCGCTCGCCGCGCAGGAAGCGCTGAAGGCGTGGCTGGAGGCGGGCGGCCGCTGGTATGCGCTGCACGGCACCAGCTCGATCCTGCGCCTGCTCGATACCGGCCTGTGGGATGCGCCGCGCTGGGCGCCGCTGTTCATGGAGCTGCTGGGATCGCAGTTCATCAGCCACCCGCCGATCGAACCCTACACCGTCACCGTCGCCGACCCGGGCCATCCGCTGGTCGAGGGCGTCGAGCCGTTCGATACCACCGACGAACTCTATCACCTCGAGCGGCACGGCGATCTCCACGTCCTGCTCGAGACCGACTGTACCGAACCGGGCACCGGCTTCGTCGAAGCGGCCGATGCGCCCGGCACGCATCCGGTGTTCTACATCAAGCAGCACGGCGCCGGCGCGGTCCTCTATCTGACGCTCGGCCATTGCCGCGGCCATTACGACCTCCAGCCGATGGCCGACTGGTGGCCGACGGTCGATCGCTGTGCATGGGATCTGCCGGTGTTCTACACATTGCTGCGGCGCGGCATCGCCTGGGCGAAAGGCTAAGTCTCGAACCAGCGGCGCGCGCTGCGGCCGAATTGCAACAGCGCATCGCGAAGGCGGCGACGGCGAAGAATCGGCGTTGTCGGTCGCGCCGTTCGCGCCTAACATATGTACTCTTGAGAGAGGTGCTCGACCTGCGATCCTGAAAGGACAGTCGCGCGTGCTGAAAGTCGAAAATATCAAGGCCTGCCGCATCCTGTCGGCGGAAGACGTCCGTCCGGTGGCGGAATCGTTCAAGCGGATCGTCGAGGAGCTCGGCGATTTCCGCATCGCCGCCTGCCACAACATCGCGATGAAGGAGCCGATGGTCGACGCCCGGGGCGGCATCCTCGCGACCGAGGTGTTCGGCTGGACCACGCAGGAGGGCGATCGCTGGTGGCAAAGCCCGCGCATCGCGCTCGATTCGCCGCTGCCGACGGCGTGCCGCTACACCAGCGATCCGTTCTGGTGCAACGCCAACGGCATGCACGCGCATCAGAGCCACCCCTTCCTCCAGAGCATCGACCTCAACAATTTCGAGGCGCGCGCGATCACCCGGGCGGCGATCGTCGCGCCGGTCCACTTGCCCTTCGGACAGGTCGGCGCGGTCAGCTTCACCCTGCGCGACCAAAGCCGCGACGATCTGTCGCAGGAATTCGACCGGTTCAGCGACGAACTCGGCATCTATGCGCGCACCTTCATCTCCAGCTACGTGCCGGTGATGTGCCGCATGCAGCGGCTGCCGGCGAGTTCGCGGCTGTCGAAACGCGAGGTCGAATGCCTGCGCTGGGCGGCGATCGGCAAGACCGATCACGAGATCAGCATGATCATCCATCGCAGCCGCGCGACGGTGCGCTTCCACATCAATAACGCCTCGACCAAGCTCGACGCGGTCAACCGCAGCCAGACCGTCTTCAAGGCGGCGCAACTGGGGTATATCGGGCTCAACAGCTGACCACGAAATCCTCCCTGTTGCGAAGCGATGGGGAGGGGGCGAGGCGCGCAGGATCCGCGGCCTGTCAAGACGGTTTCCGATGGCGAGCGGCAAGCGTTCGCGAAGGCGGCGTCGGCGGCGCAGGTCGCCACCGTGACTTACAGCTACAGTCTCTCGCCCGATTTCACGCAGATCCGGGTGATCGCCGATGTCGCGCTGTGGAAGCCGGTGGGGAAACAAGGCGGGCTCACTCCGCTGTACCGGCAGCGGATCGCCGCGATCGCCGAGCTGAGCAAACGGTCCTACGACCATGCCGAGAATGTCGCGCTGTGGAGCGCCGGCGCCGGCGCGCTGGCGCGGGCGTCGATCACGGCCGCGGTCGGGCGGCTGGAGCGGCTGATCCCGTTCGCGCTCGGCCTGACTCAGGCCGACCTGAACGCACTCGACTATCCGAAGTCCGACAAGCAGTTCGCCGCCGGCTTCTAGGGGCCGCCGGTCAAGGCGTTCGCGAGCGCCCCGGGCGAACCGCTGATCTGGTCGAAGGCGCTGATCAGCGCGATGCCGGCGCAGGAATGAGCGCAGGCGTCGGGACTTGCGCGGGCTGATCGCTGAAGCGAGTCGCTCGGGGACTCGTCGTCACAAGCGATTTCACCCGGATGACCGCAAACCAGGTGCCCTCATCCGATCGGGCTGATACCATGGCGCAGGACCATCAAACTCACCGAAGCCAGGCCGGCATTATCGCCATGATTGAACCGTCACCGGGATTGTCGCCGCTGATCCTCCTCCTCGGCATCGGCATTTTCATGGTCCCGCAAGGCCTGGCGGCGGCGGATCCCGCGGATCGGCAGGGGCGAGGCGCGGTGCGCGCGCGTGCGGTTTCGCAGATCGACGACCTGCAGGAACAACTCCGAACCGCCGGGTCGGCCACGGCCGTGCTCGATCGCTGGTGCGTGTCGCATGGCTATGCCGCGGCGGGCGCGGTCGTCGCCGACAAGCTCGCCACACGCTTGCGTCCCTCCCGGCAGGTGCGGCGCCAGCTTCGCGTCGGACCGTCCGAGCCGATCGGCTATCGGCATGTGCGTCTCCGCTGCGGTTCGCACATACTTTCGGAGGCATCGAACTGGTATGTGCCGTCGCGGCTGACGCCGGCGATCAACGAGCGCCTGGCCAATAGCGACGTGGCGTTCGGCCGCGCCGCCGCGCCGCTCGACTATCGCCGCCGGCCGCTTGCCGAGCGCCGGCTCTGGCCTGCCGCCGGCGATCGCGGCACCGCGCCGATCCCGGCCGACCTGTTCACGCACGATGCGCTGCTGGTCCTGCCCGACGGACGCCCGATCGCCTATGTTCGTGAGGTCTACAAAAAGACCATTCTCGATCTCGACGATCCGGCGCCCGCGTCGGGCGAGCCTTGAGCCGCTATGCAGGCGATACCATGCCCCTGACAGCAGGGCCGTCGGGTGAAGGGGCGCTCGCTAAGCCGCGACTCCCACCAGGGTGGGTTATCGATGGCCGCGCGCCATAAGTGATCACCTTTTCGAGGGGCTGCCGACGCTTGCGCAATCCGGCATTTTGCCGTATTTATGGAGGCGAAGGAGTTCACCATGCGCAAGCCCCAGGTCGAAGCCGAAACCGCCCGACTGGAAGCGCGCATCCCCGCTCGGATTTATGACCAGATGCAGCGCGCCGCTCGCCTGCGCGGCATGACCCTGACCGGCTATCTCATCGCCACCGCTGGCGAGGATGCCCGGCGCGTCGTCGAGGACGCCGAGATCATGCGTCTCGCGCGCGAGGATCAGATCCGCTTCGCCGAGGCGCTGATCGATCCGCCCGCGCCGAATGCGCGCCTGGCCCGTGCGGCGAAACGCCATGCCGAGTTGATCGAGCACCGGTGAGCCTCCGCTTCGTCGTCGAGCCGCTGACGAAGGCGCACAGCCGGTCGGCGTTCACCTGCGGTAATGACCGGATCGACAGCTACTTCCGTGAGACCGTCTCGCAAGACGTGAAGCGCAAATATGCCGCCTGTTTTGTCGCCAGGGACATCGCACGGAATCGGGTTGCCGGCTTCTACACACTGTCGTCCAGCAACGTGCCTTTGAATGAGGTTCCCGAATCGCTGGCGAAGAAGCTCCCGCGCTATCCCACCGTCCCCGCCGTGCTGATCGGCTGGCTTGGCCGGCACAGCGACTATGCCGGGCAAGGACTTGGCGAGGCCCTGCTGTTCGATGCCATCAAGACCGTGGCGACAGCGCCGATCGGCGTGCACGCGATCTTCGCCGACGCCATCGATGAGCCGGCAGCGGCATACTATGCCGCCTTCGGCTTCACGCCTTTGATCGGCCGGCCGAATACGCTTTATCTGCCGGTGGCGACGGCACTGGGGCTGTTGTCGTCATGAGGTGGGCGGACGGCGACACGATCGAGGTGCAAGTACGCACGAAAGCTGGCCGCCGGTCGCGGTCTATGATGCCTGCGACCTCTCGTCGGCTGCCGCCGGATCGCTTCCGCTCGACCGATGTCGAGTCAGCCGACAGCTTCCTCGGTGGCAGCAAAATGGTTGCTCACAACGTTCGTTCCGGGCATCTTGGGTCACGGGGCGACGCGGTTGGAATTTGGTCATGGTGAAAGCGAAGATCGAGGGTGATGCCCTCCTCGCGGCTTTCGGCGCCGAGCATGTGCAACGGCTGACCGGGCTGTCCGCGTACCAGTTGCGCGAATGGGACAAGGTCGGCTTTTTTGCCCCGGAATACGCCTACGAAAATCGGCGGGTTGCGGCCGGGCGGATCTATTCCTTCAAGGACGTCGTCGGCCTTCGCACCCTCAGCGTGCTGAGCAGGAAGCACAGGATAAAGCTGCCGGAACTGAAGCGCACTGCGGCGAGGCTGTCGCGCTGGAGCGAGACGCCGTGGTCCAGTCTGACGCTCTATGTGTTGAACAGAGAGGTCCATTTCCAGCATCCCGAGACAGGGCAGGTCGAAGGGGCGATTTCCGGGCAGTATGCAGCCGCGATCCCTCTCGAGGACGTGATGCAGGACATGCGCTCCGAATCGCGGAAGCTCACGACCAGACCGCCCGAATCGATCGGACGAATCGAGCAGCATCGATTCACGATGAGGAACGCCCCGGTCTTTGCCGGAACGCGCATCCCGGTTTCAGCGATCTACAGCTTTACGGATGCCGGATATTCCCCGCGCCAGATCATGAAAGAATATCCCGGCCTGAAGACCGAAGACGTCAGGGCGGCATTGGTCGCGCGGGAGAATTTGACTCGCGCTGCCTGAAATGATCCTATGTGACGCCTATGCATTTTCTGCTCGATCAGAACGTCGCACGAAGCGTCTCTGTTGCATTGATCGAGTTGAATCACACGTGCCAGTTCAGTCGCGAATTGCTGCCTGTTGACGCCGCCGATCCCTTGGTCGCGTTGGCCGCTGAGCAGGTGAACGCGATCCTGGTGACCCACGACAAGGATTTCAAAACGATCGCGCCCAGGGTGGCGCATGGGTTTCGAGCTCGCTTCAAGCGAATGAGTCGCATATCACTCGAATGTTCCGAGGCCGAAGCCGCCGCCCGCATTCGAGAGCTGATGCCTGTGATCGAGGCTCTCTGGAGCCTGGCCCAGACGAAGGCTGACAAGCGGCTTATCCTGCACATCACGAAGACGTCTATCCGCACGGCTTAAAAAAACGGGCGGCCGAGGCCCATGGCCCCGGCCGCCCAGTTCGGACGGCTGAAAGCCATCCTCGGGTCGCATGTTCAATGTAAGCGCCTGACCGAGATCGTCGTGTGATCATGGTCACCCGCTCAAAAAGTTTCTGGCACCCACGGCGCGACCGGGCATTGCAAGCTCGACGGTAAGCGTTGCTTTTCGCCCACATTTCGCGCGCCGCCTTACCCTGTCATATTTCGCGCGTTGGGCTGGCCGAAGGACAATGCCGGCGTCACGCCGCTGAAGGCTGCGCCTGCGGCGCTCCGCGCGGATGCCGCCTGGCTGCTGCTGCGGACGAGCAAGGTGAAGTCCGGCCTGTTCGCCATCCAGCACGTGTTGCTGCGAATCCCCACCGCGCAGGAGATGGACGACTATCGGGCTGCCAGGAAGCGCGCCTATGACAAGGCTCTGCCCGATCTGACCAGGAAGGCGAAAGACGGCAAGGTGCCGGGCATCGACGCTTTCGAATTCGACTATGACGGCAAGGCCAACAGCTTCGTCGTCGATTCGGGCAAGTTCCTCGAAGACGGCGACATGCGCACGATCCTGCTCGAGGTGCCGGCGGGGACCTATATGCTGTACGGGAGCACGTTGGGCGGTCGGGGGCTGGCGACCTGCAACTGTCTGGGCACCGTCAGCTTCGGCGCGCGGGCCGGGGTGATCACCGACATCGGCTCGCTCTATGTGGACAAGGTGCACAGGCCTTCTCCCATTGCGCATCTGGAGGACAATCTGGGGCCATCGATGTTCCAATATGGACTCGTGGCTGGCCAGGCGCTGGTGCCGCCGGATGCGGCGCCGCACGGCCTTGCCCGCGAGCCAGCCCGGTTCGAGGTCGTCGGAGGATATTATGAACCCGGTGCCGGCGCCATCGGCCGGCTGGCGCTCAATTCGCACCGTTAAGATCAAACTTTGTTTCGATGAAGATCGAGAACCCCGACTTCTTATCTTTACGGCTGCCATCAAGATTGTAGCCACCCCATTCCCAACCGTACGAAAAGCCGCTGCTGAACTTACCGCTGTCGTCGGTTGCAAAATATATCGGAATATCGAGGCCGTTGCGATCATTCGCGACGTTGAAAGTATAGCGTGGCGCCACCGCGAACATCGGGAATGGAGCCGGCGGATCGAATAATTGACGAACCTCTCCCCCCAGGATGAGGCCGGTCTCGCGTCGCGGCGCAGCGATGTTCAGCTTGCGGCAAAGCTGGTCGGTGGTGAAGGGAATGCCAGCCGCAGGTGCTGGGCAGACTTGTACGTCCTTTCGGCCATCGTCATAATCATATTCGCGTTGCCACGCAATTGAACCCTTGAATGTGGTGCCCTTGAACCACTGCGAGTAGCCAGCACCGCCATCTAGATGATAAAAATAGAAGCCTTTGAGCGACCAGGTAAGGTGCCGCTCGTCATCAACATTGAGCGTGCTGAGGTCGCTGGGAAAAAAGGCAGGATCGATAACCGTCTTCGTTTTTGCGGGATCGAACGCATCGACCACGTCGGTTAGCTTAAACGGATAGTAGTTGAATTTCGGCTTGGCAATCTCGCCTGAGACACCCCAGCCGTGACGCGGCTGCGCAGCGGGCGAGCTCCATAATACCAAATTGTAGGCCTCGACCGCCTTTGGGTTCCGAAACTTGCCGGCGTCATCTACCGAAAAGATCCAGTCGAGTAAGCCGGGTCCGGCGCAATCGACGGTTGGGGGCAGCTTGGGCGGCTCGGGTGGCTTGTGGGCGAGCAGCTTGGCCCGATCAGCCTTTGCGGTCTCACAATCCGTTTTCAGGCCTTTTCCGTCCGCCCCCTGATAGAGCCGCTCAAGCCGCAGATTTAGACCCAACTTATCCCGGTAACGCAAATTTTCTGGCGGATAGTATGCACGACCATAACTAGCGAGTAAGGTAACAGCTGAACTGAGTTCGTCCAGCTTGCCGATTGTGGCGCGTGTTTTGTCGTCTTTATTGAACGGTGCGCGGACGCCAACGGTAAATGTGCTCTTCGCGGCTCGTTGAAAGGACTCGTCGCTGTTCGATGCCGGAGGAAGGCGGAAAAAGTGGTCGAAGCTTAGCTTAAGCTCGGCATTCGAACTTTGTGAGGAACCCTTGATAACGGTGTTGATCCCACGGCGATCCCTGGGTTTGCTAGCAACACCAGATCGATGGATCGCCATGCTCTCGCATTCTCTTGGATCTCGCGCCAATAATTCGCGATCATCGGCATCGTCGAGTGAGCATGGCTTTGCCACGGCGGGATCGTCCACGATGGCTATAACTATATCGGGCAGCTTGAGCCCGGCACTGGCAGCTGCTTCGCGCAGGTCCTTCCAGGCTTGGTCGGCTTTGATCGCCGCTTCTTGCGCGCGCTTCGCGGCGTCGCGCGCTTCACGGGCAGCGTCCTCCGCATCGCGTAGCCGGTCCTGCAGCGTGTGGGTCGCGGCGGGCGACGCGCTCTGTGCAGTCGCTTGGCTAGGTGCGATGGCCAGTATGGGACCCATCAGAGCGACGCCGCAGAATCGTGTGCAGCATAAGATCGACGTGCACGAAAAGTTATATGTCATTGTGTCCCCCCGGATCAGCCCGAGATATATCCCCTCACGCGATAAGTCAATTTGGAATACATCCGGAGTTCGAAGTTCCGATGACAGGTGCAACAAACCCCTATGGATCTGTGCTAGACGACAAACGCCCGCGTTATCAACATCGGATTCTGCATGAACATGCCGATCGGATCGGCCGCAGTCGGACATGGAGTTTAGAGATCGTGCCTCCTGTCACGTTAGCACAGCCCATGATGGGTAATTGCTCACCTCACCCATTTGTGCCGGGTTACGGGGATGCGGGGAGCCGTGGCCCGCCGAGGGTGAGGCGAATGGCATCAGTGGTGGAGATCGCTCTGCGTCGCCCGGTTTTCGACGACAGACCGGATGTCGGCATAGAGTTCCGCCCCCCACTTGGAGCGCCCGCCTGCGGCGAAGTTCAGGACAGGGTTCTTGATCTTGCGATATACCGCGCAACGTCGAAGCGCGCGCTCGGAGCCATTATTGGTGGCGGACTGCGCAATGACGCCAAAGCCCGGATCAACTGGATATTCACGACACAGCAAGCCCGCAAAAAGCTCGGAAGGGCGTACCCGTCAGAGAGTCATAATCCCTGTAACGCGGTACTAGTGTCATTCACGACCTGAACCGACGCTCGATCCGCTGCCTGAGACGTTTAGGGCTTGGGACCGCCGCCAGAAGGCTTCGGCTTCGGCTTGGGCTTCGGTGCAGGCTTCGGCTTCGTCGGATAGTCCGAAGGCTTAGAAGCTCCGCTTCCACCGCCGCCTGCGCCGTCATTGCCTGGCATAATATCGCACCTCTCATTTAATTTCGCACCGCGCCGAACCCCACTCGTAACATACAGGATGAGAAAAAGCACACAAATCTGGCTCATCGCCGTTTGGAGTGGGTAGCGGTCCTGGCATACCTGTTGCCAGTCCAAACCGCGCCGTCGATGGCTGGCCAGGTCGATGGGCTGCGCATTTTCCTTCACCGCTCGGCCGGTGACGTGGGATAGCAGAACAAAGCGCTACTCACTCCAAACAGCGGAGAGCCACAAATCTAAGGCGTGTGGACATTCACCGCAATTCGATGAGTGATGCGGCGAGATGGGGATTTCGGCGACAGGTGCAACAACCCCATATCATACTGCCGTGGGTGATGAATGTTCGCGTCATTATCATTCGGATTCGCCATTTGCGCCCTTCTTGGCGACCTCGCCATATGCCAAGTTTTGAGGTTATTGCACGTGGCCCCGTAGTCCGTCGCTGCCTTCGCCGCGCTCGACCGCGCGCCGCCCGAACCCCGAACTCCGGAGGTCCGTGAATTGTCTATCGCGGCCAAAGGCAATGGGCTATAATGGGATTATGTCAAGTCATCTAATCCCGTTCCGAGGCAGGAATCATTCTGGCCCTATAAACCAGAATTTATTGTGGCATTATCGCAACATCTACCTGATGGATAATCATCGCGCGGCCCTCTGGTGTTGGCAACAGGAAATAAATCTTATCAAAATCCGCATTCTATACTTCATATCGACCGGCATACGGATTGCCTGAGTGCAAATCTAGACCAACACATTGAAATGATGCCGGACTTGAGAGAGATTTCAATTGAGGATTACCTAGCTGCGCAGGTCAGTTTAGAATGTGGTACTGTGCCGCTGTTCAGATGGGACAATTACCTGTCTATCCATCTGGCTATTTTCGAAAAAAATGTCAGTATCTTGCGGAGCATGGACCGCGGAGACGGTGATGATCCCCGGCATCCATGTACATTCCGGTCCCGCCCGGACGAACTTCCCGAAAATCTCTCGTGTTGGCTTAAAACGGCACAATCGCCTTGGATCATAAACATCGACTTGGATTACTTCTTCTGCTCGGCACCAGATTCAAATGACGCCGGAGAGGAAAACTGGCTTCCCATGTTCTCCGAAGAATTCATTGAGACTGTTTTTGGACAAATTAAAAAAGCGTTGGACGCGAATCTTGTAGGATGCGTGACGGTATGCTTGACGCCGTCTAACTTTACGCCGGGTTGGGAGGAGTGCCTCGATCTAAGCCGGAAGATTTTCAAAATATTGGACGCAGTGCACCCATATATATAAATACAATGACAAGCGCAACAAATTTCTATCAGTCTGTCCAAAACATGAACGTCTGTGCCATAAACAGGATTTTACTTCTTAAATAAATATCGGATTAACCGTCGCCAGACGAGGAATTTATACATAGGTCACTTGGCGCCGTAACTTGGTGGATCTTAGAGGTTATTGAACGTAGCACCGTAATTCTGGCTCAGTCGTTCGCCTAAAACTCGATCATAGGCCTATTATGAAATTTTTGCGACGAGCGACGTACCGACCAGATTTCAATCATAGAACTGTCGGGAAAGCGGTAGCTGCTGAGGCGGGCGAAGTTTGCCGAGCGCCGCCTTGGCGAACAGTCCCGTCCAACGCTCTATGAATGAACCCTCGTCCTCGGCATCGACGGTATAGGGACCATGCGCAATGGCATGGCTACCCGTCACGTTCGAGAATACGACGTAAAAAGCGTCGTTGTTCGGCATAATGGCAGTTGGCTCGGCCTGCATACTGCTCGAAAATTGTTTGTAGAAAGACACCTCACGCCAGCGAAACTCGTCGTTCTCCGGCGTCTTGGCGAAGGCGAGCGTCACAGCAAACGCATATATGCTCGGGTCATGGTAGCTCCTATTGACCAGTGTGCAGCGCAACTCCACGCGAGAGAACGCGGCGACCTCCCAAAGCCCCTCAGGCAGACGCCCTCGCTGGGGGTGCGTCCGACGCTCAACACGCGTTGGCACGTCCCCTTTCAACTCCGCCGGCCCCAGGATGACCGAGCGCGTCCCCTTCTGAGCGATCGGCGCGTCGCTTATGATCGCATTGCTCAGGTTTTCCAGCAGCCGGGCGAAATCTTTCGCACCCTCGTCACCGATTGCCTTCCACTCATTTGCGGCGGCCTTGGCAGCGAGGCGTACGGCTTCGTCAGTAGCGGCGGCTTGAGCGACGGCTTGTCCAGCAGCAGCGAGCGACGCGCGCGGTCCTGCGGCGGGTAGCGCGACATCGGTTGCGGTGATCTGCGCCTTACAGCGATCAAGCGATGGCCGCGTGGTCTGCGCTTTTCGAAGCATCACACTGAGCAACCCGCCTAGACGGGAGTCGATGCCCTCGATCGAAGGCGGCGACGCGTGCAGGTGCCCTTCCCTAACGTCATCAATGTCGCCTCCGAAGGGCGGAGAGCCACGCAAAAGCGAATAGATGATACAGCCGAGGGCATAGACATCGGTCCCGCCAGTCGGCCGTTCGCCCGCCCATTGTTCAGGCGCCGCGTAGGATGGCGTTAAGGATTGGCGCAGTGTTTCGAGCGAAGTGGAATCTTCTACGAACTTCGCGATCCCAAAATCAGCAATCTGCCATCGTCCATCAAGAGAAAGCACGTTGCCCGGTTTCAGGTCACGATGGACAATGTTTCCAACTTCTTGAAGGCCAGATATAATATCGATGATGATCGGTTTTGCCTCGCTCCAAGGAACTATCCCGTGCTCGTTGATCAGGTCTTGCAGGCTACGATCGCAGACTGGCATTACTAGGTAATAACTGTCACCGTTCGCGTCGCGTCCGTAGTCGAGAACCGGGACAACATGCTGAAAGTGCTCGGAAGCCAACGTCTCCCCGATCTTCATTTCACGATGGGCCGCTGCCCCTGCCGACATCAGTAGGCGCTTCACGGCTACCTCGCCGTAAGAGCCGTGTCCAAGAAAAACCTCGCCAAAACCTCCTTTCGGGCCCAGGCGTTTGCTCTCGTCAAACTGCCACTCGCCGCTCTCAAGCCTTATCGTCTGCATTACGCCCTCTTTTCGCGGACATCATAGGAACCAAGATGGCGAGGGCCAAGCGTGGAATTGAACTGGATCGACTCTTCGTCCGATGTCATCGATGTCCAAGTCGCGCAACTCGCCACCGTCGACGCAGGCACCGCCGCCCGCCCCCAAGGCCGAGCAGATTGTGGAGATGCACGCCGCACAAAGTAGCGCTGGAAGATCGGGCGTACAGGGTCCACTGGAATTCGATCATGGCGCGCGGGCAGCGGGACGGCAGCGGCGGAAGGGGACAAAGTCCACGCTGACGACGGCGAGGATGGCGCCGCTTGCGCCGATAGCAGCGACGATAACTACCTCGCAACTGGTCGCAGCCAAGCCGCTGTGCCACTCCCGGCCGGGCCTCCGGCGCGTCGCGAGCCGCGGCCCACGCTTGATCGCGCCGATCGCCTCGATCAACAGCACAGACACAGCGGGACTTGTGGCGGGTGCCCGGCCAGTCGCCGATCCCTTGGACCGCGAGCGATCGCTGGGAATAACATCGGTGACCGGCATGAACTGCACCCTGTTGAAGGGCACGCATCTCCATACAGGGAATCGACTCGCAAAATTTGTCAAGGCCCGCATGTTCGTGGTATGTTCTGACATATGAACAGGAGGCGCCCCGATGTCCGCACAAGAATGCGCAGCAGAATCAGCCCAGAAACAGCGGGGCCGCCCGTTCAGCCTCGGCCAATCCGGCAACCCCGCCGGTCGTCCCAGGGGCGCCCGCAACAAGGCCACCATCCTCGCCGAGGCATTGCGCGAGCAGGAGACCGTGGCGAAAGCGCAGGCACTGGTTGACCGCGCACTCGCCGGCAACGTCGCCGCGATGCGAACCTTCCTCAATCGCGTCGCCCCGGTCGAGCACGACATGGTCGACCTTGATCTCACAGAGCTTCGCACCTTGTCCGATATCGTCGCCGCCTCGACATCATTGGTCGCCGGCGTCGCCGCGGGCGAAATCGGCCTGGGCGAGGCGGAACGGGCGATGAAGCGGCTCGGCGCTCACCAGACGCGACTTGCCGTGCGGAGCGAAGAATCCGTCATAAATACAGGTGAAAACAGCGGCCAAGGCACCGGCGTCACCGCACTCGCCGCCGATTGCCCGCCGCCAGCTGCCGCGCCAAACTCCGAATTAGCAGGTCAAATACAGCGAGCAGCCCCCTCCAACCCGGTCCGATCCGCCGAGCCGGAAAGCGAATCGGCACCACCAGCCCCGCCGCAAATCGCTCCAACGCCAGCCGCCGGCACCCAACTCCCGATCCACACTGCCTATCCCCGCCACCGCAGCCGCCCCCGCCGCACATATGCCCTCGGCTCGGTCGCCATGGCGCCGTTCGCTGTAATGACAGCGGAAATACAAGCGGCAGCGGGAGCGCGGCCCGCTCATTGCGGCCGCCTCCCGCGCCCACCCTAGCGTTTTGACGAGTCACACCCGCCGCGTCTTTTCGGCTTAGTGAACCTCGACCAATCCGGAGAGCGATGATGTCGACACGAATGATCGCCGAAGGCCTGCTGACCGACGAGGACGATCCTCGCCTGATCGGCGGACGCGACCGCGAGACCGGGCGGATCGTCTTTCCGATGCCGGTCGGCGGCGATGCCGAGCGCTTCGATCCCGTGCCGCTGCGGCGCGACGGCACGATCTGGTCGTGGACCGTCCAGCGTTTCGCGCCCAAGTCGCCGCCCTATGTCGGCACCCTGCCGTTCGAGCCGTTCGCGCTCGCCTATGTCGAGCTGCCCGGCGAAGTGATCGTCGAGTCGCGGCTGACCGGCTTCGCGTTCGATGCGCTCGATTGTGGCCTGCCGGTCAGGCTCACGACGATCCCGTTCGGCACCGCCCCCGACGGCGCCACCCTCACCACCTTCGCCTTCGAGCCCGCAGCATGAGCGCCATCCTATGAGTGACACCGTCTGCATCGTCGGCATCGGCATCCACCCCTTCGGGCGGACCGACGGCATGACCGGCCTCGACATGGGCGTCGCATCGGTGCGCTCGGCGCTCGCCGATGCCGGGGTCGACTGGTCGGATATACAGTTCGCCTATGGCGGCTCCGATTCGGCGGGCAATGCCGATACGATGGTCGCACGGCTCGGCCTCACCGGCATCCAGTTCATCAACGTCAAGAATGGCTGCGCGACCGGCGGCTCGGCCTTGTTCGGCACGCTCGCGACGATCCGCTCGGGCGAGTTCGATCTCGGCGTCGCGGTCGGGTTCGACAAGCATCCGCGCGGCGCCTTCGATCCGCGGCCGGCCGAATGGGGCCTGCCCGAATGGGTCGGCGAGACCGGCCTGATGCTGACCACGCAATTCTTCGCGACCAAGATCCACCGCTACATGCACGAGTTCGGCATCAGCGCGACCTCGCTCGGCCGCGTTGCCGAGAAGGCCTATGCCAATGGCCAGCACGCCGATCATGCGTGGCGCCGGTCGCCGGTCGATCTCGAGACGATCATGACCTCGCAGATGGTCAGCGATCCGCTGACCAAATATATGTTCTGCTCGCCCGCCGAGGGCGCGGTCGCGCTGGTGCTGGCGAGCGAGAAGAAGGCGCGCGCGCTCGGCGGCCCGATCATCCGGCTCGACGCCGCGGCGATGCGGACGCGGCCGGCCGGATCGTTCGAGGTGTTCGCGCCGTCGATCGACATCGTCCGCGGCGGCTCCGCGACGCAGAACGCCAGCCGCGCCGCGTTCGAGGCGGCCGGCATCGGCCCCGGCGATATCGATGTCGCGCAGATCCAGGATACCGAGGCCGGCGCCGAGATCATGTACATGGCCGAGAACGGCTTCTGCGCCGATGGCGAGCAGGAGCAATGGCTCGCCGAGGGCCGCACGACCCTGGGCGGCGCGCTGCCGATCAACACCGATGGCGGCTGCCTGGCGTGCGGCGAGCCGATCGGCGCCTCCGGCCTGCGCCAGGTCTACGAGAATGTCGTCCAGCTGCGTGGGGATGGGGGTGCGCGGCAGGTGCCGGGCGATCCGAAGACGGCCTACAGTCACGTCTATGGCGCGCCCGGGGTTTCGGCATGCACGATCATGACGCGGTAGCAGGATGACTGATCGAAGCGCCGAGGCAATTCCTCCCTGGAGGGGAGGGGGACCGGCGAAGCCGGTGGAGGGGTTCGAAGTGTCAGGACCAATGCCGAAATTCGGCGAAGGTTCGGATGCCCTGCCACCCCTCCGTCAGCCCTTCGGGCTGCCACCTCCCCTCGAAGGGGAGGATTTGAGAATTGCTTGGCGTCGCCTGGGTAATGGCATGACCCGCTGAACGCGCACAACGATACGGATTGAACGGATGAGGATCATCAGATGCAATTGAGCCGTGACGAGCTGCTGGGCGCCTATCGCCGCATGACGACGATCCGCGTCTTCGAGGAGCGGCTGCACGACGAGATCGCCAAGGGCGAGATCGCCGGCTTCACCCATCTCTATTGCGGGCAGGAAGCCGCCGCGGTCGGCGTGTGCGATCATCTCGCCGACGACGACTTCATCGTCTCCACCCATCGCGGCCATGGCCACTGCCTCGCCAAGGGCGTCGATGTGAAGGGGATGATGAAGGAGATTTACGGCCGCGCCACCGGCACCTGCAAGGGCAAGGGCGGTTCGATGCACATCGCCGACATCGACAAGGGCATGCTCGGCGCCAACGGCATCGTCGGCGCCGGCGCGCCGCAGGCGGTGGGCGCGGCGCTCGCCGCCAAGCTCGACGGCAATGGCAAGATCGCGTTGTCCTTCTCGGGCGACGGCGCCTGCAACCAGGGCACCACGTTCGAGGCGATGAACATGGCGGTCGTCACCAAGGCGCCGTGCGTGTTCGTGTTCGAGAACAACCATTATTCCGAACATACCGGGCCGGCCTATGCCACCGCGACCGCGACCGACATCGCCGGCCGCGCCGAAGCGTTCGGCATGAAGGTGTGGCGCGCCAATGGCTGCGACTATTTCTCCACCTACGAAACGATGCGCGAGCTGCTCGCCTATGTCCGCGCCGGCAACGGCCCGGCCGCGATCGAGCTCGATACCGAACGCTTCTACGGCCATTTCGAGGGCGATCCGCAGCGTTATCGCGGTCCCGGCGAGATCGACCGGATCCGCGCCGAGCGCGACTGCCTGAAGGCGTTCCGCCAGCGCGTCACCGAGGCGAAACTGCTCGGGGACGACGATCTCGACCGGGTCGAGGCCGAAGTCCATCAGCTCATCGAAGACGCCGTCGTGGAGGCGCGCGCGGCACCGCTGCCGACCCCCGCGATGGTGCTCGAAGACGTCTATATCTCCTACTGATCGGAACGTTTCTCCATGGCCGAGATGATGTTGCGCGACGCGATCGTCGAGACGATCCGAAGCGAAATGCGCCGCGATCCCACCGTGATGATGCTGGGCGAGGATATCGTCGGCGGCATGGGCACCGCCGGCGGCCCCGAGGCGATCGGCGGCATCTGGAGCACGTCGACCGGGCTCTGGGCCGAATTCGGCGGCAACCGGATCATCGACACGCCGATCTCCGAAAGCGCGATCATCGGCGCCGCGGCCGGCGCCGCGCTCGCCGGCAAAAGGCCGATCGCCGAACTGATGTTCGCCGATTTCGTCGGCGTCTGCATGGACCAGATCTGGAACCAGATCGCCAAGTTCCGCTACATGTTCGGCGGCAAGTCGAAATGTCCCGTGGTGATCCGGCTGGTCTATGGCGCCGGCTTCAACGCCGCGCCGCAGCACAGCCAGGCGGTCTATTCGATGATGACGTCGATGCCCGGGCTCAAGGTAGTGATGCCGTCGACGCCCGCCGACGCCAAGGGCCTCCTGACCCAGGCGATCCGCGACGACGATCCGGTCTTGTTCTTCGAGCACAAGGCGCTCTACGCAACCAAGGGCGAGGTCCCCGACGGCGACTATCTGATTCCGTTCGGCCATGCCCGGCTGACGCGCGCCGGCGAGCATGTCACGATCGTCACCTGCGGGATGATGGTGGGCTTCGCCGAAGCCGCCGCCGACAGCCTCGCCCAGGAAGGCATAGGCTGCGACGTGATCGACCTGCGCACCAGCAGTCCGCTCGACGAGGAAGCGATCCTCGATTCGGTCGAGGTCACCGGCCGGCTGGTGGTCGTCGACGAGAGCCCGCCGCGCTGCAGCCTCGCCACCGACATCGCTGCGATGGTCGCGCGCAAGGGCTTCGCCAGCCTCAAGGCGCCGCCCGAACTCGTCACCGCGCCGCATTCGCCGGTGCCGTTCGCGCGCGAACTCGAAAGCGCCTATCTGCCCTCGCCCGCGAAGATCATCGACGCGGTCCGTACCGTGCTGGCGTACCGCTGATGGCCGCGCTCAAGCCTTTCACCATGCCCAAATGGGGCATCGAAATGACCGAGGGCACGGTCGCCGAATGGCTGGTCGCCGAGGGCAGCAGCTTCGCCAAGGGTGATCTGCTCGCCTTGATCGAGACCGACAAGATCACCAACGAGGTCGAGGCCGAGCGCGATGGCGTGCTCGCGCGCATCGTGATCCCCAGCGGAGAGACCAAGCCGGTCGGTGCGCTGCTCGCGATCATCGCCGATGGCGCGGCCGAACCGGCGGAAATCGATGCGTTCCTCGGCACGTTCAAGGCGGCCGATACCAAGGTTGCGGCCGGCGCCGCCGTGCCCGTGCCCGCGCCCGCTGTCCCGGTCGCCGCGCCGGCCCCGCCGCCGCCCGCTGCGCCCAAAGTCAGCATCGTCCCCGAGGATCTTGCGATCAGCCCGCAGGCGCGCAAGCTCGCCGAGGAGCGCGGCATCGACGTGTCGTCGATCACCGGCTCCGGCAAGGGCGGCCGCATCACCTATCAGGACGTCGACCAGGCCGGCCGTCCGCCCGCGCCCGCGATCGGCGGCGCGCCGGTGGCGATCGCCAACGATACCAGCGTCGTCGATGGCATCTATGCCTCGCCGCTCGCCAAGCGACTGGCGCTGATCCACGGCGTCGACCTCGCCGAGATCGACGGCACCGGGCCGCGCGGGCGCATCTCCAAGGGCGACGTGCTCGCGAAGGTCGCGCCCGCCGCGCCGTCGGCAGCGCCCGTGCGGGCGGTCGGCGGCCCGCCGCGGATCGTGCCGATGGACCGGATCCGCAAGGTCATTGCCCGCCGCCTGACCGAGGCCAAGCAGACGATCCCGCATTTCTATCTGCGGCTCGAAGCGGGCGTCGACAAATTGCTCGAACTGCGCCGGATCGCCAACATCGTCGCCGGCGGCAAGGCGTCGGTCAACGACTTCATCGTCCGCGCCGCGGCGCTGGCGCTGATCGAGGAGCCGGGTGTCAACATCCAGGTCCATGGCGATGATGTCCATCATTTCGCCGAGGCGCATGTCGCGGTGGCAGTGGCGACCGACAAGGGACTGGTGACGCCCGTCGTGCGCGGCGCCGACTCGCTGTCGGTCCACGCGATCGCGGCGGCGACCAAGGCGCTGATCGCCAAGGCGCAGGCGGGCCGGCTGTCGTTCGAGGACATGGACGGCGGCAGCTTCACCGTCTCCAATCTGGGCATGTTCGGCATCGACCAGTTCGACGCGATCATCAACCCGCCGCAGGGCGCGATCCTCGCGGTCGGCGGCACCCGCCGGGTGTGGGCCGAGCAGGCCGACGGATCGGGCAAGTTCGAATCGCGGATCGGCCTGTCCTTATCCTGCGACCACCGCGCGATCGACGGCGCCGTCGGCGCAAAGTTCCTCGCGGCGCTCAAGCGACTGATCGAAGATCCGGAACGATTGTTCTAAAATCCTCCCCGGAACGGGGAGGGGGACCGTCGAAGACGGTGGAGGGGCAGGGGCCACGTCATGGGCGTCCAGCCCTTCCCCTACCCCTCCACCACGCGCTGCGCGCGCGGTCCCCCTCCCCGTTCCGGGGAGGAATTAGGTCAAACCTTCGCCGCCTTCGCCGCCACCGCCCGCGCCGGCAGCGCCTGGTCGAAATAATAGGGCTTGATCTGGCAGCACAGGCCGTCGCGGAACTGCAGCGCCTCGGCCAGCGGGATGCGCAGGTCGCTGCCGTCCGCATCGCGCGTGACGATGTCGAGCAGCACGACCACCCAGTCGCCGCCCGCCGTCATCTGCTGCATGTCGAAGCCGGTCACGTCCATCACGCCGGTGACCTTGGCATATAGCGCACGAAAACCGTCGACGCCGCGAAACACGCCTTCGAACGGCAGGCCGGGCGCCTCGGTGACGAAAAAGTCCTCGGTGACCAAAGTCGCCACCGTGTCCCAGTCGCCTGCGCCGCAGACTTCATAGAGTTTCGTCGCCGCCGCCAGATTGCTTTGTTCCAGGGTCATGTCTCGATCCTCGCCTCTGTTCATTCCCGGTGGATAGTCTTGAACACCCGCTTCTGGAACAGCCACTTTCCGTCGCGCTTGGTCGCGCCGCCCATGTCGTAAACCTCGGAGGTATAGCTGCGCACGATCGCCCGGTCGCCATCGACGAGGATCGAGCCGGGATTGGCGACGAAGACGATGCCGGGATAATTTTCCATCGCCGCCTTCCAGGTCGTGACGATCGCCTCGCGGCCATGGACCTCGCCCATCTCGGGATAATCGGGCAGGCTCCACACGCCGTCCTCGGCCCAGGTCGCGCCCCAGGCGACGGCGTCGTGCAGGATCACGGCGTCGGCATAGGCGTCGATCAGTTCGCGGATCGCCAGCCGATCCTCCACTGGTCCTTCAAAGGCCATCGCATGCTCCTCTCGCGGGTTGTCGGCGCAACGTTAGCCGGTGGCGTCGCCGGCCGAACCTGCGGAAAGTGCGAGTCGTCGGCGCGGATGGCGCTCAGGCGCGTTGACGCACCGGCATATGTTCGAACCCCGGCGCCGCGTCGGGCACGGCGATCTCGATCCAGTCGTCGATGATTCGCGTCTCGAACAGCATCAGCGGCTTGTACGGCACGCCGATGCACTTGCCGGTGGCGAGCTCGAACCGCGCGCCGTGGAGCGGACACATCACCGCGCCGCGGCGGATGCGCCCGGTGCTGAGTTCGGATGCCGCATGCGGGCAACGGTCGATCGTCGCCAGATATTTGCCCTCGCTGCGCGCCAGAAGCACCGGCCAGCCATTGACGATCAACCCCGTTGCGCTGCCGTCCGGCACCTCGTCGGCCGCTGTCGCACGATGGAAAGTCTCTGCCATGAACCCGCTTCCACGATCTGGCCTTTGCGGCCGAATGGATCACCCGGCCTCAGGCCGCCATGTCCAGATAGCGCTCGAGCTCCGCATCCGCATCCCCGAACAGCGACGCCAGCAGCAACAGCCTTTTGTGGCCGTGGCCGATCGCCAGTTCGTCGGTCGTGCCCATGCCGCCGTGGAGCTGGATGCAATCCTCGCCCAGCGCGATCGCTTTGGCGGCGATCAAACTCTTGGCGCCGGCGATCGCGCGTGCCCGCCCTGCGCCAGCCGCCGCCAGCGCCGCGCGGTAGAGCTGCGAGCGCGACTGCTCCAGCCGCACGAAATTGTCCGCCATCCGGTGCTGGATCACCTGGAAGCTGCCGAGCGCCGCGCCGAACTGCTTGCGGGTGCGGACATGCTCGAGCGTCGCGTCGAACAGCCGCGTCATGATGCCGAGCATTTCGGCGCAGGCGGCGATGCGGGCCTCGTCGATCACCGCGGCGAATGCCGCGAAGCCGCCCGCCAGCGGCTGCGCATCGGTGACGCCGCGGAAATGGACCTCGCTCGCAACCGAGCCGTCGGTCAGGCGATAGGCGCGCGCATCGACGCCCCTGGCATCGGCCGGAACCACGAAGAGACCGATCCCGGCAGGATCGCCGCACCCGCCGGACAGCCGCGCCGACACCAGAAGGCCATCGGCGCCCACGCCCGCCATCACCATCGTCTTGGCGCCGTCGATTACGGTGCCGCCGCTTTCCGCGACTTTGGCCGTGGTCGCGACCGCGCTCAGATTATAGCGCGCCGCATGCTCGAAATGGGCGAGCGCGATCCGCGCCTCGCCGGCGATGATCCGCGGCAGCCATGCGGCCTTCTGCGCGTCGGTCCCGGCGGCTTCGATCAGTCTGCCCGCGATCAGCAGTGCCGGCAGCACCGGTTCGGCGACGAGTCCCGCGCCCAGCGCCTCCATCACGGTGATGATTTCGACCACCCCGCCATCGAGTCCGCCATGCCCGGCCGCGAACGGCAGCGCGAGCAGCCCGAGCTCGGCCATCAGCCGCCAATTCTCCGTCGAAAAGCCCTGGGCCTCGCGCTGATAGCCCGCTCTCCGCGCCAGATCATAACGGTCTTCGACGAAGTTCTCGACCAGCCCCTTCAGCAGAACCTGATCTTCGTTCAGTTCGAAATCCACGCGATCCTTACCCCCCGTCACCCGATGCTGTCGGCAGTCAAGCGGATCGCGGATGGGGTTACCACTCGGATTAGAGATAGGCTCCCAATCCGCGCGGCACACCGGAACCTGATCAATATGGCAGCGGCCCTGCGGGGAAAAGCCGTGTTAGGCCATGTTGCCAGGCTGACGGCCCGGCCGGCCGCTGCATATTCGGAAAAGACCCATGGATCTCGACTTCACCGACACGGAACAGGCCTTTCGCGACGAAGTCCGCGCCTTCCTGGCCGAACATCTGACCGATCATCTCCGCGCCGGCACGCGCGCGACGCCGACCGTGTTCGCCGAGCCCGATATCGGCCGCGAATGGCAGCGCATCCTCCACGAGAAGGGCTGGATCGGCTATAATTGGCCGGTCCGGTTCGGCGGCACCGGCTGGACGCCAACGCAGCGCTACATCTTCGAAAAGGAATGCGCGATCGCCGACGCGCCGGGTCTGCCCGTGCTCGGCCTCAAATTGCTCGGCCCGGTGATCCATCATTTCGGCTCGCCCGAACAGCAGGCCGAATATCTGCCCAGGATCCTGTCGGCCGAACATTATTGGTGCCAGGGCTTTTCCGAACCCGGTTCGGGTTCCGACCTCGCCAGCCTCAAGACCCGCGCCGTGCGCGACGGCGACACCTACATCGTCAACGGCAGCAAGATCTGGACGACCCACGCCCATTTCGCCGATCACATGTTCTGCCTCGTCCGCACCGATCCGGACGTCAAGCCGCAGCGCGGCATCAGCTTCCTGCTGATCGACATGGCCCAGCCGGGCGTGCGCGTGCGCCCGATTCTCGGCCTCGCCGGCGATCACGAGGTCAACGAGGTGTTCCTCGACGACGTGATCGTGCCCGTCCACGACCGCGTCGGCGAGGAGGGGCAGGGCTGGACGATCGCCAAATTCCTGCTCGAGAACGAGCGCGGCGGATCCTGCCACGCGCCCAAATTGCTCGCCGACATCGCGCGACTGCGCGAAGCGGCCGGCCATGAACCCTCGGGTCACGAGCCTTCGGGTCACGAACCTTCGGGCGCCAACGGCGCGCTGATCCACGACCGGCTGTTCGCGGCGCGGCTGGGGCGCGCCGAACTCGAAGCGCAGGCGCTCGAGATGACCGAACTGCGAATCCTCGCCGAGATCGCGCAGGGGCGCCCGCCGGGGCCGCAGACCTCGCTGGTCAAGCTGGTCGCGTCCAACCTGCGCCAGGCGATCGATGGCCTTGCGATGGAGACTTATGGCTATGCCGGGCTGCAACTCACCACCGAGCGGCCGCTCTACGGCAATATGAGCGACGAACCGATCCACAACAAGGCGGCGCAGGTCGCCGCGCCGACCTATCTGAACAGCCGCGCATGGACGATCTTCGGCGGCAGCAACGAGATCCAGCGCATGATCATCGCCAAAACCGTGCTCGAACTATGAGCATATGATGAGGCTGCGCAAAATCACAGCTGCTGGGAAGCGGCGTTATTCGTGGATGGGAGCAAGGGAAAACCCGGCCGGTCGTGGCGGACCTGATCACCGGTGTCGGGCGGAAGTCCCAGGACTTTCGCGGCCGGCATCATGCCGGATGGGACCGTCATGCCGGCACGACCCGCCCGGCACGAATCTGATCGGCTGGACGCGCAAGGCGGGCAACAGCCCGCTGGTCTATCTCCAGCCCGGCGACGATCGCACCACCTGCGACAACCCGGCCTATCGCCGGCTCATCGAAAACGCGATCCGCTGGGTCGTATCACCCGAAGCGCGGGGCGCATAGGCGCCCACATTCACGGCACGCACAACGGCCCGCCGCAATACAGCTTCACATAGACCTCGCCGCGCACCATCCAGCCCGTCCGCCCCCTGAACCAGTGCGCCAGATAATCCCCGCCATAGCGTGTCTCGCCGCGCGCCTCGCGCTTGATCGCGATCCACGTCCCATGTTCCGCGGCGCGCTCGCTGCGATCGTTGACCGAGATCCGCCCGGGGGTGCGGATATAGGTCACGAACGCCGGATCGGCGAAGTCCTGCGCGAAAAACCGTTCCAGCGCCGCCTTGCCGGTTGCCGAACTGCCGTTGCTCCACACGAACACCGCGTCGTCCGCGAACATCGGCGTGAACGCTGTCAGATCATGCCGGGCGATCGCGCGATTATTCTCGGCGCGCAACGCGAAGATCTCGGCCTCGTCTGCGCCATGGCCGGTGACGGTCGCGGGCGCCGGTGCCGGTACCTGCACTGGCACTGGCACTGGCACTGGCATTGGCATTGGCATTGCAGCCTGCGCCGGCTCGGCGGCCGCCACGCGCGTCGAATGGAGGAAATCGACCCGCCAGCCGCGCGCATCATGGCTGAGCGCCGCCGATTCCAGCCATTTGAGCGGCTGCCTGCCATTCTCGTCGGTCACCGCGCCGAGATTGACGTAGCTGACCCACGCGGTGTCGCACGACAGCCGCACGCGCGGTTGGGTGACGCGCCATTCATAGACCTTGCCCGCCGCATGCGCCGCCTTCATCAGCGCCATCAGCGTCGGAGCCGTCAATTCGTTGCCGCTGTCATAGGCGTAGAAGCCGGGCGACACCGCCGCCGCGAAACCGGCCATGTCGTCGATCTTCGCCGCGGCGTACATGCGCTCGATCGCCCCCACCACCTCGGTTTCGACGAATTCGCCGGTCGGGCAATCGGCGGTCTGGGCCTCGGCGCGGCACGGCGCCCAGGCGATCGTCAGCCCCGGCGCCAGCGCCAGCATCGCGATCCGGAGTGCCGACAGGGAATAACGCACGCGTGCCTCCATCGAATCGGCTGGCACCCGTTTCGCGGCCGCCAGATATCATGCCCGTGTTGGCCCCACTGCCGTCGATCCATCATAGCCCGGACATGACGGCTTCGAAACGATGAACCACGAGGATGAAGACTCCGTTCAAACGCGGCGCGGATGACCCGTATGGCGGGAACGCGAAGGCGGTGAGACTGCGGGCGTGACGAGGGTGCCCAGGCCCATGCCCAGGCCCAGGCGCCGTGCCTTACTTCGCCTGCCCCATCAGCGTGACCGGGCCGATCAGGCCCGACGGCCGCAGCGGCGCATCCTTGCGATAGGCCGGCAGGGCGGTCCAGGTCAGCGCCTTCGCATCGGGCTGGGCATCGCCGATCAGGCGGTTGACCCACAGATTGGCGACGCGAACCTCCAGCCGGTTGCGTCCCTTGGTCACATAGTCGCCGATATCGGCGCGGAACGGCGCGTGCCATGGTGCGCCGGCCACCCTGCCATTGACCACGACCTCGGCCAGCTCATGAACGCCGCCGAGGTCGATCCACAGCGGCTCGCCCGGGCGCCAGCCCTTGGGCGCGACGAAATCCTTCGCATAGGTGGCGATGCCGGAGAAATAGCGGATGGCGGGGTTCGCATTCGCGTCGAGCGGCGCGAGCGTCGCCATGCTGGCCGAGGCGGGCGCACCGCGGCCGGGCTGGAAGCTGATCGTCCACGGCCCGTCGAGCTGCGCGAGCGCGACCGGTTCGAGCCGCTTGATCGCCAGCGCATCCGCGCGGGCGGGCCTGCGGAACACGACATGGACGGCCTCGCCCGCGGCGAGCGTCAGCGGGACGATCGTCTCGCCATTCTCGATCCGGTAGCCGACCGCCTGGGTCTTGCCGGTTTCCGCGCGCCACAGGTCCGGCGCCTTGCCGGTCACGCGGAAATGCGCGTCGATCGTCTCGGTGCGGTCGCGCTGGTTGACGAGGAAATAGCTGTCGCCGTCCGCGAGCTTGCGGTGAACGAACGGGATCATGCCGTCCGGTTCGCCGCCGGTGTAACGGAAGTCCGGCGCGACGCCGATCGTGCGCAGCGCCGCCTCGATGTCGGCGGACGCGATCACCCGGCCATTTCCGACCCGGGCGTCGCCACCCGCGGGCCACAGCTTCGCGACCAGTGCGGCATAGTCCGCGGCATCGCCGGCGAGGCCGGGATCGGCTTCGGGCGGCAGGCCGACGATCGTCGCGCCGCCCTCCGCCAGCGCGGCGATCCGGCGCAGCGTCGCCAGCGTCATCCGGCGCGACGATCCGCCGAGATAGAGCGCGCGGTAGCGGGCGCCGCCCGGCGTCACCAGCTCGGCGCCGTCGTTGCGGAGCGCGCCGGCGAGGGCATCGGCGTTGACGAAGTCATAGGCGCTCGTCACCGGCGCATCGGCGACGGGCTTCAGGCCGTAAAGACCGGTCAACGGCGCTTCCTCGCCATGGAAATAGCCGACGTCGGCGACGTTGCGGCCCTGCTGCAGCATCAGGCCGTTGCGCGCGAGATAATCGACCCACGGTTTCGCCATTTCGGCCCAGGCCTCGTGGCGGTTGAAATATTGCCCGAAGATCATCAGCGACAGCCCGGGGAATTTGTCGTCGCGGGGTTGATGGACCGACGTGTGGATCACCGGGCGATTCACTCCGGCCACGAACTCCTGGTCGATGATGTGCTTCAGACTGGCGGGCGAGTCGGCCCAGTAGGTCAGCGCCGACGTCATCGATTCCGCCGCCACCAGATTCTGGCCATAGATGTGCGCGACCGAGGCCGCGCCCTTGATGTCGGCGAGATAGGATGGGTTCGGCCGGCCGCCCTGCGGATAGGTCCACATCGCCGCCATCGGCACGTCGGCATGGCGGCGCATCGCCATATCGTCGCCCAGCGACGGTCTCTTGTCTTCCAGCGCCTCGCCATAGACCTTCAGGCCGCTCTCATGCGCGACCGCGGCGACCGTGCCATAATGCTCCGACGCCATCAGGTCGGCGAGCGTGCGGCGATAGTCGAACAGGAAGCGGTCGCTCTGCGCGCGCGTGCCGATCAGCGTGCCGGCCACGGCCGGCAGCCACGGCGTCGGATCATAGCCGCGCAGCGCCTTGAAGCGTTCGATCATGCGCGGCGTCCAGTTGGCCGCGCCCACTTCGATGCTGTCGGTCAGGATCGCCTGCACGCCGCGCTTGCCGATCAGCTCTGCGCCGGCCGCATCGCGGTACATGCCGATATAATGCTTCATATAGCGCCGCACCGCCGCGCCATCGAACTTGTCGACCTCCAGCCCGGTCGCCTCGGGTGGTGCCGGATGGTTGGTCGTGCCCAGCAGCGAATAACCGAAGCGCAGCACGCGCCAATTGCCCTTGGGCGGCGTCCAGTCGAGCGAACCGTCGGCCTTCATCCGCGCCGTCAGGTCGATCACCCGCGCCGGATCGCTCCCCTGCGCGCCGTCCGCCGGCGTGGCGAGCGCGAAATAGTCCATCGTCAGCGCGAAGCCCGCCTTGGTTTCGAACTGGTCGATCCGCGCCTCGGTCGACAGGCCGAGTTCGCGCACCGTCCATGGCTTCGCTCCCGACGCACCCATCGCCGCGAACATCTCCGGAAACGCGATTCCCGGCGATGGCGCGCCCATGTTGCTCATCATCGGTGCCAACGGCTCGAGCACGATACGGAAGCGGCGGGCGGTCACCGGCGCGAAACTGATCGTGGTCGGCACGTCGGCAACCGGAATCGCGCTCACCTTGCGCCACTGGACGCCATCGTCGCTCGCCTCCAGCACGGGTTCCACGGTGGCGCCGACAAACTGCATCTTCGCGCCCGGGATGAAGATCGATGCCGATCGGATTGCCTGGGGCTTGTCATAGCCGATCAGCAGTGTGGCCGGCGCCTCCTTCGATCCGCGCCCCAGCGTCACGCCGGTGGTCAGGTCGCCGTCGAGCAGTTTCGCTGCGTCGATCGGCGTGCCGTCGGTCAGCGTGATGCCGGGCACGGTCGCTGCCTGGCCCGCGACCGGAACCGCCAGCACCGCGACGTCGCCATAATGGACCGCGCCCGGCTTCGGCGCCTCGCCCGAGATCAATTCCGAAATGCCCGGCTGCATCGGCATCGACTGGAACGGGCCGGTGACCCCCGGCGGCTTCGCCAGCACGCCGGTGAAGCGCTTGCCCCCGGACACCGAAGTTTCGCTCCACACCAGCTTCTTCAGCCCGTCCTCGGGCGGCACCCAGGGGCCGCCGGTCTCCGACCAGCCGGGCGACGCCGCGATCGCCAGTTCGAGGCCGAGCCGGTCCGCCTCGGTCGCCGCGAACCGGAACGCGTCCTTCCATGCCGGCGTCATGTAGATCAGCCGCCGGTCGACGATCTGCGGCGTCTGCAGATCGGCGTCGAAATTCTGCAGCCCGCCGATGCCGACGCGCTTCATCCAGGCGAGATCCTTGGCGATCCCGTCCTTGCTGATGTTGCCGTTCATCCAGTGCCACCACACGCGCGGACGCGCCGACTGCGGCGGATCGCGGAACGCGGTTTCGAGGTCGGCGGGCGGCGCGGCCGGTTCGGCCGGCGCGGCGGGCGGTTCGGCCCATGCGGTGAAGGCGATCGGCGCGCAGGCCGCGACGAGGGCGCTGCGCAGCACCCGCACCAGAGTCCGTCCGTTCATCCCCCACTCTCCCCAGTCATTTTTGCGCGCGTGGCCGACATTGAGTCGACACGCACCTCGTCACGCCGAGGCACTACCAACACATAAGTCCATGATCAATCTATTTCGATATCAATTGATCATAATCGATCATTGCCAGCAAGCTGTGCGTTTGTGCAAAGTCGGCAGTCGCGATTGACGCCGTCGCGTCACGCGATCAGACCGGTCTCGAGGAACGGCCACGATGACAGGCGCGACCCGGATGACGACCGATGACGCAATCACGATCCTGCCCGCCAACGCGGCCACGCCGGACGAGCTCGCCGCGATCTTCGGGACCCGCGGCGAAGCCGCCCGGCTTCGCCGAGATCGGCCGGCCTACGCCGCGGCGGGCGGTGGTGCGGATCGACTTCTGATGCGCCCGCCGGCCGAACGCCATGATCGGCGATACAACCTCATCCGTTCCGCACGTTGAAAGGTTCCACGATGTCGCTCGCGCTCTACGGTCATCCCTTTTCCTCCTACACGCAGAAGGCACTGATCGCGCTTTACGAGAACGCCACGCCCTTCGCGTTCCGCTGCATCGGCCCCGATACGCCGCAGCACGCGGCCGAGTGGCTGCGCCGCTGGCCGCTGGCCAAATTCCCGCTGCTGGTCGACGGCGACCGCGCCATCGCCGAGACCAGCATCATCATCGAATATCTGCAGCTCGCCCATCCCGGCCCGGTGCGCCTGCTGCCCGCCGACCCGATGGCCGCGCTCGACGTCCGTTTCCTCGACCGCTTCTTCGACCTGCACGTGATGGACGCGATGCAGATCGCGGTCGACAGCGCGCTCGGGCGCTTGCCGGGCAAGAGCGAGGACGGCCTGGCCATCGCCGGCGAAAGGCTGAACCGCGCCTACGCCTGGCTCGAGGACCACCTCGCCGGCCGGGCCTGGGCGGCCGGCCCCGACTTCACGCTGGCCGACTGCGCGGCCGCGCCATCGCTATTCTACGCGGACTGGGTGCACCGGATTTCGGACGCCTATCCGGTGCTGCGCGCCTACCGCACGCGGCTGCTCGCGCGCCCGTCCTTCGCGCGGGCGGTGGAGGAAGCGCGCCCGTTCCGGCCGCTTTTCCCGCTGGGTGCGCCGGATCGGGATTGAACGCGGCGCGGCAAAGCATCAGCGGCGGCCTTCGAGATAATCGTTGATCACTTCGTGGCCATAACCGCTTGACCTGCTGCGCATCGGGATAGCGGCTCGACGGCTGCAATTTCTCGATCATCCGGTTGTGGCCGTTGGGATAGATTTCGAAGATCGTCGTCGCGCGGGCGCCAGCTGCCGCCTGTGTTAGTGCGACCTGCCGAACCATTTCCGGAGCCGATGCTCCGAAGCAATTCCTCCCCGGAACGGGGAGGGGGGACCGTCGAAGACGGTGGAGGGGCAGGGGCAGGACTGGATGCTTCCGACGTGGCCACTGCCTCCACCACCCACTATGTGGGCGGTCCCAACCGCGGATTCGTCGATGATCTGGCGCAGCGAGACGCCGTCATATCCGCGCCGGGAGAATTGGCGTTCCGCGACATTGAGGATGGCGGTCCGCGTCCGCTCGCCCTTGAGCGTCAGGCGCCGGGGCGTCGACGGCTCCGGGGTAACAGGGGCAAAAGTCCGGGCACATTCTCGTCGATGAGCCGCTGTAACTCCTCCCCGGAACGGGGAGGGGGACCGGCGAAGCCGGTGGAGGGGCAGGGGCAGGACTCGATTTGTCCAATGTTTATCGAGCTTTTGGCTGAAGCATCCAGACCTGCCCCTGCCCCTCCACCAGCCTGCGGCTGGTCCCCCACCCCGTTCCGGGGAGGAATTTGCTCCAGCGATGCCAGCGTCTGCCCGGACTTTTGCCCCTATTACGATCCGGGGCCACCATAGTCTTGTTTTCCGGCGACTGCATCATGGCTGCCCTGTCTGCTCTGGCGGGATGTCCAGGAACACCAAGGCCGGCGGACAAGGACTGCGGCTGGGTTTGCGGTGATGAGCGCCGTAGCTATGACGTCGATCATCGTGTCTCCCGATGAGGACTCCGATTTTGACCTGTACGCCTTTGCGGCGTACAAAAATCAGATGTCGAACCAGGAGGCAGTCATGCTCGCTTTCGAGGATGTGGTCGGTGGCATCGAGGAGCGCAGCAGCGAGCGGATGAATTTCCGAACGAAGCCGCGCATCAAGCAGGCGATCCAACGTGCGGCGGCATTGTCCGGCGTCGATGATTCGGTCTTCACGATGAATGCCGCTTACCAGTCCGCCTTGGCGACGATCGCGGCGCATGAGCGCACCGCGCTCCAGCCTGTCGATCATGACGCATTTTTCGCTGCGCTCGACAATCCGCCTGCACCGACCGACAAATTGCGTGCGGCTTTCTTGCGTCATCGGGATACCGTCGCGAGCACGTGACCGAAGCGCAAGCGCCGTCGCGATCCGTCATAGAGCCGTTCGATCCCGACAGACATGATCGAGCGTCTTTTTCCTGTGACCTGCCGCAAGTCGATAATCTCTTCAAACGCACCGCAAGCAAGCTGGCCAAAGCCGACAAACTGCGCGTTTACGTGATGCTCGGGTTCGGACGCGAATTGATCGGCTTTTACGCGCTCAATGCGCATGCCGTCGATTTCGCCGATCTGCCCGCGAAATACGTCCGGACAGGGGCCGGGCACGGCTCGATCCCCGCAGCCTATATATCGATGATCGGAGTGGACGAGCGCTTTCAGGGACGCGGGATCGGAGGCGATCTCCTGATCGATGGACTTCACAGGATCGCATTTGCCGCCGATGCCATCGGGATCGCGGTGGTCATGCTGGACGTGCTCGACTGCGGCGATCCCGATCGCGTCACGCAACGCGCGTCACTGTATGAAGGATATGGGTTCATCCCCCTCGCCGCCAACCCGCTGCGCATGATTCTCCCCATTGCAACGGTGCGATCGCTGCTCGCCTAGCAGGCCGACCCTTCGTGTCGGAGCATTTTAAACCGTCGGAATATGCCAATCAGTATCGGCTGGCGGCATCCGCGCATCCATGGCCGAAATGTCCAGCAAATGGAACGTCGAGTATCGTGAAGAGTTTCGGGCGCCGACAGGCGTACGAAAGTCTCCGAGGAACGAACCCGCGAACCGCAGGCAACGGTCTATGGGGATTGCGTTTTGCAGCTGATCCTGCGGGTAGCGCGACCATCGCTT
>Ga0268265_10000532_pt1 | contig 38863 bp, 33 predicted proteins | sample KBSSwiS52_FD_190355 | JGI IMG/M metagenome (GOLD analysis project Ga0268265, IMG submission 190355) | Switchgrass rhizosphere microbial communities from Kellogg Biological Station, Michigan, USA - KBS Switchgrass S5-2 (SPAdes) (version 2) | ecosystem: Host-associated > Plants > Roots >...
AGCCAGATGTTCGGCGAGATCCTGGGCCTGTGGGCCGCCGAATGCTGGGACCGGCTTGGCCGCCCCGCGAAGATCCGCCTCGTGGAGACCGGCCCCGGGGACGGGACGCTGATGAGCGACATGCTGCGCGCCGCCCGGATCGTCCCGGCGTTCCTGGCCGCCGCCGAAGTCTGGCTGGTGGAGGTCTCCGCGCCCTTGCGGGCGCTCCAGCGCCAGCGGCTGGGCGAGGCCGCCCGGTGGGCGCCGTCGCTGGACGAGGTTCCGGCCGGCGCGCCGGTGATCCTGTTCGGCAATGAGCTCCTGGACTGCCTGCCGACCCGCCAATGGGTGCGCACCAGGGCCGGTTGGGCCGAGCGGATGGTGGGCCTGGCCCCCGACGGCGGCCTCGCCTTCGGCCTGGACGGATCCCTGGCCTCGCCGGACGCCCCGGACGCGCCGCCGGGCGCCGTGCTGGAGGTCTCGCCGGCCCAGGCGGCGTTCGGCCTGCGGCTCGGGGACCTCGTGGCCCGCGAGAGCGGCGCGGCCCTGCTGATCGACTACGGCCGGTCCGAGCCGGGCGTCGGCGACACCCTGCAGGCGCTGCATCGGCACCGGAAGGTCGACCCCCTCGCCGCCCCCGGCGAGGCGGACCTCACCGTCCACGCGGACTTCCCCGCCGTGCTCGCGGCGGCGAGGCGGGGCGGCGCCCGGACCGGACCGTTGCGGACGCAGCGGGACTTCCTGCGCGACCTGGGGATCGAGGCCCGCGCCGAGGCCCTGGCCCGCGCCCGCCCCGACCAGGCCGCGATCCTCGCCCGTCAGCTGGACCGGCTGATCGGCCTGGACCAGATGGGCGAGCTCTTCAAGGCCGCCTGCATCCATTCCCCCGGCTGGACCCCGCCCGGATTCGAGGCCCCATGAGTCCCCTGCCCGTCCTCACCTCGCCGCTGCTGGACCTGCCCGGCGTGCGCCACGCCTTCTTCACCCGCCAGGGCGGGGTGTCCGAGGGGATCTACGAGAGTCTGAACGTCGGCGTCGGCTCGCGGGACGACGCCGGGGCCGTATCGGAGAACCGTCGTCGGGCGGCGGCGCACTTCGGCCTGCCGGTCGAACGGCTGGTCACCAACTACCAGGTTCACTCGGCCGTCGTCAGCCTGGTCGTGAGCCTGGACGACGTCGGCCTTCCGCGAGCAGAGGCGGATGGCCTGGTCACCGACCTGCCGGGCGTGATCTGCGGCGCCCTGGCGGCGGATTGCGCCCCGGTGCTGATGTTCGAGCCGGAGAAGCGCGTCATCGCGGCCGTGCACGCCGGTTGGAAAGGCGCGCTGGCCGGCGTCACCGACAGGGCGCTTGCGGCGATGGTCCAGGACTTCCACGCCGACATTTCCAAGGTCATCGCCGTCGTCGGCCCCTGCATCGGCCCGGCCTCCTATGAGGTGGGGCTGGAGTTCGAGGCCGCCTTTACCGCCGAAGACCCTGGCCACGCGCGGTTCTTCGTCGCGGGCGCCGCGCCGGAGAAGCGGATGTTCGACCTGCCGGCCTTCGTGCTCGGCCGCCTGGCTGCGGCGGGCGTCGCCCGGGCCGAATGGATCGGACGCGACACCTGCGCCGAGCCGGCGCTGTTCTATTCCAACCGCCGGGCCTTCAGGCAGGGCGAGGGCGACTACGGGCGACTGCTGTCGGCCATCGTCCTGGCCTGAACGCCACAGCGTGACGAATCCCGGCCGGCGTCGCCCGGCGAGGGTTGCTCCGTCCACGGCGCCTGCTACAAGCCCGCGCGATACCGCCAATTTCGCCGTGGGGGCCCGATGAAGCTGCTGGCCGGCAACGCCAACCGTACCCTCGCCCAGGCGGTCGCCTCGCACCTCGACGTGCCCCTGACCAAGGCGCAGGTGAAGCGTTTCGCCGACAACGAGGTCTTCGTGACCATCGACGAGAACGTCCGCGGCGAGGACGTCTTCGTCATTCAGTCCACCAGCTATCCGGCCAACGACAACCTGATGGAGCTGTTGATCTGCATCGACGCGTTGAAGCGGGCGTCGGCGCGGCGGATCACCGCAGTGATGCCCTATTTCGGCTACGCCCGGCAGGATCGAAAGACCGGCGGGCGCACGCCGATCTCGGCCAAGCTGGTGGCCAACCTGATCACCCGGGCCGGCGCCGACCGGGTGCTGACGATGGATCTGCACTCCGGCCAGATCCAGGGCTTCTTCGACATCCCCACCGACAACCTCGGGGCCACGCCCCTGGTGGCGGCCGACATCAAGGCCCATTATCCCAAGCCCGACGAGCTGCTGATCGTCTCGCCCGACGTCGGCGGCGTGGTGCGGGCGCTGGCGGTGGCCAGCCGCCTCAACGCCGACCTCGCCATCGTCGACAAGCGCCGCTCCGCCCCCGGCAAGAGCGAGGTGGCCAACATCATCGGCGACGTCTCCGGCCGCCGGCTGGTGCTGTTCGACGACATCGTCGATTCCGCCGGCACGCTGTGCAACGCCGCCAAGTCGCTGATGGACGCCGGCGCCAGCGAGGTCTCGGCCTATGTCACCCACGGGGTGCTGTCGGGCGCGGCCACCGAGCGGGTGTCCAAGTCGGTGCTGAAGGAGCTGGTCATCACCGACTCCATCGAAGCGTCGGACCTCGTCGCGGCCTGCCCGAAGATCCGCAGCGTCGGCTGCGCGCCGCTGATCGGTGAGGCCATCCGCCGCATCGCCAATGAAGAGTCGGTTTCCAAGCTTTTCGACTGAGATGGGCGGCGTTTTCCGCCAGAAGGCCGGCGCGCAAGGCGCAAATCGGGTCTATTGTGGCGGGGTTCGGGCGGCGGCCCATGGCTAAGCTTGGTCAGCGCGGGTTAAGGTTGGCGGACACAATCTCGCCCGCCGCTCCGGTTAGGTCCGCCGCGGTTTTGACGGGATCTGCTCCAATGACGACCGCTTTCCGACTTCGTTCGGTCCTTTCCCTGGGCGCCGTGACCCTGGCGGCCCTGGTCGTCGGCTGCGCCGAGGCGCCGGAGCCGACCGGCCCGTCCGCCGTCGCCCAACTCCCGCCGGTCACCCTCTCGCCGCGCCTGGCCGAGCAGGCGGCGGCCTACCGCACCTACATGACCCGCGCCGCCGCGATCTCGCCTCCCTTCGCCGACGGGCCGAGCATCGCCCATTCGCTCACCGCCGGCGCCTCCTACGAACCCAAGCAGCTGGTGCGCGGCGCCATCGCCTACGGGGCCATCGTCGCCCTGCAGGACCCGGCTTTCGTGGCCGGGGTGCGGGCCTTCGCCGCCGACCCGGCGCAGCGCCAGGCCGTGACCTATTCGATCCTCAGCGACCCCGCCTACGCCGTCGGCTTCCCGGGCTCGGCGAGCGCCGCCGGCGCCATCATCACCGCCCTGGGCGACCAGGGCCGGCAGGTCTACGACCAGGGCAAGCGGGTCAAGCAGGCCGCCTACGACATCCAGGCCTCCAGCTGGTCCAAGGCCGACGTCCCCAACCGCGACGTGCGCCTGCAACAGGCCAAGAGCGTCTCGGCGGCCCCGCTGCTGGGGGACGCCGCGGAGACCGCCCGCCTGCAGCAGGCCGCCCTGGGGGGCGCACAGCCCGCCCCCATGGTCATCCCGGCGCCGGCGAGCCCGCCGTACACGCCGCTGGTGATCCGCTCGCTGGCCGTGGCGGCCCTGGCCGCGCTCGGCCAGGCGGGCGACGCCAATGTGGACCAGGTGACGGCGCTGATGGTCGAGCCCAACGCCAGCTCCTGCCTGAACCTCTCGAAGCTCAACCTCTACCAGTGCCTCGCGGTCTCCAAGCCGCACTACGAGGACGTCTTCTGCCTGGGCGAGCACGTGATGCTCGACACCGGCCGCTGCGTGATGAAGAGCTCGGGGGCGGTGATGCCGATCGAGATCAAGCCGAGGGTCCTGGACGTCAGCTACCGCGACATGGCCAAGTCCAAGGTCAAGCCCAAGGCGAAGAAAAAGGGCTGACCGCCATGCGTCTGGGCCGTTGCAACGGCGGGCGCTTGCGTGTAACTACCCGCACCCTTTCGACCCGTCCTCGGGTCGGACACCGTCGCCGCGCGGATCGCGCGGCGGTTTCGTTTTGAGGCGAGGCGATGGCCGAGATCGTATTGAACGTTCAAGTGCGCACAGGGACTGGCACGGGCGGCGCCCGCGCGACCCGCCGGTCGGGCCTGGTCCCGGGCGTGCTCTACGGCGGCAAGCAGGGGCCGGTGTCCATCGCGGTGCGCTCCAACGAGTTCCGCAAGGCGCTCTACACCGGCAAGCTCCTGGGCCACCTGGTGACCTTGAAGAACGGCGCCGAGAGCCAGCCGGTGATCGCCAAGGACATCCAGTTGCACCCGGTCACTGACGAGCCGGTGCATTTCGACCTCTACCGGGTCGACGCCCACCAGCTGATCAAGATCGCGGTTCCGGTGCACTTCAAGAACCACGAGGAGTCGCCCGGCCTGAAGCGCGGCGGCGCGCTCAACATCGTGCGCCACGACGTCGAGCTGATGGCCCCGGCCGACCAGATCCCGGAAGAGCTGGTGGTCGACCTCACCGGGCTCGAGATCGGCGACACCATCCGCATCTCCGACATCGCCCTCCCGGCTGGCATCGAATCGGCCATCGACCGCGACGTGGTGGTCGCCACCGTGGCCGGCTCCTCGGCCCAGGCGTCCGAGGACGCGGCGGCCGACGGCGAGACCGCGGCGACGGACGCGGAAGAGTCCTAGGCGCCCTTCGCGGGGGGTCACATGTTGATCCTCGCAGGGCTGGGCAACCCCGGCCCACGCTACGCGGCGAACCGGCACAACATCGGCGCCATGGCTGTGGACGCCATCGCGCGCCGCTGGGGCTTCGGCCCCGAGCGCTCGCGCTTCCAGAGCCTGGCCCGGGCGGGCGAGATCCCGACCCCCGCCGGCCCGGTGAAGGCGCTGATCCTCAAGCCGCAGACCTTCTACAACGAGAGCGGGCGGGCGGCCGGCGAGGCGCTGAAGTTCTTCAAGCTGCCGCCGTCGCAGCTGGTGGTGTTCTACGACGAGATCGACCTGGCCCCCGGGCGCTTCCGGATGAAGACCGGCGGCGGGGCTGCGGGCAACAACGGCGTGCGCTCGATCACCGCCCAGGTGGGCCCCGACTTCCGCCGCGCCCGGCTGGGCACCGGCCACCCCGGCCACAAGGACCGGGTGCAGGGCCACGTGCTGTCGGACTTCCACAAGGTGGACGCCGCCTGGGTGCAGGCCCTGCTCGACGCCTGCGCCGAGGCCGCCCCCCTGCTGGCCGCCGGCGAGGACGAGAAATACCAGACCGAGGTGATGCGCCTGGCGCCGGCCGACAAGGCTGATCCCCGGCAAATGCGCAACGGCGACTGACAAGCCGCGCCGGCTTCGCTAAACGGCCCCTAACCCAAAGTCTGAGAATCCCATGGCCCTCAAAGTCGCCATCGTCGGCCTGCCGAACGTCGGCAAGTCGACCCTGTTCAACGCGCTCACCCAGACCGCCCAGGCGCAGGCTGCGAACTATCCGTTCTGCACCATCGAGCCCAACGTCGGCGACGTGGCGGTGCCCGAGCCGCGCCTGGACGCCCTGGCCGCGATCATCCCCTCCAAGGAGATCATCCCGGCGCGGATCAATTTCGTCGACGTGGCGGGCCTGGTGCGCGGCGCCTCCAAGGGCGAGGGCCTGGGCAACCAGTTCCTGGCCAACATCCGCGACTGCGACGCCGTGGCCTTCGTCACCCGCTGCTTCATCGACGACGACGTGACCCACGTGGAGGGCAAGGTCGATCCCCTGGCCGACCTGGAGACCATCGAGACCGAGCTGATGCTGGCCGACCTGGAGAGCCTGGAGAAGCGGGTGGTCAACCTGGAGAAGCGGGCCAAGACCGGCGACAAGGACAGCATCCAGACCCTGCGCCTGGTGCAGCTGGCCCTGACCGAACTGAACGCCGGCCGTCCCGCCCGCAAGGCCAAGGTGGCCGCGGAGGACGAGAAGGCGTGGCGCATGCTGCAGCTCCTCACCTCCAAGCCCGCCCTCTATGTGTCCAACGTCGACGAGGCCTCGGCGGCGACCGGCAACGACATGTCGCGCCTGGTGGCCGAGCGCGCCACCCGCGACAGCGCCGACAGCGTGGTGATCTCCGCGCAGATCGAGAGCGAGGTGGCGATGCTCGACGCGGAGGAACGCGGCGAGTTCCTGGAGACGCTGGGCCTGACGGAGCCCGGTCTCAACAAGCTGATCCGCGAGGCCTACCACCTGCTGGGGCTGCAGACCTACTTCACCGTCGGGCCGAAGGAGGCGCGCGCCTGGACCATCCACAAGGGCGACACCGCCCCGCAGGCGGCCGGAGTCATCCATACCGACTTCGAGAAGGGCTTCATCCGCGCCGAGACCATCGCCTATGACGACTACGTCCGCCTGAAGGGCGAAGCCGGCGCGCGCGAGGCGGGCAAGTTTCGGCAGGAAGGCAAGGAGTACGTGGTTCAGGACGGAGACGTCATGAACTTCCGCTTTAACGTCTGACAGACCACAGGGAGGCCACGATGGGCGAGATGATCAAGATCAAGGGAGCCGACGGCTTCGAGTTCGGCGCCTACCACGCCGCGCCGGCGGGCGAGCGCAAGGGCGGGGTGATCGTGATCCAGGAGGTCTTTGGGATCGACCAGCACGTCCGCCGCGACGTCGACCGCTGGGCGTCCCTGGGCTACGAGGCCATCGCGCCTTCGATGTACGATCGCAGCGCCCCGGGGTTCGAGGCGGCGCACGATCCGGAAGGAATCCAGGCGGGCCTCGCCCACATGCGCGCCACCCCCATGGAGCAGGCCCTGGCGGACGTCGCCGCCGTGCGTGACCACCTGAGCCCCCGCGGCAAGGTGTTCGTGGTCGGCTACTGCTGGGGCGGCTCCGTCACCTGGCTGGCCGCCTGCGAGCTGGACGGGATCGCCGCCGCCTCGAGCTATTACGGCAGCATGGTGAAGGCCAACGCCGACAAGCGCCCGCGCTGCCCGACCATCATCCACCTGGGCCGGCTGGACGCCGGCATCCCCTGCGACGAGGTCAAGACGGCGGTGCAGGCGGCCAACCCCGGCGTCCCGGTCTATATCTATGACGACGCCGGCCACGGCTTCAACAATGAGGACCCGGCGCGCTGGAGCGAGGCCAGCTCGGCCCTCGCCCGCCAGCGAACCCTCGACCTGTTCGCCAAGGCCTGACCAAGGTGGGCGAGGCGATCCGGCTCAGGAGCGGCTTCGACGGGTTCGAATTCTCCGCCTGCCGATCGGCGCCCCGTAATGCGCGCCGCGGCGGCCTGGTGCTGATCCAGGAGATCTTTGGCGTCACCGACCACATCCGCGAGCTGGCCGACGGCTTCGCCGAGGACGGCTATGAGGTGATCGCCCCCTCGCTCTACGACCGGCTGGAGCCCGGGTTCGCCGTGGGCTACGACCCGGAAGGAACGGCCAGGGGCGTGGCCCATTCGCAAGCCACGCCCTGGGACCAGGTGGCGGGCGATCTTTCGGCGGTGGTCGCCGCCCTGAAGCCGCCGGTGTTCGTGGCCGGCTACTGCTGGGGCGGGGCGGCCACCTGGCTGGCGGCCTGCCGCTGCGAGGGCGTGGCGGCCGCCTCGGCCTTTTACGGCCGGCGGATCTCGGAGCTGATGGACGAGGCGCCGCGCTGCCCGATCATCCTGCACTTCGGCCGCAACGACGCCTCCATACCCCTGGAGCGGGTGGAGGAGATCCGCGAGCGGCACCCCGACATCCCCATCCACCTCTACGACGCCGGTCACGGCTTCGTCTCCGACCGGCGCAGCGACCACCACGCCGACGCAGCGCGCCTGGCCCGCCTGCGCACGCTGCAGCTCTTCACCAACTCCGGCGGCGGCCGAGGGGACATGTGAGCTCAGGCTCTCCTAGAAGGAACGCTTCGGGGAATGACGTCTGAGCGGAGGATGGCAGGCGGCGTTACCGCGGCGCGAACAGCAGCCGCACCGTGTCGCGGTAGAACAGGATCTGGCGGGCCAGCAGCTCGGGCCGGGCCAGGGTCTTGGAGAGCATGGCGCCGCCGTAGGCGTACATCAGGGCGTTGTCGGCCAAAGCGTCCAGGTCGACCGGGGCGCGGGGCGGATAGGCCTCGGCGATCTGTCCCAGCCAGGCGAGGAACCGGCTGCGCCAGGCGATGACGCCCTCGGCGTTCATGCTGCTGACGATGCGGTCGAAGGCCTGGTCCTGGAAGGTGATGATCGCCACCAGACAGCCGGGGTGGACGGCGAACACCTCGCTCATCGCCTCGGCGAACAGCTTCAGGAAGATCAGGTAGCTGTGCAGCGGGTCGTCGCTGAGCTCGTGGGCGCGGCCGATCAGGCCGTCGAGAAAGACCTCGTTTTCCGCCGTGTAGCGCTCGATCAAACGGCGCGCGAGATCGTTCTTGTCCTTGAAGTGATAGAAGAAGCCGCTCTTGGTGATGCCGGCGGCCTCCACCAGCTCCTCGATGGAGGTGGCGGCGAAGCCCTTGCGGATCACCGAGTCATAGGTGAGATCCAGGATGCGGTTGCGGGTGCGCTCGCCCTTGGAGAGGCCCTCGGACTGCACCTCCGGTGCGGTTTTCGCCGCAAGCTCGCTCGCCATGTCCCGCGTCCTCGCGCCCGCCGTCCGGCTAAGCGCTTCGCATATCACCACAATCTGGGGTTTTCGGGAACCGACCGCGCGCCCGGTAGAGGCCGGACGCCGGAAGAATTATCCATCCCGCCGCTTAGAGAACAGGAGAGCACAATGTCTCAGCGAGACCAGGCCGGGTTGATCCTGACGGGGGCGAGCCCGGCGGCGGCCGAGAAGTACGACGCGGCGCTGCAGGCCTACCATTGCTATGCGGGCGACCCGATGACCTTGCTGGCGCGGGCTGTCGAGGACAGCCCGCAGTTCCTGATGGCCCACGCGCTGACCGCCTACCTCTGCCTGGTGGGCGCCAACGCCGAGGCGACCGCCATGGGCCGGGCGGCCTTCGAGACCGCCGCGGCCCTGAAGGGCACGGATCGCGAGCTCGGCCACCTGAAGGCGCTCGACCAGTTGATTTCCGGCCATATGGCCGCCGCGGGCCGCACCCTGGAGGACGTGGCCATCGCCGAACCGCGCGACGTGCTGGCCCTGCAGGCGGGCCAGCTGATGGACTTCCTGACCGGCGACTCGCGCATGCTGCGCGACCGCATCGGCCGGGCGCTGCCCGCGTGGTCGCCGGCCGACGCCGGCTATCACGCGGTCATGGGGATGCTGGCCTTCGGGCTGGAGGAGACCGCGGACTACGCCCGCGCCGAGGACGCCGGACGCGAGGCCCTGGCGCACGAGCGGCGCAACAGCTGGGCGCAGCACGCGGTGGCCCATGTGATGGAGATGCAGGACCGCCGGGCCGACGGGGTCGCCTTCATGCGCGGCGACATCGACGCCTGGACGCGGGACAACTTCTTCGCGGTCCACAACTGGTGGCACCTGGCGCTGTTCCACCTGGGCCTGGGCGAGACGGACGAGGTGCTGAAGCTGTTCGACGGCCCGATCTTCGGCGCCCAGTCGGACATGAGCTTCGACATGGTCGACGCCGCGGCGCTGCTGTGGCGGCTGCACCTGCGCGGCGTGGACCTGAAGAACCGCTGGGACGCGATGGCCGACCACTACCAGGCCAAGAGCTCGCCCGGCGTCTACGCGTTCGACGACATGCACGCGATGCTGTCCTACGTGGGCGCCGGGCGGACGGAGGCGCAAGGCGAGCTGCTGAGGATCCAGGGCCAGGCGATCGCGGGGACCGGCGACAACGCCGCCATGACCCGCGACGTGGGCCGGCCGATCCTCGAGGGGCTGCAGGCCTTCGGGGCCGGCGACTACGCCAAGGCGTTGGAGCGGCTGCGCCCGGTGCGCCACATCGCCCACCGTTTCGGCGGCAGCCACGCCCAGCGCGACCTCATCGACCTGACGATGATCGAGGCGGCGCGGCGGGGCGGCGATACGGCGATGCACGCGGCCTTGCTGGCCGAGCGCGAGGCGGCCCGGCCGCGGGTCGACGGGAAGCCCCTGCGCCGGGCGGCGTAGGGGGCGGCAAACGCACTGCAGAACCCGCGTCCCCTCCCGCGTCGTCTTCGCGACAGGGGAGGAAGGTGGGAGGCTCCGACCCTGCTTCAGATCAGCGAATGCACGCCCACGCCAGCCTTCCCCCCATCGACGGGGAGCGGTTCCTTCTCCCACTTCGCCCACAGCTTGGCCTCGTCCGCCTTGGCCTTGACCACCGAGGCGTCCTTGATGTGGCCGAAGCCGCGGACGGCTTGCGGCACGGACGCGATCTGGACCGCAAGCGGCAGGCGATCCGCCGTCAGGCCGGCGAGCAGGCGCGTCAGCCCGGCCTCGTAGTCGGCCAGCAGCTTGCGTTCGGTCCGGCGCTCCTCGCTGCGGCCGAAGATGTCGAAGGGGCCGCCGCGCAGGCGCTTCATCCTGGCCAGCACCGGGAAGGCCAGGTCCAGCATCCAGCCGCCGAAGGCGATCTTGCGCGGGTGGCCCTCGGCGTCCTTGGGACTTAGGATCGGGGGCGCGAGCCAGACCTTGGCCTTGCCGCCCTGGAAGGTCCCGGCGCGGTAGTCGGCGAAGCGGCCATCCGTGTACAGACGAGCGACCTCGTACTCGTCCTTGTAGGCCATCAACTTGTAGAGGTTGTTGGCGACGGCGCGGGTCAGGGCCTCGCCGCCCAGCGGCGCCTCGGCGCCGGCGGCGGCCTCCACCTGGCGCAGGTAGCGGGCGGCGTAGGCCTCGTCCTGATAGGCGGCGAGGTCCTTGGCCCGGCGCTCGATCAGATCGGCCAGGGGGATGGTCTCGGGCGTCGGCCCGTCGCCCTCCGCCGGGCCGCGGCTCTTCGGGTCGTGGGCGGCCATGCGCCCCAGTTCGAAGGCCTGCAGGTTGGGCTCGGCGTCGACCCCGTTCAGGCGGATGGCGCGGTAGAGGGCGCGGCTGGAGACCGGCACCAGTCCCTTTTGCCAGGCGAAGCCCAGCATGATCATGTTGGAGAAGATGGCGTCGCCCAGCTTCGACTCCGCCAGGTGGTGGGCGGGGCATTCGTCATAGGCCTTGGTCGCCGCCTTGATCCGGCCCGACATGGCCGCAGAATCGAAGCGCACGTCGCGGTCGGTGACGAAGTCGGCGGTGGGGGCGAAATCCTCGTTGCCGCAGGCCACGGTGCGGTCCTTGGCGTAGAGCGACAGGGCGTCGGCGCTGGCGGCCACCAGCAGGTCGCAGGCGATCAGCACATGGGCGCTGGCGGCGGGCACCCGGCCGCCCACCACCGTCTCCTCGGTCTCGCCGATGCGGACGTGGCTGAACACCGAGCCGCCCTTCTGCGCCAGACCGGTCATGTCCACCACCGAGGCGGCGCGGCCGTCCACATGGGCGGCCATGGCCAGGATCGAGGCCACGGTGGTGACCCCCGTGCCGCCGATACCGGTGAACAGGATGTTGCGCACGCCGGTGAGCGGCTCGAACTGCGGCAACGGCGTGGAGTCGGCGGTGAGCGCCGGCATGGCGGCGCGGTGGGCGTTCTCCGCCCCCTCAACGGTGATGAACGAGGGGCAGAAGCCGCCCAGGCAGGAATAGTCCTGGTTGCAGGTGGACTGGTTGATCTTCCGCTTGCGGCCGTACTCGGTGTTGAGCGGCTCCACCGAGACGCAGTTGGAGACCTTCGAACAGTCGCCGCAGCCCTCGCAGACCAGCGGGTTGATCATCACCCGGGTGGCCGCCGGCGGCATCTTCCCGCGCTTGCGCCGCCGCCGCTTCTCGTTGGCGCAGACCTGATCGTAGAGCAGGACGGTGACGCCAGGGGTCTCGCGCAGCATCCGCTGCACGGCCATCAGTTCGGCGCGCGGCCTGACCTCCACGCCGGGAGCGAGGTCGACGGCGCCGTCGTAGCGGTCGGGGTCCTCGGCGACGATCACCGTCTTCGCCACGCCTTCCGAGGCGAGCTGGCGGGTGATCTGGGCCGGGGTGAAGCCGCTCTCGGTGGGCTGGCCGCCGGTCATGGCCACGGCGTCGTTGTAGAGCAGCTTGTAGGTGATGTTGCTTTTGGCGGCGACCGAGGCGCGGATCGCCAGCGAGCCGGAGTGGTTGTAGGTGCCGTCGCCCAGGTTGACGAAGACGTGCTTCTCGCTGGTGAAGGGCGCGGCGCCCACCCAGCTCAGGCCCTCCCCGCCCATGTGGCTGGTGAGGTCGGTGTTGGGGTCGGAGAAGCTGGCCATGTAGTGGCAGCCGATGCCGGCCAGGGCCCGGGAACCCTCCGGCAGGCGGGTGGAGGTGTTGTGCGGGCAGCCGGAGCAGAAGAACGGCTTGCGCGCCTGGGTCGCGGCCAGCGTCACCGCGGCCATGCTCGAGGCCGAGACGCGGCTGATGTAGTCGTGCACCTCCGGCATGTGCGGACCGGGCGGCAACCGGTCGGCGATCGCCAGGGCCACCTCCGCCACCGACAGCGAGCCCAGCTCGGAGAGCAGCGGGTGGCCGTGCTCGTCGGTCTTGCCGATCACCCTCGGCCGGGCGTGGGCCGGCAGGTCGTAGAGGGCGGCGCGGACCTGGGCCTCCACCAGCGGGCGCTTGTGCTCCACCACCATAAGGGTGTCCAGGCCGGCGGCGAAGGCGCGGATCCCGGTGGGCTCCAGCGGCCAGGGCATGCCGACCTTGTAGATGGTCAGCCCCATGGCGGCGGCCTCGTCGGAGGTGATGTCCATGGCCGCCAGGGCCTCGACCACGTCCTTGTAGGCCTGGCCGTGGCAGACGATCCCCAGGCGCGGCCGAGGCGCGGACAGCGTCACCCGGTCGATGCGGTTGGCGCGCGCGAAGGCCAGCGCGGCGGGGAGCTTCTGGGTCCGGAGCCGCCGCTCCTTGTCCAGCGGCTGGTCCTTCAGGCGGATGCCAAGGCCGCCGGGCGGCAGGGCGAAGTTCGCCGGGGTCACGAACCTGTGCCGGCTGAGCGAGACGTCGATGGTCTGGCCGGAGTCCATGGTGTCGGCCAGCGCGATCAGCCCGACCCAGAGGCCGGAGAACCGCGACAGCGCGTAGCCGAGCAGGCCGTAGTCCAGCACTTCCTGCACGTCGGCCGGCGCCAGCACCGGCATCTCGAAGTCCTGGAATGCGAACTCCGACTGCGACGGCAGGGTGGAGGACTTGCAGGCATGGTCGTCGCCCGCCACCGCCACCACCCCGCCCTTGGGCCAGACGCCGGCGAAGTTGGCGTGTTTGAAGACATCCCCCGTCCGGTCGACGCCGGGGGCCTTGCCGTACCAGAGGCCGAAGACGCCGTCGTAGGTGGCGGTGGGGAACAGGTTCGCCTGCTGGCTGCCCCAGACGGCGGTGGCGCCCAGATCCTCGTTCAAGCCCTCCTTGAAGACCACATTGGCCGCGTCGAGGTGGGCCTGCGCCCGGTGCGCCTGCTGGTCGAGGCCGCCCAGCGGCGAGCCGCGGTAGCCGGAGACGAATCCCGCGGTCTTCAACCCCGCCGCGGCGTCGAGCCGGTGCTGGTCGAGGAGCAGCCGGATCAGCGCCTGCACGCCGGTGATGAAAACCCGGCCCTCGGTGAGCAGAAATTTGTCGTCGAGCGTCACATCGGCGTGCCGCATCGCAATTTTCTTCCTTTCAGACCTCCCCGACGTCGTTGCAAGATCATATAAGATCAGCGCCGACAATTGCCAAAGGCGTCCCCTCCCTCAGCGGTTTCGGGAACGATAACGCCAACCGCACCGGATGCAGGAGGAAAAACTGTCCGAGACCCTCGACGCCGTCGACGCCAGGATACTGGACCTTATTCAGCATGACGCGGCCCTTTCGGTCGCCGAGATCGCCGAGCGGGTGGGCCTGTCCTCCAGCCCCTGCTGGCGGCGGATCAAGCGGCTGGAGGACACGGGCGTGATCCAGCGCCGGGTGACCATCCTCGACCGCGACCTGCTGGGCCTGGGGTTCGAGGTCTATTGCACCGTCAAGCTGTCGCTGCCGTCGAAGGACAACCTCGACGCCTTCGAGACCGCCATCAGCCGCCTGGCCGAGGTGGTGCAGTGCGCCACCGTAACCGGCTCGGCCGACTACGAGCTGCGCATCGTCACCCGCGACATGCACGCCTTCGACGACTTCCTGCGCGAGAAGCTGCTGTCGCTCGGCCTGATCTCCAATATCGAGAGCCGGATCGTGATCCGCAGCGTGAAGAACACCACCGCGGCGCCCCTGGCGCTGATCAGCCCGCATGTGACGTCGCAGGGGTAGCGGGCTGGGCGGATAGACGCGCGCCGAAGATTGTTCTCCTTTTGTTCTTGACATGGGCCGAGCATGGCCCCATGGTGGAGGTTGACCGCTTCGCGCTTTTCAGCGCCCGAGCGATGCGCCCCCTTTTCCTAGAACGACTGTGAACTTGATGTTTGGAAACGACCATCCTCAAGGCGCTGCTGATGACGATGAGATACATGAATGGATGCGAAGGAGGAAAAGAGACGTCGAAAGACTAGGGGGAGAAGCAGAGACGCTGGGACATTACATTTGGGCGGCCGCCACTCGAACAGGCCAGAATGTTCCCGCACCAAGACCATCCGATGTGAAATCCCTCGGTGCGAAGATGTCTCAATCAGCACCGGCTCTGCATTCGGCCTCGCCTGTAAGACAGCTTGGCGCCAACGCACCAAATATTCCTGTCCTCGGGATTTCTCGATCACCTGCTAGGGAAATGAGCGCAGATACGCCAAAAAGTTTTGGTGCGTTGGGGGCTCCTCCGACTGGCGATATGTCTGAGCTTCGACGGAAGCAGGCCGAGTTCACGAAAATTAGGCGCGACCTCGACATCCAAAACAGTTGGCTGGCCGCGCCAATCTTTGCTGCCACGGCGATAACCCTTGGCCTTAGCGGAGCGGCCGCGCTCGGCGCCCGCGGGGCGGCCTCAGTCCCTCGACCAGCGCCTCTGAGTTTCCCTAAACCCCAGTCTTTACGAAGGGGTGGCGAGACTCTGCAAGCTAGGGCCGGCCGCCGAGCGCATCGGGAGCTTGATACACGCGTCGACCTGAAGCCTGATTGGACCTCGAACCCACGCCTAACTACAGCCAAGGGAGAGACGCGCATCCCTGATGTTGGCCTTCCAAAACGCCCAGGTCGCGTGGACAAATTTCTTGAATTGAAACCGAACACTCCATCGGGCAAGCGCGCGGCAACGCAAGCCGTGAAGAAATATAATGAGTTTGGCAAGACAAGGCCGATATATTATGATCCTAAGGACTATCTATGAAGGCGCTATCTAATGAGAAAATTAGAGTCATCCTAGGCGAAGCTGGGTTTGCGCCTAGAAGAAGCGGCCTCGAGTGGGTCAGAGAATCTGATCATTTTGTTGACGTGATAGATATTCAGTATAGCAAGTCTCTTGAAAGACTTACGGTCAACGTAAGTACACTTAATAAAGCAATTCGATCCATAATAGACGAAGTAACACCTGAATCATCCAGAGTCGGGTCCTTCTATACCATATCTACGAGGCTTGGGCAATTGATCGATGGCAAAGATCGCTGGTGGAACCGAAGAAATACGGACGGAATTCTCGAAATTTGCGACGCGATTAAGACGCGCGCCCTGCCATTTCTAGAGCGAATGCACTCTCTAGAAGGGCTGCGTGACTACCTCGCGCCGGAAGGCGGTGAGCGATGGGGGAACGTGACGCCCCGGCTAGACCTCGCGGTGATCCTGAGCCAATTGGGTGAAATCGAACGCGCGTGCGAACTATTGAACAATCCTACCCGGCGGCTTCTGCCGCAGGAGTTGGCCAAGGTCCAGGCGGTTAAGCGACGCCTGTGCGAAGAGCTTCCGGGTCGGGACGACAGCGCCCTTCAGGGCTGACCAGACGTCGCCGTCCCTGCAGACTCCCCTCCGTCTCACCCCGAGGCGAGCACGGTCGCACGGACAGAAACCCCGAGGGTCTCCCTCACACGATCCTCCGTTGATCGCTATGTTTCGCCTTTAGGCGCCGGTCTCCGGCGCCGGTCAAGGAGAGCCCACCATGATCGAACACGTCATCGAACAGCGGCGCCGCGACCTTGGCGGCTTCGAGGTCGGGCGGGTGCTGCCCTATCAGGGCGGCAAGATGGTGGGACCGTTCATCTTCTTCGACCACATGGGGCCGGTGACGTTCGCGGCCGGATTTCCCCGCAGCGCCGACGTGCGGCCGCATCCGCACATCGGGCTTTCGACCCTCTCCTACCTGTTCGAGGGCGCGATCACCCACCGCGACTCCACCGGCGTCACGCAGGCGATCCGGCCAGGCGAGGTCAACTGGATGACCGCCGGGCGCGGCGTCACCCATTCGGAGCGGTTCGAGGAGCTTCGCGCCCACGGCGGCCGGATGGACGGCATCCAGGCCTGGATCGCCCTGCCCCTGGAGGACGAGGAGACCGACCCCAGCTTCCGCCACCATGCGGCCGGCGACCTGCCCGCCTATGAGGAGGCCGGGCTGTCGGCGCGGCTGATCGCCGGCGAGGCGTTCGGGGCGAAATCGCCGGTGAAGACCCACTCGCCGTTGTTCTACGTCCACTGGGCGATGCAGCCGGGAACGACGGCGCAGCTTCCCGCGGACTATCCCGAGCGGGCGGCCTATGTGGCGCAGGGGACGGTGGAGGTCGATGGGCGAAGCTTCGACGCGGGCCGGATGCTGGTGTTCGCCGCCGGCGCGCCGACGACCATCACCGCGACCACGTCCGCCATCGTCATGCTGCTGGGCGGCGAGCCGGTGGGGCCACGGTTCATCGAATGGAACTTCGTGGCCTCGTCGAAGGACCGGATCGAGCAGGCCAAGGCCGACTGGCGGGCCGGGCGCATGAAGCTGCCCGACGCCGACGACCAGGAGTTCATCCCCTTGCCGGACCCCTCTCCGCCCCCGCCGCCGATGTCGTGAGCGGCCAGCTCGCGCTGGCGGCGCGGGGCGACGCCCCCGCTGGAATCCCCATTGCCACCCGGTTATTTGCGAGTCATTCTCATTTGCATGACAAGCACGGGAGTTGCGGCGATGATGCTTCAGACCCTGGGAGGATCGCAGTTGGTGCGGCTGATGCGCGTGGATCAGCCCAGGCGAAAGGCGCGGGCGTGGCTGGCCGACGGTCCTTGGGAAGGGGCCGAACCGGCGAGGCTTACGCCCCCTTCAGAGACCGGCGGGTCTGCTCCCAGTACTGGGCGCCGGTGATCAGGGTCACCACCGCCGCCAGCCAGAACAGGCTGTGGGCGGCGATGGCGACCGGCTCCTGCAACTGGTAGTCGAGATTGAAGGCGCCCCACGTGGATACAAACAGCTCCAGCGCCAGGGCGGTGAGCTGCAGGGTGGTCTTCCACTTGGCGAGCTGGGTGACCGGCAGCTTGACGCCCTTGGAGGCGCCCACCTCGCGCAGGGCGCCGACAGTGAATTCCCGGAACAGCATCAGGCCGGCGGGCAGCAGCACCATCGGCTGCGGCCCCAGCGCCATCAGGCCGAGGATCGCGCCGCAGACCAGCACCTTGTCGCCGATCGGGTCGAGGATCGCCCCCCAGACGCTGGTGGCGTTGAGCTTGCGGGCCAGCCAGCCGTCGAAGAAGTCGGTCACCGCCGCCACCACGAAGGCGATCACCGCCCAGCGTTCCAGGGCGAACTGTGTGTCGGAGGTGAGCTCTCCGCTCAGGAACGGCACGCCGCCTGAGGCCGCCGCGAGCGCGACGAACATGAACAGCGCCAGCACCAGGCGGGCGGAGGTGAGCAGGTTGGGCAGGGCTTGCATTGAGGCCTTCGCGAGAATCGTGGGCGGAGGGTGGCCGATAACCAACGCCTCAACCACTGAAATGGGTGGCGGCGCCGGCTACCCCTTGCGGAAGTAGTCGAAGATCCGCTGGGCGAGCGGCGCGCTGACGCCCTCGACCTTGGCGAGGTCGTCCACGGAGGCGCGGCTGACGCCGCGGGCCGAACCGAACGCGTGCAGCAGCGCGCGCTTGCGCCCCGGGCCGACGCCCTCGATCTCGTCGAGGGGGTTCTTCTTCATGTCGATGGCGCGGCGCGTACGGTGGGCGCCGATGGCGAAACGGTGGGCCTCGTCGCGCAGGCGCTGCAGGTAGTAGAGCACCGGCGACTTGGGCTCGAGCATGAAGGGCGGCTTGCCGGGCATGAAGAAGCGCTCGAGGCCGGCGTCGCGGTCCGGCCCCTTGGCGACGCCCACCACGGCGATGTCGTCGACGCCGAGGTCGGCCATCACCTCCAGGGCGGCGGCGAGCTGGCCCGCGCCGCCGTCGATCAGCACCAGGTCGGGCCGGACCGCCGGCTCGCCGGCCGATTCCTCCTTCACCAGCCGCGCGAACCGGCGGCGCAGCACCTCCTTCATCATCCCGTAGTCGTCGCCCGGGGTGAGCTCGGTGCTCTTGATGTTGAACTTGCGGTACTGGTTCTTCTGGAAGCCGTCGGGGCCGGCGACGATCATCCCGCCCACGGCGTTCGTGCCGCTGATGTGGGAGTTGTCGTAGACCTCCAGCCGCTCCGGCTGGGCCTCCAGGCCGAAGGCCTCGCAGACCCCGGCCAGCAGCTTCGCCTGGGCCGAGCCCTCGGCCATCTTGCGGCCCAGCGCCTCGCGGGCGTTGGTGAGCGCGTGCTCCACCAGCCGGCATTTCTCGCCCCGCTGCGGCCGGGAGATCTCCACCTTGCGCCCGGCCTTCAGCGCGAAGGCCTCGCACAGCAGGTCCTGGTCGGCCGGAACCTGGTTGACCAGGATCAGCCGCGGGATCGGCTTGTCGTCGTAGAACTGGCCCAGGAAGGCGGCCATGATCTCGGCGGCCTCGTCCTGGCGGTCGACGCGGGGGAAGTAGGCGCGGTTGCCCCAGTTCTGGCCGGCGCGGAAGAAGAACACCTGCACGCAGGCTTGGCCGCCCTCGGCGTGAAGCGCGAAGACGTCGGCCTCGTCCACGGTCTCCGGGTTGATCTGCTGCTCCTGGGCGATGGAGGAGAGCGCGCGGATGCGGTCGCGCAGGCGGGCGGCGCGCTCGAACTCCATCTCGTCGGAGGCGGCCTGCATCTCGGCCGACATGCGGGCCATGACCGCCCGGCTCTTGCCGCGCAGGAAGGCGCCGGCCTCCTCGACCAGCGCGCCATAGTCCTCCAGCGAGACCAGGCCGGTGCAGGGCGCCGAGCAGCGGCGGATCTGGTGCAGCATGCACGGCCGGGTGCGGCTCTCGTAGACGCTGTCCGAGCAGGAGCGCAGCAGGAAGGCCTTCTGCAGGGTGTTGAGCGTGCGGTTCACCGCCCAGGCGCTGGCGAAGGGGCCGAAGTAGTCGCCCTTGATGGTGTGGGCGCCGCGGTGCTTGCGCAGCTGGGCGGCCGGGTGCTCGCGGCGGATGACGATCTCGGGGAAGCTCTTGTCGTCGCGCAGCAGCACGTTGAACCGCGGCTTGAGCTGCTTGATCAGGTTGATCTCGAGCAGCAGGGCGTCGGTCTCGGTGCGGGTGGTGACGAACTCCATGGCCCGGGTCAGGTCGACCATCAGGGCGATGCGCTGGGTGTGGAAGCGGCCCTGGGCGTACTGCAGCACCCGCTTCCTCAGCGAACGGGCCTTGCCCACATAGAGCGCCTCGCCGTCGTCGCCGATCATGCGGTAGACCCCGGGCGCGTCGGGCAGGCGGCGCACCTCGTCCTTGATCAGGGCCGCGCCTTGCAGCGGCGCATCGGTCATGGTCGGCATGGCCGCAGATATAGGGCATTTCGCCCGAGGGGCGAGGCCCTCGCCAGGCCCGAAGCGCGGGGTTATGACGGCGCCTCAAACGACAAGCTTCCCGGAGGATGCGCCGATGCCGCAGCCGCAAGTCAACCCGAACGGCGTCCTGGCCGGCAAGGTCGCGCTGGTCACCGGCGCCAGCCGCGGCATCGGCGAGGCGATCGCCGCGCGGCTAGCCATGGAGGGCGCCAAGGTGGTGATCACCGCCCGCACCGCCGAGGCCGGCGAGAACAAGTTGTCCGGCACGCTGCACGAGACGCTAGACCGGATCCGCCGCGCCGGCGGCGAAGCCTCATTCGTCAAGGCCGACCTGTCCCAAGCCGCGGAGCGCGAGCGCCTGGTGGCGGAGGCCACGGCGATCTACGGGCCGATCGACATCCTGGTGAACAACGCCGCCCTGAACATCGTCCAGCGTGTCGCCGACTACACCGACAAGCGCTACGCCCTGATGATGGAGGTGTGCGTGCACGCCCCCTTCCACCTGGCGCAACTGGTCCTGCCCTCGATGCGCGAACGCAAGCAGGGGTGGATCGTCAACATCTCGTCCGGCGCCTCGCGGCACCCGAAGCCCACCTACAAGCCGTCGGCCGGCAACACCGTCTACGGCATGGTGAAGGCCGCGCTGGAGCGGTTCACCACCGGCCTGGCCTGCGAGGTCTATGACGACGGGATCGCGGTGAACGTCATCTCGCCCGGCCTGGTCGAGACCCCCGGGGTCGCGGCCAACGGCTTCCTGAGCGAGGCCGCCCGCGCCCGGCTGCAACCGATCACCTTTATCGCCGAGGCGGTGCTGAAACTGGCTTCCGCCGACCCCAGGGAGATGAGCGGCCGCATCGACCGGGCCGCGCCGTTCCTGGAAGAGTTCCAGCTCACCCCCGCCGAGCTGATCTGAGGGACGCCGCGGCGACGGCGGAGTCCGGGATCGCCGGACATCTTGCCGCAAGCGGGGGCGCCTGCGCGTGAAGTCTCCCTTAAGGCCGCGTGTGCATGATCGGGCCAAAGCTCGGGAGACAACCAGGATGGGCGATGCTGCGTCGCCATCGACGTCGCCAATCCGTCTCGACGACCTGCCGCTGCCCATGGCGGCGCTTGACGAGCGGCTTCGCGTCTCGGCGACCAATCGGGCCTTCGAGGCGCTGACCGCCCATGCGCCGGGCGGGATGGTCGGGCGCGACGTCATCGAGCTCCTGACCGCCGCCGCCGAATTCGCCGAGCGGCTGGCCGGCGACCACGTGTTCCATGTGCGGCTGGAAGCCGACGACCGCTGGCTCCGGCTCGACCTGCAGCCCCATCGCGGCGGCATGCTGGCGCTGCTCATCGACATCACCGCCGAGCGGCGCGCGCTGGAGGAGCTGTCGTTCGCCAACCAGACCCGCGCCGATCTGATGCGCGACGCCGATGTGGGGGTCTGGCGCTACGATCCCGAGCAGCAGGTCTATCAAGTCAAATCGCGCGCAGGCGACGACTACATGCCCGACACGGTCGCCCTTCACGAGGTCGTACGGGCCCTCCATCCCGACGACGCCGTCATCGACGCCGAAAACCGGGAGCGGCTGACCCGCGACGGTGGTTCGGCGGAACATGAGCTGCGCCGACGCGCGCCGGGCGGCACGTGGGAGCATATGCAGATCAACTGCCGCTCGGGGCGGCTTACGCCGTCCGGCCTCTACGAGATGTATGGCCTGAGCCAGAACGTCACCGCCGTGGCGGTGGCGCGCGACGAGGCCCAGGCGGCCGCCAAGCGCCTGAAGCTGGCGCTGAACGCCGCCAACGCCGCGGTGTTCGAGTACGACTACGAGGCCCGCTGGATCTCGCTGTCGCCGGAGTTCGCCGCCCTGCTTGCCGAAGATCTGCTGGCGGCCAGCGACGCCAATCAGCTGCTGATGTTCCACGAGCACGACCACGACGCGCTGCGCGAGCTGGACCAGCGCCTGCTCGGCGGCCTGAAGTCCGCGGCGACGGACGTGCGGGTGATGACCCGCGACGGTCCGCGCTGGATGCGGATCATTCTCGAGGCGCAGCCGGACGCCGACGGGCGCATGACGCGCTCAATCGGCCTCGCCATCGACATCCACGACCAGAAGCGCCAGGAGCTGGCGCTGACCGAGGCGCGGCGGGCGGCGGAGGCGGCCACCGAGGCCAAGTCGATGTTCCTGGCCTCCATGAGCCACGAGATCCGCACGCCGATGAACGGCATCGTCGGCGTGCTCAATCTGTTGAAGCGCGAAGCATTGTCGGCGGACGGCCTGCACCTGCTCAACGAGGCGCTGGCCTGCAGCGGCATGCTGGGCCAGCTCATCAACGACGTGCTGGACTTCAGCAAGATCGAGGCAGGCAAGCTCGACCTCAGCCCCGAGGCCTGCGACCCGGTGGTGATCACCCAGAGCGTCGCCAGCCTGTTGGCGCCCCAGGCCCACGCCAAGCACCTGCGCCTGGGGGTGAGCGCCGCGAACGACATGGGCGGGGCGCTGATCGACCCCGTGCGCCTGCGCCAGTGCCTGTTCAACGTCATCGGCAACGCCGTGAAGTTCACCGACCGCGGCGGTGTCGAGATCCGCCTCGCCTACCTCGGCGAGGGGGCGGGACGGCGGCTGCGCTGCGAGGTGTCCGACACCGGCGTGGGCGTGCCCATCGCGGCTCGCGAGCAGATGTTCGATCGCTTCCGGCAGGCGGACGCAGGCGCTACGCGGCGGTTCGGCGGCACCGGCCTGGGCCTGGCGATCTCCCGCAGCCTTACGCGCATGATGGGCGGCGACATGGACTTCGAAAGCGAGGAAGGCCGCGGCTCGACCTTCTGGTTCGAGGTCTCGGCCCCGCCGGCGCGAGCCTCCGCGGCCGGCGACAACGACGCCTTCGCCGGCGCACCGCTCGCGGGCCTCAACGTGCTGGTGGTGGACGACAACGCCACCAACCGCCTGGTGGCGGTGAAGTCCCTGGAGGCGCTGGGGGCGCAGGCCAGCGCCGTGGACAACGGCGAGGCGGCCATCGCGGCGGCGATCGACGGCTTCGACCTGATCCTGATGGACGTGAACATGCCGCGGATGGACGGGCTGGAGGCCACCCAGCGCATCCGCGCCCTGCCTTCGCCTGCGGCCCACACGCCGGTGATCGCGCTCACCGCCGATGTGATGACCCACCAGCAGGCGAGCTACCTCGCCGCGGGGATGAACGGCGTGGTCTCCAAGCCGTTTTCGCCGGCCAGGCTGCTGGCCGAGATCGCGCGGCTGGTGCAGGGCGAGACGGCTCCGGCGGCCGCCGCCGTCGGCTGACCGCACGCTGCGGTGGCGAGGCCGCCGGTTTTCGGACAGGATCGGCGCAGCAGGCGGGGGGTTGGAATGACGGACTCGATCGCGGCGGCGCACGCGGAGCCGAAGCTCAGTTTCGGCCGGGTGATCCAGGGCACGTTCGGCGTCATCAAGCGCAACATCGCCAACTTCCTGATCCTGATCCTGCTGCTGATGGGCCTGCCAGGCGTCCTGATGGTCGTGGGCGGCCTGCAGTTGTCGCAGGGCGCGATGGCGAGCGGCGGCGGCGTCATCGGCCTCGGCTACCTGATCCTGCTGGTCACCAGCAACATCCTGCAGGGCGCCCTGATCCACGCCACCGTCGCCGACCTCAACGGCCGCCGCGCCACCCTCTCGGAGTGCCTGCGCACCGGCATGCGGTTCTTCCTGCCGCTGACGGCGATCCTGATCCTGTACGGCCTGGGCGTGTTCTTCGCCTTCTTCCTGCTGATCGTCCCGGCGATCATGATCGGCGTCGCCTGGGCCGTGGCGATCCCCAGCGAGGTGGTGGAGCGGACCGGCGTCTTCGGGGCCTTCACCCGCAGCGGCCAGCTGACCAAGAACAACCGATGGCGGATCTTCGGCCTGCTGCTGCTGTGGACGATCGTCTACACCACGGTCCAGAGCACGCTCACCCAACTGGCCGGGCTGGGCGCCGCGCCCATGGCGGCGGCCTCAGCGTCGCCTTTCGCCGCCATGGGGCCGGCCTACTGGATCGTGCTGGCGATCTCCACCTTCGCCAATGCGCTGGTGGGCGGTCCCGGCATGGCGGTGATCTATTACGAGCTGCGCCGGGTGAAGGAAGGCGTCGGCCCCGAGGCGCTGGCGTCGGTGTTCGACTAAGGGCGGTCGAACTTGTCCCTCCGGCGGTGGCCGAACAACATCCGGGTCTCCAGGCGGCCGCGCAGGGCGGCGTAGTAGGCGCTCAGGAAGGCCGCGTCGGTGCTCGCCAGCGGTTCGGCCCAGCCGATCTTCTTGCGGATGCGCTCGCTGACCGCGGCCAGGGTGCGCTTGTCCTGCAGGCGCAGCACGTCCTCCAGCACGTGCAGCTCCTTGACCCCATAGGCGTCGAGCTGCGCCAGGGTGAAGCCGAACCGCCCCAGCGGCTCGGCGGAGAGGTCGGGGCGCAGGACCTTCTTGGGCGCCTGGATCACCAGCGTGCCCGCCGCCAGGTCGCCCAGGCGCAGGCGGTCGCGGTTGAGCAGGGGGAAGATCAGGAAGCCGCCGCTCCAGAGGACGCCCAGCAGCACCAGCCAGCCGTCGACGCCGGAGCCGCGGGCGAACAGGAAGGTGGCGGGCAGGAAGATCTCCAGCTCGCGCAGCGCGTTGCGGGCGAACACCGCGTCGGCCGTCAGCCGCCCGCCGTCGCGGGCGATCACCCTGAGGCCCATGGCCCGCTTGCCCGGCGTCGCCGCGCCGGGCTGCAGCTCGAAGCCGATGAAGTAGAAGTTCCGCAGCACGAAGGCGCCCAGGATCCAGATCACCCCCATCATTTCCAGGCTCTGCAGCCTGGAGGCCCAGGCCGCGCCCAGGACGACGAGGGTCAGGGCCACGAGCAGGCCTGCGATGATCGCCACGTCGATCAGGAAGGCGGCGGCGCGCGCGCCCGCCTCGCCCACGGTCAGGCGCAGGTCGACGCCCTCGGGCGTGACGAACTCGCGGGTGCGGTCGGGGGGCGGCGCCGGCTGGTCATGGGTCATGGCGCACGCCGGCGCGGCAGGTAGAAGTAGCAGCCCCAGACCACGGCGCTGGCGCCCGCGACGGCGTAGCGGGCGAGGTCCGCGGTGATGAGCTGCCGGCCGAAGCCCTCCAGCAGGCCCGCGACGAACAGCATCACCACCACCCCCATCATCACCGTCGCGGCCCGCTTGCCGGTGGCGGCGAGGGCGTCGATCCGCGGCCGGTCGCCGGGAAAGGCGACGGCCCAGCCGATGGCCAGGCCCGCCGCCCCGGCGAGCGTCACGGCGAACAGCTCCGTCACCCCGTGGATCAGCAGCCAGCCGGTCGCCTCGAACCCCAGGCCATGGGAGAAGAACAGCGCCAGGAAAGCGCCCAGCATGCAGCCGTTGACGATCATCAGCCCCACCGTCGGCAGACACAGGGCGAAGCCGAAGGCGAAGGCGAGGATGGCGATCTGGGCGTTGTGGGTGAACAGGAAGGTGGCCAGCATGGACAGGCCGCTCTGGCCGTCCTTGGGCGCGTCGTAGAGGGTGGCGCGCAGCGACGCGGTGGCGGCGGTAGGATCGCGTCCCGAGGCCAGGTCGCGCGGGACAAAGGCGTAGAACCAGTCGCCGTCGGACATCACCAGGACGTAGGCCAGGATCGCGCCGGCCGCGGTGATGGCCGTGGCGATCAGGGTCTCGCGCCAGAGCCTGCGGACCGAGTTGGGCCAGTCCTCGGCGAAGAACTTGGCGATCCGTTCCCAGAGCCCCGAGCGGGCGCCGTAGACGAAGAAGTAGGACCGGGTGCAGAGGCTCTCGAGATAGGCGATCAGGCTCTGGTCGAGGGAGATCGACCGGGCCACCGACAGCGACGAGAGCGCCTGACGATAGAGCACTGGGATCTCCAGCAGCTCCTGGGTGGTCGCCCGGCGGGCGGAACGGCGCTCGACCTTTTCCAGCAGGGCCTCGAGGCGCCGCCAGTCGGCCTCGCGCTCGGCGCGGAAACGTTGGCTCTTCAGCTCCAGTTCGGCCATGGCGCTACAAGAGGTCCCGCCGCTTGGCGTCGAGGTAGTTGTTGACCAGCATGATCGGCAACTGGTCGACGGGGGCGTCGACGATGCGCGCGCCCAGGCGCTGCAGCCGGCTGGTCACCAGGTGGCGCTGCTTCAGGAGGCTGCCGGCGATCACCGCGCGCGAGACGTCGTCGGGCGTGTGCGGCTCCCGGGCGACCAGCGCCTCCATCGCCTCGTCGCGGAACACCACGAACATCACCAGGTGGGTGCGCAGCAGGCGCGCGACGTTCTCGATCATCAGCTCGGCGCTGGTGGGGTCGGCGAAGTCGGTGAACACCACCACCAGCGCGCGGCGGTCCAGGCCGCCGGCCAGGGTGGTGAGCCCCAGGGTGAAGTTGGTCTCCTCGGTGGTGTAGTCGATGGAGGCGGCCAGCCGCTGCAGCAGTGGGAAGGCCTGGGCGCCGGCGGTGGCGCCGCTGGCGATCCGCGGCTTGGCGTCGAAGGCGAAGAGGCGCACCCGGTCGCCCAGCTTCAGCGAGACGAAGGCCAGCAGCAGGGCGGCGTTGATCGCCCGGTCGACCCGCGGCGCGTCGCCCAGGGGCGCGCACATCAGCCGCCCGGAGTCGATCGCCAGCACCACGTGGTGGTTGCGCTCGGTGCGGTACTCCTTGCCGATCAGCTTGGCGTGCCGCGAGGTCTGTTTCCAGTCGATGGACCGGGTGTCCATGCCGGTGGTGAATTCCTTCAGCGAATTGAAGTCCGAGCCCTCGCCGGTCTCGATCTGCGCCTTCATCCCGAAGGCCGCGTCGCGGGTGAACAGGCGCAGGGCCTGGTCCCTGACGCCCTGGATGTCAGGGGTGATGGCGGCGCGCCGGTCGAGGGCGTCCTCGCGCTGCACCCAGGCCAGGCCCAGCGGCCCGCGCCAGCGCGCCCACAGCCGCTCGAACACCGCCTCGCCGCGCCGGCGGGGGATCAGCCGCAGCCGCCCGCGCCCGGCGCCGCCCTGCAGCCGCAGCGTCTGGCGGCGCGGCTCGACGCCCAGGCGGGCGTCGGCGCCCACCGCCACCTGCACCTTCGGCGACGCCGAGCCCGTGAACGCCGCCTCCACCCAGCCCTCGCCCTCGACGCCCACGCCCAGGCTGGCCGGCGCCACGAGGTCCAGCGTCAGCCGTCCCGGCGAGGGGGCGAGCCAGGCGTCCGCCAGCATCAGCAGGCCGGCCCCCAGCACCCAGGCCGCGCCCACCACCCACAGGTTCGGCTGCGCAAGTCCGGCCGCCAGCGCGATCGGCGCGCCCAGGGCGGTGACGGCCACAGCTCTGCGCGTGGGATAGATCATGGCTAGCGCGGCGCCTCGACCTGGTCGATCAGGCCCTGGATCACCGCGTCGGCGCGCCGGCCGTCGATCTCGGCGGCCGGCGAGAGGATCACCCGGTGGCGCAGGGCCGGCAGGGCGAGCGCCTTGACGTCGTCGGGAATCACATAGTCGCGCCCGTCGAGGGCGGCCCGCGCCCGGGCGGCCAGGGCCAGCATGGCGGCGCTGCGGGGGCTGGCGCCGCTCTGCAGGTCGGCGCTCTCGCGGGTCGCCCGCACCAGGCTGACCACATAGCCGACAATGGGGTCGGTGAGCCGGATGGCCCCCACCGTGGCCTCCGCCGCGGCCAGGGCGGCGGCGTCGGCCACCTCGGCCACCCCCAGGGCGACGGGATCGGGCTGGCCGCTGATCACGCCGTAGGCGGCGACGATCCGGCGCTCCTCCGCCTCGGTGGGATAGGACAGGGTTTGCTTGAACAGGAAGCGGTCGAGCTGGGCCTCCGGCAGCGGATAGGTGCCCTGCTGCTCCAGCGGATTCTGCGTGGCCACCACCATGAACCGGGCGCTGAGCGGATGCGACTTGCCGTCGATGGTCACCCGCCGCTCCTGCATGGCCTCCAGCAGCGCCGCCTGGGTCTTGGGCGGGGTGCGGTTGATCTCGTCGGCCAGCAGCAGCTCGCAGAACAGCGGCCCCGGGTTGAGGCTGAAGGTCGAGGTCTGGAAGTTGAACATGTTGGCGCCGATGATGTCGGCGGGCATCAGGTCGGGGGTGAACTGCACCCGGCCGAAGACCAGGCCCAGGGTGCGGGCGAAGCATTGCGCCAGGAAGGTCTTGGCCGCCCCGGGCGGTCCTTCCAGCAGCATGTGGCCGCGGGCGAACAGCGCGGTCAGCAGCAGGTCCACCGTGTCCCCCTGGCCGACGATGGCCTTGCCGACCTCGCCGCGGATGCGGTCGGCCAGGGCTTTCACTTCATCGACGGTCACGGGTCATCTCCAGTCTCCAAAGCCGCCACCTGCGGGCGACCGCCAGAAGGTCGGCCGGGGTCTTCACCGCGGCCGTGGCCTGCGCCAGCTCACGCCGGCTTGAGGTGGTGCGACGCAGCCGCTCCAGCTGGTCCAGCCGCTCGCCGTCGTCCCCGCGCGCGGCCCCCGTCGCCTGGGCGGTCAGGGACTCGATCAGGGCCGCATAGGGCTGGGCCAGCTCGGCTTCCTTGCGGCCCATGCGGATCAGGCCGGCGGACGACTCCACCAGCCCCGCGCCACCCAGGGCGAAGGCGCGGCCGGGCGGCGGGGTGGGGCCGAACCGCACCAGGGCGTGGAAGCCCATCAGCAGTGCCGCGGCCACCACGCAGAGGGTTCCGCCCAAAATCGGCGGCTCCAGCATCAGCTTGCCCAGGCTGCGCGACCGGCCGAAGCCGGAGAGGGTGACGTCGAACACCACGCCCCGGTCGTCGCTGCGCAGCGCCTCGACGATGGCGCTGGCGGCGCGGGCGGTGTCGAGGCTCGCCAGCCCCTGGGTGTTCAGAAGGTCCGGGTCGGCGAGCACATAGGTCTTAGCCTGCGCCTGCGAGGCGGCCAGCACGATGCGGCCGTACTCGTCGGTGAGGATTGGCGACCAGCCTTCGCCGGACAGGGTCTGCAGCCGGTCGATGGGCCCCGTCCGCAGCGGCCCGACAGCCATGGGCGCGCCGTCCGGCGTCGTCGCCGCCACGCCCTTCGCCAGCTTCAGAACCGGGCGGGCGACGCCGGTCCGGGTCGCCAGGACCGAGGCCTTGGCAAGGCGGGACAGCAGCCGGCCGGCGACCTCCTTGTCGGGGATCAGGCCCACCTTGCGCACCCAGCCGGGGCGCAGCGGGTCGGGCGCGGCCGCCCATTTCGGCAGCACGATCAGGGTGACCTTGCGCGAAGACAGGCGGTTCAGGTTGTCGGCGTCGTTCTCTGGGCCGGGGGTGAGGACGACCAGCGAGGCCGCCGTGCCGCGCATGTCCGGCGCGCGGCTGACCAGGACCGGCGTCCCCTCCGCTTTCAGGAGCGCGACCGCGCCCGCGAAGCCCACCGCCGAGCGCGACAGGGCGTGCGCGCCCCCGTCCTCGCCGGCGCGCAGTTCCGGCGCATAGGTGGAGAGCACCGCGAACGCCGCGAAGGCGAACACCGCCGTGAACACCAGGGCCAGCATCGCCTTGGGCGAAAAGGTCGGAAGGCGCGGGGCCGCCGCTTCGGCGCTCACGCCCACACCTCGGGGAAGGCGAATCGCTCATAGGCCTGGCGGCATTGGGCGAAGTCCGCCGCCCCGGCGGGGCGGGCGGCGAAGAAGCTGGCCTCCACCGTCCGCGCGATGGCGTCGAAGGCCACCCGCGCCCGCGCCGGCATGGCGGGCAGGCCGGCGATGTCGCGGCTGGTCAGGGCCGGCCGCACCGCGCCGGGCTTGCGGCCGGAGAAATCGTCGATGCTGCGGAACAGCAGCAAGTGCACCGCCTCGTCATAGCGGCCCTCGGCGGCCAGCCGGTCGGCGTCTTCCAGCAGGGCGCGGGCGCGGCCCGGCTCGGGGCGCCAGTCGGCGACCTTGTCGCCCTTGACGCGCGGGCCGCGTCGCCGCAGCTGGACCTGCATCAGCTCGCGGGCGATGAAGAACAGGATCAGGGCCGCCGCCGCCGCCAGGCCCGCCCAGAACACCCATTTCAGGATCGGGGCGATGGCTTCGAAGGCCCTGGCGACCGACTGCAGCCACGACGGCGGCTTCGGCGGTTCGTAGGCCGTAAAGCTGAACTGCAGGCCACGGACGTGCAGCATCGCCTCGTGCGCGGCGGCGAGCTTGGCCTCGCCTGCCGGCGGCGCGACGGACGCCTCACCTGAACCCACCGACGCCCCTCTCAAGTCCTCGCGCGCGAGCCTAGCCGCGCGCCGGACGCGAAGGAACCAGGATTCCCGTCTGAGGCGTCAGGCGATCAACTCGGAGACCGCCTTGACCTCCTCCGGCGAGAGCCGCCAGTCGGCCGTGGCGGCGTTGCCGCGCACCTGTTCGGGCCGGGTGGCGCCGGCGATCACCGAACTGACCACGGGGTGGCCCAGCAGCCAGGCGAAGGCCAGGTCCAGCAGCGTATGGCCGCGCTCAGCGGCCCAGGCCGAGAGCTTGTCAACCTTGTCGAAGTTGTCGTTGCTGAGCGCCCTGGCGCCGCGCGAGCCCCAGGCGGCCAGCCGGCTGCCCTCCGGGGGCGGCGCGCCGCGCTGGTACTTGCCGGTGAGCAGGCCCGAGGCCAGCGGGAAGAACGGCAGGAAGCCCAGGCCGAAGCGCTCGCACGCCGGCAGCACCTCGCCCTCCACCCCGCGCTCCAGCAGGCTGTAGAGGTTCTGGGCCGAGACGAAGCGGTTCAGCGACCCCGTGCGCGCCGTCCAGTCCGCGTCGGCGATCTGCCAGCCGGCGAAGTTGGAATTGCCGAGGTAGCGCACCTTGCCCTCCCGCACGAGATCCTCCAGGGCGCGCAGGGTCTCCTCGATCGGCGTGTCCGGGTCCGGCGTATGCATCTGGTAGAGGTCGATGTAGTCGGTCCCCAGCCGGCGCAGGCTGTCCTCCACCGACTCCATGACCCAGCGGCGCGAGCCGCCGCGCTTGTGGGCGGGCCAGTCGCCCAGCGTCATGGCGAACTTGGTGGCCACCACCACGTCCTTTCGCCGGGCGCCCAGCGCCTTGCCCAGCATCACCTCCGACTGCGTGCCGCCGTAGATGTCGGCGGTGTCGAAGAAGGTCACGCCCGCCTCGATGGCCGCATCGACCACGGCGGTCGCCTCCTCCTGGCCGATGCGCATGCCGAAATTGTTGCAGCCCAGGCCCACTTCCGAGACCTTCAGCCCACTGTCGCCCAGACGCCGCACCTGCATCGCACTCTCCCGCAATTTCCTTGGGGCGCGAGCCTAGGGCGGGATTTGGATTTGACCAGCCCCGGCGCCCTCAACGGCCGCTTAAGCCATCGTTAACCTTGCTTACCTGTTCACTAATTTTGTTGGCGATATCGAAATTCCCCGGGCGCTAACCTCGTGAATTGCAAGGGGTTGCAAAGTCAGGAGGGCGAATGCGGGTTGTCACCATGGCCAGTCTCGGAGCCTCCGCGGTGCTTGGCGCCGGCGCGCTCATCGTGGCCAAGACCAGCCTGCCGGTGTCGCCCCCGGCGCAGGTGGCCGCGGTGCTGCCCGCGTCGATCGCGCCCGGCTCCAAGCCGGTGGTGGTGGCGACGCGGGACATCGCGTTCGGCGACAAGCTTGACGCCGGCCACCTGGCCATCGTGCAGGTCCCGCCCGGCGCCGCGCCCGAGGGCGCGTTCGCCACCATCGACGCAGCCCTGGCCCAGGACGAGGGCGGCGCGCCGGTGGCGCTGACGCCCATCTCCGCCCGCGAGGCGATCCTGCCCAGCAAGGTCAGCGGCCCGGGCGCGCGGGCCTCGGTGGCCGCGGAGATCACCAACGGGATGCGCGCCTACACCATCAAGGTCACCGACGTCTCCGGCGTGGGCGGCCACGTGCTGCCGGGCGACCGCGTGGACGTGGTGCTGATGCGCAACCTCACGGCCGACGGGGGGCCGCGCAACCTGGTCTCCGACGTGGTGCTGCAGAACGTGCGCGTGCTGGGCGTCGACCTGAACGCCGACCCCACCTCCAACAAGCCCGCCACGCCCAACACCGCCACCCTGGAAGTGGCCGTCAAGGACGCCCAGAAGCTGGCCGTGGCCGCCAGCCTGGGCGAACTTTCGCTGGCCCTGCGGCGCCTGGGCCAGGTGGACGTGGAGGCGACCGGCCCCGTCCGGGCCGGCGACTTCACACGCGCCGGCCCGCCCCGCATCACTGTGGCGATCGGCCCGCACCGGGTCGGCCCCACCCGCCCCGCCCGTCCGCCGGTGATCCTGGTGGTCGAGGGCGACGCCGGCGATTCCAAGTCCGGCGGCTAGGAGCCCCCATGATCCAACGCCTCATCGCCGGCGCCCTGGCCGCGTCGGCGCTCGCCGCCGTAGCGGCCTCGGCCGTCGCCGACTCCTTCCCCAGCGAGGCCTCGGCCAGCCGGGTGATCAACGTGCCGAAGAACAAGTCGCTGTCGTTCGAACTGGGCGCGCCGGCCAGCCGCATCGTCGTGGCCCAGCCGCAGACGGCCCAGATCGTGGCGACCACCGATCACAGCTTCTACGTCCGCGGCAAGGCGCTGGGATCGACCAACCTGCTGGTCTACGGCGGGGGCGGGCGGCTGATGGAGGTGATCGACGTCCGGGTCGGCTACGACGCGGCGGCCCTGCAGGGCGACCTCGCCGCCGCCCTGCCCGGGGAGCGGATCGCCGTGCGCAACCTGGGCGAGGGACTGCTGCTCACTGGCGATGTCTCCACCACGGGCGTCGCCGCCCGCGCCAAGGCCTTCGCCGAGAAGTTCGCCCCCGAGGCGGTGACCTCGGCCCTCACCGTGCGGTCGTCGCAGCAGGTGATCCTGGAGGTGCGGGTGATCGAGGCCGGCCGCTCGGCCCTGCAGGACATCGGCTTTAACATCGCCGCCAACGGCCCGCACGTGGGCTTCGCCTCCGGCGCCGGCCTGCTCGGCGCCGCGCCGCCGCAGGGGATCCTGCGGATCGGCGGCAGCGTCGGCTCCACCAATATCGACGTCACCCTGCAGGCGCTGGAGGAGCGAGGCGCGATCCGCACCCTGGCCCGGCCCAACCTGACGGCGTTGACCGGCGAGAAGTCCAGCTTCCTGGCCGGCGGCGAGTTCCCCTTCCCGGTGCCCGCCGGCAAGGACCTGGTGACCATCGAGTTCCGGCCCTTCGGCGTGACCCTGAACTTCACGCCCACCGTGCAGGAGAACGGGCTGATCCGCCTGCAGGTGGCGCCGGAGGTGAGCCAGCTCGACCCGCGCAACTCCCTGCGCATCTCCGGCTTCGACGTGCCCAGCCTGACCGTACGGCGGGCCAGCACCACCGTGGAGCTGCGCGGGGGCGAGAGCTTCGCCATCGCCGGCCTCTTCCAGCAGGACTACGTCAACGCCATCCGCCAAATTCCCGGGGCGGGCGACATCCCGGTGCTGGGCGCCCTGTTCCGCTCCTCCCGCTGGAAACGGCAGGAGACCGAGCTGGTGATCATCGTCACGCCCCGGCTGGCCGAGCCGTCCGACTTCGTCTCCCGGCCCGACACCCCGCTCAGCACGGGGCACGAACCTGGGGCGATCGAGCTCTTCTTCACCGGACAGGCCCTGGACGTGCCGCTGCGCCGCCCGGTGGCCGCCGACTGGACCAAGGAACCCCGCTCATGAGCGCGCTTTTCGGACGCCGCGTCCTGGCGATCGGCCAACACCTCGCGCCGCTCGCCGAAGGCCCGCTGTTCGGCGTGATCCTGGAAGTCGCCGGGGTGGAGCGCCTGTCCCAGGTCACGCCCGGCGCCTTCGACCTGGTGCTGATCGACGCCGACGGCGCCGACGCCAACGCCCTGGAGGCGGGCGTGGCCGCCCTCGCCGCCCTCCTGACGCCGCCTCCCACCTTGTTGGTGGGTGCCCATCTGCCGGTCCGGCTGGTGCGTGCGCTGATGCGGCTCGAACGGTCCGACGTCCTCGAGGCGCCCTTCGCGCCCGAGCAGCTCGCCGGGGCGGCGCAGGCCTTGCTGGCCGCGCCGGCGCCCATGGCCCCGGTCTCCGCCGCATCGCACACCCCCTCCCGGTGCTGGTCGGTGACCGGGGCCGTGGGGGGATCGGGCGCCACCACGCTCGCGGTGGAGCTCGCCACCATGCTGGGCTTGAGGAGCGGCCGCGAACGCAGCGTCTGCCTGGTGGACCTGAATCTCGCCGACGGGGCCGCGGCCGCCTATCTCGGCGCCAAGGCGGCCATGCCGCTGTCGGAATTCGGCCTGGAGGCCGAGCGTATCGACGCGGGCCTGTTGTCCGCCTTCGCCGTTCCGGTCTCCAAATTCGTCGATCTCCTGGCCTGCCCGCGCGATCCGGCAGCCTTCGACCAGACCTCGCGCGAGGCGGTGCTGCGGGTCCTGGACCTCGCCAGCGACGCCTATGAGTGCGTGGTGGTGGACGTGCCGCGCCATCGCCGGAGCTGGACGCTGGAGGTGCTGTCCGGCTCCGACGAGGTGCTGGTGGTCTCCGAGCTGACCGTGCCGGCGCTGCTCGCCGCCCGGGCGCTTTCCGACGAGATCGAGGCGGAGCTGCCGGCCGGGATGAAGCCGCGCATCGTGCTCAACCGCCTGGCCAGCCGCATGTTCGGCCCCGCCCCCTCCATGGCCGAGGCCGAGCGGGCCCTGCAGCGCAAGGCCGACGCCGGCGTCTCTTCCGACTGGGAGGCGGCTGCGGCGTCCGCGAACCTGGGCGGGCCGATCAGCCAGCACCGGCCGAAATCCAAGATCGTCCGCGACGTGGCCGCCCTGGTGGACCGTCTGCTCGCGGAAGGCGCGCGCCGCCACGCCGCCCAGGCCGCCTGATGGGACGTTTCAGCCTCGGCCGGACGGCCCCGCCTGCAGCCGCGCCGGCGCCGTCAGCGCCCGCCGCGGCGCCCGAGCCGCCGTCGATGATCCCGCGCGGGCGCCCCGAGACCGCCCCCGCCGCCAGCGCCGAGAGCCAGCTGCTCGAGGTGAAGCTGAAGCTGCACAACCGGCTGATCGACGAGCTGGACCTGTCCAAGCTCGACCGGCTGGGCGAGGGCGAGCTGCGCCGGCAGGTGCTGTCGCTGGTGGCCGACTTCGCCCGCGCCGAGCGGCTGGTCTACAATTCCGTCGAGCTCGAACAGCTGGGCTCGTCGGTCTACGACGAGATGGTGGGCTTGGGGCCGATCGAGCCGCTGCTCAAGGACGACTCCATCGCCGACATCCTGATCAACGGCCCCTTCCAGGTCTATATCGAGCGCGGCGGCGAGCTGTCCGAGACCGGGGTCCGGTTCCGCGACAACGACCACCTGCTGCGGATCATCAACCGCATCGTCGCCGGCGTCGGCCGCCGGATCGACGAGAGCTCGCCGATGGTGGACGCCCGCCTGCCCGATGGCAGCCGGGTCAACGCCGCCATCGCCCCGATCACCGTGGACGGCGCCTGCGTCTCGATCCGCAAGTTCTCCAAGAAGCCCTACACCCTGGAGAAGCTGGTGGCGGTGGGCGCCATGCCCCAGTGCGTCGCCGACTTCATGCACGGGGCGGTGAAGGCGCGGGTCTCGACGGTGATCTCCGGCGGCACCGGCTCGGGCAAGACCACCATGCTGAACGCGCTGTCTTCGGCGATCAGCCACAAGGAGCGGCTGATCACCATCGAGGACGCCTGCGAATTGCAGCTGCAGCAGCCGCACGTGGTGAGGATGGAGACCCGGCCGCCCAACATCGAGGGCCGCGGCGAGATCCGCCAGCGCGAGCTGGTGAAGAACGCCCTGCGGATGCGCCCCGACCGGGTGATCCTGGGCGAGGTGCGCGGCGAAGAAGCCTTCGACATGCTGCAGGCCATGAACACCGGCCACGAAGGCTCCATGGCCACCATCCACGCCAACACCCCCCGGGACGCCATCACCCGCCTGGAGCAGATGGTGGCCATGTCGGGCATGCCGCTGGCCCCGGAGGCGATCCGCGGCCAGATCGCCTCGGCGGTGGGCCTGATCCTGCAGGTCATGCGCCTGGCCGACGGCAAGCGGCGGGTGATGAGCGTCACCGAGATCACCGGCATGGAGGGCCAGGTGGTGCAGATGCAGGAGATCTTCGCCTTCCACCGCACCCACACCACCGCCGACGGCACGGTGCACGGCGAGTTCAAGGCCACCGGCCTGCGCCCCCGCTGCCTGGACGAGATGGTCCGGCGCGGGATCGCCTATGACAACGGCTTCTTCGATCCCTCGCGGATCTTGAACTGAGGCGGCGATGGCGTTCAACGGCGGCTCCGTCTTCCTGATCCTCACCTTCGCGGCGGTGTTCACCGCCGGCCAGGGCGTGTTCGGCCTGGTCACCGTGGCCAGCCAGAAGCGGCGGGTGAACCGTCGGCTGCAGGTGGCCGACCGGGTCGGCGGCGGGCTGTCCAACCTGGTGGTCGAGCTGCGCAAGCAGCGGGGCCTGAACGCGGCCGGCGAACGGAGCGGCTGGCGCTGGCTCTCCGACCTGATCGTCCGCTCCGGCCTGCCCTTCGAGCCGCGCCGCTGGACGCTGGCCCTGGCGGGCGCAGGCGCCGGGGGCGGGGTCGCCGGGGCGTTCCTGTTCCACTCGGCGGTGGCCGCCCTGGCGGGGCTCGGGCTGGGCGCGAGCGTCCTGCCGGTCGTCTTCCTGAAGGTCTGCGCGGCCCGTCGCGACAAGGCCCTGGGCGCCCAGCTGCCCCAGGCGCTGGACATCATCGTCCGCAGCCTGGAGGCCGGCCACCCGGTGCCCACCTCCATCGCCCTGGTGGGCAAGGAGATGCCCGACCCGATCGGCTCGGAGTTCGGCATGGCCGCCGACGAGATCGCCTATGGCGCCACCCTCTCGCAGGCGGTGGAGCGCATGTCCGACCGTTGCCAGCACCCGGACGTCGACCTCTTCGCCGCCACCGTGCGGCTGCAGGAGCGGGCCGGCGGCAACCTGACGGGCCTGTTGAAGCTCAACGCCGAGACCGTGCGCGAGCGGCACAAGATGCGCCTGAAGATCAGAGCCGCCTCCTCGGAGGGCCGCGCCTCGGCGCTGATCCTGACCGCCGCGCCGTTCCTGGTCGCCCTGTTCCTGCAGCTCAGCTCGCCGGGCTTCTACGGCGAGGTGATCCACGAGCGCTTCATCCAGGTGGGGCTCGCGGTGCTGGGCGTCTGGATGGGCGTCGGCAACCTGGTCATGCGCCGCATGATCGACATGCGGATCTGAGCCATGGACGCCGCCCGCCTCCATGACCTGATGGTGACCGCGGGGTCCATGCTGGTCGCCATCGCGGTGCTGGGCGCGCTGGGTGCGCTGATAGGCGAGGTGCGCCTGCGCCTGCGCCGCCGCGACCGCTTCGCCCAAGCGCCGTCGACCCTGGTCGCCCCCGCCGGAAGCCCCAGCCTGATCGAGCCGGTGAAAGACGCCTTCAAACGGCTCGGCCACCACACCGCCGTGCGCGACCCGGCCAAGCTGTCGGTGCTGCGCAACAAGCTGATCCAGGCCGGCTTCTTCAGCCGCGAGGCGCCGGTGATCTACCTGGGCGCCCGCGCCGCCGCCCTGGTGGCGGCGACGATCGGGGTGGTGCTGGTGCTGCCGCTGGTGGTCAAGGGCGGCGGGGCGGCGGCGGTCTGCATCGCCGGCTCCTTCGCTCTGATGGCGATGATGGGCCCCGACCAGGTGCTGAACATGCGCCGGCGCTCGCGCGAGCGGGAGTACGCCGACGGATTCCCCGATCTGCTCGACCTGCTGGTGGCCTCGGTGGAGGCGGGCCTCAGCCTCGACGCCGCGGTCAGCCGCTGCACGGATGAACTCGCGCGACGCTATCCGAATCTGGTGATCCACCTGCGCTTCCTGGTGCTGGAGCTGCGCGCCGGGCGCAGCCGCAAGGAAGCCTGGTCCGGCTTCGCCGACCGGCTGGGCTTCGACGACGCGCGCGCCTTCGCCACCATGCTGCGCCAGGCCGAGGACATGGGCACCAGCCTGGGCGAGACCCTCACCGTCTTCTCCCGCGACATGCGGGCCAAGCGGATGCTTCGCGCCGAGGAGAAGGCCCTGGCCCTGCCGGCCAAGCTCACCGTGCCGCTGATCCTGTTCATCTTCCCCTGTCTGATGGGGGTGCTGCTGCTGCCGGTGGTCTACCGGATGATGCTGGTGTTCCCGAAGTAGCAGCTACTTCTTTCGCGGCGGCGTCAGCTTCGCGCCCGGCATGACGAAGGTCCCTGCCCGCAACGCCGGACTGCTTCCAGCTGGGTCGCGGCGGCGGGTTCGCCGAGCCGCAACGGCGCCGGCGGGCCGCGGGTTTCCGGGGGACCGCGGTCCCTCGGGTGTCGGAAGGTCGACACTTTGATGAGCGCGTTCGCCGCAAAATCCCCAAATGCGAAGAAATTGTGTAAAAGTGCCTGACCCTTAACCCTCAGCCGACCCGCGCGAAGCCCAGGTTTCGCCGGCCAAGGAGCCCGCCCGCCATGCTCGACTCCCTCGACAAAAACGGGTCCGCTCCTACGGCCGAGACGACCCTGCTGCCCACCACCGGCCGTTCGGCCGCCAGCCTGACGCCGCCCGGCTGGGCGCGCGAATCAGAGACCGCCGGCGACCTGGACCGCGACGGTCGCGCCGACCTGGCGCTGATCCTGGTCTCGCCTGACGGCGAGCACCGGGTGCTGGCCGTGGGCCGCGGCACGCCGCAGGGATTCCGCAAGGTCGGCGAGGCCGCCCTGCCGGCCCATCCGCTGCAGCCGGCGGTGGTCGGCGTCAGCGAGCGCGGCATCCTCTCGGTCGAGGACCTGGTGGGCGGGGACACGGCGATCCGCACCACCTACCGCTTCCGCTACGACGGCCAGAGCGGGCGCGTGCGCCTGGTCGGCCTGGACGCCACGCATTTCAGCCGCTCGGGCCAGCACGACGCCAACCGGGTCTCGATCAACTTCGTCACCGGCGAGCGCGTCGACCAGCTGGAGAAGCTGGAGGCCGACGGGACGCTGACGCCGCAGAAGGCCCGCCGCCGCAAGGGCCGCCCGGCGGTGCTCTATATGGAGAGCACCCCGGAACCCAGTTCGGTGCTGGGCCTGACGGTCGCCTGAGGCCCTTCACCCCTCGTTCGTGAAGATGATCGTGCCCGAGGCGGCGAACATGCCGCCGACCCCGTGGCAGACCGAGACTTTCGCGCCCGGGACCTGGGCCGGGGCGATCCCGCGCAGCTGACGCACGCTCTCCTGCAGGGCGTACATGCCGTACATGCCCGAGTGCATGTAGGACAGGCCGCCGCCGTTGGTGTTCAGCGGCAGCTC
>Ga0268265_10000535_pt1 | contig 38794 bp, 31 predicted proteins | sample KBSSwiS52_FD_190355 | JGI IMG/M metagenome (GOLD analysis project Ga0268265, IMG submission 190355) | Switchgrass rhizosphere microbial communities from Kellogg Biological Station, Michigan, USA - KBS Switchgrass S5-2 (SPAdes) (version 2) | ecosystem: Host-associated > Plants > Roots >...
GCCGCTACGCGGGCATCAGATCTCGACCGGGAGATCATCTGCCGGCGAATGGAAGAAATGACAGCGGCGCATGAACGGCAGGATGTCGATGAAATTGCCCGTACTGACGCCGAGTTTCACTTAGCCATCTACGCGGCCAGCCACAACATCATGATGCTTCACCTGATGCACAGCCTGGAAACCGTATTGAGGTCCAATGTCTATCTCAACCGTAAAAATCTATACGAACAACGTACGGAAAGGGATTCCCAACTGCAAGAGCACAGGGCCATTTTCGAGGGAATCATGGCACGCGATCCCGACCGTGCGCGGGAAGCGGCACATATTCACATGACCACGGCGCAGCGAACGCAGCAGGAGCTTCATGAAGCGGAGATGCGTCTGCAGGCCTCGATCCGGCGGTTGGAACGCGGCGCCCTCGTCGACAGCCGAAAGCGGCGCACGCGCGAAAGGGCGTGAAATCGGAACCAGGGCAGATCTCCTTAGCCCGTCGATAAGGTGTCCGCCTCGGTGCGTCGCGGTCGTTTGATACGCTTGATGTGCGCCTCGACAGCTTTTCGAATGAGGGATGTTTAGTTGAAAACTTCGATTTCAAGGTCGTTGTCAAAACGGGATTCCGAGAAGACGGCTCCCAATATTCTATTGCCTGCCGAACGGTTGTTGCATCAACGAGCGTGCGATTAGACCAATATCGCTTCGAAGGCTCCAAGCGGCGGCAAATCGTACCAAGTACGCCCGCGTTCCGACCGCCCGCGCAGGACCGACCCGTTGACGAGCGCACGCGCGTCGCCCGCCGCACCCAATATCCCCAACCGTAGGCCGTGGAGCAGCGGCGGCACGTTGTACCTGCCGTTGCGTTGTCCGGAATAGTTGATGACGTGCAGCAACGTCTGCCCGTTGGCACGACTCAGCTGCATAAGCTCGACGGCGCCTTCGCCGGTCAACACATAGCTTTGCTGCGGCCCATAACGCGCGATCAGCGCCGCAATGATTTCCTGATGCACCGGCAGGCCGTCGCGATTATACTGCCAGTCGATATGCCAGGGAATATGAACGGCATGCCCTTTGCCGTGCTCACGCACCGCCACCCCTGCTAACTTCCGGGTCGGCGCCTTTGGAGGCGCGTAGCTGAACTCGGGCGGGCCATATCGCTGGTCGGGTGCGAACGGGATTAGGTCACGGACATCAGCGCGCAAGGTTCCCATATAATAGGATCCGTCGATGGGCACCCGGCCGTTTACTTTCAACGAGCCCTTGGCGGGGTCGAGCGACCAGCCTTCCGCATGCTGCGGCTCGTTATAGCTGCTGGTGGGAAGGCAGGCCAAGGGTATAGTGGCGAGCCGCTGTCTCTGGCTGTCGTAGCTGCCGGTCATTCCGGTGGCGATCAGCAGGCCACCATTGTCAACGAAGGAGTCAATTGCGCTGGCCTCCGCCTGCGTCAGGACCATGGTGTTCGGCAGGTATAGGATGTCAAACTTCTCCCGCAGCTTCGTGGTCCCGTCTGCTACGCGCGCATCGTTAACGAATTGAAAGGGAAGCCGGGAGTCGACCATCATGGCATAGGATCCTCGAATCGCGCCGACCTGGTAGGCATGAAACGGCGAGTCGAAGGCGCCGAAGATGTCGGTCGCGCCAGTGAACAGCTTCGTCGCGCCGGAGTCATAGATGCCGATCCGTGCGCTGCCGATCATCCCATCATAGGCCGCACTATTCACCGCACGCCATCGATACAGGTTCGAGACGGGCGGCAGCCAGGTTCGGTCGTTCACATCGGCCAGCGTTCCCATCAGGTAAAGGTCAAGATGGCCGCCCGTCCCCATCACCTGAGCCAAACGCAACTGGTGATAGGCGGCGGTCTCCGTCACCTGACGCCAAGGAAAATCGACAAATGTCGTCGATGTCGCCGACCAGCGTTTGCCGGGGTTGGCGGCCATGCGCTGTCGCGACTGCTCTCCGCCCTGATATGGCCATTCGGGCGGCGGTCGATGGACGCCGCGCTGCAGTTCGCCTCGGTCGACGACTTCGCGTCCCATGATCGGTGCCCCCTGAAGCAAAGGGCGGGTCACGGTATCGACTTTTTGGAGAAGCGCGCTAAGAACGCGCCGCTGGAACTGCTGGTAGTCACTCCAAGCTGGATCCGTTGCGGCGTCAACCTCCGGCAAGTCGCGACTATACATTGCGCGAAAAGCACGCCGACAGTTATCACAAGTGCAGTTGCCTTGGTTGTCCTTGTTGTACCAGTTGGTCATCGGGAAGTAGAAGCCGTTAAAAAATACGCCGTCCGGTTTGTAGCGGGTCAGGGCCTCCTTTAAGATCTCGATCGAATATTCTTGTGCCCACCCTCCGTTGGGACACGCCTGGTACGTGCCGTTATACTCGCGTGGTTTTCCGTCACGTGTAAGCGAAAACCACTCCGGATGGGCGTCGAACACTGGCTTCATGCCCTTCGAAAGATCGAATCGGGCGAGATAGGCGAGCCCTTCGGAATGTGCGGCTTCGATCATGTCGCCGACGAAGTCGCCTTTAACATATGGATTTCTATATTGATATTTGAGCTCGGTGGGATAAAAAGCGACGATACCTCCTGTGTTCGAGACGATGACGTTACCACCGAAATCCTTGACAGCTCTCGCGATGTCCCTCGGATTCTGCAGCGCGTCGATCTCACGCAGATTGGTCTGCACAATCCTATAGTCGCTCTCGTACCAGCGGCGCGGATTGAAGTCCTGTCCAGCAGCGCGGGCCCCCGGACTGCCCTCGGCCAGCCCGACGGCTGTTATCGTGAGTCCACCTAGCACCATCCGCCGACTCACGTCGCCAAACGCAGTCGATTTGTCCATTGGTCTTCCTTTTTTCCTCACCTACGCCCGATCGGGAAGTTGAGCCATGGATAACAGGGGTGACCAGATTTCACACCGCGCATGCTGAGTAGCGGCTGAGCGGATGAATCAGAATCAAGATCAAACCGATCTCTAATTCAGCACATATGAGCGGCCTAGCGCCTAGTGCCGCCTGTCCCGCATCGCGAAAAGATGGGTATCGCGGAATGTCTTGCCGGGGCGGAGAGATTTATGCGCCGTGTCATGAAAATGCATGTTTTGCTGGCTGCGTCCGCCTGCCTGATAGCGGGTTCTACAGCGCTTGTCCGTCCCGCGCCGATGCCGGTGATAACGACAGATACCGGATGGTTACACTTGCCGGAAGGCAAGTCATGGGTGAGGTAGCCGCCGTGGCGGTTGATGCGTCCGATCATGTCTGGGTTCTGCACCGTCCAGGCTCGATCGCCGGCGCCAATCGCACGCGCGCCGCGCCGCCCGGAGGTGCAGGGCCGCCGAGTCCAGCGCCTGAAGATGCAGGCAACGCCACACTAGGCTATTTCATGGTCGGCTAGCCGCTCCAGCGCGCGCACAAGCGCCGAATGGTCCCAGCCAGCGCCTCCCTGTGCAATACAGGCGGACATCAGCTGCGCAGTCGAGGCGGTATTGGGAAGCGCCATCCCGAGCGAACGTGCTGCCCCGAGCGCCAATCCAAGATCCTTCTGGTGAAGCGCAATCCGGAAACCTGGATCGAAGCTGCGCTCGATCATTCGCGCGCCATGCACCTCTAATACACGCGAAGACGCGAAGCCGCCCATCAGCGCCTCTCGCACCTTTGCTGGATCCGCGCCGGCCTTTGAAGCGAACAGCAGGGCTTCGCCCACAGCCTCTATGTTGAGTGCCACGATAATTTGGTTGGCAACCTTGGCGATCTGGCCGCTGCCAACTTCGCCCACGCGGGTGATGTTCTTGCCCATGCACTCGAACAATGGCCGGGCGCGCTCGACATCTTCCTCCGCGCCGCCGATCATGATGGTAAGGCTCGCCGCCCTTGCGCCCACCTCGCCACCGGAAACGGGCGCGTCGATATAGCGGCCGCCAGCCTCGGCAACTTTTCCGGCGAACCCCTGGGTAGCGATGGGATCAATCGAGCTCATATCGATGACGAGCGCTCCGGGTACCAATACAGAGAGGACGCCAGTCTCGCCCAGGAGCACGCGTTCGACATCCGGCGTGTCTGGCAACATCAATATCACCACCTGGGCGTCGCCCACCGCTTCCGCAACGGATCCAAACACCTGCGCGCCGCCCTGAACCAGTTCCTCGGGGGCAGGCGAGCGGTGTTCAACAAGGCGAAGCGAATGACCCGCGGCCTGAAGGTGTCCAGCCATGGGACGGCCCATGATGCCGGTGCCAATGAATGCGATTTCCATATTCTTGGACATTCCTTGATAATCCCTCAGTCAACTATGGCGATGGTCAGGTCCATCACATTGGTGCCGGTAGGGCCAGTGATAAGCAGATCGCCCAGCGCGGAAAAAAAACTATAAGAGTCATTGTTCGCAAGCAGCGCCGCCGCATCGAGACCCAGCCTTGCGCCGCGCGCGATGCTGCCACCATCCGCAAAGGCACCGGCAGCATCGGTAGGACCATCCGTTCCGTCCGTCCCGGCAGCGAGGAGGGTAACGCCCTCTACTCCCGCCAGATCAAGCGCGGCAACGAGAGCGAATTCCTGATTGCGGCCACCCTTTCCGGCGCCTTTGACCTTCAAAGTGGTTTCCCCTCCGGCGAGAAGAACGGTGGCGGGATCACCCGCCTGCCGAACTTTGGCCGCCGCTCGCACCGACGCTGCAAAGCGATGGGCCGCGGCATGGGTATCGCCTTCCATCCGTTGATTGATGATATGCACGGCATATCCCATCCATGCTGCTCGTGCAGCAGCGGCATGAATGGAATCGCCCCCGTTTCCTAGGATGAGGTGTTGCGCATCACCGTGGGAGGGAATCCGGTCCGGCAACACGTTCGACAGGCGCCTCAGGACTGCCGGGGGAAGCTTGTCAGCCACGCCGTAGTGCTCGACAATCGCCAGCGCCTCGGCCGGGGAAACATTGTTGTGCCAAGTGGGACCAGATCCGACCATGGCAGGATCATCGGTCGGCACGTCGGAGATCATCAGGGTCATGGACTGGGCCGGTCCTATCGCGTCAAGCAAGCGCCCACCCTTGACCAGTGAAAGCGGCTTCCGAACGGTATTGATCTCGGAAATCGCTGCGCCGGAGGCCAGCAGCAAGTCCGTCGTCCCCGCCTTGTCGGCAAGGCTGACGCCTTCAACCGGCGCTACGAGCAAGGCTGAAGCGCCGCCTGTCAGCACCACGAAAACACGGTCGGCGGGTGTCAGCCCAACGAGCATATCAAGCAAGGCGCGGGTGCCCGCCAGACCAGCTCCATCCGGCACAGGGTGTCCGCCCTCATGCTGAACGATGTGGGCGAGGGGTTCCACATGGCCATGCTTGACGATGATGCAGCCACCGTCGATCCGGTCGCCCAGTACAGCCTCCAATCCGGCCGCAAGCGATGCAGCGGCCTTGCCCGCTCCGATCACCAGGAGCCTGCCCTCCCGTGGTATGTCCCATTCGATGGTCCGCCCGCCCGCGCGATAGCGCCAGATGCCATTGGCAAAAGAAGAACGCGACCGCACCAGGTCGCAGCCCCGTGTTGCCGCCAGGGCGGATTCAAAAATATCCGCCGCCATTGCCCGGCCGGCTTCGTCCACATCCGATCGCAACTCCTCGCCGTCAGCTGGCCTGGCGGGCGAATCCGACTTGCCGTTTCTCGAAACCGAATGGATCATGCACTCCGATCTTCCGTGCGATTCAGGCGCAAAGCACCCGCATAGGATGATTTCAAGCCTAACTCAGGACCGGGTGATCGCCATCTCGGCCCTTGCCGGTTTTCACCATGCGGGATCGCAGCGCCGAGAAGGACGGAAATCCAGGCTCTAAGACGGAACGCCAGTCCGCATGCTCGGCTACGGCCATTCACGGCGCGAGGTAGAAGACGCGCTCACAGAACATCAAAAGCGCGACAGCACCATTTTGCGAGTGATCGACTTGGCGTTCTTCGCCAGCGTCGCTTTCCTATGTCGTCACCTGGCGGGTTGGGATTTTGTGGCCGTGCTAGTGGCGGTGTGGGCCGGGACTAGCGGTCTTCGCTACTTCATCGATCAGAGCAACCGCAATTTCTATCTGCACCGCCTCGATTGGGAAAACGCGGGACCGGATGAGCCGCGCAGCTAGCTAAATATATAGGTCCCGAAGCGAAGGCGGGGTGCTACTGTTACAGGAATAAGTCCCGCTGGCATTTTGGCCGGGAGGAGACCATGCCGCCGGGAGGAGACCATGCCAAGGAGAGGAAGATCTTGGACGAGGATATTGGCGAGGGCGACCGTTTGGGGCGGGTGCAGTCGCTGGTCCGGGCATTCGGACTACTCGACACGCTTGCCAAAAGCGGCGACGGCCTCACCCTGACAGAGATCGCCAGCGTCGTTAAACTGCCACGATCTACTGCGCATCGCCTGCTCACCACAATGGACGCCTTACGTTACGTAGAGTTCGATAACCGGACCAATCGGTGGATGATCGGCGTGCAGGCAATTACCCTGGGTTCGGCGTTCGTCCATATCCGGGACATTGGCCGGCTCGGCCGGCCGATCATGCGCTCGTTGATGATCGACTCGAACGAGGTTGTGAATATCGGCGTTTCGGATCAGACCAGCGTGCGCTATGTGGGCCAGGTTCGGCCACTCGGTGTACAGCGCGACGCGGCCGACAACGGAACCACCCTGCCGATGCACACAACCGCGTCAGGCAAGGTGCTGCTCGCCCACTGGGCGGACGATCAGCTTTCATCTTTTCTGCGCAAGCAAACGCTTGTCCGGCGCACGCGCTCCAGTATCGTGGAAGAGCGTGAGCTGGTTCGCCAGCTGGCCGAGATCAGGACCCGCGGCTATGCCGTTGACGATCAGGAAAATTCCATGGGCAGGCGCTGCGTTGCAGTACCCGTGTTCAACTGTCATCGGCAAGTGCGCGCATCGCTTTCAATCACGGGCGGCATAGCCCGCATGCCTGATAGCAGGTTGGCGGCGCTCGGGCATTCGCTCGCCGGGGCGGCAGCGCGCATGACAAGCACTATCGGTTCGGTGTTCGCAACCTGAAATGGGGTGATGGGTTCATAGCAGAATCGCACAGCGATTTTGATTTCATCAAAATTGAAACGGGTCTAGGCGGCCGCACGGGAGTTGCGCTATACAGCCGCTACCAGCTCATCGGGTGGCACCCTCCGCTTCATTGGGACCGGCGGTTGGTATATCGTGGACAATAATACGGCGCGGCTGCCGCCGTTCGGAGCTCGGCATGAAGAACTGCGGATTGGATGACTTGGCGCAGGGGCATCCACCCGCCGAGGGCCCGCAGATCGAATTGTTGCGCGACCTTTTTGTCCTGGGCGTTGAAGCGGTGGCCGCGGATCGATGCATCCCTTCCCGCTTGCCTGACCCTCCTCCCGGACGGACATTGATCCTGGCCATCGGCAAGGCAGGGGCGGCAATGGCGAGGGCGGCCTATAAGCACGTCAAGGGGCAGGTCGATGGCATAGTGCTGACCCGTTATGGGCACAGTTTCCCTCCGCACGAAATGCCACCGGGTTTCGTGGTCTATGAAGCAGGACATCCACTCCCCGATGAGCATGGCCTGGCGGCGACCAGGCGCATTGTGGAGGCGGTGCAGGCCCTGGGGCGCGAAGACCAGTTGCTGGCGCTGATTTCTGGTGGAGCATCGGCCCTTCTCACCCAGCCCGCGCCCGGCGTGTCACTTGCCGACAAGCAGAATCTGACCCGCCAGTTGCTTCAGTGCGGCGCGTCTATTTCCCAAATCAATTGTGTGCGCACCCACTTATCGCGAGTGAAGGGCGGGCGCCTCGCATTAGAGGCCGCGCCGGCGCAGGTGGTAACGCTGGTCATGTCGGACATCCCGGGCGACATGGCCGCCTTGGTTGGATCCGGGCCTACTCTGCCGGACCGCACGCGGCTTTCGGATGCGCGCACCATTCTCGACCATTATGGCATTCGTCCGCCGAGTAACGTGTTGGACGCTCTCAACGATCCCGACAATGAAACCCCCAATGCCACCGCGGAAGTCTTCGAGCACGCCGAAGCGACCGTGATCGCGCGCTCGGCAAACGCCCTGCAAGCCGTGGGCCAGATGGTGCAGGCGGCCGGATACGCACCGGTTTATCTGGGCGACGTGGAAGGGGACAGCACGGAAATCGGCACGGTCCACGCCGCCCTTGCCCTTCATCATGTGAACAAGAGCGGGCGCTGGGCCCTGCTCTCGGGCGGAGAAACGACGGTCGTGGTGCGCAATCCCTCGGGCCGGGGCGGGCGCAACACCGAATACCTCCTCAGCTTGGCCTTGGGACTTGACGGAGAACCCGGCATCTATGCCCTGTCGTGCGATACTGACGGTATTGACGGCACGTGCGACAATGCGGGCGCGCTTGTCACACCCACGACGCTTGCAAGGGCGAGCAAACTCGGCCTGTCGGCGAGGAATGCGCTGCGAACCAATATGACCTATGACTTCTTCAAGGCATTGAACGATCTGGTTATTACCGGTCCGACGCGCACCAACGTCAATGACGTCCGGATCATATTGATTGACCGTTAAGCTCGGCTCGGGGCCCGGCCCAGCGAGCTCGCGCACATTTATGCGCGTACTCTCCGCTTGGTGTTCCCCTCGCTTTTGACGATCACCGCTATGCTGGGGCTTGGCTATCTGACGCGCTTCTCCGGCGTCGATGCCACAATGGGGCTGGCTTTCGCGGCCACGGGTTATCTCTATCCCTTTTTCGGCACGATGTTGGGCTGGCTTGGCGTGGCGGTCACCGGATCTGATACTGCGTCAAATGTCCTTTTTGGCGGCCTGCAACGCATTACATCGCAGACGCTGGGTATTTCACCCGTGCTGATGGCGAGCGCCAACAGCGCTGGTGGCGTAATGGGGAAGATGATCGATGCGCAGAGCATCGTCGTGGCGTCGACCGCAACCCAATGGTTCGGACAGGAAGGCAAGATCCTGCGCCATGTCTTCGTTCACAGCATAGTGCTCGCGTCATTGGTTGGGGTGGTTGTGGCAGCAATGGCTTATCTGCCCCCTTTCACTGCTTTGGTGCCGGTGAACCATTAAACGGCCGGTTCAGGTCACGGCATATCGACTTGGTTGCCAATTCAGGCCCGGTTTCCACCATGCGGTATGACCTCCCCCCCAACTATGGTGTGAGGGGCCATGCCGTGAGAATGCTGAACAGTGCGGCATAGCCGACACCCACACAATTAATAATTTGGGGACGACGGGATGCAAAACTCAACGCTTATCAGACTGCTCGGCTCGATCAGCGCCATTGCTCTCTCGGTACCCGTGGCGGCGCAGACTGTCACAGACTCACAGGCGCCCGCTGCCACATCTCCGGAAGGCACATCCGACAGCGAAGCCTCCGTGGCCGAGATTGTCGTCACCGGTTCGCATATCAAAGCGCGGGGTTATACCGCCCCGACGCCAGTCACGGTACTCGACACCGATGAACTTGTGCGGAAGGCACCCAGCAACCTTCCCGATGCGCTGAACCAACTGCCGCAGTTCCAGGGGTCGATTAACCAGAACATGCAAGCTGACCTCGGATCGACAAAGGTGCGTTCGGGCAATTACCTGGACATTCGCGCTCTCGGCCCACAGCGCGTGCTAATACTGATGAACGGTCGCCGTGTTCCACCGACCAGTAGCAACGGTGCGACCGACACGAACCTGATACCCCAGATGCTGATCAAACGGGTAGACGTCGTGACTGGCGGCGCATCCGCCACCTATGGCTCGGATGCTGTCTCGGGCGTCGTCAATTTTGTGCTCGACGAAAAATTCAAGGGTTTGAAGCTTAACGTCCAAAGCGGCGTTTCCACCTATCATGACGACGGGTCATACAAAATCGCTGGTGCTTTTGGCAGCTCGTTCCTGGACGATCGATTGCACGTATTGTTGAGTGGCGAATATTACCATTCAGACGGCATTTCCGATCGCTCGTCACGACACACGTCCAGTGGCGAAAATTCATCCAGCGGAATGACGATTGCGGGCTTCGGAACGCCCGCCTCCCCTTTTTACTACGTCTCCGGTGCGCGTCTCAACTTTACGACGTTCAATGGCGTGATCACCAGTCCCGGCCAACTTGCTGGAAATCAATTCCGACAGGATGGAACACTGACCGCATTTAATCCAGGAACTCCTATTCCGGGCCGTGCCGGTTATGGGCTTGGCAGTGACGGCATCATTTGGCCCTCTAAGGGATATACCGGGGTCCCTTCCTTGACCACGCGTCAGGCGTTTGGCCGCGTTGCCTATGATCTAGCCGACAACGTGACCATGTTCGCCGACGCCAGCTATAACACGGGGAGTAATTCGGATAAGGGCCTGCCCTTCACGACGCCTGGATCCGGCAGTATCATTTTTGCTGAGAATGCTTTCCTGCAACCTTCGGTCGCGAGCCTGATGGCGCCGGGAAGCAGCATAAGGGTTGCTCGCCAGTTCCGAGAGTGGGCGCCTTTGTCCTCCACGCAAAAGAGTCGAAGCTTTACTTTAAATGCGGGATTGACGGGCGAATTTAACTCCACAATCAGCTGGCAAGTCCACTACACTCACGGGTTCAGCCGCTTTATTACCAACGCCGAGAGTCTCGACACCAGAAGATACTTTGCTGCCACGGATGCCGTCAGGGATCCTAGCGGCAGGATCGTGTGCAATGTCACGCTCACCAATCCAGGTCTAATGAACGACTGCGTGCCCCTCAACGTCATTGGAGAGAACTCGGCTGATCCGGCAGCCATCGCCTTTGTTAAGGGTGTTTCCCACTGGCAGGTCGACAATAAGATGGATCTTGTGGCAGCGAATATCTCGGCACAGCCTCTCTCGTTGTGGGCAGGGCCGATCTCGATCGCGCTGGGCGGCGAATACCGCCATCAGTCGCTCGTGCAAACAAGTAACTCCGATCCCGCTGTTCCGGTCGACTTCACCGGCCTGCGCGGCGTGACATCCACCAATTTCTTCACCGGCCTTAACGTGGGAACGGGGGCAGGCTCCTACAACGTCACGGAACTGTACGGCGAAGTTGCGGTTCCGCTGGCCAAAGATTCGGCGATCGGCGATCTCGATGTCAACGGCGCGGCCCGCTATACACATTACAGCACCAGCGGGGCGACCACGACATGGAAGGTGGGGGGCAGCTATACCCCAATTTCGGACATCCGCTTCCGCGCAACTTTGTCGCGGGACGTCAGGGCGCCTTCGCTATTTGAGCTTTTCGCCGGCAAGCAGCAAACCGGCAGTCCCCTTACGGACCGACACACCAACACTTCGTCGCTGACTAAGGTAATATCTTCGGGCAATTTAGATCTGAAGCCCGAAGTGGCTCGTACCCTGACGTTTGGGGCGGTCTTCATGCCCCGCTTTATACCGGGTCTACATCTCTCAATCGACTATTACCGGATCAATATTAAGGATGCGATCGCTCAACCCTTTACCTACATTCAGATAGCAGACCTGTGCGAGGCTAGCGGTGGCACAAGCGCGCTCTGCAACCAAATCACTCGACCTTTCGGCTTCGACGACCGCTCGCCAGCAAATTTCCCGACCGAAATCCGGCTGCAGAACTTGAATCTAGCCCGAACCACCACGAACGGCGTTGATGTTGAGGCGAGTTATCGAATGCCGATTGCGGGCGGATCACTTGGACTCAATCTGGTGGCGACCCGGCTGTTACACTATCGACAGCAGAATTCGCCCCTGTCCCCCGTGGTCGATTTCGCCGGCAACGCCGACTTCATACAGGGCTTCTTCCCCCTACCACTGCCGAAATTGCGTGGCAATCTGACCGTGGCGTACACAAGAGACCGGCTCAGTCTGAGTGTCCAGGAGCGCTATATCGGCGCCTTTCACAAGTCTGACCAATTTGTGTGGATTGACAATAAGGTACCGGCCACGTGGTACACCGACGTCAGCGTCAGCTATCGGTTCAGCGACGTGCCTGGTAGACCCGAGTTCTATCTAACCATCAACAATCTTTTAAATCAGAAAGGCCGGTTGTTTCTAATCAGCCCAGTGTCGGGGCTAAATGTTCCGACATCACGCAGCATTTACAACATTGTAGGACGATACTTCACCGTTGGCGCAAGGGCGAAGTTTTAATTGCTTGGTGCGGCGCAACAGACGTAATACCAAGCTGCGTTGATTATGACCCTTCTGCCCATGAGCGGTTTCCGAGGGATTTGATGCGGGCTGGTTGATCGACGAGTTTGTTCCATGCCTCGCACAGTGGTCGACGCTTCCGTCCTAGGATTGGAAGATACGGTTCGAGAGCCGGTTCTGGCTGACGTTACCCCCAACGTTCATCCAGCTGTGACCAGAGACCGGCTGTTGTGATCGGGCATCAGCGCATGTGAAGCAATGGCGGCGAATGCCGCCGGTGTGGCGTAGCTGAGCGAGGAGTGTGGCCTGGCGGTGTTGTAGTCCTCGACCCATGTTGCGAGGACGTCGCGCGCGTGGCCGAGGGTGCCCAAGTGATCGGTCCCTAGGCGCTCCACGGATAACCAGTGGCGACTGCAAATGCTGTTAGATCGTGTGCGCGCCCTGTGCGGTAGCTGGGAACCCCATTTCGTGCGAACGGGCTACGGAAGCGCTCAAAATCGTCCCGGAAGTCGGGTCATCGGTCGAGGAAGCGCCGCGGCGCTTCGCATGCCAGGTCTCCGCGATCCATCGATAGGAGATAGCTCAACATACCTTCCGGCGATGGCCAATCCCGGTCGGAAAGGCGTGCAGAGCCCGGGAACTGGTTCCAACTTGCTCCACTCAGATGTCCTGGCAGAGCTGGCGATCCAAGCCGAGCAGGGGGCCAGATCGCCGTCTGGACTTACATCCAACGGCCATCTGAAGCCGGCCAGGGGCCCGCTAGTGCATCTGCCCCGGCCGGGTAGTGTGCGGCGGCGCTCGCGGAAATCGCTGCCAGGCCGGCACCAGTGAGAAAATACACTCCATTACTTATGATCACGCCACTGTCCCATTCTGGCCGGGTTTTCAATCGGCTTGCCAGCGACGGCAACCGTAGGGTCATCCCTAAAGGGCCGATGCATCAGAACAGCGCAATTGCACGAATAGGCATGCCGGTCGCATTCTCCACGGGAGGAGCGCCCACGATCAACAGGGCTCCTACGGCGGGGACGGCCTTCAAATTGGTTATTCCCTCGATCCCCCACCGCCCGCTACGGAGCCAATACTGGTGCACTGGGTAACTCGGCACATTAGGTCCCGCGTCGATTGTCCCTGAATCGACTGCGATCCCTTTCACGCGACGCTTTTCCGCAAGCATTCGCGCGGCTTCCACACTGAAGCCGGGCATTTGGAGACGCCGGCTGGTGGGAGGGCGCGCCGCTAATGTCAAAAGATCATACCCCGTATCCATCGCGACGCAGCAGCCATCGGGAAGCGGTCCATGCCGCATTTCCCAGCGCTCGATATCGGCCGGTTCGAGCTGAGCATCGGTCGATTGCGCAAACTTCACAGTGAGATCGACAATCGCAAGCGGGACCACGAGATCCTGGATAGGAATCTGCCCGAGACTGCTGAACGATTCTCCGAAGTGACTTGGAGCGTCAATGTGGGTTCCGACATGCTCGATCAGCGACAGGCGATGCATCTTCATGCCCACAGCCACGCCAGAGCCATCAACCGATTCAAAGGATATGCGGGGATGCGCGGGATCAAAATTGAACTGACGCGTCAACTTGTGCGTAAGGTCAACGACTCGCAGCGCATGGGCGCCAAACCGCACATGGCCCACGGCGGCATCGACGGGCGCCGCTGACGCTGGACGACTACGGCCCAGCAGGCCTGCGGCCGATGTCACGGAGACGGCCGCCGTCAGAAAATCGCGGCGACCGCAGCGATTTGGCTCATATTCATCCATCGGCATCCTGCCAGTATCTCGCGCCCTTCGATGTTGGATAAGAATTCTGCACTAGGTGTCAAATGGTATTTTTTGTTTTCCAGATATCCTAATGCGCTCCGCAGCTTATTAGGGTCACCGCCTAGATGCCGTAATGGGCCGGCGTCTCAAACGGTAGCCAGGTTAGGTGGCTGTCCCTCAGAATGATGGTGTTGGAAACGGGGTCCGAGCGATCGGCCCCAAGCATCATGAGAGGAACAGCCGTGGATCATTATGCCGGAATCGACGTCTCGCTGAAAGAGAGCAGCGTGTGTGTGGTGGACGCCAAGGGGAAGGTCGTCCGCGAGGTTAAGGTTGCCAGCGAACCAGAAGCGCTGGTTCGCTATTTCGGCGAGCTGGAGGTTCCGGTGAGCCGCATCGGGCTTGAGGCGGGTCCGCTTTCGCAGTGGCTGCATGCCGGGCTTGTCGCCGCCAACTTCGAGGTCGTGTTGCTCGAGACGCGCCATGTGACGCGCCATGTGAAGGCCGCGCTGTCAGCGATGACGGTGAAGACCGACCGGAAGGACGCGCGCGGGATCGCCCAATTGCTGCGGATGGGGTGGTATCCGCGGGATCCTACGCGGCTACGGGCTGAAGGTTGGCGAGGTCAGCCGCGGCCGGTTCGAAGCGCGCATCCAGGAACTGACCGCCGGATATGTGATGCTGGAAACGGTGATCGGCGCCATGCTGACAGCGCGGGCAACGCTTTGGCGTGAGTTCACGAAGCTCCATCGCGAGATGCTGAAGATCGCGCGGGCGGACAGGATTTGCCACCGGCTGATGAGCACACCTGGGGTCGGCGCGCTCGTTGCACTGACCTTTCGCTCGGCGGTCGATGATCCAACCCGGTTTAGCAAATCCAGTACGGTCGGTGCCTATTTCGGGCTGACACCGAAGAAGTATCAGTCCGGCGAGACCGACCGCGATGGCGGCGTCAGCAAGGTCGGTGACGCGATGGTGCGAACCGCGCTGTTCGAGGCCGCGCACATCATGCTGACGCGGGCGACGCGCTTTTCCAGCCTGAAGCGCTGGGCGCTCGAAGTGGCCCAACGCCGCGGCATGAAGCGCGCCAAGGTCGCCCTCGCGCGCAAACTAGGTGTCGTGCTTCATGCCCGATGAGCGGGCCGCCGGCGGAAACAAAGGCATCGAGCGCGGCGGCCTCGGCATCCGACATGCACAGAACATGCGGCGCGACCACGACGTCGAAGTCGCTGAGCGCGGTCCGGCCATCTCCTCGCGCGATTCCCCCATCTTGCGCGGCCCCAGCAGCAGGTAGCTGCCGTCCTTCATGTAGTGGACTCGAAGGAACCCGGAATTGGGAATATGCGCAGTGAGGTTGCGGATCGCTCCAGTGCGCAGGTCGTACTCGAAGACGTCACCGTAGGCCCGTTCGACAAACGCCACACGGTTGCCATCGGGCGAAAACACCGCACGTTCGCCGAAGCCGGAGATAACCCGGGTGCGCGGTGGCAGGTTTGCGAGCGGGTCGCCCTCCTTGCTCGGCAGCGGAAACGCCCCGGTCACCGCCTCGCCGGGGATGGCAACGGGCGCCGCGTGTGCCGACACGATGCCCGCCACCGTAAGGAGAGGCGCCAACAGGCTCCCCGCAAACAACCTTTGTGCCATCACTGTGCGCCCCCTTGTAGGGGATCGAAAGCCGGTTCGCTCCAGAAGACGGTTGGGGGGATCAATGCGCGATGAGAACCGCGCGAAAGTCATTCACGTTGGTAAGCGTCGGACCCGTCACCAGCAGATCGCCGACGCGCTCGAAAAAACTCCCGCTGTCGTGTCGGCGCAGGCTCTCGGCCGGGTCGACTCCTGCGGCCCTGGCGCGCGCAAGCGTGTCAGGAGCGACAAATGCGCCAGCCCCGCCGCCGCTTGTACCGTCCTCGCCATCGGTGTCCGCCGCAAGGCACCAGACGCCGGGGCGGCCGTCGAGCTCCAGGGCCAGGGCCAGCGCGAACTCGGTATTCCGTCCGCCGCGCCCGGTTGCGCCATCACCGATGGTGACGGTGGTTTCGCCGCCGGAGAGCAGGATACGCGGCGTCTTCCCGGAAGATCGCGCTATTCGGGCCATGTCGCGGCCGACCTCGCTGCTCTCGCTTTCGAGATCGTCGCCCAGCGAAACGACCTCGATGCCCGCCGTCCGGGCAATTGCCGACGCCGCGTCAAGCGCCTGGCGGGGCGTTGCGATTAGCCGCACGTCTTCGGCCGTGATCGCGGGCGCGGGAGGCGGCTCGGACACGAGACAAGCATAAACGGCCTCACCGAGTTCCTCGCGATAGCGAGCCGCAAAGGGGGACAAGTCGCGGGCCGGATCGGGATCGGCAATTGTGGGCCCCGATGCGATCGCGCTCACGTCATCTCCCGGAATGTCGCTGATCGTGAGGGTGACCACGCGTGCGGGCGCGGCGGCGGCGGCAAGCCTGCCGCCCTTGATCGCGGATACCCTCCGGCGGATCGCGTTCATCGTGCGAATGTCCAGTCCCGATGCCAGCAAGACGCGGTTCACGCGCTGCTTGTCGGCCAGGGTCAGACCTTCCGCTGGAGACGCCAGCACCGATGAACCGCCGCCCGAGACGAGTGCGAGGACCAAGTCATCGGGTGACAGCCCCGAGACGAGATCGAGCATCGTGCGGCCGGCGGCGGTGCTGTTCGCATCGGGCACGGGATGAGCGGCCTCGAGAACGGCAATCCTTCCGGCGGCAAGCGCATAGCCGTACGGCACGACCACGGCGCCGCGTAGATCGACGTCCGGCCAGGCGGCATCCACTGCGCGCGCCATGGCCGCCGCCTTGCCCGCGCCGACGACGATGCAGCGTCCCCGCGGGCGGGAAGGAAGGTGCGCGGCAAGGATTTTGACCGGATCGGCTGCCGATACCGCCGCGTCGAACATGTCGCGAAGCAGCGCTCGTGCGGTGACGTTGTCCCACCCCGAGCATGGAATCGCCGAAAAGTTCGCCAAGGGTAGCTCCTGATCAATCATGTCCTTGACCGTGACCCCAGGCGTGGCCCCAACGGCGCGCGACGCCCACCTTTCGCCCCTCGGCCCATCATGTGAGGGCTCCGGCAGCCCCCTTACTGCCGGAGTGACTTCTGGATAGGGAATATGACCACCTGGAGCAATCGTCCTGCGACAGGGCGCGTTTCCACGATGCGGGACGAACCCCGGACCCAGGGGCCGACTTAAGTCCGGCTAGATCTCATTAAATTACTGAAATATAAGTTAACTCGCCGCCACCATCCCCCTGAAGAAGCAGTCGGCGGCGGCCCTCGACGATCCGGCAGAAGATGTTACCAATTGTCCGACATCATCGCGTTCGATAAGTCCAATCCAAGGGGAGCGCCGGCGGGTCCGGCAGGGAGAAGGCAGCAATGTTCCACCAACTGGTCACCCCGGTTTCGGACAGCCTTCCGCTCTCGTTTTTAACCGCGGTTGTGCCGATTGCAGTGGTGCTGGTGCTGCTCGGAATTGTCCGCCGGCCGGCGTGGCAAGCCTCGGCGGCAGGGCTCGTCGTCGCGTTCGCCTTGGCGGTGACCGTTTGGCGGATGCCCGCGGGTCTCGCTCTCGACAGCATCGCGGCGGGAGCTACCTTCGCAGCGTGGCCGGTGATGTGGATCGTCCTCAACGCGCTTCTGCTCTACAACGTCTCCGTCGTCTCGGGACGCTTCGATTCCTTTCGCGCATGGATGATCGAGCACCTTCCCAACGACCGGCGGATCGTCCTGGTCGTGGTCGGTTTCTCGTTCGGGTGCTTGCTGGAAGGCGTCTCCGGCTTCGGAACCCCGATCGCGATAACCAGTGCTCTGCTCGTGGCGCTCGGTTTCCGTGCGATCGACGCGATCGTGTTCACGCTGATGTTCAACACCGCGCCCGTCGCCTTTGGTGCGCTGGGCGCGCCAGTCACCACGCTTAGTGCAGTCACGCAGATCTCCGACATCACGCTGGGAGCGATGATCGGACGGCAACTCCCCTTCATTGCGGTCATTCTGCCGTTCTACGTCATGGTCGTGTATGGCGGGCTTCGCGCGCTGCGTGGAGTCTGGCCGGTGCTGCTCGTGGCCGGCGGATCATTTGCGATCATGCAGTTCCTGTCATCGAACTTCCTCGGCTACGCGCTCACGGACGTGCTCTCGTCGCTGGCGTCTCTGCTCGCGACACTCGTGTTCGTGAAGGTGTGGCGGATGACACCCGATCCGGACTTCATGCTGCGGCCGAGCGCGGATGCCGCTCAGCGGGCGACATCGGAATCGCGCGCGACGTGGGGTGGCTGGCTTCCCTGGATCGTGTTGTCTGCGGTGGTCATCGTTTGGGTTCATCTCAAGATCAACACCATCGGCGAGATGAAGATCGAGTGGCCCGGGCTGCACAACGCGGTCTTCATCACCACCTACGGCAAGCCCTACGCTGCCGTTTGGACGTTCCAGCCGCTCGCCACCGGCACCGCGATCCTGGTCGCGACCGCAATTACCTCGCTGCTGGTCCGGCTGTCGCCAAGCAACCTGGCCAGCGCCGCCCGCTCGACCCTGGTGCAGATCCGTCTCCCGCTGATGACCACGATGATCATCGTCGGCCTCGCCTACCTGATGAACTATTCGGGCATCGCGTACACGCTTGGCGTCGGCGTGGCCTCCGTCGGAGTGTTGTTTCCGCTGGTCTCGGCCTTCCTCGGCTGGCTCGCCGTGTTCCTGTCGGGCAGCGACACGTCGGGCAATGCCCTATTCGGCAATCTCCAGGTGGTCGCGGCCAAGCAGCTCGATCTGAGCCCGGTGCTGATGGCCTCCACCAATGCCTCGGGCGGAGTGCTGGGCAAGATGATCTCGCCGCAGAACATTGCGACCGGCACCGCAACCACCGAATGCCGCGGCCAGGAAGGCACAATCCTTGCCCGGACATTCAAGCACAGCATCTTCCTGACGTTGCTACTCGGGATCATCGTTATGATCCAGCAATACGTCTTTCCCGGGATTATTCCGCAGTGAATGGCGCTCACAGGGGCCTATTTGGGCAAGAGCATTGCTGCGACCTAAAACGGCCCAAACTGAGCTTCGTCAGTCCAAGCCGACAGGCTCCGATCCGTTATTTCGGGGCATTACTGGTCGATTCGGCGAACGATCCCCTGAAGGATTTATCTTACCAAAGTGGCCGAGGTCGCAGGAGATTTGACTTGATCCGCCCCGCACGTGCACATGCCTTGCCGTCGCCACCACGCGGTTCGCCGAAGCGGACGAGAGCCGTTGCCTCCGCACTCCTGTTCATGGCCCTTGCGCTGACGTCGACGCCCGCCACATCGCGCACCGCACTTTCGATGCCGCAGTTCGAAGCGGTCACCAACTGGCTCGTTCCGCCGCGTGGTCAGGTCCTGGGCGACATCTCGGCGGTCGCGGTCGATCGTCACGACAACGTATGGGTCCTTCACCGCCCGCGCAGCTTGTCCGAGGCCGATCGCACCAAGGCGGCTCCTCCCGTGATGATGTTCGACCGGAGTGGACGCTTCCTGAGGAGCTTCGGCGGCCCCGGCAACGGCTATGAGTGGCCGACGGTGGAACACAGCCTCGCGGTGGATGGCAAAGGCCGCGTATGGGTTGCCGGCAGTTTCCGCGGGCCAGGCGCGAACGACGACATGCTGCTGGTCTTCGACGGCCAAGGTCGCTTCCTGAGGCAGATTGGTCGCCGCGGCGCCAGTGGTGGCGATTCGGACACCTCGAATCTGCACGCGCCGGCCGACATCTTCGTCGATGACCGCAACCATGAAGTCTACGTCGCGGACGGATATGGCAATCGCCGGGTGATCGTCCTCGATAGCGAAAACGGAGCCTTCAAGCGGATGTGGAGTGCGTTCGGCGCACCACCGCCGCTCGAGAAAGCGCCCGACCCGCGGCCGTCAGGTGCGCCTTTCGTCCCGGACCAAGGCCCCGGCCCGGCGGGGTTCAACGGCGTTCACGGGGTCGAAGTGGCCCGCGACGGCCGGGTCTACGTCTCCGATCGCAACAACCAGCGTATCCAGGTCTTCTCGCGGGTCGGCCGCTACCTCGGGCAAGTCTTCGTCGACCGGAATCTGCCCGATCCACGGACCGTCTCCGGAATGGCGTTCTCGGCCGATCGGGCCCAGCGCTATCTCTACGTGGCTGACTGGGGCAATGGTCGCCTGGCCGTGCTCAACAGGAAGGCGCTGACCATGCTTGGCACGTTCGGAACCAAAGGCACGGCACCGGGGCAGTTCAACGGACCGCACTTGATGGCGACGGACAGCAAGGGCGTGCTCTACGTTGCCGAGGTTCAGGGCCGCCGCGTCCAGCGACTGACCCCGATTGTTGCGGACCGCACGCGCCGATGAGCAATGAAGAGCGCCGGCATGAGTGGCGGGGCGGCGCGTGTCCGGTCGACCGGACACGATCGTCGAGGTCCGTGTTCGACATGGCCAACTGCGTGTCGCCACGGGGCGATCACTGCACTGGTCGCACGACTTCTACAATGCGCACGGTGCCGAGGACATCATGGCATACCGGGTCGCCGAAAGCCCGCGCCGATAGGAACCCGAGTTCCCGGCGATCAGCTAAAGCGAGTGGTTGGCCATCAGCTCGAGCGCCTTGACCATTGCCGAGTGGTCGCTCCGGCCTTCTCCCTGCGCGACGCAAGCGCTGAACAGCTGCTGCGCGTTCGCCGTATTGGGAAGCGCCACGCCAAGGGCCTTTGCGCCAGCCAGGGCCAGGCCGAGATCCTTCTGGTGCAGCTCGATCCGGAACCCCGGATCGAAAGTGCGTTTGAGCATGCGCTCGGCGTGGACCTCGAGGATGCGCGACGAGGCGAAGCCGCCCATCAGCGCTTCGCGCACCTTGGCCGGATCGGCGCCGGCTTTGGCGGCGAACACCAGGGCTTCGGCGACCGCCTCGATATTGAGCGCGACGATGACCTGGTTGGCCACCTTGGCCACCTGACCGCTTCCCGCCTCGCCGATCCGGGTGACGTTCTTGCCCATCAGATCGAACAGCGGCTTCGCGCGGGCAAACGCGGCTTCGCTGCCGCCGGCCATGATGGTCGGCGCTGCGTTCTTGGCGCCGACCTCGCCGCCAGAGACCGGCGCATCGACATAGTCGCCGCCCAGATCCCCGATTGCCGTCGCGAAGCGCTTCGTCGCGATGGGGTCGATCGAGCTCATGTCGATGACGAGCTTTCCCGGGGCGAACGCTTGGGCAACGCCGTCGCTGTCGAACAGGGACTTCTCGACGTCAGGCGTGTCGGGCAGCATGAGAATGACGACATCCGCCCGCTCGGTCAGGGCGGCGATGCTGTCACAAGCGACCGCCCCGCCCGCCAGCAACTCGGGCGGCAGCGCCGAGCGGTGCCGAACCAGCAGGAGCTCGTGACCGGCTCGTTGCACGTGTCCGGCCATCGGCCGGCCCATGATGCCGACCCCAACAAATCCGATCTTCATGCGATTTGCCTCGTTTGCTCTGCGGCCGTCATCAGCCGAGATAGGGTGCCGCCCAGCCCAGGCCGGCCGCTGTCTCGCCGCGAGGCGCGTACTCGCAGCCGATCCAGCCATCGTAGCCAAGCGCGTCGATGCGCGCGAGAAGCCAGGGATAGTTGATCTCTCCGGTGCCGGGCTCGCCGCGGCCCGGATTGTCGGCGAGCTGGATATGGCCGATCGCGGGCAGGAGGCGTTCGATCGAGCGCGCGAGATCGCCTTCCATGATCTGCATGTGATAGATGTCGTACTGCAGCCGCACGTTCGGCGCGCCGACGCGCTCCAGCAACCTGAGCGCGTGGGCGGGCGAGTTCAGAAAGTAGCCCGGGATGTCGATCTTGGTGTTGATGGGCTCAAGGAGGACGTCGATCCCCTGCGCGGCACAGTGCTCCGCGGCGTAGGCAATGTTGTCGACGAAGGTTGCTTCGCATGCATCCGGGTCAGCGTTGGCAGGGATTTTGCCAGCCATGAGGTGAAGCCGCGAACAACCGAGGTCGCGGGCATAGGCGAGCGCCGTGACCACGCCGGCGCGGCATTCCTCTATCCGATCCGGCAGCGCCGCGATGCCGCGTTCACCCGCCGCCCAATCGCCGGGAGGGAAGTTGAACAGCGCGACCTCGAGCGACCGCTTTTGCACCCGCATCGCCACGTCCCGTCTGGCTTCGCCATAGGGTGAGACAAACTCGACGGCGCGAAATCCGCTGTCCGCAGCGGCGTCGATGCGCTGGAGAAACGGCCGGTCGGCGAACATCATCGAAAGATTGGCGGCAAGCTTGATCATGAAGTTCCCGTGAGCTGCAGGCAAATTTGGGGCGACACTTAGGGTCTTGGTCGAGGGCTTGTCGATGCGGGTCCGGCAGCTTCCCGCATAGTGGAATGCTCTGCCCTGGCGCCACCCAAGACTGCGATCCTGGACGCGGTGCGACAGCCCGGATTGTCAGGCCGGTTGCGGGTACTCCGGCCGGCTTGATCACGCTGACCTTGATCTTCCCGCGGCTCGTGGCGGACGGAATTGGAGAAGTAGTTCACAGCCGCCTTGGTCGCTCCATGGACCGACGACCCGACGACCGGATGATTTCCGTAGATCGAGGATATGTTGACGATCTGGCCCGAACCTTGGCTGATCATCTGATCGTAGACGGCGACCGTGCCGTTGATCACGCCCTTGAAGTTGATGTCGATGCAGTCGTTCCAGGCCTGAAGCGCCTCGGCATGATCGGATAGGAACGCGAGCGGCATGGTCCCGGCGTTATTCACGAGGACGTCGATGCGGCCGAACCTCGCAACCGCGGCAGCAACGGCAGCACGGAGATCGTCGATGTTGCGGACATCGGCTACGGAACTCATGGCCACACCGCCGGCTGTGGCAATTTCGCCGACCACTGCTTCAACCGCATCCGCACCAATATCGAGGCAGACGATCTTCGCCCCCCAGTCCGGCCGCTTCAATGGCAGTCAGCCGACCAAACCCGCTGGCCGCTCCGGTGATGGCGATCACTTTGTCCTGTACGTGGTTCACGAAATCACATCCTTGCGTTGGCCGTCGACCATCTTGGTCAATTCCGTTGCGACGCGAAAGCAGGCACAGTGTGCGCCTCGTCGCTGACTCATGCGCGCTGCCCGTGTACCGGGTCACGTCGTAACCGTGTCGCTATCGCCACAAGCACCGCGCCGGCCAGAAGGATCGCCGCAAGCAAGTTCAGGCCTGCCTGCGGCGACCCGGTCACGTCGCTCACCCATCCGACCAGCAGCGGGCTGCTGAAACCGGCGAGATTGCCGACCGAATTGATTGCCGCAATGCCCAGCGCGGCCGCGCGGCCGGTGAGCTGCGCGGTGGGCAGGGTCCAGAACATCGGCGTGGTGGTGAGGATCCCCGCCGTCGCCACGCAGAGCAGCGTCAGCGAGACGGCAAGACTCGTCCCCGCCAGCGGCACCGCGGCGAGCGCGACCGCGCCGATCACCATCGGCGCGATCAGATGCCAGCGCCGTTCCTTCGTGCGGTCCGAATGGCGACCGACCGCAGCCATGGCGATGACCGCAACCGCGTAGGGCAGCGCCGAATAGACTCCGACGGCCAGAGGCGATGCGTGCGCGACGCGGGCTATGACCGTGGGCAGCCAGAAAGTGATGCCATACTGGCCCATGATGCAGCAGAAGTAGATCAGTCCGAACAGGAGCATCGGCGGGCTCGACAAGACGGCGCGAAGCGATCCCGGCTGTTCTCCCGCGGGAGGATCGCCATCCGCCACCGCGCGCGTCACGCGTGCCTTCTCCTCGGGGCTGAGCCAGCCGACCTGATCCACCCGCGACTTGAGCAGCACCGGGAGCATTAGCCCCAGCACCAGCGCCGGCAACGCCTCGACGGCGAACATCCAACGCCATCCGCTGACGCCCCAGGCGCCGTCGAATGCCTGCATCGCCGCGCCCGAAAGCGGGCCGCCGACCAGGCCGGCCAAGGGGATCGCGATCATGAACAGGGCAATGACCTGGCCCCGGCGGCACGCAGGGAACCAGTAGGTCAGATAGAGCAAGATGCCTGGGAAGAAGCCGGCTTCGGCGACACCGAGAAGAAATCTCAGGACATAGAACGAAGTCGGCCCCTGGATGAAGGCGCAGGCGCCGGAGACCAGTGACCAGCTGATCATGATGCGCGATATCCATATCCGCGCGCCGATGCGGTGAAGCATGAGGTTGCTCGGCACTTCGAACACGAAATAGCCGATGAAGAAGATGCCCGCGCCGAGGCCATAGACGAACTCGCTGAAGTGCAGCTCGTCGGCCATCGCCAGCTTGGCGAACCCGACGTTCACGCGGTCGAGGTAAGCGGCGACGTAGCAGACCATCAGCAGGGGTAGCAGGCGCCAGGCGATCCTGCGGTACAGCCGCGCCTCCGCTGGTGAATTGTCGAGCGCAGGGGCCTCGATCATTTAACAGCATCCTCAGGTCAATCTGGATTATTTGTCTAGTTGCCTGACAGCTTTTTCTGTGTCAACGATCTCCCTAGATGGGGAGTCGAAGGTTGCTGCTAGGCTGCATAGCTGACGATCTGACGGGGGCCACGGACCTCGCCAACGAACTGGTCCGCAAGGGCATGCGCACGGTGCAGGTGGTGGGGGTTCCGTCTTCTCCGCCGCCCGCCGACTGTGATGCGGTCGTCGTCGCGCTGAAATCGCGCAGTCTGTTGGCGACTAGCGCAGTCGAGCAGTCGCTGGCGGCGCTGTCCTGGTTTCGTACCGGTGGCTGCGAACGGGTCTACTTCAAATACTGCTCGACCTTCGATTCGACCCCAGCGGGAAACATCGGCCCGGTCCTTGAAGCCTTGGCGAGCGCATCGAGTGCCTCGGCGGTGATTGCCTGTCCTGCGTTTCCCGCGACCGGGCGCACCGTCTACCAGGGGCACCTCTTCGTTGGAGACCAGCTCCTCAGCGAAAGCGGGATGGAGCACCACCCCCTGAACCCCATGCGTGATAGCAATCTGGTTCGCGTGCTCCAGGCGCAGACCCGTGCGCCAGTCGCGCTGATCTCGCTGCGCGAGGTCCGCGCGGGGCGGATCGGGGAGCGGGTAGACGCGCTCGCTGCGCAGGGGTTCGTTGCGGCTATCGCCGATGCGGTGGATGACGATGACCTTGTCGCGCTTGGAGCGCATTGCGCTCGAGCGGTCCTTTCGTCGGGCGGTTCGGGCCTTGGCGCGGGGATTGCGGCAGCGCTGATGGGACCGGGACACGCTCCGGCGCCCGCGTCGATGCCCGGGCTTCGCGGCCGGCGCGCGGTCCTTGCAGGGAGCTGCTCGAAGGCCACAAACCGCCAAGTCGCCGTAATGGCGGCCAAGGCGCCAGCGTTCCGCATCGAGCTTGAGGATGGCCGCGATGCGGCTGCGCTGGTCGCCGAAGCGCGGGACTGGATTGCTGCGCAGGATTCGGCGCAACCCCTGCTCGTCTATTCGACCGCTGATCCCGCCGAAGTCGCCCGCCAGCGCGCGCGGTTTCCGAATGCGAGCGAGGTCTACGAAGCGGTGCTCGGCGAACTCGGCGCCTTCCTTGTCGATTTTGGGGTCGATGCGCTGATCGTCGCCGGGGGCGAGACTTCCGGAGCGGTGATCGAAAGGCTCGGCGTCCAGCGCCTTGCGATCGGCGGCGAGATCGATCCCGGCGTGCCTTGGACCATGGCGACAACGCGCGACGGCGGCTCGCTCCACCTCGCGCTGAAGTCCGGCAATTTCGGCACGGACGATTTCCTCCTCAAGGCCTGGGACAAGCTAGCGTGACTGGAATCCTCGACATTGCCTCGGCGCGCGAGGAAATTTGCCTCCACGGTCGCTCGCTCTTCGATCGCGGCTACGCCTCCGGAAGCAGCGGCAATCTTAGCGTCCGTCTCGCGGACGGCTCGATGATGGTGACGCCGACGAACGCCAGTCTCGGCAGACTCGACCCGGAAGCGATTGCCCATCTCGACACCGAGGGTCGGTTGCTGAACGGTGCCGAGCCCTCGAAGGAAGCGCTGCTACATCGCGCGGTTTACGACGCACGGTCGCAAGCCCGGGGCATCGTCCATCTTCACGCGACCCATTCGGCAGCGGTCTCGTGCATGGCAGGGCTCGACTCGAGCTCCTGCCTGCCACCGCTGACGGCATATTTCGTGATGAAGATCGGCCACTTGCCGCTGATTGAATACCACCGCCCCGGAGACCCGGATCTGCCGCGACGCATCGCCACCGTCGCGCGTGAGCACCCTGCCTTTCTGCTCGCCAACCATGGGCCGATCGTCGCCGGACGTTCGCTGGCGCAGGCGGTGAACGCGGCTGAGGAGTTGGAGGAGACCGCCCGCCTGTTCCTGCTGCTCCGCGGCTCCGCGACCAGGCTGCTCGATTGCGAACAGATCGAGATCCTCGAGCGCGTGTTCGGCCGCGCCACTGACGCGTGAAGGAAGCCGCAACAGTGAACGTCATGATTACCGGCGGCGCCGGCTTTCTCGGGCTGCGCCTGGCCCGCGCGCTTCTGAGGGATGGTCTCGACGGTCGCCCCGTTGGCCGGTTGATCCTCGTCGACCGTACCGCGCCCCGCGATCTAATCGACGGACGCGTTTGCGCGATGGTCGGCGACATCGCCGATCATGCGTTCGTCGCCTCGCTGCCGGTGGCGGAGTGCGAGGTTCTCTACCACTTAGCGGCGGTCGTCAGCGGCGAGGCCGAAGACAATTTCGACCTCGGGATGCGGGTCAATGTCGATGCTGCCCGCCTGCTTCTCGAGTGCGCGCGCGCCAGCGGACACCGTCCGCGGCTGGTGTTCACTAGCTCCGTGGCGGTGTTCGGCCCGCTTGCTGCTGGCGAGGAGATCGACGACCGCACCGCGGTCAGCCCGCGATCCTCCTACGGCACGGAAAAGGCGATTGCCGAGTTGCTGCTCCAGGATTATGCGCGGCGCGACTTTATCGACGGCGTCGTGCTGCGCCTGCCGACCATCAGCGTGCGGCCGGGCAGGCCCAATCAGGCGGCCTCGTCCTTCGCCAGCGGGATCGTGCGCGAACCGCTCGCGGGGATAGAAGCCCGTTGCCCGGTCCCGGCAGCGACGCGGCTGTGGCTGCTCTCCCCGCGCCGCGCCACCGAAGCGCTAATGCTCGCGGTCGAGCTTCCGTCGGCGAAACTCGCCGAAGGCCGCATCCTCAACCTGCCCGGGATCAGCGTGACGGCAGGTGAGATGGTCGAGACGCTGGCTGCGATCGCCGGTCGCGCCGCGCTGGATCGGGTTCGCTGGGAGCCCGATCCCGCAATCGAGCGCATCGTGGCAAGCTGGCCACCGCGCTGGGACGACAGCCGAGCCCGCGCGCTGGGCTTTCGCGGCGACAGCGACTTCGCCGCCATCGTGCGCGCGTATATCGAGGACGACATGCAAGCGACCACGCCGCTCGACGCATAGCGATCGCCGCCCGGCGGCCGGCTCACGCCAGATCGACAGCGATCAGTTCGTGCACCGCCACGCGAGGCACCTGGACGACGATGCGGCCTTCCGCTTCAAGCCAGTTCGCGGTCACGTCTCCCGCTTCGCGCAGCGAAACGCGGCCAACCCTGCTGCCCGTTGGTAGTGCCAGCGACACCGTATAGGGTCCGGCCGGGATGATCTCGCGGTAGGCGCCGGCCATTGTCATGGGATTGTTGTAGTTGACGATATGCGCAGCCAGCGACCCTTGCTGGCGCCAGTAAGCGATATCGATCAGTCCGGGACCGTCTACGATCATCGACGGCGTCTCGTCGTTCGCCCAAGCTACCATCGCTTTGAGGATTGCAAGGTGACCTCCGTGGCGCAGCTCTCCGAAGGTACGGTCGATGTCCATGGGTAGGTAGACGACCCTCCCTTTGCCGACATTGCGGCAGAATGCCATGGGCCGGTTGGTGACCGGTGTGTCAGTGTAGACCCGCTCCATGGGCAAGTCCTGATAGGACGGCACCAAAGTCAACGGCGATGGCTCGGACTCGCCGCGCGGTACGACCTCCACCCGTTTGACCGCCCCAATGACCCTCGGGATCGATTCGAGTCCGGCCAGCGCGGGGTGGGGATGGCGGAGCGTCAGGTATGAGTTCTGGACCCGCTCCTCGATCCGACCTGCGTAACGGCAGCCGAACAGGTCGCCCAGCGCGAAGTCGGGCCGCTGCCGCCCATGTGCATCGTAAAGCGAGGTGGTATGGGTCGCGACGACGCGCCCGCCGGCTGTGACGAATCTTCTGACGGCTTCGCACTGGGCGTCAGACATCATCGCGACGTTGGGAAGGATCAGCGTCCGGAAGCGCGTGAGCGGAACTTTGTCGATAAGAGCCAAGTCGAGCTCTTCGAATGGCACACGCGCCTCGAGCAGTGCCTCGTAGAAGCCGAGCCGATGCAGCTCCAGGTCGGCGCGATGCTTGAATCCACCGAGCAAGGCTGGGCCGCGGGCATCGAGTACCATCGCGATCCTGGCCAGGTTGGCGGTGTTGCGCAGGTAAGTCTCGTTGCGCTTGTGCCAGCGATAGATGCTCGAGACGACCGGCATCCACCGCCGATCGAACGGCTTGGCATTGAACTTGGTTACCCACGGGTGGGAGCCCTGCGCTATCGCCGCCGCCGCCCAGATGCGAATCTCGGGCTCGTCCTGGACCGAGTCCTTCCAGCGGTACTCTTCCACGACGCCTACACCGATGATGTTGCTCACCGGCTTGTCGCCCATATAGGCGCGCAGTTCCTTCGCGAAGCGGCCGTTGTTCCACGTCTGCTGTCCCGTCGAGAGCGGCCCTTCGTCGACCGAACGCGCCTGCCGGTCGCCGAACACCATCGGCAGCCGGCTACCGAGCTCATGGCCGTCATAGTCGACCGCGGCGCGCCGTTCGGAGGCAGGAACGAAGAACGCGTTCGGACGGACTTCGCGGATGGTCCGGTTCCACAGATCGATGATCTGCATCACGCGCGCCTCGGACCACGCCCAATAGCGTGCGCCGTCGGGCGTCGCAGGATCAAGGTCCAGCGGGATCGAGGCGCCGGTGTCCGCCGCGTAGCGCGACCGGCAGCTTTCGCAGTAGCACACCCCCAGCGTGCTGACGCGATTGCCGAAAATCGCGTCCACTGCGTACGTGCTGACGATTTCCCGGACAACCCGGACCATGAGGTCGAAGTTGTAGCCGTTGTAAGGGCAGGTCAGGTACAGGTCGGGCGCCGTCCAGTGGCGACGTGGCTTGCCGTCGGCAGAGCAGGCCGCCCACTCCGGATGACGTTCGAATACCGCTTCGGGCATCGCGTGCGAGTCCACCCTGGCCAGCACCCGAATACCCATGGCCTTGCAGTGCCCGACCATCTCACCGAACGGATCGCTGTCGCCAAGGCCACGCGCCTTGCCGTGATCGGCGATCCTGGTGGGGTAGAACGCGATTCCGCCACCGGCGCTCAGGCACACGCCATCGGCCTGAATCTCTCGGAAATAATCGGTCCAGAACGCCGAGTCGAACCGGCCGATGTCGTCTTCCGTGAAGGCGAGCTGGAACCAGCGCATCGGCAGGTTCTGCCACCCAGCAGGCGGATTACCGGCGCCATTGCGGACCGCGGCAGCGACGGGATCGGAATGCGCCAGCCCCAGCGCTCCCGCCGCGACCATCGTGCCGAGCATTTGTCTGCGGGTGAAGGCCCCCTCTGGCTCCGACACGTGCGTTCTCCTTGTTGTCGCCGCCCGCGTTCGGTCCACGCGCTCTTTCCGCGCTTTTCCGACTACAGGCGCAGGCGGACACCAACCGTCATGTAGCGGCCGATCGTGTCATAGGTCGATCGGATGGTCGGGACCGTCAGCCCGGCCGTGCGGGTGACCGGTACCAGCGGCGGATCCTTGTCAAACAGGTTGTTGACCGTACCGAACAGCTCGTAGTTGACGCTCCCGGCAGCGAGTTTGAAGGTCACATTGAGATCGGTGTACGCGACCGTCGGCACAGAATTGTCGACGTAGATCAGGCCGATCCCGGCGGGCGGCGGCGGCTGCCGGGTCCGCTTATACTTTCCGATCAGGCGCTCCTGGACGCTGATGCCGAAGGTGTCGTCATCGTAGCCAACGCTGAACGCTGCGCGCCACTTGGGCAGAGGCAAGGGGAACTGCACGTCGTTGAAATCCGAGGATCCTGCGAAGTGCAGGAGGGGCTGGCCTTGCGCTGTCGCCTGATCGAAGGTGATCTGGCGCGTCGCTGCCGCCCTGATGCTCAAGCGCCCGTTGCCGATGGGACGCACGTAATTCGCCTCGAAGTCGATCCCGCTGAGCTTCAGCACCGCGACGTTTGCCAGGGTTGTGAAAATCTGGGTCGGACCATTCGACGGATCGGTGTTGGTCGGCCCAAGCGGCCGGACGATCGCGCTGCAAATGTCCGCAGACAGACTGCCCTGCGAACACAGCGTGACGAGCTGGAACGCCGAAAACGGAGTGGCAATCGCGTCCTTGATGCGGATCTTAAAGTAATCGGCCGAGAACGTCAGGCCGGGAAGGAAGTCCGGCTTGAGCACGATCCCTGCAGTCAATGTCTTGGCGACCTCGGGCTTGAGATTGGGATTGCCGCCGCCGATCTGCCGGGACAGCTGCTGTGTCTTGGTCAGCGGATCGGCGAAAGTCACCCCCGTCGACGTCTGGCTAGCGAACAGCTCGAACAGGGTCGGAGCGCGGATGTCGCGCGACAACGTGGCGCGGAAGCGAACTCCACCGATGGGGTCGAAGATCCCTCCGACCTTCCAGGTTTTCACAGTTCCGCTGGTGCTGTAGTCCGTGACGCGCGCCGCGCCATTGAGTTCGGCAGAGCCGATGGCGGAATCCCTGAGAACGGGGACCGTTACTTCGGCAAACGCTTCCTTGACGTTGTACTTGCCCCGAGCCGGCCCGACGTTGTTGATATCGAAGATGAGCTGGGCGCTGGCCGGCGCCCCCCGCAACTCGGGCAGCAGCTTCGCCAGCGCGGGGTCCGAATTGGTGGTCTGGTTGAGCGATTGCTTGCGGTACTCACCGCCGACCGCGAACGTGATCGGGCCGGCCCACCCTTCGAAAAGGGAGCCCGCGAGCGTCGCCTGGAAGCTGTCCAACTTGTTGATCGCCTTGTAGCGGGACTCGCCGTTGACGTAGTCGTAGGCCGCGTCGCTTTCATTGCCGATGCCGAAAATGTTGAGCGGCACGCAGCCGGGGTAGAGCCCGGGATTGGTGAGCGTAACCCGGCAAACGATCTGGCCCGACGGATCACGAACGGCATCCTGCGCCGCGATGTATCGAGCGATGACCGGATTGACGTGGACCACGCGGAACGACGTCCACCCATGCGTGTAGCTAACATTCCAGGCGAGATCGGCGAGCTTGCCACTCAAACCCGCTTGAATGTTCAAGCTCTTGCTGAACTGGCTGATCTTGTTGGCGGGACGGTTGTTGAAGATCTTCGAGACGTTGAAGCTTTGCGCGTTGCCGAGTGCCGCAAGCACGGCCGGCGTAAGCGCGGGCTCAAGATAGGCGTTGTCTCTGAAGATGGTCGAAGTGCGAAAGATCGGCAGCGGCCGGTCGCTGTTGCTCGACCAGTTGTAGCTGCCGAGCACAAATCCCTCGATCGTGTCGGAGAACTCGTAATTGGCGCGACCGAAGATCTGGTTGGCAGTTTGCTGAGGCGTAAAGGTGCAGCACGATTGCCCGATGAGAGCGCCATCACCGCCGATCACGACCCCGCTCGGAGTGATGGTCCCGGCCACGAAGGGAATAATCCGCCCGTCGGGACCGAACTGAAAACGCGGCGGCATCGGCGGTTGTCCGGCGACGGCGGGGAGGGGCCCCAGCGGCCCACTGACGATGACACCCCCTTCGGTGACGTTAGAGAACCTGATGTTTTGGAACACACGGATAGGGTCTGCCGCAGTGCCCGCGCCGACCGACTGGAACGAACGCCCGATGTCGGGGCGATCGGTCTTGTCCAGCCCGTCAAAGTGAAAACGTTCGGCACTCGCGACCACGTGCAGTCGGTCATCGAGCAGGGATGTTCCTCCGGCCAGGCTCAGCCGGTACGATCCATTGTCGCCGCGGCTTGATATACCTCGCTGCGCCTGAGCCTTCAGCCCCTTAAAGCGCTTGTCGATGACGAAGTTCACGACGCCCGAGACGGCGTCGGAGCCGTAGACTGCCGAAGCGCCGCCGGTGACCACATCGACGCGCTGTGTCAGGAGCTGCGGAACAAGCGTGACGTCGACGCCGCCGTTGGTCCCGCTCGGCGGCAGCCGTCGCCCGTCCAGCAGAACCAGCACGCGCTGAGTGCCCAGCGAACGCAGATTGAGGTAATTGCCGGTCCGCTGGCGGTTGCCTCCGGTAAACTGTTGGGAGTTGTTGCTGATCGAGTTCTGGAACACCGGAAGCTGGTTGAGGCCGTCAGCGATGTTGCCAGGTGCGGTCTTGATCAGATCAGCGGTCGAGACGACCTGCACCGGAGTAGGCTGATCGGAACCGTCACGCGCCGTGCGGCTGCCTGTCACGACGATATCGTCGCTCTGCTGAGCTGCCGCCTGGTCTTCCTCCGCCTGAGGTGGGACGTCTACCGCGGTCTGCGCCTGTGCGCCTCCTGCGATGCCCATCGCGGCGGTGCCTGCGGTCATTAGCAACAACTGTCGGAGAACCCTCATTACCCACTCCTCGTGATTCTTTTTGTCTAGTTGTCTGACAATTGCTCTTGTGTCAAACGGGATTGATTCATTTCACATGCTGATAAAGTGCATTTGCATCAAAGGGCGATCTCGCATCGCCCTTGATCAAAGCTAAATTGGATAATTATCCTTACCAACAATTCCGGACGCACGCTGCACCACTTTCCACGATGTGGAAACAGTGGGAATCGCGGCCTGCAGGATTGCTCTCTGCAGTGAACCGCGTGGGATCAGGCTGCGATCAAATCGCCAGTCGAGCGTGAGACACGCTGCGCAGCCTGACACAACGTGCGCCCGAGCGCGGAAATGAGGCCGTGGGGCATTCGAGCGATGTTGGTCGATGGAAATCGAGGCACGAATCCTTCCGTCCGAACCGAAGATCGGAGCCGCGACGCAGCGGATCCCGACACGGTGCTCTTGATCGTCGACGGCGTAGCCAAGCTGGCAAACCCGATCCAGCTCAGCTGCAAGCGACGGCTGGTCAGTGATCGTGTTGTGAGTAAGCGAGACCCGCCCGCCCCGACTCGAGGAAGTTGCGCGCGGCTGATTCATCCCAGTTGGCGAGGAGATAGCCCTCATACTGGATCCGCTCTGCAGCCGTCAGGAGGCGGGGATTGATGACCGTGGCGCCGATCGCCATGCGGATCTGGCGCATCGATGCACGCACTGCGTCGAGAAAAGCGCGGCTGGCATTCTCCATCAGATGCCAACGGTCCGCGACCTGCTCCGCGTGCGGAAGCGCTCGGTGAAGATACGACGATTGCAGTTGGCGACGCTGCACCGGAAGCGCCGCGCCATCAGGATCAGGCTACAAAGGCACGACCCAGCTTGTAGGCTTGGCGACCAAGGAGCCAGCGCGTCGTCGCCATATCGAACTCCACGTAGGCCAGCGAATTCAATGTGCTCAACAAGCGGTGCGAGGTCGACCGCGGGAGGCCGACGATCCTTGAAATCTCCGTCAAATTCAGCCCGTTCGGTTGCTCGACAAGGACGTCGAGGATGCCAAACGCTCTCGTCAGAGACTGGACGCGGTCAAGCCGAGCCTCATTTTGAGACGACCCGTGCACACGCATTCTCCCTAGGCTATCAAACAACACGCCTACTTGGTAAACTTTTATAGCCTAATTTTCTGATAGCCCGGATCGGCTACCTTGGCAAGTTGTCAGACATGTCTTACATGTCCGACGGCTGCCAAATTTGCCCGTTAGCTTGCGCGCCTGCCGCATTGAGGGGAGCGTCGACGATGGACACCAATGACGGATCGCTTCAGCTAGGCCCCCGGGCCCGGATCAGACCGGATATTCGAGCCCTGCCGCTTCGCGTCGAGCGTCAGAAGAGTGGCCTTGCTCGTTGCGTCGAGTTACGACGACTTCATGTTCCGCCGTGCAGCTCGAGCACGCGTGCGCCGCCCTTGTTCCAGAACTCGCGGTCGGCGCTGCGAATTCGCTCTGCCGCGGCCGACATGTGCTGCGCCGCTGCGGCGCGCGCGCGTTCGGGATTGCCTTGAGCGATGGCGTCGCGCAGCTCGCGATGTTCAAGCGCCACCTGTTGCGCGAAATCGCGGCGCAGCGCTTCGTTCTCACGGGTAACCGCCATCGCGATGGTAATAGACCCCGCAAGGGTTTCGGTCAGCTGAGACCAGTAGAGGTTACCCGTGGCCTCAGCCACCAGGGCATGGAATTCCCGATCCTCGCCCACTCCCGATCGGCCATCCATCTCGGCCCGCCCAAGCCGGTCGAGCGCTTCATCGATGCGTTCCAGTTGCGCCGCGGTACGGTTGAGCGCGGCGACCGCAGCCATCTCCCCTCGGATTACGCCGCGGACCGTAATGAGATCGAGCAGTGAGCGGACCGAGGCGCGGGTCAGTTGGTCGAGAGGACGCGCCGACGCCGGCCGCGCCGATCGCACGTAAGCTCCACTGCCCTGCAGCGTCTCGACCAGCCCTTCGGCCTTAAGCATGGCAATCGCTTCGCGGACCACGCCGCGGCTGACACCGAAATGTCCGGCCAGCGCGCTCTCTGACGGAAGCTTTGAGCCCGGCGTGAGCTCGTGGTGCGTGATGCGCTCGGACAGCATGCGCGCGACACGCTCCGAACGCCGTTCAACCGGAGCGGACCGATCAGTCAGCACGAAGGCCTCATTGCGATTCCAGATCGATCCATCTCGTCTAGCCTAGCAGCAACCCCAAATTTTGGCAATGCAAGGCTTCGGCTATCGTTGCTGCGTCTCACGGTGCGGAAACGCGCTGGCGTGTCCTATGGAGATGGCTAGAACTCTCACGACGACGGGTCGCGTGTCGACCGTAGCATGAAGGATTTGTAATATGCCGAATTGGCGGAAGGCTGCGAGCGGTGTCTTGCTATTGCTGCTTGCTCAGCCGGCGATCACCCATGCCCAGTCGAGGCTCGACCCAGTCGTCGATAGTCTGCCGATGGGCAACAAGCCCGGCAATCCGACGTACGAGGTGCCACCGGGCCAACGCCTGATTTCGCCCTTTGGCGAACGTCCGGCGTTCTCACCCGACGGCAGGAAAGTCGCGTTCATCGGCAAGTCCTATGGAGATGCCTTCGAGTACGACATCGCCACCCGCCGGATTCGCAACCTCACTGCGCACACACCCCACGACGGCTTCCTGCGGGTCCACTATCTCGCCGACGGGAGCATAGTGCTGCTCGGGCCGCATATTCCCGCTGCCACGCGCGGGGCGACCCGCAACAGCACGATCGAGGCGTTCTGGCTCGATCCCCAGGCTGCCGGCGCACTCGTTCCCCTCAAGATCACCGTGTGGGAAGGCCTCGCGACCAGCCGCGAGAGCAATCGGATCGCCTGGGCCGAGCTCGACGGCAAAGGCAGGGACGGCCCGACGACCACGATCCGCTCCGGCACCGTCCAGGTGCGCAACGGCACTGCAAGTCTGGTCGATGTGAAGGAGGTGATCAGGTCGCCCGGCTGCATGGTCGAGGCGCAGGACTTCTTGCCCGGTGAAAAAGGTCTCACCATGCCCTGCTATCACATGAGCGAGGCGGATAGGGAGCATCCGGTCACCGAGGTCATTTCAGTCGATTTCGCTACAAAGACCATCACTCGCTACCCTACGCCGCGGAACCTCTTTGGCGAACTGGAGGGCTTGTTCCCCGACGGCAAGCACGCGCTGGTGGAATGTGCCGCCGACCGGGCGCTTGGGATGGACATCTGCATTCTCGAGATGAAGACGGTGTCCCCGAAGTACGTGCGGCTGACGCACATCCAGGACTACGGCCAGTGGAAGTACGGCAACCCGGTGGTAAGTCCCGACGGTCGCACAATCGCCGCACAGGTGGGCCCGGCGAAGGTCATCGATGCCGGGGTCGGGCTCGGTATCGTACTGATCGACACGCCTAAGTCATTCTGAAGGCGGGTTTAGGCCGGATCGACATTCAGGATTCCCAAAGGGGCTGATCACTGATTCATAGGACTCCGTGTTGAAGCGCGGAGCGAGTGATGGGGATCAAGCGATACGAGTTGAACGAAGCGCAATGGGCGAAAGTCGCGCCGCTGCTGCCGGGCAAGGCGAGCGATCCTGGGCGGACGGGTTCCGATAACCGATTGTTTGTGAACGGATGTTTGTGGGTTCTGCGGTCTGGCGCCCACTGGTGCGATCTGCCTGAGCGCTATGGCCACTGGAAGACGGTGCACCGGCGCTTCAGTCGCTGGTGTGACGCGGGTGTATGGGAGCGGGTGTTTGATGCGCTCACCACGGACTGTCTCTCGTTGACAGTCAAAGCGACGCCCTTTGCTGGGGAGGGGGCCTGTCGCCGCGTCGAGGCAAATCACGCGGCCTGTTGGCGACACGACCCACATGCGGCCCGCGACCACTAGCGGATTGCCCGCCATGTCGGCCTTGCCGAACGGGCCATCGACCGCGCGACCGGCATCGTAAGTCCAGGCAACCTCTAAGTTTTTGACATTTGCAGGGGTAATCTGGTCGAGCGTGGATAATGCGTTTGCGCCGGATTGCCCAAGTAATAGCCCCAGTCCTCGTCAGATCGATCGGCCGCTGAGGCCGCGGCGGCACGCCTTGGCTGCAACCGATTAGCACCGCGGCGATCATTGCGACGCTTAATCTGATCCATATACCCCAAATCCCATCATGCGGCGCAGATCGGCGGCATCGACAGAGGCGGCAGCAAAGTCATCGAATGGCGCTGGTGTGACTTCCACGATCCGCTCACGGATGAACGGCGCTCCCTCGCTCGCACCAACCTGCGAGTCCTTCAGCGCGCGCTCCCATTCGAGCACGGCCCAACCGGAAAAATCATATTGCGCGAGCTTGGAGAAGATACGACGAAAGTCGATCTGTCCGTCGCCAAGAGAGCGGAAGCGGCCGGCGCGTTCAATCCAATTGTCGTAACCTCCGTACACACCGCAGCGCCCGGTCGGACGAAACTCGGCATCCTTCACGTGTACGCACGCTATGCGATCGTGATAACGATCAAGGAAATCGATGTAATCGAGCTGTTGTAGCACCATGTGCGACGGATCGTAGAGAATGCGCGCGCGGGGATGCGCGTCGACCGCCTCAAGGAACCGCTCCCAGGTTGCACCGTCGAACAGGTCTTCGCCTGGATGTAGCTCGAAAGCGCAGTCGACGCCCGCTTTATCGAATGCGTCGAGGAGGGGCTGCCACCGCCGGGCAAGTTCAGCGAAGGCCTCTTCCACCAACCCATTGGGTCGCTGCGGCCACGGATAAACGTACGGCCAGGCCAGTGCGCCGGAGAAGGTGGCGTGCGCGGACGATCCCAAATTGGCGCTCGCCTGCGCCGCTAGCTTGACCTGCTCAACCGCCCAAGCCTGACGCGCGGTTGGATTTCCGTGCACCTGGGGCGGAGCAAAGCCTTCGAACAGCGCGTCGTAGGCAGGATGCACCGCCACCAATTGACCCTGAATGTGGGTCGAGAGTTCGGTTACTTCGACCCCATGACGTGCCAGCCGACCGCGCAAGTCGTCACAATAGTCCTTGCTGGCCGCCGCCATAGACAAATTGATCAGACGTGGGTCGCACGGTATTTGTACCCCGACGTAGCCTAGCGCGCCGGCCCACTCGCCCAAGCCGTCGAGAGTGTCGAACGGCGCGTGGTCGCCGAGAAACTGGGCCAGGAAGATGCCCGGTCCTTTGATCGTCTTCATTCGTTCTCCTTGAGGGGTATCCAGCACCGCGCATCGTGCGAGGCGATCGCGGTGGCCGCAAAAACGAGAGAACGGAGGCCATCGCTGATACCCGGTAAGTCTGAGTTAACTCGGGCATAATCCCCCGCGGATCGCGTCGGCGAAATCTCTGTACAGGGTCGCAAAGGCTTCAATAAAGCCTTCTGGGTGCCCCGAAGGCAGCCTGCACGTAGCGGCGGCTCCAGGCGTCATGGCAGCGCTGCCAGCGTAGATGATACGCTCGCTGGCGTCGCTATGCAGAATGCGCAGTTTGCCGGGCGCGTCGTGCCGCCATACCAGGCTAGCGTGGTCACCATAAACCCGCAGACTGAGCCCGTTACGTTCGCCCGTGGCGATTTGCGATGCGGTAATGACGCAAGGCACATTGCCCACCAAGCGCATGAGCACGTTGCAGTCGTCATCTAGACGGCGGCCAGAGACGACGCGGGCCAAGTCGGCGCACAAGGTCTCGGCGCGCAGGCCGGAGACATATTCGACCAGTTGGAAAGCGTGGACGCCGATATCGCCGAGACAGCCGCCGATCCCCGCACGCGCTGGATCGGTGCGCCAACTAGCCTGGCGGGTCTCCGCGTCGCCTGACTGCGAAAGCCACCCCTGAGGATATTCGACCACAACCTTCCTCACTCTCCCAATTTCGCCGGTCTGCACGCGCGCGCGCGCGTCGCGGATCATCGCGTAGCCAGCATAGGTGTAAGTGAGCGCGAACACCTTCCGACTTGCGCGGACGAGTGACGCAAGCGCAACCGCTTGCTCCAGTGTTGCAGTCATGGGTTTGTCGCAAATGACATGCAGTCCTGCCGCCAGCGCATCGGACACGAGCGCAAAGTGGCTGTCGTTGGGGGTCGCGATCGCGACAGCCTCGATTCCATCGGGACGCGCCGCCTCCGCTGCAAACAGCTCGGTATGATCGGTATGAACCCGATTTGGGTCGACGCCCCAACTACTGCCTCGTTCGGCACTAAGAGATCGATCGCGACTGAATGCGCCAGCTACCAGGGTAAATCGCCCCTCAAGCCCAGCGGCCATACGGTGGACGCCGCCGATGAAGGACCCCGGACCCCCACCAACTAGC
>Ga0268265_10000541_pt1 | contig 38471 bp, 36 predicted proteins | sample KBSSwiS52_FD_190355 | JGI IMG/M metagenome (GOLD analysis project Ga0268265, IMG submission 190355) | Switchgrass rhizosphere microbial communities from Kellogg Biological Station, Michigan, USA - KBS Switchgrass S5-2 (SPAdes) (version 2) | ecosystem: Host-associated > Plants > Roots >...
CACCAGGTCGTCGATGAAGCCGGCTCCGCCCAGGATCATCTCGGGCAGCAGGTCCGCCGGCAGGATGAAGTAGGCCAGGGCGCCGCCGATCATGGCCCGGGTCGAGCCCGGCACGGTCTTGTCCAGCATCAGGCGGACGAGCAGGATGAAGACGTCCGGCACCAGGAGGAGCGTCTTGACCGCGCCCTCGCTCATCTTGCCGCCCCGCTTCTCCACGGTGTGGAGCACCCGCTCCCGCAGACGGTCGTAGAAGGAGAGCAGCCGCTTGCCCGGCAGCTCGCCTTCCTCGAAATGGCTCGTGAAAGCCAGCTCGGAGTCGCGCTCGGCCTGGGCGGCGTCGAAGCTCTCCAGATCCTCCTCGTCCGCGAGCGGGCGGGTCAGGGGTTCGTCATCCTTGACGGTCGGGCGGTCGTCGGCCATGGGTCCTCCACTCGTCTCCTTTTCAAGCCGCATGCCACCTCGTGATCCGGCAGGCGATCACGGCGGCTCTCCAGGACTATACGCCACGGCCAGCTTGGCAGGGTAGCAGCCGCGCTATAATTCGCTTCATTTCTCACCTGAGGAGGCATGGCATGGGACTTCCGCCTCTGCGCCAGCGGCTCGCGAAGGGCGAGGACGGAAGGCGCGAATTCGAGCAGATCGTCTCCGTGCTCTTCAGCAGGTTGGTTGTCTCGGGTGACCGCGACCGGCAGATCCAGGAAGTGGATCGAGGGCTCTGGCTGGGAGGCGGTTACGCGTGCCTTTGTAATGATTCGCAGTCTTCCCTCGGCATGCTCTCCAAGAGGTCCGAGTTGGCTAAGCACATCAAGGTTCTGGTGCTCGCCTCTCTGGAGGAGGATTACCACCAAGAAGAACAGCAGATCCGAAATGCTCTCGTGCGGGCCGGCTGGAGGAGCGCCAAGAGCCTTCGCGTCGAGAGCTGGGACGCCAGCCGAATTGCTTCCCGCCTTCCTGAGGTTCAACCCCTCTGCCTTCGCTACTACCCGGAGATGATCCCGGACGGAGAGCGGCGGGTCCGCGAGATCCTCAGAGTCCGCTCCACCTACGACCAGGAGCTCGCCAAGCTCATCGGCGAGATTCAATTCGTCGGGATGTCCGTGTACAAGGAGGAGGCCTCCGCCGGGATCGAGATCGAGAAGATATACATCCCGCTCCAGGTTGTTCCGGAAGGGGTTGCGGATGAGCCCGGGGCCGTGCGAACGGATCCCCTGACCCTCCTCGAGCCGGGCTCTCGGCGCGTGGTTCTCGGAGACCCTGGATCCGGGAAGTCGACCCTGATCCGCTTCCTCGCCCTCGCAGGCCGGGAGCCCAAGCTCCTGCGGCGCTACCGCGTCCATAAAGACGATCGTCTTCCCATCCTCATCACGCTACGGCGCTACGCCGAGGAGATCAAGGTCGATCCCACCCTTTCCCTCCTCGAGCATGCGGTTCGGACTGCCCGAGCGGACCTGAACATGCCGGGTCTCGATCGGAGCTTTTTCGAGTTTTTTCTGATGGCTGGCAAGAGCGTGCTCTTCCTGGACGGAGTCGATGAGCTGCCCAATCCCGAGCTCAAGACGGCGGTCCGCCAACGCGTGGCCGAGATCCTCTCGGAATACCCCGGGAATACGGTCCTCGTCACCTCCAGGATCGTCGGGTACGACGAAGAAGCACGCCTCGACAGCCTGGGGTTCAGTCATCACCGGATCGCCAAGCTCGGTCTCAATGACATCGAGACCTTCGTGAACGACTGGTACCGGGCGCGCATCCCCAGCAAGGCCCAGCGCGACCTGCATGCTCAGGACCTCGTCCGCATCCTCCGGGATGCGGACAGCCGCGCCATCCGCGAGCTCGCGGAGACCCCTCTGCTCCTGACCATCATCTGCCTCGTCCATCGCATCGACGCGGAGCTTCCGGACGAGCGCGTCGTGCTGTATCAGAAGTGCACGGAGACGCTGCTCAACACGTGGCATACCTGGAAGTTCCAGCGCGAGACGGGCCAGAGTAGGAGCAAGACCGAGCAGCGCAACCGCAGCCGGATGGAAGCAATCGCCCACTGGATGCACGGATCTCTCGAAGAAAGCAAAGAGGAGCGGCGGGCCGTCGTGGCCTACGACGATCTCCTCATCTTTCTGGCGGACTACATCCGTGACATCGAAAGGCCCAGGAACGAAGACCCTTGGGAGATCGCCGAGGTCTTTCTGCGGTTCGTCAAGGAGCGGGCAGGACTGCTCGTCGAGGTGGGGAGCGGCCAGTACGCTTTCATCCACCTGACTTTTCAGGAGTACCTCACTGCCACGCATCTGAGGAAGAGCGGCGAGACCTTGGGAATGCCCGTGGTCTGGCCGCTGGTCGAGCAGCACTGCGCAGATCCCAAGTGGCATGAAGTCTTTCGGCTGCTCCTGGGGTCCTTGGAGCGATCGGAGTCCCAGCAATACCTGCTGGAGCGGATCCTCCTCGACAACGCCGAGGCGGGCGCCCTAGAGCGGGCCCTGCTGGCTGGCGGCTGCCTGTTGGACACCGTCGCCGCGGCCGAGGAGATGCGGGATGAGATCCTCTCCCGTCTTCTGCTCCACGCGGCTACCGAAGAAAATATTTATGACTTTCGCAGAGCTCTCAGAATGATTCGAAGTTGGGAGCAGCGCGACCCCTTAAACCGTGACGCTCTGAAAGTTTTGGCTAGAAAGGCTATTGAAAAGATAGGAGCCCGAGAGCAAGAAACGGGCATAGCCCTCAGCCTTATTGCCTTGGGTTGGACAGACGAGGATGTTGCCTCGGTAACAACACGGCTATGGGAAGTTTCAACCCAGGACGGACGTACTTGGCGCGTGATGTGCGAGGGCCAAATCCTTGAGCAAGTCTCACTTGGCCCGGAGGATACTTACTCCATCCTTGCAGCCCTCAATCAAGCCATTCTCTCTTCTGGACTCGACCTTTACGTCGCGGCACTAACACCGTTGTGTCTACCCGCTCCCTCACCAAGATTCAGCCAACTACTCTGCTGTATCGGAACAGTCCATGGCCTGCTAGGAGATGGCCTGTTTTTTTACTCTGCTGCACTTTCTTCTTCCATAAGCCCGATAAAGGCACCAACTCGGGCAGCGGCTCCAGTGGCTCGGGCTTTGGATTTAGATCTAGCTCGAGATTGGCTGCGGTCAGGAGCACGGGCTAAGGCGCTGGATCGGGTGCGGATCCGGGCGCTGGAGGGTGTGGAACGGGCTCGCCTGCTGGCCAGGGAACGGGAATGGCGGCTGGAGAGAGTCAAGCATCCTCCCCGCCGAAGCATGCTTCAGGATCAGGATATACAAGACATTCTTCTTGACCTACTGTGCGACATTCTCGCTCTGAGCCCGAGCCCCCCTTGGCGGGAATCAGCGAGATTGCGGGCCTTGCCTCAGATTCCTGAGAGGATCACCCTGACCCAGCCTCAGGTGTGGGAAGCGACGCTGAAGGCCTTTCGCGAGCATCAGGCGACAGCGATTGACCACGAGAATGCGGCCTCCCAACTCCTTCTCGATGTCTGGCTCTGGACAGTAAAGGCCTACAAGGCTCCCGAGGGCAGTCCGTTTTCCAAGCTCGCCGAGCTGACCTGCGCCCTCGACACCCCGATGCTGCGGGTCGCGCACTGCATTCGGGACATCGCCCACGGACAGGACCGGGGCAAAGACTTGCAGACGATGGTGGAATCCGAAGACTTGAGGTATCGTGCACTCTTCGAAGAAGCCTTCTGGAGATAATCTTTTCCCGGCGGATGAGACGATGACCCCGAAAACCCCGGTGGAACGGCAGGTCGAGAGGATCCTGGACGAGCACTCCGATGACGAGGTCGAGGTCATCGTCCAGATGAGCGGCGGGCGGGGAGGGCTCACTCGGCTGGAGCGCACGGCCATGGAAACCCTCGGCCGGCGCCGCCTGTCCCTGAGCCCGCGGGAGATCCTCCCTCCCTCGTACCAGAAACGGGTGACGAAGCAGGAAAAAGAGGAAACGGTGAGCGTGCGGGCACGGCTCGGCAAGGCCGCCGCCGAGACCATGGCCCTCGCCCGTATCCAGGAGATGGGGCTCCAGACACTCCACCCACTTCTGGAGAACGGCCTCGTTCGCGCCGCTCTGGCGCGGATGGCCGAGCCGGCCAGGAAGAGCGCTCCCTCCCGGGATGCGGTGAGCCGCTTCTGGACCTCGCGCTCGATGCCTCTCCGCCTGGAGCGGGACGAGCTCAGGCAGCTCCCCGAGGAGGTTGGAGAGATCCGGGCCATCCACGTCAACCGCCGGCTCAGCGTACCCACCACCCTGGACACGCGCCAGCATCGTGTCGAATCCGAGGACGTGCTCGTCTCCACCTGGGGCCTGGAGAGGATCAAGGCTCTGGCCGTCTGGGGTGCCTACGGCGCTCGCGGCAAGGGTGTGACCATCGGACTTCTCGACACAGGCGTCGATCCCACGCATCCCGACCTGAACGGCAAGGTCGCTCATTGGGCCGAATTCGATTCCCTCGGCAACCTCGTTTCCGGCTCCAAGCCGCACGACAGCGCCGAGCACGGCACCCACTGTGCCGGCACGCTCGTTGGAGGGAGGGAGTCGGGCCGGTTCGTCGGCATTGCCCCGGAAGCGAAGCTGGCGGCGGCTCTCGTTCTGGACGGGGACGCCGGCGGAACGGACGCACAGGTGCTCGCAGGCATCGACTGGCTCTTGGAGAAGAAGGTGGATGTGATCAGCCTCTCGCTGGGCGGCTGGATGCTGGACGCGGAGGCGGCTCCGACCTACACCGAGGCCATCCTGAGCTGCACGGCGGCCGGAGTCCCGGTCGTGGCGGCCATCGGCAACGAGGGCCAGCAGACCACCGGCTCGCCCGGCAACGACCAGTTCGCGCTGAGCATCGGTGCGACCGACCCCGACGACCGGGTGGCAGGCTTCTCCGGCGGCCGCACGCTGGTGCTGCGGGAATGCGACTACATCGATCCCAAGTTCCTGCCCCTGCTCTACTCCAAGCCGGACCTGTCCGCGCCCGGTGTGGCCGTCTACTCTTCGGTGCCGGGCGGCACCTGGAAGGCGATGAGCGGTACCTCGATGGCCACCCCCCACGTGGCCGGGGCCATCGCTCTCCTTCTGAGCGCCACGGACATCCGCAAGAAGGAAACCGGGCCGCAGCGCACCTTCCTCATCCACGACCTGATCACCGGGTCCGTCGAGGACCTGGGCGAGTCCGGCCAGGACCACCGGTACGGATTCGGCCGGCTGGATGTGCTGCGGGCGATTGACTTTGCGGTCGAGAGGGGTTACTAAGCGTGAAGATGGGGGACGCCATGGCAGCCCTGCCCAGGACTTCGACCAGGAAGATCAAGGACCCGGACCTCGTCCTCTGGGTGGCCGAGGAGGGCGGCGATGTCCGCGAGATCCTGGTCGACGCGGTCCTCCCCGATCGCAAGGTCTCCTTCGACCGGGCTCCTGACGGTCGCTTGCGCCCCAAGGACCTTCAGGAGGCCACGGACCTTCCCGGCCGCCAGGAGACCTTGAAGAAGCTGCGGGCTCTCCTGGCAAGGCTGGTGGACACACCTCCTGTCGTCCTGGAGGCGGCCGGCGCCCTGGCCGTTCGAGCCAGCAGCCGCCAAGTGCGGCAGTTCGTGGATCACCCGCTGGTCAAGTCCGTGCGGCCCAACCGCAGGCTTCATAGAATATAAGCCAACGCGAATCCGACCTGACCGGCCATCATGATCAGGTACATGTGCTTCCAGGAGGGATGGTTCTCCGTCTCCGTCAGCGACTTGGGATCGCGCAGGATCAGCCAGACCGTGTAGCAGCCCCAGAGCGTGAAGAGCACGCCCAGGACGGTCAGGAACCCGGCGTTGCCCGTCAGGATCGGATGGCTGGGGTTCTGCGGGTCTGCCAGAAAGGCACCCAGCGGCATGAGGAGCCAGGGGAAGATGAAGAACGGCGCGATGATCCAGGCCGCCTTTTCCACTCCGTAGAGGATCGGCAGCGTCTTGCAGCCGCCCGCCCGGTCCCCCTCCATGTCGGCGAAGTCCTTGGTCGAAGCCGCGCCGAGCAGGTAGAGGCCGAAGATCGAGCCGATGAACCAGGGCTCGGCGTGCCAGACGCGGGCGACCATCGCCCAGCCCGCCACCTTGAGCAGGATGCCGCGCGGGATCGCGATCGTGAAGTTCGCGAGCATCCCCCGCACCTTCGTCCGCCCCAGCTCCGGCGCCGAGTAGACGAACGTCGCGATCAGCCCGACCAGGTAGATGAAGAAGCAGGCATGCTCGGCGAGCGGCGCCGTCAGCTTCTGCTGGAACGTGTCGTAGGGGTGCGGCACCACCAGCCAGGTCGGGATGAGCGCCAGCGCGTAGAAGATCCAGGTGAAGCCCCAGGCCTCCCGGACCGACAGCTCGCCCGTGACGAGCGGCCGGCCCGGCTTGTTCACCCGGTCGATCTCCAGGTCGTAGATCTGGTTGATCGCATTCGACGCCGCGTTCATGAAGCTCGCGCAGAGCGAGCCCAGCACGACCGTCAGGATCACCGGCAGCGTCACCTGCCGCGACGGGTCGGGGTTGTGGACCGAGCCGAACGCGCAGATCGCGCCCGAGATGATGCCCAACAACGGCGGCAGCAGCGTGAACGGCCGCGCGAGCTGCGTGTAGAGGCTGAGCTTGCTCCGGGTCATGCGACGATTCCGAGGAAGGCCGCCGCGACCAGAGCGCCGACCAGGGTGTTGAGGAAGTTGAGCGCCTCGTTGTCGAGGAGCTGGCGCTTTTCGAGCGCCGCGCCCACCAGGCTCTCGAACGTGGTGCCCACGAACGCGGCCAGCGCGATCGGCAGCACGCCGATCCAGGGATAGAGACCGACCGCGGCTCCGATCACCGCGATCACCAGCGAAGCGATCACGCCTGCCAGCGTCCCTTCGAGCGACACCGCCCCCTCCGTCCCCCTCGGGACCGGGCGGAAGGTGGTGAGCAGGAAGGTGCGGCGGCCGATCACCTGGCCGATCTCGCTCGAGGCGGTATCGGCCGCGGCCGTGGCGAACGCGCCGGCAAAGGCCAGCCCGAAGAGCACGGGATGGTCGGTGACGGCCGCGAACAGGGCGCAGGCCGTGGCCACGCCGGCATTGGCGAGCGCGTGGCGGGCGCCGCGCCGGCCTCCCCCCTCCTGCGCGATCTTGTGCGCGGCCTTGGTCTTATAGCCGAACTTGGTGCACCCGCTGCCGATCACGAAGAACGCGAGGAGCAGCAGGTAGCCCTTCCAGTCCAGAAAGAGATAGATCAGGAAACCGACCAGGAAGCCCGCGACGACGCCCGACGGATTCACCGTCTTCAACGCGTAGGCGGTTCCGGCCAGGAGCGCGTTGACCAGGACCGCGATGCCGAGCCGCAGCAGCAGGCCGTCCTGGGCGAAGAAACCTTCCCAATGCCCGCGGGTCAGGACCAGACCGAGCAGGAAGAGGCCGGAGACGAGCGGCACGCCGATGTTGTCGTCGAGCCCCTGGGGAAGCGACTCCAGCAGGGCGGCGACGATCGCGGCCGCCGCGCAGATTCCGAACGCGAACGGCCAGTCGTAGGCGCCCGGAGCGGTCCAGCGCGAGGTCCACATCAGGAGGGCGGCGGCGGCGAAGGTGCCGAAGAAGGCGTAGGCGATCGTGCCGGCCCAGCTCTTCCACGGGTTCCACGGCAGCTTCGTGCGGCCGAGGGTCATGCCCGCCACCGAGGCCATGCCGTCGCCGAACGCCAGGATGCCCCAGGTGGCAGCGGCGACCTCCAGCCTCTTCCAGAAGACCAGGATCAGGATGAGAACGGCCAGGGGATAGAGGACGATGCCGAGCGAGGAGCCGGCGGCGTGCTCGTGGTCCCGATAGAGCTTGCGCCCTCCGATGCGGGGGAACAGGAAGAGGTTGAACAGCAGGGCCGTGAGCGCCAGCAGCGCGGACCACAGCGGACCAAGCCAGCCCACCGCGAAGGCGAACAGGCCCATGCTCATGTGGGTCACCTTGCGCAGCAGCTCGCTCCGGCTCAACGCCATTGGCCGCTCTCCTTGAGCCAGGCGAGGGTCTGGCCGAGCCCCTGCTCCAGCGTCCTCCAGGTGTAGCCCAGCTCGCGCTCGGCCCGGTCCGAGCGGTACGCCCAGTCGTGGCGGTAGATCTCCACCAGGTCCGGCGTGAGCTGGGGCGTGCCGCCGGTCAGCTTCGCGAAACCTTTCTGGAGCGCGCCTGCCGCTTTCGCAAGCCCGTCGGGCATCCGCCGCTTGGGCACGGGCACGCCGGTCAGCCGCTCGACCAAGCCGTAGAACTCGCCGAGGGTCACGTTCTCCCCGCCCAGGACATACCGTCCTCCGGGCGCACCCTTCTCCAGCGCGAGCCCCACTCCGCGGGCGACGTCGTCCACGAACACGTAGTTCCAGCGCCGGTCGGGCGAGCCGATCAGCGCCGGCAGCTTGCGCCGGATCAGGTCGAGCACATGGCGGACCACGATGTTGCCCTCCGTCATCTCGCCCGGGCCGTAGATGACGCCGGGGTAGACCACGTTGAGAGGCGCGCCCTCCGCTATGGCCCGGCGGGCGCGGCGGTCGGCCGTGGCCTTGGTGCGCTCGTAGTCGTTGATCCATTCGCGGTCGAGGATCTCGGCGGACTCGTCGAGCATCCTTCCCGGCCCGTTCTCGGTCGGACCCAGAGCGATGAAGCTCGACACGTAGACGACCTTGCCGACGGTGCCGGCCTCCTCGGCCGCGCGCAGGACGTTCTCGATCCCGCCGAGGTTGATGCGGTCGAACTCGCTCGGCGGAGCCAGGATCTTGACCAGGGCGGCGGCATGGACGACGGCATCGCACCCGGCCATTGCCTTGTCCAGGCTGGCCCGGTCGGTGACGTCTCCCGGAGCGAACTCGACCCCGGCCGGGAAGCGCTCCCGCGAAGCCTTCGGACGGACGAGCAGGCGCAGCTCGTGTCTCGGCGTCAGTTCGGAGACGATGCGACGGCCCAGGAAGCCGGTTCCGCCGGTGACGAGGATCTTCATAGGGAAGCCCACAGGTCCGAAAGGGCTTGATCCAGGGTCCGGCGCGGCTCCCAGCCGAGCTTGCGCAGCCGGCCGTTGTCCCCGAGCAGGAGAGGGACATCCACCGGCCGCATCCGTTCCGGATCCTCCTCCACCGGGGGTTTGAGCCCGGCGACAGCGCACAGGCGGTCGAGGACCTCGGCAATCGACAGCGCCTGCCCGACGGCGATGTTGTAGATGTGGCCGGGCTGGCCGCTCTCGATCAGGACACGGAAGGCGTCGACCCCGTCGTCGACATGGACGAAGTCGCGCCGCGCCGTGAGGTTGCCCACCTTCAGCACCGGCTGCTCCCCGCGGGCAATGGCGGTGAGCTGTCCGGCGAAGGAGGGGAGGACGAAGCCGGGCGCCTGCCCCGGCCCCACCAGGTTGAACGCCCGCGCCACCACCGCGCCGCTCGCCAGGGCGAGCCGCTCGGCCGCGGCCTTGGTGAGAGCGTACGGGCTGCGCGGATCGGGCAGGCGCTCCTCATGGATCGGCTGCTGCTCGACCGGCACCGGGCCGTAGACCTCGGCGCTGGAGGCGAACACCACCGTCCGATCTTTTCCTCCGGAAGCCGCCGCCTTGAGCAGATTCTCGGTCCCCAGCACGTTGACCCGGAAGTACTCCCCGGGCTTCTTCCAGGAATCGCCGACATGGGAGAGCCCGGCGAGGTGGACGATCGCGTCCGGCTCGCAAGCCTCCATCGCCCGGTCCAGGCTGTTCCGGTCCAGGAGATCGGCCTGGCACAGATCCGCGCCTTCCACGTTGGGAGGAGGCGTGTTCTCCAGCCAGGTGCCGCTCACCCGATGCCCGTGCTCGAGCAGGTTGCGGGCGAGCCGCGGGCCGATGAAGCCGCCGATCCCGGTGATGAGGACGTGCATCCGCTCAGGCTGCGTGGCGGCGGCGCAGCGTCTCACGCCAATAGTCGAGCAGATCGCGCAGCGTCTGGTCGAACGGGATGCGCGGCTCCCAGCCGGTGTCGGCCTTGAACTTGGAAGCGTCGCCGATCAGGATCTCGACGTCCGACGGGCGCAGCCGCTCGGGATCGGTCTCGATCGTGACCTCGACGTTGCCGAGCGCGATCAGCCGCTGGAGCATCTCGCGGATGGCGATGCCGCTGCCGGTCGCGATGTTGTAGACCTCGCCCGGCTTGGCCCTGGTCACCGCCAGCCAGTAGGCGCGCACCATGTCGCGCACGTCCGTGAAGTCGCGGATCGCGTCGATGTTGCCCACCCGGATGACCGGCTCCTGCAGGCCGAGCTCGATCGCCGCCACCTGGCTGCAGAAGTTCGAGGTCACGAACACATGCCCGCGCCGCGGACCCGTGTGGTTGAAGCCGCGGGTCCGCACCACCTTGAGGCCGTAGCTCTGGAAGTACTGGTAGCCGAGGTAGTCCTGCGCCACCTTGGAGACCGCGTAGGGCGACAGCGGCCGCAGCGGGTTCGTCTCCTTGATCGGCGTCTCGCCCGGCAGCACCAGGCCGTACTGCTCGCTGGAGCAGGCGATCTGGATCACCGGATCGAGGCGCAGGGCGCGCACGGCTTCGAACAGGTTCGTCTGACCCGAAACGTTCGTGGTGAGGGTCTCGTTCGGCGCGGTCCAGCTCGACGGCACGAAGCTCTGCGCCGCCAGGTGGAAGATGACGTCCGGCCGCGAGCGCTCCAGGGCGGCATGCATCGAGGTGTAGTCGCGGAGGTCGGCCTCCAGCAGCTTCACCTTGGAGCGCAGGTGCTCCACGTTGTCCATCCGGCTGCGCCAGCGATGGGTGCCGTAGACCTCCACGTCGGGTTGCTCGGCCAGCAGGTACTCGGCCAGGTGCGACCCGGCGAAACCGGTGATTCCAGTGATCAAAGCCCTCATCTGACTTCCTTTCTCTCTTTCCTCAGGGCGGTCAAATACTCGGCCAGCCCCCAGCCCCATGGCTCCACGCGGCGGCCGGTGATCTCTTCGAAACGGGACACGTCCAGGACCGAGTACGCCGGGCGCGGAGCCGGGCGCGGGAACTCCCCGGTCGTGACCGGCACGACCTCGGGGACCCGGTGGGTGCCGGACCAGAGGCCGGCGATCTCGGAGGCGAAATCGTACCAGGAGACCGCCTCCCGGTTGCGGTAGTGAACGACCCCCCTCGCCTCGAGCTGCGCGAGGTCGAGGATCGCCCGGGCCAGGAACAGCGTATAGGTGGGCGCTCCCTCCTGGTCGCGCACGACCCGGAGGTGCTTGCCTTCCTCGATCAGACGCACGATCGTGGCCACGAAGTTGGCACCGCCGGGACCGAACAGCCAGCTCGTCCGCACCACGGTCGAGCGGTCCCAGGCCAGCACCCGGCGCTCGCCGTCGAGCTTGGTCTGACCGTACACCGAGAGCGGTCCCACCGGCGCATCCTCGCGGTAGGGCCTCATGGCCCCTCCGGACCCGGTACCGTCGAACACGTAATCGGTCGAGACGTGGACGAGCCAGGCGTTGGCTGCGCGCGCCGCCGCCGCCACGTTGTCCATGGCCTCGGCGTTGATCGCGAACGCGTCCACCCGTCCCTCCCCTTCGCAGGCGTCCACCTTGGTGTAGGCGGCGCAGTTGACGATCAGCTCGGGACGGAAGGCATCCACCCAGTAGTGCAGGCGGGAGCCGTCGCGGATGTCCGCCTGCGCATGGGAGAGCCCGAGCACGGGCAGCGAGCGCGAGCGCGCCTCGGCCACCACGGCACGGCCGAGCATGCCGGTGCCGCCGAGCACCATCGTCCTCATGTGATCCCGACCTCGGAATTGTCGCCGAGCATGAAGCGGTAGGCTTTGGGCTTGAAGTCGGTCTTGGTGATCTTCACGTTGCGGCCGACCAGCGAGCCGTCGATGCGCAGCGGCGTATCGCGGATCTCCGAGTCCGACAGGATGATCGAGTTCTCGATCTCGCAGCGCACCAGCGTGCAGCGGTTGCCGATCGAGGTGTAGGGGCCGACGAACGCGTGCTCCAGCCGGGTGCCCTCGCCGATCACGACCGGTCCGCGCACCAGCGAGTCCACGAGCACGACCCCCTCGCCGAGCTCGACCCGGCCCTCGATCCGGCTGTTCTCCCCGATCGCGCCGAGCATGGCCCCGCGCTTCGCGTCCAGGTTCTCCAGCACGATCCGGTTCGCCTCCAGCATGTCGTCGAGCTTGCCGGTGTCCTTCCACCAGCCGCGCACGATATGGGGATGGACCTCCAGCCCGCGGTCGATCAGGTCCTGGATCGCGTCGGTGATCTCCAACTCGCCCCGCGCGGAAGGTCGAATGCGGTGGACCGACTCGAAGATCGTCGGATCGAACATGTAGACGCCGACGAGCGCCAGGTTGCTCTTGGGCTCTTTCGGCTTCTCGACCAGGCGGTGCACCTTGCCGTCCGCAGTGAGCTCGGCCACGCCGAACTGCTCGGGATGCGGCACCTCGGCGAGCAGGATCTCCGAGCTGCACCCCTGGGTCTGGAGCTGGCGGAACTCCTGCACCAACGTCGTGATGCCGCCGGCGATCAGGTTGTCCCCCAGGTACATGACGAACGGCGAATCGGCGAGGAACTTCTCGGCGATCAGCACCGCGTGGGCGAGGCCGCGGGGCGCGTCCTGCTCGATGTAGGTGATCCGGGCGCCGAAGCGGGAGCCGTCGCCGGCCGCGGCCTTGATCTCCTCCCGGGTGTCGCCCACCACGATGCCGATGTCGGTGATGCCGGCCTCTACGATCGACTCGATCGCATAGAAGAGGACCGGCTTGTTGGCGACCGGAACGAGCTGCTTGGCCGAGGTGTAGGTCAGCGGGCGGAGGCGCGTGCCCTTGCCGCCCGAAAGGATCAAACCCTTCATCATTTCTCCATCCGGGTTTATGGCTCGGCCGAGGAGCTCCGGCTCGTCAGGTCCAGGAACGTGCCCACGTTCTTCAGGGACAGCGAGAAGCGGAAGTCCTTGTCACGGGTGCGGGGGCCGACGCCGGCGCGGAAGTCGCGCCACTCCAGCCGCAGGCCATAGCACTGCTGGCCGAAGTTGAGGATCCAGCGCTGCTGCTGCAGGAGCTGCTGCTCGAAGTCGTAGTTGATCTGGCTCTCGACGCGGATGTTCTTGAACAGTCCGAGCGAGCCGCCGACGCGGAGCTGGTTGCTCTGCGTGGTGTTGGTCTCGGGCCGGAAGCGGGTGAACCAGGTCAGGCCGATCGTGTTGCCCTTGCCCAACCCGAGCTCGCCGGACAGCTCGGTCGAAGCCAGGCCGCTGAACAGCGTGTCGTAATCGGCCTCGAACTTGAGGCTCGTCTTCTCCGTCGGGTTGAGCCGCACCAGCGCCTCGATCGGCCCGTCGGTGGACTGGACCAGGCCGTTCTGCGAGGTCTGGAGCGGCTGCGTGTCGTCGAAGCTGATCCGCCGCGCGAGCTCGAACAGGATGACCTCGCGCGCGTTCCCCTCCCCCTTGGGCTTGGCCAGCAGGCGGTTGACCAGCGCGATCCGCCCCTGGTTCGTGGACCGCAGGTTGTCGACCTCGTCGAACAGCGGCACCTCGATGTCGTCGTCGATATCGCCGAGGTAGGTGTAGGTCCAGCGCGGCTCGACCACGTGCTTGAGCTTGTCGAAGCCGAAGCCGCCGTTGAAGATGCGCGAGAACGACGGGCCCACGACCTCCGAGCTGCCGAACGGGATCAACCGGGTCAGGGCCTCGCCGTCGAAGCTCGTGCCCGTGCTGTTCAGGCTGTCGCCGTACCAGGTGACCCGCTCGCCGCCGGTCAGCGACAGGTTGAGCCAGGGCACCGACTTGATCGGCAGCGTGAGCTGCGGGAAGGCGTCGACACGGCCGTACTTCGCCGAGTAGGAGTTGGGCCGGACGAGGTCCAGGTAGGACGCCGAGCCCTGGAACTGCGCGTAGAGCGGCATCTTGCCGAGCCGGGTCGAGCGCAGCCGGTACTCCACCTCGGGCAGCTTGCGCTGCTCCACCCGCACGTCGGACAGGCCGGAGCCGACGAACGTCTCGCGGCTGTTGATCAGGATGTTCAGCAGGTGCGGACCCCAGTTGCCGGTCGCGAAGGCGCGGCTGTCGATGAACCGCAGCGTGTTGCGGTCGAAATCGCGCTCGAAATCGCGGAAGAAGTTGAAATCCGAGAAGTCCAGGAAGTTGACCACGCCGCGCATGCCGGCCGGCAGGTCGGTGGTCTCGTGGTTCCACTCCACCTTCCAGCGCCACTCCTCCTCCGCCAGCTCCTCGGGATCGCGGATCGCGAAACCGATCAGCTCGCCCTTGGTGCCCTCGGTCGGCCGGTAGCGGAAGTCGTTGCCGATGCCGAAGAACTGCTCGCTGTAGAGGTCCAGGTGGAACGTGGTGTCGTAGCTCCTGCCGAGGGTCTGAAAGTAGGCCAGGCCGACCGAGGCGCCGCGGCGGTCCGAGTAGCCGATGTTCGGGATCAGGAGGCCCGACGTGCGGTCGCTCTTGACCGGCCAGAGGATGTACGGCGTGTAGAAGATCGGCAGCTTCTTGGCGCGCATCGAGGCGTTGTGCACGCGGGCATAGCCGTCCACCTCCACCACCGCGCTGCTCAGGCGGAAGCTCCAGTCCGGCGTCTCCTGGCTGCAGGAGGTGAAGACCCCGTTCTTGACCGTGTACTGGGTCTCCGAGATCTTCGCCAGCTCCGTGCCGCTGAAGAAATAATCCTGGGCGACATGGGCGGTGGCGTTGGTCAGGGAGCCGGTCTTGGTGTCGAGGTCGTACTCCAGGGTCTCGCCGGCCATGCGCCGCGGTCCCTGGTCCACGATCACGTTCCCCTTGGCCGTGACGATCTTGGTCAGGAGGTCGATCTCGGCGCGGTCGGCCTGGAGGTCCACGTCCTGGTACTTGATCTTCACGTTGCCGGTGAGCACGGCGTAGTTGTCCCGCACGTACTCCAGGTCCCCGGCGCTGCCCGAGGCGCTGCCGCCCCCCTGGTCCGCGGGGAACTTCAGGTTGAACTCGATCAGGTCCGGGGCGGGGACCGGAGCGGGCGCCGGGACCGGGGGCGGAACCGTGGGCTCGCCCGTCGTCGTCGCCGGCTGGTCCTGCGTGGCCGGCGGCAGGTCCTGTTGCTCCGGGATGGCAGGGTTCGTCTCCTGGGCCGGCGGAGCCGGTGTGGGAGCCGGTTCCTGGGCCAGGAGTGGGAAAGCCAGACAGAGGGCCAGCAGCGATTGGGTGAGGATTCGTGCGCGCATGGATGGGCGTTAGTCTATGCGCTCCACCACCATCGCGGTAGCCTCCCCGCCGCCGATGCAGATCGCGGCGCAACCGAGGCGGGCGTTGCGCTCCTTCATGGCCGACAGCAGGGTGACCAGGATCCGCGCGCCGGAGCTGCCGATCGGGTGGCCCAGCGCGACCGCACCGCCCCGGACGTTGACCCGGTCGGGCGACAGGCCGAGGTCGCGGATGAAGGCCAGGGCCACGACCGCGAAGGCCTCGTTGACCTCCCAGAGGTCGATGTCCGCGGCCTTGAGCCCGGCCCGCTCGAGCACGTTCTTCGCGGCTCCCACGGGGGCCGTGGTGAACCACTCCGGCCGCTGGGCGAGCGACGAGTGGGCCAGGATGCGCGCGATCGGCTTCCTGCCGATCTTCTGCGCGTGGGAAGCCGTGGTCAGCACCAGGGCGGCGGCGCCGTCGTTGATCTTGCTGGCGTTACCCGCGGTGACCGTACCGCCCTCCTTCTGGAAGGCCGGCTTCAGGCTGCCGATCCTGGCGAGGTCCACCTTGAACGGCTCCTCGTCCTTGTCCACCATCACGGGATCGCCCTTCCTCTGGGGGACGGGGACGGCCACGATCTCGTCCCGGACGGCACCGGACTCGGTGGCCTCCCGGGCGCGGCGGTAGCTCTCCAGGGAGAAGGCGTCCTGCTCCTCGCGCCCGATCTTGTACTCGGACGCGCAGAGCTCGGCGCAGTTGCCCATGTGGATGTCGTTGTACGGGTCCCACAGGCCGTCGTGGACCATGGAGTCGATGAGCTTGCCATGTCCCAGGCGGAGGCCGTCGCGAACGCCCATGGCGAGGTACGGGGCCTGGCTCATGCTCTCCATGCCGCCGGCGGCGACGATCTCGAAGTCGCCGCACCGCAGGTCGTTGGCGGCAATCATGACCGCCCGCATGGCGGAGCCGCACACCTTGTTCAAGGTCAGGGCGCCGGTCGAGGGGAGGCATCCGGCCCCGAGCGTGGCCTGGCGGGCCGGGGCCTGTCCCTGGCCGGCGGTGAGCACGCACCCCAGGTTGACCTGCTGGATGTCCTCGGGCTTCAAGTCCGCCCGCTCGATGGCGGCGGACAGCGCGCGGGCGCCGAGCGCATGCGCAGGAAAGCCGGCCAGAGCGCCCTGGAAAGCTCCAATGGGCGTGCGGGCCGCGCTCAAAATGACGACGTCGTCCATGGTATCTCCCGGATATCTCCTGGTTGGGCAGCGAGATGGAGCGGAGGCCGTCCGCCGGTGGGCGGATGGCGGGCGGGATGCTAGCACAAAGGGCCACAGACGCCGGGCTCCAAGCTTGACACGGGCGGTAAAGCTGTAAATACTGCTCGACGTGAAGACGACCTTCGATCTGCCCGACCCGCTGCTGCGGAAAGCGAAGGCCCTTGCCGCTCAGCAGGGTCGCCCGCTGCGTGACCTGGTCGCCGAGGCCTTGGGCGAGAAGGTGGAGTACGCGGCCGGTGCCCCGAAGGTGAGTGAAGGGCGACGGCAAGCCTGGGAACACTGGAGGTCCCGGCTCAAGCGGCTCCCTGACGGGAGCTGGTTCAATCCTGACGGCATCGAGGACGAGTCGTTCTTCCGGGCCCTCGACGAAATTCGGCGAGAGTCCTGGGCGTCCCGAGATCCCTTCGGCACCGACGCCTGAATGTTTCTCGTCGACACCAACGTCGTCTCCGAGCTCATCCGCCCGCGGCCGCACCTGCCGCTGGTCCGGCGCCTGCTCTCGACCGATCCGGCGGTGCTTTTCGCTTCCGAGATCACACGCTACGAGCTGCGCTTCGGCGCCGCGATCCACCCAAGGCCGAGCGAAGTCTGGGGCAAGGTGGAACGTGAGATCTTGCCCCTTCCGATCTGGCTTCCGATCGATGAAAAAGTGTCCCTCGCTACTGCCGACCTCCAAGCCTTGCTGCGCAAGAGCGGCAAGACGATCGAGATGCCCGACACCATACTCGCCGCGACCGCGTCAGTGCATGACCTCGTGCTCGTGACCCGAAACGTCCGCCACTTCCAGAACGTCCCCGGTCTCGCAGTGGAAAACTGGTTTTCCGAAAAGTAGATCCGGTTCAGCCTGCGCAGGATCGGAGCCCGCCTCGAAAGCATCAGTGTGCCCATTCCATGGTTGTCAGGATCAGCGCCGTCTTCCCTTCAGGCATCTTCGAAGCAAAGAGGGCCACCCGGCTGCTTACGGGTCGGGACGTATAGACGCCGACAGCAGATGTCACGGCTTTCTGAGGAGACCTGAGCGAGGCTACGCAGTGTTCGGCCCCAGGCCAGAAATCCTCCACGACGCAGCGTTCGGCCAATTGGGCCTTGAGGCGGTCGCACAGCCTGCCCACGAACGGACCCGGATCATCGAGGACCAGAATGGCTTCTTGCTCGCCATCGAAGACTCGATTCTCGGAAGCCGTGGCAACCGCGCTCGTTCCCCACGGGTCGGTCTGCTCCTGAGGGAGGCCCTCAGCCTTGATGAGCTGCGCGAGGTTGACATCCTCCAGACAGCGATAGGGGTTTGAGCCTGGCGCCGCTCCGCAGGCCGCCAGAAACAGGGTCAGACAGGCCGCGCCGATCTGTCGTAGCCGGAAGCTCATCCATCTACCTCCCTATGCTGGTTGTCGTCGCGCGCATCTCGGCGTCCTTCCTCTCCCCCCGGGAGCGGAGACGCATCCCTCCAAGAATACGGCTCGCCCGAAGCCACCCGCAACGCGCCCGGGCTCTCCTGCGAGGCAGCGGAGGACCTCGAGTCGCTCTCGCACGAGCCCGGATGAAACACAACGGCCCTCCTTGCAACGACCGATCGGTCGTGCTATTTTCTTGCCATGGCGAAAGGCGAGGCCACCCGCGAGGCGATCCTGGACCGGGCGCTGTCGATGGCAACCCAGACGGGTCTGGAGGGCCTCACCATGGGCAGCCTGGCCAAGGAGGTGAAGCTGTCCAAGAGCGGACTCTTCGCCCACTTCCAGTCCAAGGAGCAGCTCCAGCTCGACGTGCTCGAGACGGCGGTGGCCCGCTTCATTGAGACGGTCATGGCCCCGGCCCTGCGCGAACGGCGTGGCGAGCCCCGGGTGCGGGCGCTGTTCGACCGCTGGCTGGAATGGGAGGACGCCCCCTTCCTGCCCGGCGGCTGCCCTTTCGTCTCCATGGCGACCGAGCTCGACGACCGGCCGGGTCCGATCCGCGACCGGCTCGTGGGCTATCAGCGCGACTGGCTGCAGGCGCTCGCCACCGCCGCCCGCATCGCCGTCGACGAGAAGCACTTCCGGGCTAATCTCGACCCCGCTCAATTCGCCTTCAGCCTCTACTCCACCATCCTGTCCTACCACTACTACAGCCGGCTGTTGCAGGATCCGGCAGCCGAGGCGCTGGCGCGCCGGGCTTTCGAAACCCTGCTCGCTGCCAGCCGCGCCTGATACCGGGTCTGCCATTCTGAGAGAGGAGAAGTGTCCATGCCGCAGAAAAGCACGATCGGTCGCACTCTCGCCCTGCGCGGCTTGCGCGCGGGCTTCGCCGCGGCCAATGCGCTCTCTCCGGAGCTCGCCGCCGCCGGTGCCAGGCGTCTCTTCCTGAGCACCCGCCGCCATCCTGTATCGGAGCGGGAGCAGGGATACCTTCAGGGCGCCAGGCGGCTGGATCTTCGCGGGCCGCTCGCCGCCTGGGTGTGGGGGAAGGAGGAAGCTCCCACCGTGGCCCTGCTCCACGGCTGGGAGGGCCGGGGCTCCCAGCTCGGAGCCTTCGCTGCTCCCCTCGTCGCGGCGGGCTTCCGGGTCGTCGCCGTCGACGCTCCGGGCCATGGAGACTCGCCGGGTCGCAGCTCGTCGCTGGTCGCCCTCGCGGAGGCGCTGCGCAGGGTCGGCGAGCGCTTCGGCCCGCTGGCCGGGGTGATCGCGCATTCGGCCGGAACGGTGGGAGCGGTCCACTCCATCTCGCACGGCCTCGCCGTGGACCGGCTCGTCTGCGTGGCGCCGGGAGTCGATCTCGAAGGCTACGTGGGCGAATTCGGCCGGATCTTCGGGCTTTCGACGGATGTGACCCGCTCCCTGAAGCTGCGCATCGAGCGGCACGTAGGGGTAACCATGCGTGAGCTCGACCCTCGAAGAGCAGGGGAGGACCTGCGGATCCCGCTGCTCATCTTTCATGATCGGATGGACCGCGAGGCGCCGTTCTCCGGAGGCGAGGCGCTCGCGCGCTCCTGGCCGGGGGCCCGGTTGATCGCCACCGAGGGGCTCGGGCACACGCGCATCCTGTGGGACGAGAAGGTCGTCTCGGCCGCGACGGGCTTCCTTCGCGAAGGGCTTCAAAGGGAAGGCGCCGACGCCGCAGCCTTGAAGGTCGGCTGAAACGCCGGCGCCGATGCGGGGCCTTATCGCACCCACATGAGCGCGTGGCGGGCGCCGCAACCGTTGCGGCTCAGGTTCTGACCGTTGACCGGGCTGACGACCCGGTTCAGCCCGACGTAGATCGTGCGGTTGCCACCGCTGGAGGGCAGGAAGAAGAGCTGTTGGAGCTGCGGCGTCGACAGGCTCGAGTAGGGCTGGCCCCAGCTCACGAACTGGTCCTTGACCACGAACTGGAGCGCGCCGTCCTTGAGCGCCAGCAGATGGGAGGCGATCGTATCGACTCCGGCGGGATTGTCGGCGGCGGTGAAGACCGAGAGCGTCTGGTTGAGGACCTGCACCTCCGCGTTCTGCCCGAGAGGCAGCGACCCCGCGTCGCCGCCGAAGCCGTTGTCGGTATCGGAATCTCCGATGTCGACCGTCCAGCCGATCGGCGTGCCGGAGTACTGCACCAGGACCTCGACCCCCGTGCACCCCTGCGGCACGTCCACCTGCACCACCGCGGCCTTCCAGAAGCTCGTGTCACAGCCCGGATTGTCCGCCGTGATCACGATCGGATCGGAGCGCAGGCCGGCCGGTGGATAGACGTTGGAGTTGGGACAGATGAAGGCCGGGCTGGGCCCCAGGTCGACGTAGCAGATGTACGGCTGGCACGTCTGCGCCGCGGCCGGCGCCGCGGCCACCAAGCACAACAGCACCGTCACCAGGGCACCGAGAACCCGGACCTTCTGCGGCCGATCGATCCCTTTGGACATTTCTACCTCCCGCCAGGCTGAGCCCGGCTGTGGAACACTGGAGCGGCCCGAGGGAATGGAATATCCCCCCGGCGACAACGCTCCTCGGACATCAAGACGAAGGAAGTGGGCGGATTCCCTCACATAGGGGGCTACCCGGGGGACTACCCTCTACTCCACGGAGCGTTCTAGGCTTCCCCCCATGGCCGCCCCACCCCTCCGCTGGTCGCGCCGGCTCCCGTGGGAGCACCCGACGAACCGCCTGACCCGGGCGGTCGAGGAGCGGAAGGCGCGCGGATTGCCGATCCTCGATCTCACCGAGACGAACCCGACGCGGGTCGGCATCCCCTATCCGGAGGAGGAGCTGGCGGAGATCCTCCGCCGCGCAGCCGATCCGACCTATGAGCCTCATCCCCGGGGCTCGACCGCGGCCCGGGAGGCGCTCGCCGCTTATCTTTCGACCCCGGGGGATACAGTCTCTGCGGACGATCTCATCCTGACGGCTTCGACGAGCGAGTCCTACTCCTTCCTGTTCAAGCTGTTTGGCGATCCGGGGGACGAGGTGCTGACCACGGCGCCTTCCTATCCCCTGCTCGACAACCTGGCGGCGCTCGAAGGGCTTTCTCTCTCCCATGTTCATCTCTCTCCCGGCCAGCGGTTCGCCCTGGACGTCGAGCGGGTGGAGCTCTCGCTCACCCCTCGGACGCGGCTCGTCGTCCTGGTCCATCCAGGGAACCCGACCGGCGCGTTCCTCTCGGCGGCGGAGCAGGCCGCCGTGGCCGGGCTGTGCGCTTCCCGGGGGCTGCCGCTGATCTCGGACGAGGTGTTCGCCGACTATTCGCTCATGGATGACCCCCGGGCCGGTCCCATGGCGGCGGCTTCCGGAGAGGCGCTGTCCTTCTCGCTGGGCGGGCTCTCGAAGAGCGCCGGATTGCCGTCCTGGAAGCTGGGCTGGATCCGCGTCGGCGGCCCGGCCGGTCTCCGGCGCCGGGCGGTGGAGGCCCTGGAGATGGTGGCGGACAGCTACCTTTCCGTGGGCACGCCGGTCCAGCGGGCGCTCCCCGGCGTTCTGGAGCTGGCGCCGCGCATCCGCTCTTCGATCCTGGACCGCATCCGGGGCAATCTCGACACGCTGAAGGGCCTTCCGGGGATCGAGCTGCTGGAGCCCGCGGGCGGCTGGTCGGCGGTGCTCCGCACCTGCCTGCCGCGGTCCGACGAGGAGGTGGCGCTGGAGATCCTCGAGCGGACCGGCGTGCTCGTGCATCCCGGCTACTTCTTCGACTTCGAGACGGACGACTTCCTCGTCCTCTCGCTGCTGCTCGAGCCCGCCCGGTTCGCGGAGGGGGTCCGCGCCATAATGAGCGCGGTGAGGAGACCGGGATGAAGCGCTGGCCCGCTCTGAGGCCCCTCCTGCGGGCCGAGCTGATGCCGCTGCTCGCGATCGCGCTGGTCGCAGGCGGCATCTGGTTGTTTGCCGAGCTCGCCGGCGAGGTGAGGGAGGGCGAGACCCGCAGGATCGACGAGGCGATCCTCCTGGCGATGCGCAATCCGGCGGACGCTTCCGATCCTCTCGGGCCGCCCTGGCTGGAGGAGATGGAGCGCGACTTCACCGCGCTCGGAGGCGTGGGCGTCCTGAGCGTGCTGACGCTCGCGGTGAGCGCCTTCCTGGCCCTCGACCGCAAGGGCCGCGCGGCCGTCCTGGTGCTGATCGCCGTGGGTGGAGCGCTCGTCCTGAGCTTCCTTCTGAAATCCGGATTTCAGCGCCCCCGGCCCGAGCTCGTCCCGCACGGCTCCTACGTGTACACCACCAGCTTCCCCAGCGGGCACTCGATGATGTCGGCGGCGACCTATCTGACCCTCGGCGCCCTGCTCGCGCGGGTGCAGCCGCGGCGCCGGCTCAAGGTCCTCCTGCTCGGGTTCGCCACCCTGCTGACCCTGATCGTGGGGTGCAGCCGGGTCTACCTCGGCGTGCACTGGCCCACGGACGTCCTCGCGGGCTGGACCGCGGGAGCCATCTGGGCGCTGATCTGCTGGCTGATCGCCCGCCGGCTCCAGCACAAGGGGAAGATCGAGCCCGAAGGCCCGCCTGCCGGCTGAGAACCCGGCTCAGCGCTTCAGCCGGTCCCCAAAGTGCTTGCGCAGCTTGGCGACCTTGGGCGCGGCCGTGTAGGCGATGTAGGGCTGCCGGGGGTTCCGCGCCGCGTAGTCCTGGTGGTAGAGCTCGGCCTCGTAGAACTCGTCGAGCGGCGAGACCTCGGTCACGATCGGCGCGCCGAGCACGTCAGCCTCGTCGAGCTGGCGGATGTAGGCCCGGGCCACGCGCTCCTGCTCCTCGTCCGCGGTGAAGATGGCGGAGCGGTACTGCCGGCCGCGGTCGTTCCCCTGGCGGTTGAGCTGGGTCGGATCGTGGGCGATCGAGAAGAAGATCTTGAGGATCTGCCCGTAGCTCACCCGCGCCGGATCGAAGCGCACCTCGACGGCTTCGGCGTGATCCGTCCTGCCGGAGCAGACCATGTCGTAATCGGCTGTCTCGGCCGTGCCTCCGGCATAGCCGGAGCGGACCGAGATCACGCCGTCCAGCTCCTTGAGGACCGCTTCGACACACCAGAAGCAGCCTCCGGCCAGCACAGCGGTCTGCTCGCCCGCGGCGGGAGCGGCGTCGAGCGCGGGATCGGGAAATTCATGCGGCGGCACGCGGGGGATTTCACAGCTCAGGTCCATCACGCCTCCTTGGGTCATGGCGATTATACGGACGCTGCTGGAGCGCCGGACGTGCCTACGGAACGAGGAAGAGGGTCGGGAGGATGTCCGTGCGGTGGAGCATCTCCACCATCTCGAAGACCCCGATGAGCAGCAGGAAGCCGCCGGCGGCCACGATCTCGCGCCGGAAGGCGCAGACGCTGACCAGGCCGTCGCCTTCGACGAAGTTGGACCACCGCGGGAAGAAGAGCGGAACCCGCTTCCTGTACTCCTCGTACCCCGCGAAGTTGTCACTCAGGAACGTCTCTTCGCCCCGGATGGCCTGCGGGTAGTACAGGGCAAAGGCCAGCGCGAACAGGAGAGCGGCGCTCAGGGTCTCGGTGCAGAGACCCAGCCCGATCCCGCCGACGAAGGAGAAGAAGTACAGCGGATGCCGGCACAGGGAGTACGGCCCTTCCGCGACGAGGACCTTCTTCTTGCGGCCGGCGATGTAGGAGAGGCACCAGAGACGCCCGCAGAACCCGGTGACCGTCAGGACGACCCCGGTCAGGAAGAGCACCTGGTCGAACAAGGGGGTGCTCGACCAGTAGCTGGCGCCGAAGGCCAGGAAGAAAAGGAATGCGATCCCGAACATCCGGCTCACGAGCAGCCGCGTGCGGGTCCGGGAGACCTGAAGACCGTTCAGGGTCTGAGCGCCATCCATGCTGTTCTCCCTATCGGAGGTTTGTCGAAGCTGGGGATTATACGCTATGTCCAGCAGTACCAGCACTTAAACAACAAATTGGACGCTCCGGCATTCCCCCGCGACCTCAACTACAATGCGCAGGGTCATGCGCTCCCTGGGAATCGACTTCGGCGAACGGCGGATCGGGCTCGCGATCTCGGACCCCGACGGCCGCCTGGCCGTGCCGCTGGCCACGTTCGAGCGCCGCAACGACCGCTCCGCCGTGCGCGAGATCGCGGCGATCGCCCGGCGCGAGGGAGTCGGCCGGCTGGTGCTCGGAGAGCCGGTCGGGCTCGACGGGCAGCGCGGCGAGGCGGCCGAGCGCGTACGGCGCTTCGGCAACCGGCTCGCCGGGTTCACCGGGCTGCCCGTGCGGCTCGTCAACGAGTCGCTGACCACCGTCGAGGCGCAGGAGCGCCTGCGCGCCGCGGGGATCGATCCCCGGCGCGATCCCGAGCGTATCGATGCCGTGGCCGCCCAGATCCTTCTCCAGGAGGCGCTGGACTCGGATACCCAATAGGAAGAGGAGACGCGGTTGGCACGAGGCAAGGCGAAGCGGCGGAGCGGTGGCAGGCCGGCGGGGAAACCATCGGGGACCTGGAAGAGGGTCCTGCTGGGATTGTTCGTCCTGCTCCTCCTGCTCCTGATCCCGGTGGGGATGCTCGGCTGGTCCTGGATCAAGCTCCAGCGCCCGTACCAGGGTTACGCGGGCGACGAGAAGATCGTGCAGGTCGAGCCCGGCATGGGCGCGGGTCAGATCCTCGAGCGCCTGCAGCAGGAGGGGGTCCTGGCCGACGCCAGGCTCGCCCGCTCCTACCTGATCTACTTCCTGGACAGCGCCGCCATGCAGGCCGGGGAGTACCGCTTCCGCGGTCCGCTCACGACGCCGCAGGTGCTCGAGATGCTGGTCAAGGGCCGGGTGCTCACCCACTCCATCACGGTGATCGAGGGGCTCACCCTGGAGGAGATCGCGACCCAGCTCGACCGCGCCGGGTATGGACGGCGCCAGGCGTTCCTGGACCTGATGCGCTCGCCCGCGCTCGTGGCCGACCTCGATCCCGAGGCGCCGGACCTGGAGGGCTACCTCTTCCCCGAGACCTACTCGTTCGCGCGGTCCGTGGACGAGCGCACGATCGTCCAGGCCATGGTCAAGACCTTCCGCGACCGCTTCGAGAAGGAGGTCCGGCCCCTCTTCGACCGCAATGTCAGCCGGGGGGGCCAGACCGTGCGTCAGCTCGTCACCCTGGCGAGCATCGTGGAGAAGGAGGCCCAGGTCGCCACCGAGCGCCCGCTGATCGCCGCGGTCTACCGCAACCGGCTCGACCGCGGGATCGGGCTCATGGCCGATCCGACCGTGATCTACGCCCTGAAACGGGCCGGGCGCTGGAACGGCAACATCCGGCGGGACGACCTGCGGATGGAATCGCCCTACAACACCTACCGCTGGGCCGGCCTGCCGCCCGGACCGATCTGCAACCCGGGCCTCGCCAGCCTCGTGGCCGCCGCCGAGCCCGCGGAGGCCCCCTACCTCTACTTCGTGAGCCGCAACGACGGCACCCACGTCTTCGCCGAGACCCTGACCGAGCACAACCGCAACGTCAACCAGTGGCAGCGGAAGTACTGGCAGGACAGGCGGGCGCAAGAGCGTGCCCAGCGGCAGGGCATCAGATAGCAGCGAACAGCAGACAAACATTGACAGTAGGGCTACTCTGGGTGTATCAAGCTACCAGCATTCACCCATGAAGCGCCGTAGTGCCGTATTGGCGCCGGCTAGCGAAGGCCCTGGACGTACCGCTGTGGGCAGGCCCTAGGAGGCTGTATGAACATCCCGGAGGAATTTGGGAAGTATCTGCTTCTCAAGAAACTGACTGAAGATCCACTCGGAGAGACCTTCCGCGCCGGGAAGGTCGGCAAGGAGGGCATGGAGCAGGTCGTTCTCCTCCGTGTCTTCAACGGCAAGGGGGTCGACGGCGAGAAGCTCTGGCAGAAGGCGTCGGGACGGGCCACCATCCAGCAGTCCCTGAAGAGCCCCAACATCGGCAGCGGCGCCGATCTCGGCCGGGTGCGCAGCTTCCCCTACGCGGCCTACGACTACATCTCGGGCAAGAACCTGGGGGCGCTGCTCGCCCAGGCGAACAAGCAGCTCTCGCCGATCCCGACCGACCACGCGCTGCTCATCGCCGAGCGCATCGCGCTCGCCCTGGCCGCGGCGTACGAGACCCGGGTCCAGGACGAGCGCATCCTGCACGGGTTCGTGGTGCCGCAGCTGGTCATGATCTCGAACGAGGGCGAGAGCCGGCTGCTCGGCTTCGAGGTCGCCCCGGGTCTGCGCTCCCTGGCCTCGGCCGGATGGCAGGATGCCGAGCTGCGGCCGTACCTCTCCCCCGAGACGTTCGAAGGCGCCGCGGCCACCCGGGCGGACGACGTCTTCTCGCTCGGCGCCATCCTCTTCGAGCTGTTGACCGGCGAGCGCATCCCGGTGGCATCGCCGGACGCCTACGCAGCCCGGATCGACTCGGCCATGCTCGCCAACGAGGGGACGCCGCTGCCGCCGGCGATCGCCGGGCTGCTCAAGAAGAGCCTGACGACCCGCGACCAGCGCATCCCCGACGCGGTCACCTGGCACAAGACGCTGTCGAAGCTGATGATCGACGGGCACTTCAGCCCGACGACGTTCAACCTCGCGTTCTTCATGCACAACCTCTTCCGCGACGACATCGAGCGGGAGAACCAGGAGATCCAGGCGGAGAAGAAGCTGGAGCTTCCGAAGAAGGCGCCCGAGCCCGTTGCGGTCCCGGCCCCCTCGGCGCACGAGACCCGCGAGGTCGCCACCCCGGTGCGCGAGACGACGCTCTCGGGCACGCGCTCGCAGTTCGTCGAGGAGAAGTCGAAGAAGGGGCTCTGGATCGGCATCGCCGCCGCCCTCCTGGTGATCGCCGGCGTCGGCGGCTACATGTTGATGTCGGGCCGCAGCAAGACGGCGGAGATTCCGGCTCCCGCTCCGGTCGTGCCGGCGGCGCAGCCGGCCTCGATGCCGGGGCCCGCTCCGACGCCGGCGGGTCCGAGCCCGGAGGAGCTCCAGGCGCAGATCCAGTCCATGATCTCGGCCCAGGGCAAGGAGGTCGAGGACAAGCTCAAGAACCAGTACGACGACCGCATCAAGCAGCTCCAGCAGCAGCTCGAGGAGAGCCGCAAGGCCGCGGCCGAGCAGGAGCGCCAGGCGGCCCGCCAGCCGGAGCGCCAGGCCCCGGCGCCGGTGCAGGAGACGCCCGAGCCCGAGGTCAAGACGGCGGCGAAGCCCGAGCCGACCCCGGCGCCGCCGGTCGTGCCGGCCCCGACCCCCGAGCCGCAGAAGGCCGAGCCCGTGCAGCAGGCCGCGGCCCCGGTGCCGACGCCGGCCGTCCGCAAGACGCAGTTCGGGGACCTGGTGCAGTTCGGCTCGTCCGGAGCCACCCCACCCAAGATGACCTCCAAGCTCGAGCCCCGCTACCCGGAGGCCGCCAAGAGGCTGAACAAGGCCGCCACGGTGGACATCAAGGTGCTGGTGGACGAGAACGGCCGGGTCGTCGACGCCCAGAGAGCCGGCGCGAAGGCCGGCTTCGGCTTCGACGAGGCCGCCCTCGAAGCCGCCCGGAGGGCGCAGTTCAGCCCCCCGACCAAGGACGGCGTGCGGGTGAAGATGTGGTACCCGGTGCGGGTGTCGTTCAAGCCGTAGGAAAGGACAAAGGACCTCAAGGACACCAGGGACCTCAAGGACTTTCTTCCCTCGTCCTTGAGGTCCTTGGTGTCCTTGGTGTCCTTTAGGTCCTTTCCGGTAGCGCCCCCCAAAACAGAAAGGCCCGGCGTCCCCGCCGGGCCTTTCTCGCCACGGGGCAGCCCGTGCCCTCTTACATGTCCGCCGACTTGAGGCTGGCCACGAGCTGCTGGATGACCGGCTTCATGACCTTGTCGAACATGCGGTCGTCGTCCACGCCGCCGCCGAAGCCGCCGACGCTCACCTTGGCGCTGCTCTCCTCGGCCGAGGCCTCGTCCGCCCAGGCGATCTCACCCGTCGAGGTGTCGATCAGGCGGGCGTTCACCGCGGCCACGAAGGTGCGCTTGCCGGCCGAGAAGCCGGGCAGGCGGCCGATGCCGGAGCCGTGCGCGCCCTTGTCCGTCACGCCGTACTCGGTCACCGAGCCGGTCAGCAGGTAGTTGACGCCCAGGAGCTTGCCGATCTTCACGGCCGAGCTCGGATCGACGTCGCCGGAGAGCGTCAGGTTCTTCTCCTGCATCAGGGCGGCGAGCTGCTCGCGCTCCACCACCCGGTACTTGCCGCTCTTCACCAGCTCGGTCACGAAGACGTCCTGCATGGCCTCCGCACCGCCGTGGTACCACCACTGGTTGTCGGCCTTGTTCTTGAACTCGATCACCGCGATGCGCGGCTTGGTGGACTTGTCTGCCGCCGAGGCCATCGACACGGCGAGGACGCACAGCAGCGCAGCGCAAAGGGCCAGGGACACGATCCGCTTCATGTTTTTCTCCTTCTTACCCAGGATTCTGTCCAGGAACGGATAGTTTACTCCGAAGTGGCCCCGACTTTCCAGGCTCCCGCCTGACCCGCCTCCTGGGCATCCACCACGCAGATGGCCGCCATGTTCACGATGTCGCTCACCTCCAGCCCCGGCTGGAGCACGTGCACCGGCTTGTCCAGACCCAGCAGGATCGGCCCGATCGCCTCGGCGTTGGCCAGCCGCCAGATCAGCTTGTAGGCGATGTTGGCCGACTGCAGCTCGGGGAAGATCAGGATGTTGGCCGGTCCCCGCAGCCGGCTCCACGGGTAGCTCTCGTGGAGGATGCCCTCGAACACGGCCGTGTCGGCCTGCATCTCGCCATCGATCTCCAGGTCCGGCGCCCGCTCGGTGACGATCTGCACCGCGCGCTTCACCTTGCGGGCGGCGGGGTGGGTGTTCGAGCCGAAGTTCGAGAACGAGAGCATCGCGACCCGCGGCACCACGCCGAAGCGGCGGGCGAACTCCACGGTGAGCAGGGCGATCTCGGCCAGATCCTCGGGATCGGGATCGATGTTGACCGTGGTGTCGGCCAGGAAGAACATCCGGTCCTGGAGGATCAGGATGTAGCAGCCGGAGACCTTCTTCACGCCTTCACGGGTGTGCAGGATCTGGAGCGCCGGCCGGATGGTCTCCGGGTACGCCTGGGTGAGCCCCGAGATCAGGCCGTCGGCATCCCCGACCTCGACCATCATGGTGCCGAAGTAGTTGCGCAGGCGCAGCCGCTTCTGCGCCTCGACGAGGGTCATGCCGTCGCGGCGCCGCATCTCGTGCAGCTTCTGCGCGTAGTCCTGGAACCTGTCCGAGCTCTCGTTGTGGATGATGGTGACCCTGGACTCGGGCAGATCCAGATCGCGCAGCTTGTCGGCGATCACCTCGCGGCGGGCCAGCAGGATCGGATGGGCGATCCCCTCGTCCACCAGGATCTTGGCGGCACGCAGGATCTTGTCGTGCTCGCCCTCGGGGAAGACGACCCGCTTCGGATCGCGCTTGGCGCGGTCCACGATGCCGCGCATCAGCTCCAGCCGGCGGGAGATCAGGTGCTCCAGCCGCCGGCGGTAGGCCTCGAAGTCCTCGATGGGGACGCGGGCCACGCCGCTGTCCATGGCCGCCTTGGCCACGGCCGGGGGCACGCGCAGGAGCACGCGGTAGTCGAACGGCTTGGGGATCAGGTACTCGCGGCCGAAGCGCAGCGTTTCGAGGCCGTAGGCCTTGAGCACGACGTCGGGCACGTCCTCCTGGGCCAGATCGGCCAGGGCACGGACCGCGGCGAGCGCCATGGCGTCGTTGATGTCGGTCGCGCGCACGTCGAGCGCGCCGCGGAAGATGAAGGGGAAGCCGAGCACGTTGTTGACCTGGTTCGGATAGTCGCTGCGGCCGGTGGCCACGATGACGTCCGGCCGGGCGGCGCGGGCCTCTTCATAGGGGATCTCGGGATCGGGGTTCGCCATGGCGAAGACGATGGGATCGCTCGCCATGGAGCGGACCATGTCCTGCGTCATGACCCCGGCCTTCGACAGGCCGATGAAGACGTCCGCGCCGGCGAGCGCCTCGGCCAGAGTGCGGGCCGGGGTGTCGGCCGCGAACACGGCCTTGTAGGGGTCCATCCCCTCGGTCCGGCCGCGGTAGATCACGCCCTTGCTGTCGCAGACGAGGATGTTCTCCCGCCGCGCGCCGAGCTTCTCGTAGAGGAGCGCGCAGGAGAGGGCGGCGGCGCCGGCGCCCGAGAAGACGAGCTTCGCATCCTCGATGCGCTTGCCCGCCAGGTGCAGGGCGTTGATCAGCGCGGCGCCGGAGATGATCGCGGTGCCGTGCTGGTCGTCGTGGAAGACCGGTATGCTCATCTCGGCCTTGAGGCGGCGCTCGATCTCGAAGCACTCCGGGGCCTTGATGTCCTCCAGGTTGATGCCGCCGAAGGTCGGCTCGAGCAGCTTGACCGCGCGGATGAGCTCCTCGGGGTCCTCGGTGGCGAGCTCCAGGTCGAACACGTCGATGTCGGCGAAGCGCTTGAAGAGGACTCCCTTGCCCTCCATCACCGGCTTGCCGGCGAGGGCGCCGATGTTGCCGAGGCCGAGCACGGCCGTGCCGTTGCTGATCACGGCCACCAGGTTGCCCTTGGCGGTGTACTCGTAGGCGAGCAGCGGGTCCTTCTCGATCTCCTTGCAGGGCCAGGCGACCCCGGGGGTGTAGGCGAGCGACAGATCGCGCTGGGTCGCGGTCGGCTTGGTGGGGATGACCTGGATCTTCCCCTTGCGGCCCTGGACGTGGTACTCCAGGGCGTCCTCACGGCTGATCTTCTTCATCGTCATGGCGGGCGCGATCTTACCTAATAATCGAGGGATGATCGTCGCTTCCGACTCCGCGCGCCATCTCGTCATCACGCAGCCCGACCATGCCCGCTTCTCGGCCGAGCTGCTGTCGCTCTGGCGCGCCCTTGCCGATCATCCGCGGCGGGAGGAGCTGCTCTTCGCGGTGCGGGAGCACGACAACGGCTGGCGGGAGACCGACGCGGCCCCGCACTGGGACGCGGAGCAGGGCCGGCCGCACGACTTCCTCAGCCTGCCGCGGACGGAGCGCATCGAGCTCTGGCAGCGGGGCACGGCCCGCTTCGCCGGCGAGCATCCCTATGCCTCGCTGCTGATCGTCCGGCACGCGGTCCGGCTGCACCAGGAGCGCAGCGGGGAGGAGTGGCAGGCGTTCCGCGAGTACCTCGACGAGCTCTACCGCGGGCTGGCCGAGGAGACCGGCGCGCCGGAAGAGCAGGTGGACGCCGACTACCGCTGGCTCGACCTGGCCGACCTGATCTCGCTCGCGGTGTGCAACGGCTGGAGCGAGCCGTTCGGACGCCACGGCTTCCAGGGGCATTTTCAGGACGGCACCCTCCGTCTGGACCCCTTCCCTCTGGCCGGGGCCACGGCCTTCCGCATCCCCTGCCGGCGGATCCCGGCGCGCGCCTACCGCGGCGACGCCGACCTCGGCGGCGAGCTGGCCGCCGCCCGCTGGGAGGACCTCCGTGTCCGGGTGGCGCCTAGCTCTTGAGGTCGGCCGGCACGCTCATCCTGGTCAGCACGAGCTGCTCGAAGACCCTGCGGTACAGCATCAGCAGGTCGGCGAACACCTGGGTGAAGGCCTGGTCCGTGGGCTCCGAAAGCAGCGGGTGCCCCTTGAAGATCGGCGGCAGATAGGCCGGCTCGCCGTCGAGGGAGGGCTCGCGGCCGGCCTCCTTCGGCGCGGTCCCCTTGTGGAGGTCGGCGGCGCGGCGATCGACCAGGTACAGCGTGTAGAAGAACTCGAAGTGCCCGACTTCGAGGACGTTCAGGACCTTCTCCAGCGAGTCGAGCTTGGGCAGCTCCTTGCCGTTCTCATATTTCGAGAGCTGGCTCTTGCCGATCCCGGCCTCCCGGGCCACCAAAGCCTGACTCTTGCCCCTCAGCTCCCTCAGGAGACTGAGGGTCCTCCCCAGGTTGACGAACATTCCCATGCGGGAAATGTAGCGACAGGAAGTGCTGGACGCAAGCCTAAGTTATTGTTTATACGTCACTTAGGCCGAGCTGTACGGAGGCCCTGCCGGCCACTTGTGGCTTGCAGGGAAGCGCGTGCTTGGCACAAAGACCAGGACGGGAACAAAACCATGCCGGAATCGGCCACGGCACGGGATGCAAAGTTTCCGAGGATGGCGATGTCAGGAAGAGCGTTTCCTCTTCCGCCGGGCGGGAGCTGGCGGCGGGGTCGGTTCCTCCGGAGGATTCTTGGGCATCACCCGGAACAGGACCACCACGTCGCCGATCTCCACCGCTCCCTGCGCCACCGGCTTCGGTCCATGGAAGGTGGCCTGCACGAAGGAGTCCACCTTGCCGAGAACCTCCTGGATCTCCTCCGGCCAGCGGCCGGCGAGACCCCCTTCGGTCTCCGGCGTAGCGGCGCGCTCGTTGGCGAGCGCCTCGGCCTCGACCAGGTCGTACCGGCGGAAGAACTCGCGCCGCGTCACCCCCTGGGAGGCGAGGATCTTCGCGAGCGTGCCGAGCGTCGCCTCCTGCCGGCCGTTCTCGATGCGGGAGAGCTGACCGCGGCCCAGCCCGGCCTCCTCGCCGAGCCGCTCCAGGGTCTTCCCCTTCTCCTTGCGCAGCCGGCGGAGCGTCTCCCCGACGAGATCGAACTGGTCCACGCGGGGAATCTAGCCGGAGCGGGCGTGCTTATCAAGCGTAAGTCATTTCCGGTGAGTGGTTTGCAAGCAGAACACAAGTTCCCTAGTGCGGTGAGATGTTTTCTCCGGCCGTCATGTCCGGCGCTGCCCGGGGTACCGATCTCGGGAAAAAGCGTTACCAGGGGCACCGCGGCGCGGCCGGGGAATCCGGTTGTCACGCGCCGGGCGCTTGCGTTACCCTGGACTCAAATGCCGGAGATCCAGAGTGCCGGGGCGCAGGATGCGCCCGAGCCGAGCGCGGCCCCGCCGCTGCGGGTCCTGATGCCCTCTCCGATCGGTCCCCTCGGGATGGAGCTCCAGGGGACGGTCGTGACGAGGCTGCTCATCGACCCGAAGAAGGAGGACCGCGCCCGCTTCACGCCCCTGCACAAGATCGACGGCTCCGACACCCTGGACGAGATCTTCGGCCGCCTCTCCGAGTACTTCGCGGGCGCCCGGCGCAGGATCGAGATCGAGGTGGACCTGGCGCCGAGCGGGCTGGACAGCCTCGCCCGCCGCGTGCTCAAGGAGACCTGCAAGATCCCGTACGGCAGGACCCGCACCTACCAGGGCCTCGCCGAGGCGGTCGGCCGGCCCGAGGCGTACCGGCAGGTGCTCTCGATCCTGCTCGAAAACCCGATCCCGATCCTGATCCCCTGCCACCGGGTGGTCACGCAAAGGAGCGGGACCGGCAGCGGTAGCTACATCGGCGGCGCGGACCGCAAGCGGTGGCTCCTCGAGATGGAGAGCCGCCCCGAGCCGGAGGAAGAGTCTCTCTGATGGAAGGCAACGGCGACGGCAGCAAGCGCTTCGAGACCTGGTGCGGCGTGGTCATCGCGCTCTTCGCGGCGGTGCTGGCCATCACCGACCTGGGCGGCGGCAAGTACGGCGACGACGAGCTCATCGCCCACAATGAAAAGGGCAGCGCCTACCTCTGGTATCAGTCCAAGGGGATCAAGGAGACGCTCGTCGAGGGCCAGCGGGACACGCTCCAGGCGCTCGTGCAAGCGGGCTCGATCCGTCCCGAGCAGCTCCCCGCCATCGAGAAGATGATCCAGGACCTGGACGGCGACGCCGCCCGCTATGGCAAGGAGAAGAAGGAGATCCTCCTCGGCTCGAAGACCGTGGGCCAGGAGAACTGGGCCCAGGACGTGGCCGGCGAGATGGGCAAGGTGACCGGCGCCGAGGAGTGGAAGGCGAAGGCCGACGCCCTGAACGACGCCGGCGACGTCTTCGACTATGCGACCTTCTTCCTCCAGATCTGCCTGGTCATGGGAGCGATGAGCCTGATCCTCCAGCACGACCGGATCCGCAACATCTTCTTCACAGCCATGATCGTCCTCGGCCTCGTGGGCCTCGGGTTCTCGGTGATGGCGTTCCTGCAGGCCACCGCGATCGGCTAGGCGGTCCTCATTTCTGGCGCTCGCGATCATTCGTCTCGTCAAGAGGAAATAGGAGCTCGTTGCCATCGGGATCGACGATGCGGATCGTGTCGTAGCCCCACCACATCTTCTGGCTTGGCACCGAGCGTTCTGAAATCTCGCGTCGAAGCTCATCGATACCATCCCGGTTCAGTTCCACGAACAAACGGCTTTTGTCCTGGCGCGCCGGATCTTCACACAAGATGATTTCGCACCCTCCCCGGTCGACTTGGCAGACGTTGTCTACATGCCACTTCTTTTTGAAGCCCAGCTTGTCGATGTAAAAGCGGAGGGCGCGCTCAACGTCGGACACGAAGAGCACGGGCCGCGCGTACCAATGATGAGCAGTTGACTCGGACATATCCAGATCCTTATCCGCCCAACTCTTGGGGCCTCAGCGCGCACCTGGGCGCGAGCCCAGGTGTCCGCTGGAGGCCCATGGTTGGGCGATCGGGCACATGACCATTTCAAAATATTTGAGCTACTAAAAAGCGCAGCAGCAGGAAATAAGCGATGATAGTCGAGACTACTTTCATCCAATAAAGTATATCACCAGGATAGTTAGTCCACTCAGGGACGACGAACTCTATGATACCGGCCTTCTCCTTTCTACGTGTGACGCGATACCAAACTTCACTTTTTATGACGTATTGAAGCAAGTCAAACGAAAGACCGAGGACTAAGAGGAGCCCTGGAAGAAATAACTCATCAGGAACAATTTGCCTACCTCCGCTATCGGTTCTGAAAACCCAAATGATGGCTATTCCAGCAAAGGCTAGCTGCCGGTTTATCTCACTTGACTTGTCCGAAGCTTCGCCGGATCTATCGTAGCCTTCTTTGAGGCTCAGCGAAGCAGGGCTACTTTCATTCTTTTTCGCTCCCATAATAGTTCCTTATCGTTAGCCTTTCTTTGCCGCCGCCTTCTTACCGCCGTAGATGGTACCGTTCTTCTTGCCAGCGGCCTTCTTACTTGCTTTCTGAGATAAAGCGCTGCCTGCAGCAGACTTCGATGTCTTACTCGTATGCTTGTCCCGTAAAACCTTGGACGCAGCTGTTGCAGCAGATTTTGAAGTTGTCTTGTTCTGTGCTTTAGCCTGAGATAGGGCGCTTCCTGCCGCAGCTTTAGATTTCTTACCTGTTGCTTTGCTATGCAGTGTTTTGGAAGCGCTTGAAGCTGCCTTCCGACCAGTTACCTTGCTTTTAGACATTGAATCCTCCTCCTATTTAGGGGATGATGTTAATGATGTTCTGACGCGAGAAGTCGAGCATTTCTTCACACCGCAGATCGCGTTCAGACATGTCGCTTCCTCTTCGCCGCCCAACCTTTGACGCTTGAGCGGCCGGCGGCTACGGACGCTCGGACATGACGAGCCGCTCGCCCGCCGGTCCGCTCCAAGCGTGGAGTTGGGCGCCCACCTATTGCGGCTTGACATTGTCTCTGTACTTTGACCCCAAGATAAATGCTAAGGCATCTTTCAGCCTCCTAGTTACAGGAACCTACCGTGTCACCATGCCCCAAGTGACCGGCCAAAGCCCGGACCGGCAGCGTTAGGGTCCTTGCCCCTGGCATGCCTGGCCTATGGCAGAGACTCACCTCCTTGCATTTGCCGGCACCATCGGCATCGAAAAGCCTCTTGATATCCGAGCCTGACAGGTCCACATTGAAAAGCTCGACTTCGTCGATGAGACCGTCGAATGGCTGCTCTGGGCCCAGAAAATCTATTTCACCTATAGTCAGCGGGTCACTATTATCAGTATTCCACAACGGGTCTACGCGCAAATTCTCCAACAGCCCGTCAACGTAAACCTCTATCGTGCCGTCCGACCTCCTCACGCCAGCCACATGATGAAAAGAATTATCAGCGACGATTGAGAGCGATCGAATCGGTAGCTTGGTACTTCCGAAGCCACAACTGCCAGTTCCACAGTCGACAGCAAGGAATTCAACTCTGTTGTCATCTGCTATTCTCAAACCATAGCCTGGGTATGGAAACGAAACGCCGAACTTGGCCACGATGGCGCGGAACGTATTACCCGGTGGCGCTTTAATCCAAGCATCGAGGGTCATCTCGCCAGTACCCAGGCGCAGGTTGGGGGTATCCTCGACGCGAACGAAATCGTCGACCCCATCAAAACTGAAGGCCTCCCCAACGATTCCCGGTGCAAAGGCCGTTTCATTCTCCAGCGTGCCGTTATTACCACTCACGATATCGATAGCGCTTCCGTCTCCGGTCCACCAGCTTACGAGACCGAGTGGAGGGGAAACGCAGTTCTCTTCCGCCAAGCCGATTGATGGAGTGAGTAGCACAAGGAATTGGACCCCCCAAAGCAGCAGATAGCGAATCGAGAATACTCGTCCTGTCATGATGCACCTCCAATCTTTTCCGACCGCCCAACGCTTGACGCTTCACCGCGCGGGCGGCGCAGCCGGCCGGCTGGTGGAAGCGGGGGGTTAGGCGCTCTTGCTTGTCTATGACCTCGTAGTTCACCCGTTTCTACTCATCTGGAGTTAGCCAATCTACCAACGTGTCGATGCTTGTGAGGATCGGGGCGCCGAGGTCAGCAATTACTGAAAGAGCGTTGCGGATGTTTAATCCCAGCTGTCTGGTTGCATCTGGCTCCCAGTAATTCTGGGTTCTTGTTTGAGACATGAAGGCGTCGACCCAAAGGCCAACATTATCTTCAGTCGTGAGGGTCAGATCCTGGACTATACACTCACCGACCCCAGAGGGTTGTCTGCTCAGCGCGGATCGGGCAGAAACAAAATAAGGGCCTCGTAAAAGATCTCCTTCGAAGATAGATAGGATAATGCGGGACCGAGTGTAGTCATAGTTCTCAAGTATCCATTCCGCTTGCATAGCTGGTGGTAGGCTGCCAACATATTCCTCCCAGTGTGTGACAGGTATGTACGTTGCATTAATGCGGCTTCTAGGCATGCCACCCGAAACAAGTTCTTGCACCTCTGAGGTACAGCGAATCAGGTCCAGGATTACCTTATGATACTTCTCGCGCTCATCGGCCGCTGGCTCCCTCCCGAATAGCAAATAACTGTAAAGACCATAACCAGCATCCTCCACAGCATCCTGCGCGAGAGGCAACCAGCCTATTACCCGGGTCATTGGCCTTGAGGCGGGAGAGTATACTCCAGTACTGCACGCCGAAAGATACAGTACATAGACAAGGAAAAGCGTTATGTATTTGTATTTCATCGTCTCCCTCTTTTAAAGCGAGCGCGCATGTACAACCAAGCCTCAACGAGAAGCCAGCTAAACACGACTACCACCATGATCGCTTTAGGTGCGAGGGGTGTACCATTACCTTGAACGTAGAAGGCTGCACTTATCAAAAGTGCGACAGCAGCCACCACGAAAAACTTTTTACCCCAGCGTAGTACCACTGTAACTCACCTCCGGCACTTTCATCCTGCGGAGTCGTCTGTTGATGCTCCCGCGCCTAACGGGTTAGCTGCTCAGCGGCCGGAAAGCGAAGCTTTTCGGTCCGCTGGAGCAGTCGGGTTAGACGCAGGCTCCAAATAAGCTACCAGTTCCCTCAAAAGAACCACTGCCTATTCAATGGGAACGAAAATCGTCACCGCCCCAGGCGACATTCCAGAAGCTGATTGCACCAAGCGAAACGACTTATCGGGAAGGAGAAAGTCAGCCAAGTCCTTGAGAGCCTGCGCCTGCTCCGTCTCGAGTCTGTCATGGCGAATCTCGTACCCCCGTGGCGTCAAGATCGGCCTATAGAATGATTGCTCTTTTCCCTTTATCTCTACCGCTTCCAACTTGAACTCCTTCAATCCCTCATAAAGGTCCGTCGCCTCTTTCTTGCGATTCGGAAGCCAGTTGGGGTAGTAAATGACAGTCCTAAAGTCTCTTAGTCTGTCTCGCAACACAGTTGCGGTCAAAGCGGCATCGACTTTTCTGGCTGCAAATCTTACTTCTTGGGTATTCTCACGGTTGTTTTGAACGGCCTCTGCAAGTAATCTTCCTACCTCTGGATCTATCTGATGAAGAAGCTGGAGCGCATATATTTGCCGCTTAGGGTCACTAGCATCCCGGATCTCGCTGTAGAAAATATTGAGGTAGCCCAATACCTTCGCAGTCCTCGCCTGCTCTCGGGCGCTTTCGAGTTGCGATTCTGCAATGTTGTTCGAGGCTACCGCAACTAGAGTAGAGAGCAATGCGATCGCCACTGGAACGAGAAGAGTCTCCGCAAGCCACCTAAGCTTCGACTTCTCATTCCGCGATAGCCGCTCCTCAATGCGCTCCAGATGCAACATAACCTCTCGATCGTGGCGATCAAGCTCAGATCTGGCGTCCATAAAGCAGCTCCGCTACATGCGTCTAACAGCTAGATCAACATTCCACGACTTTCCGCCTTTCCGACAATCGGGCATCCCCGGTGACTGATGGCAACATGTCGATAGGCTCGTGGTTTCTTCGCTTTAGCTGATGGTACGCCTGTACCGCCGGTCACGTCAACACGGGCAGGGTGTCATATAAGTCCCCTCCCCCTTCCTGCCCAATACGTGGCAGGGGAATGTTGAAGTGTTTCCAGGAATGACATTTCCGACCCGTTTTCCGTCTCTATACGGGTACTATGTCAAGACCACTCCGCTTCATCCCCGAAGATGGCTCCCTCGTCGA
>Ga0268265_10000545_pt1 | contig 38390 bp, 33 predicted proteins | sample KBSSwiS52_FD_190355 | JGI IMG/M metagenome (GOLD analysis project Ga0268265, IMG submission 190355) | Switchgrass rhizosphere microbial communities from Kellogg Biological Station, Michigan, USA - KBS Switchgrass S5-2 (SPAdes) (version 2) | ecosystem: Host-associated > Plants > Roots >...
AGTGCACGATCTGCCACGGCAACGATCTGCGTGGCATCGGGCCGGTTCCGCCGATCGCCGGCCGTTCCGCGATCTATACCTTCCGTCAGCTGTACGACTTCAAGGATGGCGCCCGCCACGGTGCATGGTCGGGGATGATGAAGCCGGTCGTCCAGAACCTGACGCTCGACGACATGATCGCGATCACCGCGTACACGTCGTCGCGGATGCCGTAAACGGAAGGCGGACCTGAAGGTCCGCCTCTACGTTCCTATTTCAAGAGTTCGTCGATCAGTTTTCGATATTCCGGATACTGCTGCGCGCCGCCCATGATGCGGCCGTTGATGAAGAACGTCGGCGTGCCTTGGACACCCGCGGCGTCGCCGTCCGCCTTGTCCTTCATCACTTCGTTCTTGAACTTCTCTGAATCAAGGCACTGGTCGAACTTCGCCTGGTCGACGCCGATGTCCTTCGCCCATTTCTTGAGGTCCGCCGCCTTGATCCGGATGACGTCGTCGCCCTTGTTGTATTGCTCGCGAAAGACCTTGTCGTGAAACTGCCAGTACTTCCCCTGCTCGCCAGCGCAATTGACGGCCATCGCCGACATCAGCGCCTCGGGGTGAATCTGCATCAGCGGAAAGTCGCGGAACACGAGCTTCACCTTGCCCGTGTCGATGTAATCCTTCTTCAGCCGCGGCTCGATGTCCTTCCAGAACATCCGGCATGACGGGCACTGGTAATCGCCGAACTCGATCATCAGCACCTTCGCATCCGGGCTTCCCAGCACGGGGTCGTCGTCCACGCCGATGAACACGCCGCGCTGCTGGGCAGCTACGGGCACTGCGCTAAGCGCGGTAAGCAAGGTTGCGAGGAGGAACCTCATCGTCTGACCTCCGTTCGAGCCTTATAGCACGTCCGGCGGCTGCACCTGCAACCTTGCGCCTGATACCTGGATCACCCCTGAAACCCGATACCTGAAACCTAGTAGGTGACGCGAACGCGATAGCTGAGCGTCGCGGTCCCATCCTGCGGAACGGGTACCTTGAACTGAGCCGCGAACGCGGCGGTCTTCTCCCACTGGTGCGACGACTGCAGCATCCGCCAGCTCCCGCCAATCGGCTCGTTGACTTCGACGGTGACCGGCGTCGATTTGTGGTTGCGCAACGTGATCTCGTATTCGAGTTCGTAGACGTTGTCGGCAATTTTGTCGAAGTCCTTCTGCTTCCGTTCGCATACCACGTCGAACGCGTTGCCGATCTTCAGATTGAGCGTCTCGTCCTTCGGCGTGTGATCGATGCGGTCCTCGCCGACAAACTGCAGCCCGCCCTTTGAATCCGTCTGATAGACGCGGACGATGCCGGCGGGCATCGGCATGCCGAGACCGACTTTGTCCTCATTCTTCAGTTGATAGAACACCTCGACGTCGTCTTTGATCGGCGCGCCGGGACGCTGCGCGCCGCGGTAGTACCGGAAATCGCCGTTGACGACGTAGCGCTTGATGACGGGAAAGTTCGTGGCGCCGAGCATGCTGACCTGCTTCGTCTCGGCGTTGTTGATCGTCGTCTTGCGCCCAAGTGTGTACAGGTGGTACTCCGAGAACGATTCCTGGGACATTTGCGGCGCAGCCGCCGGCGCGACCGCTTCACGGATCCCGTTGTCCGCAAGCGACCGTAACTCCTGCTTCACGCGGTTCAGATCACCGGCGACGAGCTGCAGCTGTGCGTTCCTGAACGACGTGCCGCTGCCGTTGGTGACGGTCACCCATCCGTCGATATCGGCCGTCTTGTCGTCGCGTCCAACTGTCAGGACGTAGTCGGCGATCCAGGAAAGACTTCGCGCCAAGTAGGACGCCTCGACGCGATGCCGCGTGCCGCCGTTGTTTTCGAGCGTCCAGATCAGTGTTGGATGTGAAAAGAGATTGCCGGGCAGCTCAGGGAAGCGGATATGGTTCGTCGGCATGCCGGTCACAATCTCGCCGTTGATCTCCCAGACGGGTCCGTTGTTGTAGCTGATAAGCCGCGCCTTCACCTCTTCGTCGCGAGTGGTGTTGCCCTCCAGGCGCGTGCGCACGAGCGTGACCTCGCGGCCGACGTACTTGCGCAGGAGCTTTTCCGGTTCGAGCAGGTCGTACTCGTAGTTCTGCTCGAGCACGCTGACGCGAGCAGGCTCGGTCAGCGAACGAAAATGCACCGTTGCGGGGTTGACGGTCGCGGCGATGTCCATGAAGTGCAGGTCCGCGACGCCGCGCGTGATCTGGATGTTCCGGACGTCGCGCACGAGCGCGAGATCCGAGTTGTAGACGGTGACGGCGAGCTCCGCCTGATCATCGAGCGTCGTGGTGGCGGCCGTCGGCGGCGCTGTCTGTGCCGAGACGCTCTCGCGCGACGTGGACGCGACGCCCAGCGCCAACGCGATGACCAGCGGAACGAGCAAAAGTCGAGAGGACATGTGTGGCTCCTTTCCCGTAGAACGGAGCCATTGGAGTTTCTTGCAGCCTGCCTATGGCTGCACCCACGTCATGCCGCCGTCGGAAGTGGAAAAGGTCCGGCCGCCGGCGGCGACGACGGTGGCGGTCTGGGCGTTCATTGCGGTAATTCGCAACAGGTCGACGGCCTGTGGAATATTGACGCGCCGCCAGGATTGATGATCCGTTGAGCGGAGCACGGTTCCGGCGCGCCCGACCATCCAGCAGACATCGGCGGATGGCGATGCCGCGGCCGTAATGAGCCCCATGACGTCGGAGGGCGGTACCGGCCAAGCGGGCCCGCAAGAGTTGTTCGCAAACGCGGCCCGGGCCTGCAGTTGTCCCGCGGCGGCCCCTTGTTGCCCGGCCTCGTCGCGTCGTTCAGCGGCGGCAGGCGTAGGCGCGGCTGGCCGTACTGAGACGGCTTCGTTGAGCAAACCTGGCGACTGTAGGGCATCGTTTGCAGACTGGGTTGGCGCCGCAGCTGGAGCGGCGGCGTCAGCCTCCTTCGCGCGCGCCTCGCGCGATGGTGCTGCGGCGGTTGCGCGGGGCGGCTCGGGCGCCGCCTCCGCTGGCGGTGGTGGCGGGCTCGGTGGTGACGCTTCTGACGCTTCCTGTTTCTGCAGTGAAGGCGCAGGCGGCGAATTGAGTGCGACGTTCGTTTGCTCAGGAATCGCGACCCAGATCGCGGCCGCCGTTGCGGCGGCCGCCGCGGGGACGGCCCATGCGAACCACCATTTCGGGCTGCGCTCGGGCTGTGGCTGCGCAACCGCCGCCCGTGTGCGGCCCATTGCGCCGACGAGTGCCTGACAGCGCGCACACGCTGCGACATGCGATTGCACGTCCTCGAGCGCGGCGCCCGAGAGGCCACCGTCGAACCACGCCGCAAGCGTTTCCGCGTCGAGACAGTTCACGTGCGCCCTCTCACCGTAGAACGATCGTCCCGCGATTCCTTGCGGTCCTCTCGACTTCGCGCTACGCGCTCCGTCGAGGCAGGTTCCATACGCAGGAGCTGGCGAAGGTCGAGCTCCCCGGCGTCCTGACTGGAGGCCGCGAAGCACTCGGCGATCTCGGCCGCGCTCAAGGCGTGCTGTTCTCGCAGTTGACGCTCGATCTCGCCTCGCAGCGCCTTGCGTGTTCGCGCCAGGTGGCGTGAAGAGCTCGCTTCGTGCTCGCCCAGGATTCTGCCGGTTTCCGCGAGCGTCAACTCCTGCGCATAGTAGCAGGCGAGGCGAAGCCGGTCGCGCGACGGAAGCGCCGAGACCGCTCGTGTGAGCGCGTCCCCGATCAGTTCCCTGCACCGATTCTCGTGGGGGCCGGCTTCAGCCGGCCCAACGGATCCGGCGGAACCCCCATCGTCAGGCAACGGCTCAAGTCTTCGCTCGGCGCGGACGCGATCGACGTGCCGTTGCGCCAGCACGGCTCGGAGCCACGTCGCGAGGCTGCTGCGTCCGTGGAAATAACGAAAGAGCGATCGTTCGAACAACTCGCCGTAAATACCGTCGGCCAGTTCGCGGGCGCCGCCCGCGGGATCGAGCGCGTCGGCCGCGCGATAGAGTGTCGGGCGTTGCTCTCGGATGAAGTGTTCCCACGCTTCCTCGTCGCCGGCCGCGCATCCGCAGGCGAGCGCGAGGTCTTCGAGATGCAGCGTGTCGAGCTTGGCGCCGCGTTCGGCGCCTCGCTCGAGCGCTTCAGCAAACCGCTCGAGCGGCACCCGCCAGCGCTCGGCGCGTGCCTTCAGGTAAAGGCGCTCGGCAAGCGCGGCGTCGATCGGCAACGATCACACAGTACACCGGGTGCGTTGATACGCGACGACGCTCAGCAGCACGCCGACGACGAATGGAAACAGCGCTCCGCCAACCTGACCTCCGAGTGCCGTAATGAGCGTCGCGCCGGTCATGATGACCATCAGACCCGATGCGGCCAGCGGTGTCAGGCGCGGTTGAATCCGCAGTGCCCAGGGAAGAATCAGGCCGACGGCGCCGCACACCTCGGCAACACCAATGAATCGGAGAAACGGCCCGGGGAGCGCGACCGGCCCCTGCTGCATCGCCTCGATCGGAAGGACGAGCTTCATACCACCCGCAAACGCGAACAACGCCGCCAGCAGTCCCTGAATGCCCCACAGCACTTTGTTGGTTCTCATCGTGATATCTCCTTCTATTCCCTGGTCGAACGGGAGGTGTGGATTTCGACAGGGTTAGGCGGACCTGAAGGTCCGCCTCTACAGGTCCGTCTCTACGGATGGTGGGTATCCGGCAGATCCAGCCTGTCGAAAACGACGGGCCCCGTTCGACTAGCCGGTGAAGGGAGATAACGACGTGAGATTCATGATGATTGTGAAGGCTGACAAGCGGACCGAGGCGGGCGAAATGCCGTCGGCGGAGGACCTTGCGACCATGGGGAAATACAACCAGGAGCTCATCGATGCCGGGATCATGGTCGATGGCGCCGGGCTGCAACCGAGCTCGAAGGGCGCGCGCGTGGGCTTCAAGGGGGGAAAGGTCGTCGTGACCGACGGTCCGTTCGCCGAAACCAAGGAGCTCATCGCGGGCTATTGGATCATCAACGTGAAATCGAAGGCCGAAGCGATCGAGTGGGCGAAGAAGATCCCTTTCAAGCAACTGCCCAACGCTGGACGCGAGCCCGAAGTTGAGCTGCGGCAGTTCTTCGAGATCGAAGACTTCCCGAACGCGCCGGCCGACGTGGTCGAGCAGGAAAAGAAGCATTTCGGGAGGAAGTGAGAAAGTCGAGATGCCCTTTCAGAAGACCTTCTGGTCGCCGGGCTTCGGCATGACGCGGGATCGGTTCGGGATTCCGTGGATGGTGAACTGCGAGGCGGCGCCGGCTGCCGGTTAGTGGTTCGTGTTGGTGGTTTGTGATTTGATCGGCTGCGGTGCCCGCAGCCGAAACGGTTCAGCAAGCCATCGAGGCGACCTACCAGTCCGAGTCGCGGCGCGTGCTCGCGACGCTGATTCGGCTGCTCGGCGACTTCGACGCCGCCGAGGAAGCGCTGCACGATGCGTTTCGAGCGGCCCTCGAGCAGTGGCCGCGCGATGGCGTGCCGTCCAACCCCCGCGCGTGGCTCGTATCGGCAGGTCGCTTCAAGGCGATTGACGCGGCACGCCGACGGACCCGCTTCGATGCGCTCGACGACATGGGCGAGAAGGCGGAGCCGGTGTTCATCGATACGGCCGCGTGGGCGGATGACGAAAGCGTCGAGGACGATCGACTCCGCCTGGTGTTTACGTGCTGCCATCCGGCGCTCGCGCCCGATGCGCAGGTCGCGCTGACGCTGCGCGAAGTCTGCGGCCTGACGACTGAGGAAATCGCGCGCGCGTTTCTGACGCCGGCGCCAACGCTAGCGCAGCGGATCGTGCGTGCCAAGGGCAAGATCCGCGACGCGCGTATTCCCTACGAGGTGCCGTCGCGGGCGGAGCTGCCGGAGCGCCTCGAGGCGGTGCTGCGCGTCATCTATCTCGTGTTCAACGAAGGCTACTCGGCTTCATCCGGTGAGCAGGTGACGCGCCACGATTTGTCCGCGGAAGCCATTCGCCTCGGCCGTCTTCTCGTCGAACTGTTGCCCGAGCCCGAGGCGCAGGGGTTGTTGGCGCTGATGGTGCTCCACGATTCGCGTCGCGCGGCGCGTACCTCGCCCGACGGTGACGTCGTCCTGCTCGAAGATCAGGACCGTTCACTGTGGAACCGCGATCAGATCGCCGAAGGCGTTCGTCTGGTGGAGCAGGCGTTTTCGTCAGGACCGCCAGGCCCCTACGCGATCCAGGCCGCTATCTCCGCCATTCACGCTGAGGCGCCGGCCGCGGCGGCGACTGACTGGAACGAGATCGTCGGCTTGTACGACCTGCTGATGCGCACAACGCCATCGCCGGTCGTCGAGCTGAATCGAGCCGTCGCGATCGCGATGCGAGACGGACCCGCTGCGGGGCTGACCATCGTCGATGGCGTGCTGGACCGCGGCGAGTTGCGCGACTACCGACTCGCGCATGCCGTACGAGGAGAATTGTGCCGGCGGCTCGGCCGCACCGCCGACGCACGGGTGGCGTTCGAGCGGGCCCTGAAGCTGACACGTCAGGGGCCCGAACGGAGACTCATCGAGCGGCGGCTTGCGGAAGTGTCGAAATAGCGGCGCCCCGATCGACTATCTGGTGTGACTGGAACCATGAAATATCTCTGCCTTGTGTATCTCGAGCCCGACAAACTGCACGCCGTCCCAGACAGCGAGTGCGCCATGAGCGGACAGCGCCTGCGCGAACGCGGCGTCCTCGTTGCCGCTGAAGCGCTGCAGCCAATCGACACGGCGACGACGGTCCGCGTGCGCGCTGGCAAGGTGCTGGTGACAGACGGTCCGTTCGCGGAAACGAAGGAACAGCTGGCGGGCTTCTACCTCGTGGACGCGCACGACCTCAACGAGGCGATTCAGATTGCGTCGAAGATTCCGCCTGCGCGTGAAGGAAGCGTCGAGGTGCGTCCGGTCCGTGAGCTGAATCCCTGATATCCTTCGCCGCGTGAAGACCGCGTGTGGCGCGGCGGCACTTCTTGCGATGCTGGCGACGCCAGCGTCAGCACAGGGTCTCTATGCTCGCGACGCGAAGAAGCAGCCCGGTTCGCCGACCTGGCTCAGGGAGCTCGCGACCCTCCCGGCGTTCACTCCACCCCGGCTCGCCGACGGCACGCCGGATCTGCAGGGCTGGTGGACGGGGCCGAACGGCGGCGACGACATCGAAGAGCACGACTACGTCGATATCAGCAGCCCACCGGAAGAGACCTATATCTCTGACCCGCCTGGCGGGCGGGTGCCCTACCAGCCGTGGGCACTCGCGCTGCGCAACGAGATTCGCGCGGGACTTGCGCGCGGATGGCCCGGTGAAAAGACGCGCCTCTACACCGACCCGCAGACGTTCTGCCTGTACAGCGTGCCGCGTGCGACGACCAGAGGCGGATTCGAATTCATTCAGGTACCGGGCTCCGTCGTCATGGCATTCAACTTCGCGCACTACTTTCGCGTCATTCCGCTGAGCACCACGCCGCACGTCGCTCCGACGGTCAAGCAGTGGATGGGCAACTCGCGCGGGCACTGGGAGGGAAACACGCTCGTGGTCGACGTCACCGGCGTCACCGGAAAGAACTGGCTCGATCAGGTCGGCAACTTTTTCAGCGACAACGTGCGCGTCGTCGAGCGCTTCACGCTCGTCGCCGCGAATACCATCGACTACGAAGTCACGATTGAAGACCCGACCGTCTACACGCGGCCGTGGAAGATGCGACTGCCACTCCGCCGCGGACGCAGCGAGGAGAACTGGGAGAACGCGTGCTACGAGGGGAACCATGATGCCCTGAACGCTCGCGCGCTCGGCTTCAAATGGTTTCCGGGAGTTGCTGGTAGAGGCGGACCCTAAGGTCCGCCTCTACACTTACTGCTTCAATAGCGGAATCTTGTCGACGTCCGGCGGCGCGGGCTGCGCGCGCAGGAACGCGTGGATATCCGTCAGCTCGGAATCCTTGACGATCTTTTCCGTGAACGGCGGCATCTCGGCGGTGGGATGCCGCACGTACTTCATGAACTGCGCGTAGGCGATCGGCCGCGGCGCGAGCCTGGGCCCGGCGGCCCCTCCCTGCGCCTCGTAGCCGTGGCACTGATAGCAACCGAAGCTGACAAACAGCTTGCGACCGTTGGCCGCGTTTCCTGCCGGCGCATTCGCGTTCTGCTGCGGTGCGGGTGCCGCCTGCTGCTGTGCCGCGCTTGCCACCGCCATTCCCCAGGCAAACACAATGGCCAGGGCCCACCCTAACGCAAAGGTGAAAAGAAGCTGTGTCTTCATCATCGACCTACCGTGGCTGCGTGACGACGTCGACGAGGGCCGGCTCGCCCTTCTTGACGACATCGAGCGCACGCTTCAGCGCGGGACCGACCTCGTTCGGATTGCTGATCGGCCCTTCGGCGTAGACGCCCATCCCCTTGACGATCTGCGCGTAGTTGATGAACGGATCCTCGAGCGTCGTTCCGATGTGCGCGCGGGTGACGCCCCGGTTGTGCCGGTTGCCCATGCGCTGCACGTGCATCACTTCCTGGTGATACGCGCGGTTGTTGTGCATCACGGCCAACAGCGGGATCTTGTGATGCGCGGCGGTCCACCAGACGCCCGGCGCATACATGAAGTCGCCGTCGCCCTGAATCGCGACGGAGATACGCCCGTGTTTCTTGTTCGCGAGCGCGCCGCCGACTGCCGCGGGAGCACCATAGCCGACGCCCGCGCCGCCGGAGCCGCCGGCCCACTGGTAGTGCTTGTCGAACTTCCAGAGACGCCGCTCCCAGTTGCTCGTGTTGCCGCTCGCGGAGACAAGCGACCAGTCTTCGTTTCTGATCACGTTGTAGAGCTCCGCCGTCAGCCGTGCGGTGCTGACCGGGCTCGCATCCCACGCGTAGGTCGCATCGGCGCGTGTCCGATCGAGCGCGTTGCCGCGCTGTTCGGCGATCCGCTTGCCGCGCGCTTCCAATGCCGTCTTGCGGTCGGCAGTCATCGCGCGCTTGACGGCTTCGATGAGCGACGGCAGCGTCGCTTCCGAATCCGCAGCCATCGCAATATCGACTTCGGGATAGCGCTGGAAGTCCTGATAGTTGCCTTTCATGTAGAGATCGCCGGCGGTGATGCTGACCAGTTTCGTACCCGGCTTCGTCAGTGGTCTGGAGGTGCGCACCAGCGAGTCGCGGAACGAATCAACGGTGCCCCAGAAGTCAGTCAACTCCAGCCCGAGGACGACGTCGGCATTGGCAAGGAGCGCGCGTCCGCCGTTCGACATGTTCAGCGGGTGCTGCGACGGGAAGTTCATGCGGCCGCCCTGATCGATCACCGGCGCCTGCAGCAGCTCGGCGAGCTCGACGAGATGCGCCATGCCTGCCGGCGTGCGCGCCAGCCGATCCGCGACGATCACCGGGTTCTGTGCGTTGACCAGCAGTCTGGCCGTTTCGGCCACCGCGCCCGCGTCACCCTGCGGCGGCGCGGTCAGCGTCAGCTTCGGAATGCGCAGCCGCGGCTTCACTTCCTCGGAGATCGGATCCTCCTGCAGGCCGCCATCGAGCACGATCATCACCGGCATCATCGGCGGCGTCATCGCGATCTTGTAAGCGCGCACGGTCGACTCAGCGAAGTGCGGCAGCGACCACGGCAGGTCGTCCCATTTGATGTAGTCGCGCACCATCGCGGCCGCGTCCTGGACGCTGTGCGCCCACTCCACGCCGGGCCGTCGCATTGTCGCGTCGAGGGTGTTGCCGGCCAGCACGATGAGCGGCACGCGATCGCAGTAGGCGTTGTAGATCGCCATCGACGCATGCTGGAGGCCGACAGTGCCGTGCACCAGCACCGCCATCGGTTTGCCTTCGATCTTCGAATAGGCGTGCGCCATCGCAACCGACGATTCTTCGTGGCAGCACGTGATGAACTCGGGAGCGCTGTTGTTCCCGTAGTTGATGATCGACTCGTGGATGCCGCGGAAGCTCGAACCAGGATTGGCGGCGACGTACTCCAGGTTGAGCGCTTTGAGCACGTCGACCATGAAGTCGCCGCCCGGTCGATCGGTCGTGACGATGTCGACTTCGGGGGACGGATCGTTTTCACGCGGCGCGACAGGCGCGCTCGCGGGGGCGACGGCAGCTGGCGCCTGCGGCGTTCCTTGTGCGCCGACGCCTGCAGCCCCTCCAACCAGGGCCGCGCCAGTGACCGCTGCGCTCTTCAGGAAATCCCGACGGTCAACGGATCCGTTTTTCGCCATCTCACTCTCCTCGACGGGCCAAAAGGTCCGCCGCGACGTTCACGGTCGTAGAGGCCGACCGTCAGGTCGGCCTAGGCCGCCGGTAGCTTATAATTCGCAACGATTTATGGCAATGAGGTTCATTCGTGCGGCGCTGTTCGGGTTGCTCACCGTTGCAACCATGACCGTGGCCTTCGCGCAGGGAAATCGTTCCACGCAGACACCCGACGAGTTCCGCCGGATGCTTGCGATGGGCACGAAGTACCGTACGGCATCCGAGTTCTACGCCGCGCTGAAAGCCGCCGCGCCAGGCGGCGGCCGCCAGATGCCGGCCTTCGCACAACTGCCCGACTGGTCGGGGCTGTGGATGGCCTCGGGCGGCGGCAACTTCTTCTCGGCTGGACCAGGTGGCACCGCGCCGAAATTGACCGCGGCAGCGCAGGCGGCGCTCAAGCAGGGCTCTGACAATCAGACGAAAGGAATTGAGTACGACGAGAACCTCAGTCAGTGCGGACCGCCCGGCTATCCGCGCTGGCTCGTCATCCCCTTCCTGCGCGAGTTCATCGTCCGACCGGAAGAGACGTGGCTCACCTCGGAGACGGTGAACAACGTGCGGCGCATCTACACCGACGGGCGCGATCATCCGCCGGTCGATGAGCGGTATCCACTCTATTACGGTGATTCGATCGGTTTCTGGGACGGGCCGAAGCTCGTGATTCACACGAATCAGCTGATGGAACGCTCGATGGGGCGCAACCAACCGACACAGAGCGAGAAGATGGAGACGGTAGAGATCTGGCAGACCGTCAATCCGACGACCGTCAAGGCTGACGTCTGGATTTTCGATCCCGCGCTCTACACGGAGGCCTGGTACGTCCAGCGGCTGTATTCGAAGGTGCCGAACGAGGACAAGAGCCTTCGTGTCCGCTACTGGAACTGCAACGAAAACCCGAATAACGACGTCCTCAAGACGCCGGACGGAAGCACCAACTACAAGGACTTCACGTTCGACGACAAGCCGAAGGAGCCTGCGAAATGATCGGTCGAATCGCTGCCTGCGTTGCCCTGACGTTGGTCGTTGCCGCGTCGTTGCCTGTCGCGGCGCATCACTCCGCGGTGATGTTCGACGACCAGAAGGAAATCACGGTCGAGGGCACCGTCAAGGAGTTCCAGTACACCAATCCGCATTCATGGCTGCTGGTGGATGTCCCGAACAAAGACGGGTCGGTCACGACCTGGGGGTTTGAAGCGGAGGGGCCGACCACGCTGCTGCGCAACGGCGTGCGTCCGGCGGATCTGAAGTTCGGCACGAAACTGAAGATTACCGGCCATCCGATGAAGGATGGCCGTCCCGGCGCGCTCTGGATGAAAGCGGTCAGAGACGATGGAAAAGAGTTCTGGCCGGGAGGGCGCCCTCGAGGCCAGGCCGACGACCGCTAGCCCACCGGGCGCGCGCTGTAGGTGGCGCTCGACATCACACGCACACGTCTGCGGAATCAACGCCTGTCAGGCGGCCGCTTCGCGAAGCCGGAAGAGGTGGTCAGCTGGCTGGGTGCCGTGCAGGCCCAGGAGTACGGCCATGCAAAATGGGCGTTGGGCCTGCGGATGCAGCGAGCCGCGGACGCTCAGATTGAAGCCGCCTTCAGCGAAGGAAGAATTCTTCGCACCCATGTCATGCGCCCGACGTGGCATTTCGTGGCGCCCGCGGATATCCGCTGGATGCTCGCACTCACCGCGCCCCGCGTCAGCGCCGCGATGGCCCCGTATAACCGCCGGCTCGAACTCGACGCGGCCGTCTTCCGCCGAAGCCAGCGCGCAATGCACCGCGCTCTTCGCGGCGGCCAAGAACTCACGCGCCAGGAACTAAAAGCCGTCCTGCAGCGAGCCGGCGTCCACGCCGACGGCGTGCAGCGTCTGGCCCACATCGTCATGCAGGCGGAGCTCGATGCCGTCATCTGCAGCGGGGCGCGTCGAGGCAAGCAGTTCACGTATGCGCTTCTCGACGAGCGGGTTCCGATATCCAGGCCGCGTCCTCGAGACGAGGCGATTGCCGAACTCGCACGGCGCTACTTCACGAGCCACGGCCCGGCACAAATCCACGACTTCGCGTGGTGGTCCGGCCTGTCAGTTGCCGACGCGCGCGCCGGCCTCGCGACGGTCGAGAGCGAACTTGCGCGCGAGACCATTGACGGCCGGACGTACTGGTTTTCATCGTCAGGGCGCACGCCGACCGCACCTCGAACCGCGTACCTGCTGCCGCTCTTCGACGAATACTTGATCGCGTACAAGGATCGCCGGGCCGCCCTCGACACCTCTCGCTGGACGCGGGCTGCTTCGCGCGATCCCTTCAGCGCGCCGGTCGTCGTCAATGGGCAGGTTGTCGGCGGGTGGAAACGAGTCCAGACCGGAGACAAAGTCGGTATCGCACTGACGCCCTTGGCGCCGCTCAAAAAACGGGACGTCGCGGCAGTTACCGACGCGGCGCGCACCTACACCGACTTTGTCGGTGCCGAACTCGATCTTTCCTGGAGCTAGTAGGCGTTTGCTCCTGGCCGAGCAGCTGTGAGCAACGTCTTGTCGAGCGAAGTGGCTAGTGTGGCGAGACGTTTCCGCAACCGGTTGATGCCGCCGCTTGAGAGGTCGCCTTGTGCGCGGGACTCAAAATCCGTCGAAGCGAACTGCACCAAAAAGCGCGAGCATGCAAGGCGCTGAAACCAAGTAAGTTAGCGCTGTCGTGATCGGAACGCGGCTGCGCCACGATGCAGCAAAACGAAACGAATCCGGCACCAGATCCGGCATCTGCAGTGGCCGCCGGTTAACGGGAATCGTTAGCCCAAACTGACATGCCGCATTTCTACGTTGACGATAGCGTTCAAGACCGAGGTGACTTCGTCCTCGGCGCCGTGGTCTTCGGCCCGGATGCCGAAGTGGCCGTGTCCGAGGCGATCGAGAAGGCTGGACTTAGACCTGGGGTCGATGAGTTCAAAAGTTCCGTGCGGATGTCGCAACATCCGGAGCAGGTGAAGCTGCGCGAGGACCCGCGATACCTACTTCATGGATATCGCATCGGCGTGTTGGTCGTCCCACGGAGTGAGCGCTCGAATCTGGGACACTACGCCCTTCAGGCCGTCGATCAATTCAGCAACGCAAACGGTCTTCGGAGCGAACCAGATCTTCAGCTGTTTCTGGACGAGGGCATGTTTGCATCTAATGCCTCAATGTCGCAGAGCGTAGTCGCGATCGGGATCGATCGGTACTGTTCAGTACACCCGGAGCAGGACTCAAGGGAGATCAAAGGGTTGCAGCTCGCCGACCTAGCAGCGCATACCGCCGGATTAATGCTCCCAGACAGTCTCGGCCTCCTGAAAAAAGTAGTCAGAGCTGGTGACAAATCGGGCTACGAACCGGACACCGAAATTGAGCTCGGTTTCGAAATGTGGGCGAGCTTGCGATATCAATTCTTTTCCGCAGGTCCGGTGCCGGACCAGGACCCGGTGTACAACGGAGCGCTCACCAAGGTGGGCTCGAACGGTCTGTTTATCGCGCCGTCTTGTGACGACAGGTTGAGGGCGGCGGCAATCGATCGATTCGACGACTGCTATTGGGGGTGCATCCATTGAATTGGCTGACGACCCGCTTCCAGCGCGTGTCCTGGGATCTCACACAAGATTGAAGGTCCCCGGGTTTGAACCGGGGATCAAGGTTTTGCAGACCTCCCGAGCACTCTGAATCAGACTGCGATTTGCAGATTTCCTAAACGTTCTTGCTGCCCCGCTCCGCCCAAATCCGCCGGAATCCGCCACCGATGGTTAGCGCAATAGTTAGCGCTCCGATGCCCATACCGACGCGTGAAAACGAATTGCTCCGGGAGACGCTGGAAAACCAGGTCGCCCCCGTCGCGTTCGAAGAGCCGCGGGACAACCTGCGAAGGTCGCTCTGCGCGGCTAGTCGGACTTCGGCTCGCGGTTGAACTTCAGGACTTCCCGGCGAACCGTGGCGCCCGCGTCGGTTGCCGCCTGCGTCTCGGGCGCGCTGGTTGCGTGAGAACCAATGCGCTCGTAGAGGAAGAACCTCGCCGTATCGGTCCTGACCGAGGGTTCGGAAATCGCTTCGAGCGTGTGCCGGAGTTCGTGGCCGATAGACCCCATCAAGTCCGCATCGGTGGTGTAGTAATGCGTGTCGACCTTCACCCACATGAACCGCCGCGCCCCGGAGGAGGACACAGTGACGAAGCAGGCGCGCACGCCGTGGCCGCAGTGCCCCTCGTTGACATACACATAGCTGTCGCTCGCGTCGATGTCCTCGACGAGACGCCGGAAGGTCGCCGACCCTTCCATTGCCTGCGCGATGAGTGACTCGATCGCAGCGCTGACAGACCGCACGTGTGAGGAAGTCCGCATGGTGTTCGTCAGGTCCTCTGCATCTGCCGCGGCGCTCGTGCGCGGCGAGCCGATCAATGCGCCGATCGCCGCCAGTGCCACCGCCACGTTTCGTCCTGTTTTCACCATGTCCCTTCCCTCCTCGCCACCGGAGGCGGGAAAGGGCGCTGAAAACTGGCATTGAGGAAGTTGACCCGGAAAAGAACGGGAAAATCGTGGCCGACGCGAGGCTGGGCTTACAATGCGCCAGTCTTCAGATCATGGCGCTGAGCCCCGATCAGTGGGAAGCGGTCGATCGGCTCTATCACGCGGCGCTGGCGCGGCCGGTTGATGCGCGCGCCGCGTTTCTGGCGGAAGCCTGCGCGGGTGATGAGGCACTGCGGCGCGAGGTCGAGTCGCTGCTGGCGCAATCGGCAGCTGGCGTGTTGACGGGCGGCGCGGTGGTTGCCGCGGCCGAACTCGTAACTGACGCTGGAGGATCAGTGCTGACGGGACGCCGGCTCGGCGCGTATCACATCCTCGCTCCCATCGGCGCCGGCGGCATGGGTGAGGTTTACCGTGCACGCGACACGCGGCTTGGACGCGAGGTCGCGATCAAAATTCTGCCGCGGGTCTTCACCGCCGATGCGGATCGGCTCGCACGGTTCGAGCGCGAAGCACGCGTCCTCGCATCACTCAACCATCCACACATTGCCACGATTCACGGCATTGAAGAGGCGCCGATAGATGCGGGTGCGCCGGTTCGCGCGCTGATCCTCGAGCTCGTCAACGGCGAGACGCTCGCCGAGCGCATCGCAAGCGTGGGCTCGAAAGGGCTGCCGATCACAGAAGCACTCGGGCTCGCGCATCAGATCGCAGACGGACTTGATGCCGCGCACGAAAAAGGGATCGTCCACCGCGATCTCAAACCCGCGAACATCAAGATCACTCCGGACGGCATCGTAAAGGTGCTCGACTTCGGACTCGCGAAGGCAGCCACCGGCGATGGATCGACACCCGACCTCACGCAGTCGCCCACGGTAACGGTCGGCGGTACGCGCAATGGGATCATCCTCGGCACAGCGGCCTACATGAGTCCGGAGCAGGCACGCGGCCAGGCGGCCGACAAGCGCACCGACATCTGGGCGTTCGGCTGCGTGCTGTACGAGATGTTGACGGCGAAGCGCGGTTTCGAAGGTGCCACGCTCTCCGACACGATCGTGGCGATCCTTGAACGTGAGCCCGACTGGAGCGCGCTGCCCGAAACCACTCCGGCCGGTATTCGTCGTCTGCTGCGACGGTGTCTCGAGAAACAGCCAAAGCGGCGCCTGCATGATATCGCCGACGCCGGAATCGAACTGGAGGAGGCGCTGGTCGTCCCCTCAAGGACGGAGTCACTGGAACGGCAGCCTCGTTCGCATCCCGCTTGGCGGCCGGCAGTATTCATCGTTGCCGCTGCCGTCGCGATCGGCGGGATGGTTGGGTGGAATCTCAGACTTGGTTTGTCGCGTGACGCCCGAACATCGTCAGGAAGTTCAGTGGGCGAAGTGCGCCTTGAGATCACGACACCGCCCACCACGGATCCGGCGTCGCTGGCCATCTCGCCCGACGGGCTGTCTGTTGCCTTTGTGGCGACGGCTGAAGGCCGACCTCGATTGTGGATCCGAGCGCTCGACTCGACATCCGCTCGGCCATTACCGGGTACCGACGGTGCAACGTTGCCGTTCTGGTCGCCGGACAGCGGCTCTGTCGGGTTCTTTGCGACCGGTCAGCTCAAGCGGATCGACATCCAAACGGGAACCGTGCAGGCAGTGGCGAGCGCCGACGCCGCGCGCGGGGCTTCCTGGAATCGTGACGGGGTGATTCTTTTTCAAAGTCGGGGAGGGCCTTGGCTGCCGCTGTTGCGGGTGCCGGCCATCGGGGGTGGAACGGCGGTAGTCAACCCTGACCACGGTGGCCGTTTCCCGCAGTTTCTTCCGGACGGCCGCCATTTCATTTACTCCGGTCCTGGCGCGTCCGACAGTTCCCGCGGCATCTACCTCGGCGAGCTCGATGGATCGGCCCCGCGTCGTCTGCTCGACGCCAATTCGGCGGCTGTGTATGCGTCCTCCGGCCACTTGCTTTTTGTCCGACAGGGCACGCTGATGGCTCAAGCGCTCGATGCGCCCACGCTCACGGTGGTTAGCGATCCCGTTTCAGTTGCCAGCGGGATCTCGGTGATTGAACCGTTGGGTCTCGCGCCACTGTCAGCTTCTGCCGCGGGGCCTGTGGTGTATCGAACAGGATCAGCAGGCGGCGTGAGACAGTTCTCGTGGTTTGATCGAGCGGGCAGGCTGCTATCGAACGTGGGCGATCCCGCCGGCTACCTCTTGTCACCGTCGATGTCACCAGATGGCGGCCGAGTGGCCGTCCACCGGTCAGTCGATGCAAACTCAGATATCTGGCTGCTCGATATTCGGCGAGGCGTCCTCAGCCGGTTCACGTCCGACCCGGTGAATGAGTATGTCCCCATTTGGTCCCCCGATGGCAGCCGCCTGATTTTCCAGGCAGGAGGCAACTTGCGCCAAAGGTCTGTGACTGGCGTTGGTCCCGAGGAAATCGTGCTTCAGACACCGCAGACCAAGCTTCCAACGGATTGGTCACGTGACGGGCGTTTCGTGCTGTATTCGACGTACGAACCCAAGCCAGACTCTGACATTTGGGCATTACCGATGGAGCATGAGAGAAAACCATTTCCGGTCGCCCAGAGTCGCTTCAACGAAGACGAGGGACAGTTCTCGCCCGACGGAAAATGGATCGCATACAGATCGGATGAATCTGGTCGCGCCGAGATCTACGTGCGTCCCTTCCCCGGGTCTGGCGCCCCACTGCAGGTCTCCACGAACGGCGGTGCGCAAGTACGATGGCGCCACGATGGCAGAGAACTTTTCTACATCGCGCTGGATGATCGGCTCATGGCAGTCCCGCTCCGATCAAGTGGGCCGGACAAGATCGACGCCGGCGCTCCTGTGCCGATTTTTCTGACTCATGTCGGGGGAGCGCTAAGCATTTTCATGTCGCAATATATGGTCTCTGACGATGGCCAGCGCTTCCTGATGAACACGGTTGCGGAAGAGGTCGCTTCACCGATCACGGTCGTGCTGAACTGGAGGGCGAAACGTTAGAACCGTCTCCGTGGAATCGTAGGTCCCGTTGGTTGACGTGCCAACAAAAGCACTGGAGCCGTCGATGCATCGGCGATCAAGAGCCACGCGGGCTCAGCGCTCGTTGTTAACCGTCGGAGCAAACGCACGAGCGTTCTTGAAACACTTGTTTTTCGCACAGTTCAATTTGTCGGCGCCGCACTCGTCCCGTCAGTCAGATACGGACACCGTTTCTGATAGGTTTTTCGCCCGGTCCTGAGCGCCCCTCCTTAGCGGCACCCGACAAACAGCAAGTCGCGGCCATCACCGACGCCGCGCGCGCCTACTCGCGCTTCGCGGGCGTCGACCTCGAACTTTCCTGAAGCTCGTACGCGTTTCGCTCTGGGCCGAGCGGGTGAGAGACTTGGCGTTAGACGGACATGACGACAAACCTCGACGAATCAGTCCGAGCGGAGATTGTCAATGTTGCCCAGGCGTTAGGCACGCCACGAGGCGAGGTATCCTGAATCTGGAGCTTCGGATGAAGGACGACGTGTCGGTGGTTCACAGCGACCCTGAAATCATGGGCGGCACCCACGTGTTTGTCGGGACGCGCGTTCCGTTTCAGACGCTCCTCGACTATCTCGAAGCCGGCGATTCCCTGGGGGACTTCCTTGAGGACTTCCCGACCGTAACGCGAGAACAAGCGGTTGCGGCCTTGGAACAGGCCAAGCAGGCATTGCTCGCTCGTGAGAATCCTGCTGGATGAGTGTCTGCCCAAGCGCCTGAAACGCGACTTGGTCGGACATCAGACCCAAACCGTGCCCGAGATGGGATGGGCGAGCAAGAAGAACGGCGAACTCCTCGCGTTGGCAGAGCCCGAGTTCGATGTGTTTCTGACCGCTGATCGTAATCTGTCGTTTCAGCAGGAAATCAACCGACTCGACATCGCGGTGGTCGTACTCGTCGCGAAGGGAAATCGCTATTCGGATCTGCAGCCGCTGGTTCCCGACTTGTTGGCTGTCTTGATCGGCATATCGCCCGGCCAACTCATTCGAGTGGGTGCGTAACACGTAATGGCATGAAGCGCGGGTCACGCTGACCGACACCGGTTCGGTCATCTACTGAAGACGTCTGGTATGGCTGTCGATCTTCCGGTTGTTCCGTCGGTAGCATTCCACGAACCACGGCGGCACGGAGCCTGTAATGGTTTGTCTCCGTGCGCTACGTATCTCCGTGGCACGTGTGGGTGGTGATCGTCAGAAACGATGGAAAAGAGTTCTGGACGGAAGGGCGCCCTCGAGGGCAAGCAGACGCTCCTTGATCGGCAGGCCGCCGCCGTAGCCGGTCAGCTTTCCATTCGATCCGATCACGCGATGACAGGGAATCACGATCGGCAGAGGGTTGCTGCCGTTGGCCAGGCCGACCGCGCGCGACGCGGATCGATCGCCGATGCGCGACGCGAGCTCGCCATAGGAAATCGTTTCGCCATACGGAATGTCGAGCAGCGCATTCCAGACACGCAACTGGAATGGCGTGCCTTCTGGCGCAAGCGGCAGCTGGAACACACGGCGCTTGCCGTCGAAATACTCCGCCAGCTGTGTCGCAACGTCGTCGAAGGCGCGGTCGTGGCGCTCCCAGCCGGCGCCCGGTTTGTGCGGCCGGAAATGAATCAGCCGGACGCCTGCCGTGTCGCGAGCGATCAGCAGGCGTCCGATTGGTGTATCGAGGAACCCGTAGATCACACGTTGGCGGCGTTCAGTGCGGCGAGCACCCGCTCCTTCCTGAACGGCACGCGCCGGAGGCGCACACCGGTCGCATCGAAAATCGCGTTCGCCACCGCCGCAATCATCGGCTTGCACGACGTTTCGCCGGCGCCGTAATGCGGCAGATCCGGCCGGTTCGGATTCGGATCGCCGTTGACCATGACGATGTCGATTTGCGCCGGCGTGTCGAGGTGCGTGAGCGACGGATGCGACGCCCAGTCGACGCTGAGTACCTTCTCGGTATCGAAGGCGACCTCTTCGTAGAGCGCGCGGCTGATCGAGTGCAGCATGCCGCCTTCAATCGTGCGGCGCAGCCCCTCGGGGTTGATGATCAGACCGCAGTCATGCGCGCATACGAGCCGCTTCACCCAGACGCGTCCCGTCTTCCGATTGACTTCGACTTCCGCGATCTCGGCGACCACTGTCTGGTTGCGATATGTGTACGCGACACCACGGCCGGTGAGCACGTCGCCGTTGCGGCGCGCGCCGTTCGGCGCAGGCCGCGGCTGCCAGCCGAACTTCTCGGCCGCGGCCTTGAGCACGGCGATCGATCGGGCCCGCCTGAAGCCGTTGTCGTCGGCGTTGCTGGCCGTGAGCATCCGCATGCGGAACTCGATCGGATCAGCCTTCGCCGCCGCGGCCATCTCGTCGATGAACGATTCGGCCGCAAACGTCGACTGCGGCCCGTTCGGATCGCGGAGGTTGCCCGTGCGGATCGGCGTTTCCCAGATCAGTGGCAGGCCGACCACTTCGAGCAACGTGCGCCGGTTCGGAATGGCATACATGTCGTTCGGGAACGCGGAGCTGCCGTTGGCCGGCATGGCGCGACGCTGTCCCATCAGCTGCGCGATGAGCACTGTGTCGGGCTCGTTGTATCCAAGGTGGTTGTAATCGCACGACCGCGCGGCGTAATCGAGCGCCGTCATGTTCCCTTGCGCGTCGAGCGCACCGCGAATCTTGAACGTGAAGGCCGGACCCTTCGTGTCCCACCCCTGCTCCTCGGCGCGCGTCCACTGCATGCGGACGGGACGGCCCAGCTCCTTCGCGATGTACGCCGCCTCAAAGCCCGCATCGTCGGCGGCCGTACGGCCGTAGCCCTGCGGCCCTTCCATCCAGATCACCCGCACCTGCTCGCGCGGGATACCGAGGAACGTGGCCACGCCGTTGCGCATCCCGTACGACTTCATGTCGTTGGAATAGATCGTCATCTGCCCGTTGGACGGATCCGCGAGCGCATGCGCGGGGCTGATGGCGGTGTGGCCCTGGAACGGGATTTCGTATTCGGCTTCGACGACCTTCGCGGCGCCGGTGAACGCCGCGTCGACGTTGCCGAGCGTGTTCGGCGTCTGGCTTGATTTCGGCGCGGTGCCGCGCATGTAGGTGAACAAGTCCGCAGATGCGGGGAACGGCGCGGTTGCCGGCTTCTGCCAGTTGCACTTCAACTGCCTGGCCGCGGCAATCGCCTGCTCCTCACGCTCGCAGACGACCGCGACGTAATTGCCCTTGCTCACCACCTTCACAAAGCCGGGAAGGTTTCGAACGGAGGACTCGTCGATGCTCATCAACTTCGCGCCCGCGAACGGTGGCTTTACGTTCCTCGCGTGCACCATGCCGGGCACCTTCACGTCGGCCGCCCATTTCGTCGAGCCGTCAACTTTCGGCGGGATGTCGTAGCGCTGCGGCGACTGCCCGACCATCTTGAGTTCCTGCACCGGCTTCACTTTCGCGACGCCGGTGGTGGCGTCGATGTTCGCGCCCGTCAGCGCAACGTTGAACCGCTTGCCGCCAATCAGCTCGCCGTAGGTGACTCGCTTCGATGGGTCCGCCTTGACGGTGATCACCGCGTCGGTGACCGCGAGCGCTGCGACCGGAACTCCGAAGCGCTGGGACGCCATCTCGAGAAGCACGCGCCGCGCCTCGGCCGCCACGCGACGCATCGGCCAACCGTCCACCTGAATGGCATCGGAGCCGCCCGAGCCGCCCTGATCGACGGTCACGTCGGTCGTGCCCATGACGCAGGTCGTGTCCTTGAACGAGATGTCGAGCTCGTCGGACATCATCTGCCGGAACGCGGTACCGGTTCCCTGTCCGCAGTCGGTCTTGCCGACGTAGAACGTCGCGGTGTTGTCCTGATGGATGACAATCCACGAGTCGAGCTGGCGGAAGTCCGGATCGGGATAAAGACCGCGCGCGGCCTGTGCGCCCGCCTGCGCGGCAAACGGCCCCGCGACAGCGGCAGCGCTGAAGCCGACGACGAGCATGCCGGATGTCTTGAGGAATTCACGGCGGCTCGGGGACGTGCTGTGTTCGAGGAGGATTTTTTCGACGTTCATACATTCCCTCCTGCGACGCGCTTGATGGCGGCCTGAATGCGGTAGTACGTCATGCAGCGGCAAAGCGTCCGCGACATGCCTTCGCGAATCTGCTCGTCGGTCGGATGCGGGTTCTTGTCGAGCATCGCTTTGGCCGTCATGATCTGGCCGTTCTGGCAGAAGCCGCACTGTGGCACCTGCTCGTCGATCCACGCCTTCTGCAGCGGGTGCAGCGTGCCGTCTTTCGCCAGCCCCTCCAGCGTGGTGATTTCGCCTCTCACGCTCGACGTCGGCGTCACGCACGAGCGCGTCGCGGTGCCGTTGATGATGACCGTGCACGCCCCGCACTGGCCAAGACCACAGCCGAACCGCGGCCCTTGCAGGCCGAGATCGTTGCGAAGAACGTAGAGCAGCGGCGTCGAGGGTTCGACGTTCACGGTGTGCGCCCGTCCGTTCACCCTCAGGGTGATGTTAGCCATCGCTTCTCCTTGCAAGGCGGACCTACGACGTCGGTACGATGTTTCGAAATTATCCGCCCGCATACGTATAATCCGGCCCACTCGTCTCGTCAAACCCGTCTCTCGTCCATCGGAGGCATTGATGATCAGGATTTCGCGCCATTTCGCGCTCATCGGCCTCATCGGCCTCGCCCTCGTGCGCCCCGTCTTCACGGCAGACGCGCCGAAATTCCAGATCGATCCCTCGTGGCCGAAGACGCTCCCCAACCAGTGGATCCTCGGGCAGATCGGCGGCATCTTCGTCGATGCGCAGGATCACATCTGGATCAATCAACGACCCGGCACGCTCGACGCGCGCGAGAAGCGCGCCGCGACGACGCCGACCGTGAAGTGCTGCAAACCGGCGCCGTCGGTCATCGAGTTCGATCAGGATGGCAACGTCGTCCAGGCGTGGGGCGGCCCGGGCGACGGCTACAACTGGCCGGCGAATGAGCACGGCATCTTCGTCGATCACAACAACTTCGTGTGGGTCGCCGGCAATGGCATGACCGACGGGATGGTGCTGAAGTTCACCCGCACCGGCAAATTCGTGCTGCAGATCGGCAAGTCCGGCGCGATGACCAACAGCATGGACACGACACAGCTTGGCCGCGCGGCCGACATGGTCGTCGATCCTGCGACCAACGAGCTGTATGTCGCCGATGGATATTTCAATCACCGCGTGATCGTGTTCGACGCGGCGACCGGTGCGTTCAAGCGGATGTGGGGCGCGTATGGGAAGCCGCCAACGGACGACAAGATCACGTACGACCCGAAAGCAGCCCCGCCGCAGCAGTTCAACAATCCCGTCCACGGCTTGCGGTTTACGAAGGACGGCCTCCTCGTCGTCGCCGACCGCGGCAACAACCGGATTCAGGTGTTTCGAAAGGACGGAACGTTCGTCCGCGAATACCAGGTGCTGAAGGACAGCCCGCCTGGAACCGTCGGATCGATCATGTTGTGGCCCGATGCCATGCAGAGTTATTTCGTCGTGTCGGACGATCCGAACGGCGAATTCCACGTCGTCCGGCGCAGCGACGGCGCCGTGGTCGCCGACGCCGGCCATGTGGGTCTGCAAATCGGGCAGTTCATGAACCTCCACAACATCGCGATCGACAGCAAAGGGAACGTCTACACCGCGGAGGTGCAGGGCAAACGCGTGCAGAGGTTCCGCAACATGGGCGGACTCTAACCGTTCGGATCGTTCGGATCGTTCGAATCGTTCGGATCGTTCGCGTCGTTCGGACCGTTCGACTCGCTCAGAGCGACTTCAAGTACTCAAGGAGCGCGCGTTTCTGGTCGGCAGACAACGTCGTGCCGTAGGCATGGCCGGCGTTGCTGTTGCCGGGTCGTGACACGTCGAACGGCGTCCCGAGCCGTTTTGCTTCCGCGCTGAAGGAGTCGAATCCCACCCGCGTTCCATCGAACACGTCGGAGCCTCGCCAGAACAGACGCGGGCGCTGCTCGACCGGCTCGAGAAGGTCGGCAAGCGTCGGCACCGATCCGTTATGGAGATAGGGCGCCCGCATCCAGAGTCCGTCGAGTGGAACCGACGCGTAGCCTTTCGTGCTACGGAAGTGCGAGAACTTCCAGGCGTAGCCCTCGCCGTACGCGTTGTAGGCAGCGGCGGATGGCGCCGTCCACATCGCGATGCGGTGCGGATCCGTCCCGACCTCCGTCGCGTCGATGAGCGTCCCCGTGCGCGTGCCGCCAGGTGCATGACACGATGCGCACGCACCCTGAAACACCGCCGCACCTGCGGCGGCGAGCGTCGCCTCGACAGGAAGCGGATACACGGGCGGCTTCACCGTGCCGATGTAGTTCTGGATGCGACGCAGACTCGACATCGTGTGCGGGTCGGTATCTCCCCAGTGGCTGAAGTCGCGATTCACCCACTTCATCGTCGCGCCGTCGCCGATGGCGGAGGAGAGCACGACCTCCTGAAGGTTCGTGTTCAAGCCGTCCCAGTGATACACGTAGCCGGCGTGCGCGTTGAGGTTCCACAGTGGCTGCATGTCGGAGTTGCCGATGGTGGCGTCAATCGGTTGCTGCAGCGTACGGAACTTGACTGGATTGAACGGATCGATGCGCCCCTTGCCCCAGTCCGGCCGGCCGTCCATCCAGGCATTCTGTTGCTTCAGCCGAAGAATGGCGCGCCGAGTGAACGGGATGATCATGCGGTAGGCGAGACGATCGCCTGGAGACAGCGAGTAGTTCTTTGCAATCTCCGCCATGATGTTGTCGGCGGTGAACCTCGGATCTGACGCGCACGCGATGAGGAATCGCACGTAGAGCTGCGGCGCCATCTGGTGCGCCGGCGCGGTCGGAACGATCGTAGGCGGATCGCCAGACTGCAGCCGATAGCTGCCCGTATGGCAGATGGCGCAGTTGATGCCGACGCGATCGAACCCGATTCGCACTTTCGAGAGGCCGACCGGCATTTCGTGCCCGTCTTTGGAGAGCATCCCGAGTGCCGCGTAGCCGCCCGGTGCTGGCAGATATTCGGGGAAGAGCCGCGGCAGCACCAGCCAGATCCAGTACGGAATGCCGTCGGTCTCCTCCGTTCCAATCGATCCGAACAGGAAGTGATCCTCCTCCGAGGCAAAGAATGGGGCCGGCTCTGTTCGGAAAAAATGCGTGTATGTGAACAGCCCGCCCATCAGCAGGACGACTGCGGCGATGCCGGCAATCGGCGCCAGCCGCCTAAATTTGCTCGAACTGGCCGTTTGCTGCAGCAGCTCGGTCATGGACACCAAGTTGTCTGAAGGCCAGCGTCAGCAGCACTGCCTCCGGAATGAAGAACATCAAATCGAAGTAGCCGAGCACGTGATATTCGCGCGGCTGGAACCCGACGAAGAAGATGACCCCCGCGAGCCGTGAGGCGACGGTGCACCAGGCCGTGATTTGGTAGCGCGCGAAGTCGAGCGCCGCGGGGATGTAGAAGATGCTCAGCAGAATGAGCAGCAGCGCCGCAAACTGTGGCCACAGCAGCGGCGACGCCGGCGGCATGCCGGTCAGCATCATCGTCTGCTCAGGCGCGACGAGCGTGGGAAGCGCGAGCACCAGGTTACAGATGATGCCGAGCCAGACGACGCGAGAAAACCAGTGGCCTGCCATTTCAGAATGTCTTCAGGTACTCGACGATCGCCAGCTTGTCGGCGGCCGGCAGCATCGTTCCGTATTCATGCCCACCGTTGCCGTTGCCCGGAACCGACGTGTCGTACTGAAAGAACATGCGCCCGTTCTCCTCGGGCACGTTTGACACGAACCCGACGCGTGTCTGGTCATAAACGTCGTAGCCGCGATAGAACGTCTTCGGCCGTTCGTTTGGCGCATTCATCAAATCCAGCAGCGTCGGGACCGAGCCGTTGTGCAGATACGGCGCGCGCGCCCAGATGCCGTCGAGCGGATGATTGGCGTACCCGCGCGTCTTGCGGAAGTGCGTGAACCGGTATTCCGACTCCGGATACAACGCGTACTGATTGGCGGCGAAGAGATCCGTGTACGAATCGAGGCGATGACGATCGGTGCGGATGCGATCGATGTCTTCGACCAGCCCCACACGCGTGGCTTCCGGTGCACGGACTCCCTCGCGGAAGCGATGGTCGCCGTGGCACGCCACGCAGAGCTGGCCGTACAGAGACGCGCCGCGTGCCGCCACCGCCGCGTCGATCGCGTACGGATATTTCGGAGGCGGCAGCGTCCAGATCCAGTCGCGCACGCGCTTGATCCCGTCGTGATCGACCGTCACCGGTGTCACCCCGGCGCCGAGCGCCGCGCTCAGGTTCCGTTCGTCCACCGAGTCGTTGTCGCCGTCCCAGTGCAGGTGCAGACCTTCGCGCGGCTTCTGATTCCACAGCGAAGGGTAGTCCGAAGCCCCGATTAACTCGTCGTGCGGCAGCCGGTCGATGGGCCAGTTGAACTGAATCGCTTTGTAGGGATTGAAGGTGTCCACGCGACCGCGACCCCATCGCGGTACCTCGTTGCCCAGGATCGGCGCGATGCGGTTCCGCAAGTTCAGCGTCACGAGCTTCAGCCGATCGACGAGGCCGAAGCGCAGCAGGGTCCGTTCAAACAGCGAGACCGATACATCGTTCTGCGCCATCCGGCCACGCACCGCCTCCGTTGTCAGACGGTTGTCGAGCGAGCATTCGAGCACGAATTCGACGAACCGCTGCAGGTCGAGCTGGTGGGCTGGCATGCCCAGAACGATCCGTGGCTCCGACGCCGGAGAGTCGCGAACGGTGCCGGTGTGGCACACCGCGCAGTTGAGGCCAACCTGCTCGATCCCCAGGCGTCGTCGCCGCGAGACGCCGATCGGCAGCGTGTGATTCGGCTCGAAGACGAAGCCAAGCGATGCGTAGCCGCCGGGGAGCTTCTCGGGGCAAATCGAGGGCAGGGCGGTGAACACCGACAGCGGCGGCAGGACCCCACCAACCGGCCGGAGCAGCGACACACCCGGTTCGCTGCCGATCGAACCGTACTTGAAATGATCGGTGATGGATTCGTATGTCGTTGGGCGGTCCGATCCGATCGAGAGGGCCAGCCAGAGCGCCACGGCAAAGAGAACCGCTGCGATGGCGATCGCAATGCGGCCGCGGCGGGAATCGATCGAGAAACGAAGCCTCATGAAAATGGCGGCGGCGAGAAGACCGACATCACCTGCGCCATCATCTCGTCTCGGTTCGCGAACCGGCTTTCTTCATAGCAGCCGAGCGGATGCTCGACGACATGGACAAGGCATTTATTGCAATAGGTGCACGGCTTGTCGGCGCGATCCTTGCCGGCTTCGAACTGCTTGACCAGATCGTTGTTCGCGACGAGCGGTCGCGCGATAGAGACGGCGTCGCAGTCGCCGCGCGTAATAGCCGTCCGGATGACCGAAGCGGTCTGAAATCCGCCGGTGCAGACCACTGGGACGGTTACTGCCTGCTTGATCTTGCGGGCATCGGGCAGGTTGAGCCCCTCGATACGGTCCGGCGGCGCGCCGGCCGCCAGCCACTGGTGCTTGAAGAGCGGGCCGGTGATGGCGCCGCGGAAGAACAACAGGTTCCGCAGCGTATGCGATCCGCTCGAGACGAGCTGCTCGTAGGTCTGCGACAGGACGTCGAGCGGCAGATCGGTGCCGGCCGGGTTCATCGGGTGCGGAAACGAGCTGCCCGTCGACACGTGGATGGCATCGACACCCGCATCCACCAGCCACCGGCACACCTGGATTGAGTCTTCGACGGTGTTCCCGCGTCCCTCGAATTTCAGGAACGCGAGCGAATTGTTGTGCTCCTCGGCGCTGATCTTCATCTGCAGGTGGAAGTCGTTGCCGACCTTTTGACGAATCGCCTTGACGATGTCGAGGACGAAACGGGCGCGGTTCTGAAGCGACCCGCCGTATTCGTCGCGCCGGTCGTTGATCGCGGAGCTCAAGAACTGCGTGATCAGGTAACCATTGGCGCCGTGCAGTTCGACGCCGTCGAGTCCGGCTTCCCGTGCGCGCCACGCTCCCAGGGCAAAGGCGTTGACCGTCTCGTGGATGTCGTCGAGCGTCATCGCCGTGCACTCGAAGCCGTGGAGTGGATCGGCATGGCCCGTGGAACTGAGCCCCGGGCCGGGATATTCGATCCCTGGCACGTCGCGCTGGCGGCCGCCGTGACTGAGCTGCAGGATGAACCTGCAATCGAACTGGTGGACCGCTTCGCCAACCTTCCGCCAGAACGGAATCCGCTCGTCGCGATCGATCGTCGCGTAGTTGGGCATGATGCGCCCGCGGATTTGAACCGGGACAAACGACGACACGATGGCGCCGACGCCGCCGCGCGCGAACTTCGTTTCCCAGTTGATGCGTGCCTGATTGCCCGATCCGTCGTAGTTGTCGAAGCGCCCCGAGATATTCGATCGGAAGATGCGGTTCTTGACGGTCAGGTTCTTGAACCTGAGTGGTTCGAAGAGGATGTCAGACATGAACGCATGCTAGCGAGTGAAGTCCGAGCTGACAACTCTTTCTCCTCACATCGCGCGAAATTATGTGCATGGAGTGCATCGAGTGCTTTCCTAAATCGCGAGGTTGCGCTACGGTTGTTCTCTCCCTTTCGAAGGAGCGTATCGAATGATTCGGGGCGCAGCTGTACTCTGCGCGTTCGTCATCGCTATCAACGTGCTCAGCTGCGGTCCGCGCGACCCGCGTCCCGGCACCGTCAAGGACGAAGCGATGCGCGCGGGCGTGGCGCCCGAGAAGCTGGCGCTGCCGACGCCCGATTATTTCCACGACATGGACTTCAACAATCCGCCCCCGACGCTCTCGCAGTCGGAGATCGAAGGGCGGAACATGTGGATGGTCTGGACCGGTGGCAACGATCACCTGTGGAATCGACTGACCGTCGACAGCCTGGGCACCTTCGATCTGCTCAAGACGATTTCGTCGCATCCGCCGACCAGTGACTACAAGGTCGCGTACGGCAGGCACAATCGCTGGGAATATCTCGGTTTGGTCAACGAACCGTGCTTCAAGGAATCAAGCGGTCCCGATCCGAACCGCTTCGGTCTGTGGCTGGACGTCCGCGATCCGGCGTGCCCGCCCGATCCGTTCGCCGATGCGGGCAAATACCCTGGAGTTGCGGTCGGCGCGCGCGGAACAACCGTCCCCGTCGGCTCTTATTACGGTGAGCCGACCGGGATCGTCGGCCTGCGGCTCTTCCCCAACCCGGACTTCGACGAGAAGGCTCGACAGCGTTGGGATGCCGAACGCTTCTACAACGACCCGACTTATTACTTCGATCGCGACCTGGTCCGCCCATATCGGGTCGGAATGTCATGCGGCTTCTGCCATGTCGGCCCCAATCCCATTCGCCCGCCCGCCGACGCTGACGAGCCGAAGTGGGAGAACCTGAGCTCGAACGTCGGAGCGCAGTACTTCTGGTGGGACCGCGTCTTCAACTGGCGCGGGACCGAGAACGAGGCCAGCCTGTTTTATCAGGCGCTCCATGTCTCCCGTCCCGGCACCCTCGATACCTCGCTCGTCTCGACCGACAACATCAACAATCCGCGCACGATGAATGCGGTCTACTACCTCGCGCCGCGGATGGGGCTGGCGCGGCAGTGGGGACGTGAATCGATCCTCGGCGGCGAGCGGCTCAACAAACAGTTCAACGAGTTCGTCAAGCCGGATGATCCGCTGGCGCAGTTCTTCGCCTGGCCAGGAACCGTCTGGACCCCGCGGGTCCTCAAGGACGGCTCTGACTCGGTTGGCGCGCTCGGTGCGCTCAATCGCGTGTATCTGAACATCGGCCTGTTCAGCGAAGAGTGGCTGCTGCATTTCCGTGCGGTCCTCGGCGGTAAGGCCATTACGCCGATTCCGATCGAAACGGCAGTCAAGAATTCCGTTTACTGGCGCGCGACCGAACTGCGGACGCCCGACATGGCGCGGTTTTTCCTCGCCAGTACGAACCCGCATTACCTGCGCGATGCACCCGGCAGCGCGCAGTACCTGACGGAAGGCCAGGCGGCCGTGACGCGCGGCAAGGAAGTCTTCGCGGACCGGTGTGCGCGCTGCCATTCGAGCAAGCTGCCGGCGCTGCCCGCCGGCCTCGACCTCGAGCGCGCCAACGGGGCCGATTATCTGACCGCGTGGAATCAGTACTGGAACTGGACGAAGACCGACGCGTTCAAGACGCAGATGCGGCGGCTGGTCCTTGACGACCACTTCCTGGAGGACAACTACCTCTCGAACGAGCTGCGCGTTCCGATCACCCTGCTCGGTATCAACGCCTGCAGTCCGCTGGCAACCAACGCTATCGCCGGCAACATCTGGGATAACTTCTCCTCCCAGTCGTACAAGCAGCTGCCGTCGGCGGGCTCTATCAAGGTGCGTCATCCATTCACGGGCGCGGAGTACGACTATCCGCTGCCGGCCGGCGGCCGCGGCTACATCCGCCCGGCGTCGCTCGTCAGCGTCTGGTCGACGGCGCCGTTTCTCCAGAACAACACGGTCGGCCGTTTCGAGCCGCAGCCGGACGTCGAATCACGGATGCGATCGTTTCAGGACGCGATCGAACAGATGCTCTGGCCCGAACGTCGCCCAAAGGACGCGCTCTTTGCCAACGAATCCGGCCCAGGCGTCGGCATCATCGACCGCATCACCGTCGACAGTTATCTGGACGTCGCCGAGGGGTACATTCCCGATTACCTCATGCCGCTTGTCGGCGCCGCGCGGAAGCTGTTTCCGTTCGTGACGGGGACCAGCTATTCGATCCATGTGGGCCCGTTCCCGAAGGGAATGCCGATTGGACTGATCACGAACATGGACATGCTTGGAGGCGAACTGCCGCCAGAGCAACGCGATGAGCACCGCCGGAAGATCCTGACGCTGATCCGACGAACCAAAGAGGAATTGAAATCGCACGACGACCTGCCGACCATCCTCGGCAATCTGTCGGACGACATGCTCGCCGTCAGCAAATGCAAAGACCTCGTGGTCAACAAAGGGCACTATTTCGGCACGTCGTATTTCGCCGAGGAACCTGGCCTCAGCGACGACGACAAGCGTGCGTTGATTGGGCTCCTGAAGACCTTCTGATGCGCCGCGGGACGTTGCCAGCGTGAAGCGCCGCGACCTGCTCAAGGCGGCACTCGCCCTGCCGGCGCTGCGGATTCCGAGAACCGCGGACCTGACACGGTCCGCGCCGCCGTCTGGGTCCGCGCCGCCCGCATCCGTCGGGCCGGCGCGTCGAGCCGCTGTCCAGGCGGGTGAGGCGGCTCCCACGTCGGCCGATTTCGTGGTCGTCGGCTCTGGGGCGGGAGGAGGAACCGTCGCGGCGCGACTCGTCGAAGCCGGATATTCGGTGATCGTCCTCGAGGCGGGAGGCGATCCGCCCTCTGTTCCGTACGACGTACCCGCGTTCCATCCGTTTGCAACCGAGCACGAGGCGATGCGATGGGATTTCTTCGTTCACCATTACGGCGATCCGGCGAAAGAGCGGAACGATCCGAAGTACCTGACCGACAAAGGCGGTGTCTGGTATCCGCGCGCGGGGACGCTCGGCGGCTGCACCGCGCATAACGCGCTGATCTTCGTTTACCCGTCGAACAACGACTGGAATCATCTCGCCGATCTGACGGGCGACTCGTCGTGGCGGGCCGAGAAGATGCGGGCGTATTTCGAACGCCTCGAGGACTGCCGGCATCGTCGGGTCGCGCGGTTCCGCCACAAACTGGGGGTGAACCCAAGCCGCCATGGCTTCGACGGATGGCTGCCGGTCGAGAAGGCCGCCCCTGCCGAGGCGATTCGCGACGGAAAGGTCCGCCGGCTGTTTGCCGCTTCGATCCGCAATGCCGTCAAGGAAGTCGGCTTGCCGTCGCCCGCGCGTCTGGAGAGCCTCGGCGATCCGAACGACTGGCGTGTGATTTCGGAGAACGAGTTCGGCGCGTGCTATACGCCGATGACAACTCGAAATTACCAGCGGGTCGGAGCGCGCGAACGTCTGCTCGACGTGCGCCGACGGTATCCCGATCGCCTGACGATCGAGCTCAACGCGCTGGCCACGCGCGTCATCTTCGACGATCAGAAGCGCGCGGTCGGTGTCGAGTACCTCAAAGGCGAACGTCTGTATCAAGCGCACGCGACACCGAGCGAGCTGCCCGGCGAGCCTCGGCAGGTTCGCGCGCGGCGCGAGGTCATTCTGGCCGGCGGTGTCTTCAACACGCCGCAACTGCTGATGCTGTCGGGCATCGGCCCGGAAAGCGAACTCCGGCGCCACATGATTCCGCCGGTCGTGGTGCTCGATCGCGTCGGCAGGAATCTGCAGGACCGCTACGAGGTTGCGGTGGTCAACCGGATGGAACACCCGTGGGACATGCTGCGCGGGGCGACCTTCACCGAGAGCGACAGCCAGTACGAAGAGTGGAAGTCGAACCGCCGCGGTATCTACACGACCAACGGCGTTCCGCTGTGCGTCATTGCCCGCTCGACCGCCGGGCAGCCGTCGCCGGATCTGTTCTGCTACGCGCTGCTGACGGACTTCCGCGGCTATAAACCAGGCTACTCAGAGGTTGTGCGGGAGCGTCCCAATTACCTGACGTGGGTCGTGCTGAAAGGCCACACCAACAACACGGGTGGCACCGTCACTTTGTCGTCACGCGATCCGCGCGTGCGGCCCGTCATCAACTTCAACTATTTCGAGGACGGCACCGACGCCGCGGGTGACGACCTGACGGCCGTCGTCAAGGGCGTCTCGCTCGTTCGTCGGATGACCGCGGGCCTGCAGCAGACGCTCGGCCTGGTTGAAGAAATGCCGGGCGCCGATTACCCGACCGAAGCGTCGCTCCGCGATTTCGTCCGCGCCCATGCCTGGGGCCATCACGCCTCCTGCAGCTGCCCGATCGGCCCGCGAGACCGGGGCGGCGTCCTGAGCGGAGATTTCAAGGTGTACGGCGTCGAGGGCTTACGCGTTGTTGATGCATCCGTGTTCCCGCGTGTGCCCGGGCTGTTCATCGCGAGCGCGGTCTACATGATCGGTGAGAAGGCGGCGGAGGTGATTGCGGCCGCGCAACAGGTGGCAGGGGGCAGGGGGCGGGGCGCAGAGGCAGAGGCCGGTGGCAGGGGTGGACGGTATTAAAGGAGCACACATGAGTATGAGAAAGGCGTTCGCGCTTCTGGCGGCCGCGGCGATGACGGGGTGCTCGTTTGCGACGACGATTCGTCAGAACACCGCGGCCATCAATGGCAGCTCCGACACCATCCGTATGAACACCGCCGCAATCGGTGAGTCGACGCGCGGCACGACGGCGCTCGTGCCGGCACTGCAGGGGGTCAACAACCTGCGCACCCCGCTCGAGTCCGTCGCTGCCCTGGCGCCTACGCTGCAGGGCGTTGCCGCCCTGCGCGATCCGATGATGCGAGTCGCCGCGCTCGATAGTCCGATGCAGTCGGTGGCGGCCCTCAACGCGCCGATGATGCGTCTTGCCGCCCTCGAGATGCCGATGACCTCGGTGGCGCAGCTTGATGGACCGATGCGCAGCGTCGCGGCGATGAAGCCCAGTCTCGACGCCGTGGCGTCGTTGCGGCCGGCCCTTGACCGCGTGTCGTCACTGGACGTGCGCCTCGCGGCGGTGTCAGATCTCGCACCACAGCTTCAGAACGTCGGCGGCCTTCGGGAGCCGCTCGAACGTGTCGCCGCGCTCGAGGCGCCAATGTCCCGACTCGCAGCGCTCGGTTCGGTGCTCGATCGTCCGCTCCTCTTGATCGCCGTCGGCCTCCTGGCCCTCGCGGCGTGGGGCGTCGTGACGTTCCTCGCGGTGAGGCTCGCGATTATCAGCGCCGGCCGGGCGCAGCCTCGGCTGGACGCTCCGCTGCGCACCTAGTTGGTGGTTCGTGGTTCGTGGCCAACCACCGATCACCAACCAGCAGGGAGGCACCATGGCGCTCTATGCATTCGACGGCACCTGGAACAACGCGAAAGACAACGACGAGACCTACTCGAACACGAACGTCGACCGGTTCTACGACGCGTATACGGCCACCAGCGGGACGCATGACGTGTACGAAAAGGGGATCGGCACCAGATTCGAGCGTGTCCCGGTCATCAACAGGATCACGCGTGCCATCGGCGGAGCGTTCGGTGCCGGCGAGCTGAATCGTCTTCTGAATGCCTATCACCGGCTCTGCGTCAACGTCATCGAACACAACGACACGGCCATCGATCTGATTGGGTTCAGCCGCGGCGCGGCCACCTGCCTCGATTTCTGCAACTTGATCGAAGACTGGCAGATCAAGGATCCGCGAAAGCTTGGCGCGGAATGGCGACTCGACTCGTACCTGCTTGCGCCCAAAGTCTGCGACGCGCCGCCGTTACGCTTCGTCGGTCTGTTCGATGTGGTCGGCGCGTTCGGCGTCGGCGCAATCGCCGGCGATCTGCCCGAGTTCAATCTTGGTCACAAGCTGCATCTCCCGTCTTCGCGTGTTCACTACTGCTTTCACGCGATGGCGCTCGACGAAGTGCGCCCGTCGTTCAACGTCATCCGTGTGCACGGAGCACACGAAGTGTGGTTCCGCGGCGTCCACAGCGACGTCGGTGGAGGTGACCAGAACCGCGGTCTCAACGACATCTCGCTTCGATGGATGTTGAGGAAAGCCGTAGCTGCCGGGTTGCCGATCGATCCGGAGGTCGTCGAAGGGCTCCTGCCGAACGCCGACACAACGCCGAATCTCCACAAGCTGCCTCCGCTGTGGCGGCCCATGGCACACACCGATCGACGGCATTACACGGTGAAGGTCGCCGGCGACTGTCGTCCGCTCTTCGATGACTGTCCGATTGAAGACGAGGCCTCCGAAGCGGTTGCCCAGCCGGTCGCGGCCTCCGGACTTGCGGCGGACGCCGACGTGCCGGCAGGAGCGTAAATCGAGTCTGGCTACTTCCCGCGGAGTAACTGACGCCGCGCGCTTGCAAGATCGCGACGTCGCTCTGCGTCCGGCTCGGGCAGCGACAAGTCGAGCCTTTCGAGCGTCTGCACGATGATCTCGGCGACGAGCGCGTGCGTGAACCACTTGTGATCGGCGGGGATGACGTACCACGGCGCGTGATCGTGACTGGTTGCTGCGAGGACGTCCGCATAGGCATCGCGGTACGCCGTCCACCGCGCGCGCTCGACCAGATCGGCTGTCGAGAACTTCCAGTTCTTCTCGGGATCGTCGAGTCGTTCGAGCAGCCGGCGCTCCTGCTCGCGCTTCGAGACGTGCAAGTAGAACTTCCGAACGATGGTGCCGTTGCGCCACAGGTGGCGTTCGAACGCGTTGATGTCTTCGAACCGCTCTTTCCAGATCCGAGGGGTGATTAGCGAACGCGGCAGCTTCTGTGCTTCGAGCAGCTGTGGATGGATGCGGACGACGAGCACTTCCTCGTAGTAGGAACGGTTGAAGATGCCGATGCGGCCGCGGCCAGGAAGGACGTTGACCGCGCGCCACAGGTAATCGTGGTCGAGTTCCTCCGCTGATGGCTGCTTGAACGCATGCACGTCGGTGCCCTGGGGGCTCACGCCTGACATGACATGGCGGATCGCAGAGTCCTTACCGGCCGCATCCATGCCCTGAAAGATCAGAAGCAGCGCGTATCGATCCTGCGCGTACAACCGTTCCTGGAGTGTGTCGAGACGCGCGAGGCCCTTCTGCAAGTGCGCTCGCGCTTCGTCTTTATCGCCGAATGGCCCCGTGTCGTCCGGATCGTGGCGCTGCAGAGCGGTTCGATCGCCAGACCGAACGCGGAATCGCTCGATGCGCATGCGCAATGGTAATCACGGATGGAGCCCGCGCACCGCCGTCTTCATGGCCAGCCTACGATGGCGTCGGGCGTCTTGCCCTCCCATTCCGCTGTGCATGGCACCGCCCTTTCGAGGTGGATCCCCCATCGGATGTCAGCGGAGAACCCGCCACACAGACCTTGGGGTTCTCAGCATTCCGTCTTTCTCCTCCTTGGTGTCGAGGCGTGTGACGAGCAAGAGTGACTCCGCGCGGTTGCCGCATTTGTTTGGCAGGACGGCGGCATCGACCTTGCCTCTCGGCGCCGGCGATGAGTGATCGACGTCGGAGCGTGGTCGCGATCAGCGGAGAGTCACAGCGCCGAAGGATGCTCGACGCGCTGCTGCTCGACACGAACGATTACGACGTCCTGGTCTACGAGGTGATGCCACGCGGCTACTCGCGCATCAAAGAGTTGAAGCCAGACCTTGTCATCGTCTACTTGGAGATTGACGACGCGGCCGTCTGCCAACTGCTATCGATGCTGACGGTCGACACCGACACATCGGCCATTCCCGTGGTGACTTGGGCTGCGCGGTATGAGAAGGGCGGGCTCGAAGACATCATCGCGGAAGCGATCCACGGCTCGTCACATCAAGTTGCAGCCGCACGGATGAACTAGATCGCCGTCATTCACGGGACTATGAACATCACGCTGAACGACGAGGATGCGAAAACGCTCCGGGACGAAATATCCGTGGGCGGAACTCGCTTTGCTGGGGTCGGCAGCGCGTTCAGATGACCATCGCGGTCACGCGGGTGCTAGCCAGCAACATGTCATGACCGGCGTAACAACGTCACTCACGAAATGCGGGAGTGGCGACGGCATGCCGTGATCCGGGCTCGTGAAGCAGTTTTCTAGTGCCGCCACGGCGCTGAAGGCGCTCAAAGATAAAGGGATCACTGACTCACGGGCGACGTGGTGACCGACGCGCTGGATTCGGCCTTTGTCGATTCAGTCAGCGCGGAAATGCGTCCCGGAACGACCGCCATCATCGTCGAGGCCGACAGAAGAGTACGCGGCCTGTCGACGACGTGAGACACGGCCGAAATCAGAGTGGCGGCGCGTGCCGCTGAAAGTGATCGAACAGCTCCGGCGTCAGCACGCGATGGCCGATGTGCACGCCGAGCCGGCGATAACTCTCCCACTGCGCTTCATCGAAGAACTGATCGTTGGTCGTTTCCTGCGGGAATGCCGAATGCGCGCGGTGATAGTGGCACACATCCTCCGGTTCGTCGCCTGTGAGCGTGGCTTTCACGTAGACCAGCCAGGAGCGTGTCCCGTTCTCGCCGTACGCGATCGTCGCCAGTGCGGCATGCGCCTGTGAGACACGCGATCGATCGACTTCGATCGCGAATTGCTTGGCGGCGCCGTTCGGTCCTGGCACCGGCTCGTCGGTCCAGCGGCCTCGTCGCAGCGAGCCGAGATCGCCGAAGTACTGCCGTACGGCGTCAGGCAGCACAGGCGTGTGCGCGTCGATGCGTCCCGCGAGCTGCGGCGTGTTCAGGAACTTGATTTCGGCATTGAAATCGAGACGCGCCTTCCGGACGAGATCCGACAGCCCCTGGAACTCGTAATCAGGATCGGCCTCGGCATCGACGACGACGATCAGCGGCAGCCGGCGTCGGATCAGCTCGTAGCCCCCCATGTTCTCGAAGTGCCCGCCGTCGGACAGATTCCACAGCGGCCCCGCGGTGCCGCGTGTCCGCGCGAGCATTTCCGAAAGCAGCGCCGATTGAACCGGCAGCAATGCCTCGAACGTCACCCATGGTGACCATTGTTTGGCGCCGAACTGGAGTGGCTTCGCCGGCGGCGGCGTCCCGGAATCCCACCAGTAGCCCAGGCGGACGTTCAACATGCCCGCGAGAATCGCGATTGGAACTGTCGTATTCGCTCCCGCGGCTGCCGAAAACGCTGCGCCGGAAATGCTCATCCAGCGGCCGACGGTGAGCGGTTCGGGCGTCCGGCCGTTTTCGCGCGCACTCTTGAACACGCGATACCCGTCGACGGGGTAGATCGCCGGAGAGCCGTCGGAATCGGTGAGGAGGTGATGGCGGATGCCCAGGCTCAAGCCGCATGGCCCCAGCGCCAACCCGGTGCCCTTGCGATCCTGATTCTGCACCTTCGTGCGGGCGTCCATCGTCTCGTTGACCGTCGTGTTGATGATGTGAAGCGGACCGCCTTGCTTCCACGGCCCCGCCGTCGAAGTCGCGGCTGTTGCATGCAGACGTGGCCAGTTCCAGTAGCCGGTTCCCTCACAGTCATCACCGGAGACGGTCTCCTTCACTGCTGTGTCTCCGGTCTTCAGTCGCGTCGGATTCGACGCACCCAGAAACGTGCGCGTCAACCGCGACCAGTAGAAGGCATGAAGCGACGACATGTTCGCGAAGGTTCGCGTGCGTCCGAAGAGGAACGTGAACCCCAGCAACACCGCGAAGATCTGCACTCCGAACGGATCGATGCGCCGCGTGATCGCCGGCGCCACGCATGGTGGCTCCGTCGCATTGGCCGCCGAGAGGACGAATCCATCTCCGTTGCGTGCAACGGCCACCCCATCGACGCCAAGAATCTTCGTCGTCGGCGCTGTGGCAAATCCTGTTGGCGTTCCGTCCACCGCGATGAATCCCGATGCGATCGCATGGGAGAGGGCATTGATCGTCACCAGCCAGACCGAGACGAGCACGACTGCGGCGCTCCATGTCAGGACCGAGGCGGGTACGCCTGGGCGTTGTCGTCCGCGAGATGAGGTGAGAAGGACGAGACCCGTTCGTCCGAACGCGCCCAGGCCGGCCATTGCTGCAAAGACCGCACTCGCCCACCGCGTGAGGGCGCCGGCACCTTGGGC
>Ga0268265_10000547_pt1 | contig 38290 bp, 32 predicted proteins | sample KBSSwiS52_FD_190355 | JGI IMG/M metagenome (GOLD analysis project Ga0268265, IMG submission 190355) | Switchgrass rhizosphere microbial communities from Kellogg Biological Station, Michigan, USA - KBS Switchgrass S5-2 (SPAdes) (version 2) | ecosystem: Host-associated > Plants > Roots >...
GCAAGCTGCGTCATTCCCGCAAGCGACATTGCTGATCGGCCAGGGCGACTGGGACGTGCTCAAGGGCCCGACCCCGTCTGGGACCACGAACGCCGCGCCGCTCAAGCACTGGCTCAGCGGTGAAGGGAAGTCCGAGCCCGTCGCGAAAGACAAAGACGTGTTCGGCGACGGCAGCGTCGTGATGCTCGACATGCCCGGACACACGCCGGGCCATCACAGCCTGCTGGTGAAGCTCAAAGAAAAAGGCAACGTGCTGCTCACGGGCGACCAAGCGCACTTCCACGAGAACTACGACAGCAACGGCGTGCCGACCTTCAACTTCAATCGCGCCGACACGCTCGCGTCGTTCGATCGCTTCAAGCAGATCGCGAAGAACCTGAGCGCCACCGTGATCATCCAGCACGATCCGCGCGACATTGACAAGCTTCCGGCATTCCCCGCGGCGGCAAAGTGATCGAGACAGCTCGCAACGAGGATCTCGAATCGATAGTCCAGCTGCTGCGCACGCAGCTGGAGGAGCACGACATCGTGCTCACGTCGCAGGCGCTCGAGCGCGCGACACGCGGATTGATCGAGGATCACTCGCTCGGGCGCATTCTCACTGCACGACTTGACGGCCAGCTCGTCGGCGTCGCCGTCATCTCCTTTCTATGGACGCTGGAGCACGGCGGTCCCGCCGCATGGCTCGACGAGGTGTACGTCGAGCCCTCGCGTCGCGGTCAGGGCATCGGCAAGCAACTCATCGAGGCGGCAATGCAGGTCGCGAGCGAGAGCGGCTGCATCGCGCTCGATCTCGAAGTCGACGCCGGCCACGAAGCTGCGGAGCGGCTCTATCAGAAGATGGACTTCAAGCGTCATCGGCGCGTGCGCTGGGTGCGCATGCTCGATCGCTGACCCCGCGGCACGCGCGGATCGCGCGAGCACAATCGGCCAACTTGCCTGAGTCGAGCCTGCGCCGGTGGGCAATGCGCGTCGTATTCTTCGCCGCATGCCAAACAATGAATCGACCTTCGTGGTCTCCGACAACCTCCAGGGCAGCGCGCGCCAGCCGCTGAAGACGATCGTCTTCGCCGGCCTCGTCGCCGGCGCACTCGACATCACCTACGCATTCATCATCTGGGGATTGCGCGGTGTCTCGCCGATTCGCATCGGCCAGAGCATTGCGTCGGGACTGCTCGGCCGTGAAGCCGCAGTCGGCGGCGGCACGGCGACAGGCATGCTCGGCCTGCTGCTGCATTTCATGATGGCGACGATCATTGCGGCGATTTTTTACGTCGCTGCGCGCAACATTCGCTTCCTCGTCGACCGTGCCGTGCCCTGCGGTATCGTGTACGGGCTCGTGACCTACGGCGTGATGAACTACGTCGTTGTGCCGCTCTCGGCGATCGGTGCCACCGGCGGCGGCGGTCCGTTGTACATCACGATCACGGGCATCCTCGTGCACATGTTCCTGATCGGCCTGCCCATCGCGTTGATCACCCGGCGCGATCTGCGGCAGTAAAAACCGTCAATTGAGCGGCGAAAGCGCGCTGGTAGGCGGGTCGCGCTTCGCCGCGGGCGACATAGGCGGACAGATTCGGAAATTTCTCCACCAGCCCCGATCCGTCCAGCCTGCGCAGCACCGTCACCATCAACAAATCACCCGCGCTGAACGCACCGTCGAGCCAGTCACTCTTGCCAAGTCGACTGGCAAGCTCGCCCAGCCGTACACGGACGCGATCCTCGAGCATGGGCAGGCGCTCCTGATGCCAGCTCTTGTCCTTCTCGAAAAGGACCGCCATCGAGCGCTCGACAATCGGCGGCTCGACTGTGCTGAGCGCGGCAAACATCCATGCGATCGCGCGCGCCCGGCCATTCGGATCATCCGGCAGCAGCCCTGCATGGCGCTCGGCGATATTGAGTATGATCGCCCCCGACTCGAACAGGGCGAGATCGCCCTCTTCGTAGGTGGGAATCTGACCGAAAGGATGCAGCCTGAGATGCGCGGATTCTTTCATCTCCTTGAACGAGAGCAGGCGAACGTCGTAAGGCTGGCCCACTTCTTCGAGTGCCCAGCGAACGCGCATGTCACGCGCCAGTCCTCTGCCGCGATCGGGCGACCGTGCAAAAGCAGTGATGGTCGGGGTCATTGGAGCGCTCCTGGCGATTGCATGAAGTCTCTCAAGAACGATCGAGCTCGACTACTCACCGACATGAGAACCGCGATATGCAAATTCGACACGCCGTAATCAAAGCCGCAGCCCTGTTCGTGACGGTCTTGTCCTCAACCGCAGTTTGGGCGCAGCAGCCAGCGACAGGCTACGCGCCCGTGAACGGCCTCAAGATGTACTACGAGATTCACGGCAAGGGCGAGCCCGTCGTACTGCTGCACGGTTCGTTCATGACCCTGACGAATTTCAATTGGCCGGAGATGATCGCCACGCTTGCCAAATCCAGGCGGGTCATTGCGGTCGAGATGCAGGGACATGGCCGCACCGCCGACATCGACCGCGATTTCAGTTACGACAACCTGGCAGACGACATTGCCGGCTTGCTCGACTATCTCAAGATCGGCAAGGCCGACGTCATTGGCTACAGCATGGGTGCCAGCGTCGCGATGAATCTGGCCATCCGCCATCCGAGCAAAGTGCGGAAAGTGGTCAGCATCTCAGGTGTGTTCCGCGCCAACGGCTGGGTGCAGGAGGTGCTCGACGCGTACCCGACTTTCACGGCAGAGGCTTTCAAGGGTTCGCCGATCGAAGTCGACTACAAAAAGCTCAGCCCGACGCCGAACGAATTCCCGAACTTCGTCAAACACGTGATTGCGATGGACCTGAAACCCTACGATTTCGGGGCCGAGAAACTCAAAGCGACGCAAGCGCCGATGTTCTTCATCCACGGCGATGCGGACGGTGTGAGGCTGGACCACATCGCCGAGATGTACCGGCTGAAGGGCAGCGAGATCATGGGCGACATGCGTCCGCGCAGCGCATCGCGCCTGGCCGTTTTGCCCGATACGACGCACGTCACGTTGATGCAGAGGATCGATGTCATCGTACCGATGATCAACGAGTTTTTGGACGCCAAGCCGGCGACGAAATAGTCGAGCAGGTCCTGATCAGTTGCCGATCGGGCTCCTCACTCAACCAGCCGTCATTGGGAACTCGGCAACCGCTTTTGTCTACGTCAGGGCATGGCTACTTCCGACCCAAAGCGGTCAGCGTCAACATCGACAGCGGACACCGAAGCTACACTAAGCGAAACTTTTAACTTGACCGCTTCCTAAGTTGTTGCTTGTAGGCGATTGGCTAGTCGGCGCGACTACATACACTGGAAGTCCTGCGGATTTGCGGCGATGGAGCGGTATTGGTCCGAAATGGTGGGACTAGACTGGAGCCATTGCCGGGTCTGCGCATCGACATGAGGACCGAACTTGGCGGCCTTATAACGGTAGAAGAGATCAGGTGACTTGCCGATCGACTCTGGATGCAGAGGGACGAGCTCCCACCGCGTATCGATGAGCTCGTACTCCCAGTACGGTGGGCGGGGTGCGCCATCGTGCTTCCAGATTTCACAGGAACTCGTTGTGGCGATGATCCGCCAACTGCCGTTCTCCTTGCTTCGGTACAGCACGAGCGCGATTCGCGGGAAATCCCATGCCGGCAGTGCTGCCAGCTGCCCAGTGAACTTCAGCGTCGACTTGCTCTCGACGGCGCTATAGGCGCCGCCCCCGAGCGCGTCCGACTCGTTGAAAGTTACATGGCGCTCGATGCGCACAGCCGTGCCATCTTCGAGCAGTACATCCTCAGTCCAGCTACGCTCCTCCCGATTAGCTGCCGAGCACCCGATCAGCGCAATCGCGCACAACAGCGCCGACCTGCTGGCGAGCTTGTTCACAGAATTGAGCGCTGTTGTGGATCGAACGAGTCGGTCGAGCTGACGTTCTGCTCCATGACTTTCTTCGTGACCCTTGAGTTATTTTTCATTCGCTGCCGCAGGCTAGTTCAACACTGAGTGATGCGCAACGGAAAAACGCTATGCGCACGGAGTGGGAGGCACCTACGTGTCTGCTTCAGACACGATCGCTGCCGAGACTTCCGCTCCTGGCCGCGAGCAGTCCTCTCTTCCCTACTTGTGTAGCGCGTAGTTCATGGAATCATTGCTTCCGTGCAAAATGCGCGCAGTCGACAGCGTGCGCTAGCCCTTGGATGTGAGCTCCTTGCGCAACCAAGCCTGAGCAAACCGCCAGCGTCTATATGCCGTGGCCCGCGAAATGCCTAGGATGCCGGCGGCATCCGCAACCTCCACACCACCAAAGCACTGCAGTTCGATCAGCGCCGCCGCCTCTGGATAATGCGAGCTAAACTTCCTGAGCGCTGCATCGAGGACGAGAAGACCCGCGTCATCCCCAACGAGAGCGGATAGATCGACACAGTCAATGTCGATGCGCTGTTGGCCCCCACCGTGCCGCACCGCGCCGCGCCGCCTCGCGCGATCTATCAAGATGCGACGCATGGTTGCGGTAGCGACTGCTATGAAGTGCGACTGATCTCGCCATTGCGCACGCCGGCTGGCGCTCAGGCGCAGCCATGCTTCGTGGACGAGGGCAGTAGGCTGCAAGGTTGACCCTGCACCTACTCGCGACATCTGGGCTGCGGCAATCCTTCGCAGCTCTGGGTACAGCGTTGCGAGCAGCTGCGACAACGCGCGAATGTTGCCGTCTAGCCGATCTGATTCCGTTCCCGGCATAGTCTTCCGCTCCTCGCTGAGACTCTAGCGCGGAGCAGTCCTCGCGGCTAGCCCAGAGCTTGCTCGATATCTTCACCAGTCCGCGATTTGCCCTCGGCCGCCCACGTTGAGCACTCAACGTCGAGCTAACTCGAGTGTCTCATTCCGCACGTCGCAGCCCCAGTAAGTCCGGGGTCAGGCTTTGCATCGCAGTGCTCAAACTGTCCGGACATATGCCCTGCGTTTCGACGCAAAGCCAGTTGAGACTCGCATCCCGTTGAGATTTTGGGCGCCAAATCTCGTGTTGTGGTGGGGCACCGGAAACACCGCAGCGGCATGACGACGAGCCCGAACGTACGAGACGCCATTGAGGACTTGGTTAGTGAGGTCTTTCTGCGCCTGACGCAGGAACTCTCAGATGCTGTCCTCTATGACTCGCAGGATTCGCTGCGCGCAACCCTGCGCCAGATTGAGGAGGAGTGGCGTACTTCGACGCTTGCAGGACCAGATCCTGAGCAGCCAAATCAGGACTCCGAGACACGCATTGAGTCGGCTCTGCAAACGCTCTCAGCCGACGAAAGAGATGCACTGTTCCTGCACTTGGGCCGCGGCATGCGGTGTGCAGAGATCGCCCAACAGACTGGAATATCGCGCTGGGCGGTTCTCAATGATTTGATCCGGGCCTACAGTCGTCTGCGTCTGCGACTGGGGGATGTGGACTTGCGCGGCATTTATGGTCTCTAGCGTATCGAACGATGGCTCGCGAACGTCGTATGCCGGATGTCGAGAAACTACTTGCGCCGTTTAGTCCCTATGTCCGCATCTGGCCGTAAGCGGTCATCCCATTCCCGGCGATTGCTCGACGCGAGTGAAATCGTCAAGGCCGATTGATATCGCCGCGGGACGCTTCGCTCTAAGTACGATGGAATCTGCAGTCTTGTCGGGCTAAAGCCCGACCTACGGCGCCTCATTCCGACCGCCGATCCAGCCCCCAATCCAGACCGAAACCAGACCGCTCCGTGACGACTCCGGAGGGCGGCGTCTTTACGCTGTCTCCCGTCCCGAACGTCACGCGAGAGTACAGCCGATGGTCTTGAGCCCCCATGCCAGCTACCCGCACGAGCGCTCCTACGTGCTCAAGCTGCACAGCGACGCCTCCCCCCGTCATGGGCGGATCGTCGGCCGGCTCGAACACGTGGCTTCGGGACGCCAGTTTCAATTCACGTCGGGCGAGGAATTGCTCGCCTGCCTGATCAACGCCGCCGCGCTGCACGAGCAGCCTGCTCGAGGAGAGTGACCATGACTGCCAGCGATCGCCAGCAATTGCCTGTGACCGATACCGACGGCACAGCGTTGCGGGTTGGCCCGGTGCCGAAGGCCTTACCGATGTTTGACGGAAGGCCGCACCGGGCCAGCCCGGCGGAGCGCGCGCAGATCATCGCTGCCTCCCGGGGGCTGCTCTTCGTCGCGATCGCCAGCGTCCTGTCGGCATGCGCCGGGCTGCCTCACGAAGGTGCGCGCCCGCAGATCGCGTCCGCAGCGGACTATGCGAGCTCGCATTCGCTTGCCGCGCCGGCGGGCACGTGGCCCGCCGAGAGCTGGTGGGAATCGTATGGTGACGCGCAGCTCGATGATTTGATTCGCGAGGCGTTGGCCGGATCGCCGGATATCGCCGTCGCCGAAGCTCGCTTGCGTCGCGCGTATGCCGCGAGCCTAGTCGCCGACGCTGCCCGTCGTCCGCAGGCATCCGCGAGCGCGGCCGCGATTCAGCAGAAGCACAGCTACAACTACCTGACTCCGCGCGAGCTCACGCCGCAGGGTTGGGACGACTACGCAAGCGCTTCGCTGACGTTCTCGTGGCAGCTCGATTTCTGGGGGCGCAATCGTGCGGCGATTGCCGCTGCAACGTCCGAAGCCAAGGCTGCAGAGGCCGAGGCGGCGCAAGCGCGCCTGATGCTGGCGACAGCCATCGCATCGGCATACGCGGAGCTAGCGCGTCAGCATGCAGCGTACGACACCGCGGTGGCGGCGTTCGAAGTTCGTACCAAGACCGTCGCGCTGTTCCGTCAGCGGCATGAAAACGGCCTGGAGACGCTGGGCAGCGTTCGTCAGGTCGAGGCGCGTCGCTCGCGCGCCGAAGCGGATCTGCTCGCGGTCGAGGAGCAGCTGGCGATGCAGAGAAACAGCATCGCGGCGCTCGTCGGTGCTGGCCCGGATCGCGGCCTCTCGATCACGCGGCCGACGGTGGATGTCGCACGTTCCTTCGCGTTACCGGAGCACATCGAAGCCGAGCTGCTCGGACGGCGACCCGACGTCGTCGCGGCGCGCATGCGCGCGGAAGCTGCGGCGCGGCGCATCGCCCAGGCGCGTGCCGAGTTCTACCCGAACGTGAACCTGACGTCGGTCATCGGCCTGCAATCGAAGGGCCTCGACATGCTGACGCACAACGGCTCTTCGACTGGCAGCAGCGGCCCGGCGATCTCGCTGCCGATTTTCAGCGGCGGCGCGTTGCGCGGGAACCTGCGTGGCGCAGAGGCGGACTACGCCGCGGCCGTCGCCGAATACAACAGCACGGTGATTCAGGCTCTGCAAGAACTCGCCGATGCAGCAGTCGGTCAAAAGGCGCTCGGGCCGCAGCTCGAACGTACTGCCGATGCAGTCGACGCGGCGCGCGAAGCATGGCGCATCCAGAGCAATCGCTACGAAGGCGGCCTGGCCAGCTATCTCGACGTGCTGTCCGCGCAGGACGACCTGCTCGCGAATCTGCGCGCGCAGAGCGATCTGCAGTCCCGTTCATTCGCCCTCGACGTCGCGCTGGTGCGCGCGCTCGGCGGTGGGTATCAGATCAAGATCATCTAGTCAGGAGGTTTTTATGACCAAGCATGAATCCGAGATGCTCGATGCTGCGGCCGATGCCGCGCAAGACGCGCGCAATCGCGCGAAGCGCAAGAAGTGGTTGCTGATCCTCGGCAGCACCGTGCTGTCGAACGCGATCACTTACGGCCTGTATTCGCACTACTACGGCTCGAAGTTCATCTCGACCGACAACGCGTACACGGCTGCCGAGAATGCGCAGGTTACGCCTGCGATCAGCGGCATCGTGCGCGAAGTGCGCGTCAACGACACCCAGGAAGTACACAAGGGCGACGTCATCGTCGTTCTCGACGACACGGATGCCCGCCTGGCGCTGGCGCAGGCGGAAGCGGAGCTCGGCCGAGCATTGCGCCGGGTGCGCGGTTACGTCGCCACCGACAGAAGTCTCGCGGCGCAACTGCTCGCGGCCGATGCAGATCTCGCGCGCGCGAAGGTGGATCTAGAACGTCGCGAGGTACTCGCGGCCTCCGGCTCCGTCTCGGGCGACGAGCTGACCAAGGCGCGCAACGCATTCGCGACCGCGCAGGCAAGCGTGACGGCGGCGATCAGCTCGCGCGAAGCGAACGCGGTACTCATCGCGGATGCGACTGAGGAGACCAATCCCGAAGTCGCGCTCGCACGCGCGCAACGCGACCAGGCGCTCGTCAACCTGGAGCGTACGGTCATTCGTGCGCCGAAGGCGGGCGTGATTGCGCGTCGTTCCGTGCAGGTCGGCCAGCAGATTCAGGCGGGCGCCCCGCTGCTGTGGGTCGTGCCGGTGCACGAGGTGCACGTCGATGCGAACTTCAAGGAAGTGCAGCTCGAGCGCGTGCGCATCGGGCAGCCGGTCGAAGTGAAGTCCGACATGTACGGCCGCTCGGTGTCCTATCACGGCACTGTGGCCGGTCTCGCGGGCGGCACCGGTTCGACGTTTGCCACGATCCCGGCGCAAAACGCGACCGGCAACTGGATCAAGGTCGTGCAGCGCGTACCGGTGCGCATCCAGCTGGACGCGGCAGAACTGGCCGCGCGTCCTCTGCAAGTGGGCCTGTCGATGACTGCGACGATCGATACGCGCTCGGACGGCTGAGCGGCAAACAATCTCATCAGGGGGAAGGCATATGTCCGGCACGACACTCGAAGGTCCGCTGAAGGGATCGATGCTCTGGATGGCGGCCATCGTGCTCGCCGCGGCGAACTTCATCGCCGTGCTCGACATGACGGTCGCCAACGTCTCCGTGCCGAACATCGCGGGGAGCCTGGGTATCAGCAGCAGCCAAGGCACGTGGGTCATCACTTCGTATGCAGTCGCCGAGGCGATCTTCGTGCCGCTGACCGGCTGGCTGGCGGCACGCTTCGGCGCGGTGCGCGTGTTCACGACGTGCATGGGCCTGTTCGGCGTGTTCTCGCTGGTGTGCGGCTTCGCCACCTCGCTCGGCATGCTCGTCTTCGGACGCATCATGCAGGGCGTGTGCGGCGGTCCGATGATTCCGCTGTCGCAGACGCTGTTGCTGCGGATTTTTCCGAAAGAGAAGGCGGCGGCTGCGACTGCGTTGTGGGCTGTGACGACGCTGATCGCGCCGGTGGTCGGCCCGATTCTCGGCGGCTGGCTGTGCGACGACTATTCCTGGCCGATGATCTTCTTCATCAACGTGCCGCTGGCGTTGCTGTGTGCGCCGCTCGCCTGGCGCATGCTCAAGCGCTACGAGGACAAGCTCAAGCGCGTGCCGATCGACAAAGTCGGCCTCGTGCTGCTGATCGTCGCTGTCGGCGCGTTGCAGCTCATGCTCGACCTCGGCAAGGAGCACGACTGGTTCGAGTCCGCCGAGATCTGGGCGCTCGCGATCGTTGCGATCGTCGGCCTCGCGGCGTTCCTGATCTGGGAATCGACCGAGCGGCATCCGATCGTCGACCTGCGCGTGTTCCGCCATCGCGGCTTCAGCATGTGCGTGCTGACGATCAGCATCGGCTTCGGCGGTTTCTTCGCGGTCAACGTGCTCACGCCGCTGTGGCTGCAGAGCTATATGGGCTATACGTCCACGTGGGCGGGTCTCGCGACGGCGTGGACCGGCCTGCTGGCAATCTTCATGGCGCCGATCGCCGGCATGCTCATGACGAAGGTCGATCCGCGCCGGCTGGTGTGCTTCGGCATGTTGTGGATCGGCGCAGTTTCGCTCTGGCGCATGGGCGCGACGACCGACATGACGTTCTGGCAGGTGTCGGTGCCGCTCATGCTGATGGGCCTCGGGCTGCCGTTCTTCTTCCTGCCCATCACGGCGCATGCGCTTGCGAGCGTCGATGAGAGCGAGACTGCGTCGGCGGCCGGTCTGATGAACTTCCTGCGCACGCTGTCTGGTGCCTTTGCTACGTCGATTGCGACTACGGCTTGGGAGAGCAACACGTCCGCTGCACACGCGCAGCTCGCCGGGGATATCGATCGCAGCGGCGAGACGGCGCGCTCGCTGCTCGGCTCGGGTCTGGACATGGACTCGGTCCGCAGCGTGCTGGATGGCATGACCCAGGGTCAAAGTGTCATGCTCGCGACCAACGAGATCATGGCGACGTGCGCGCTCGCATTCTGCGTGGCGGCGTTGCTGATCTGGCTGGCGCCGCGCACGGCGCGGGTCGTGGACATGTCGAAGGTGGGGCATTGAACGCCCGGAGGTCGGTGGAATGGCGGAGCACATCGTCACGTATCGCGGCACGGTCTACCCGTGGCATTGCGACCAGATGGGTCACATGAACGTGATGTGGTACGTCGGCAAGTTCGACGAGGCGACCTGGCAGCTGTTTTCTGCTGCGGGCATCACGCCCTCGTACCTGCGTTCGCAGCGCCGCGGCATGGTCGCGGTCGACCAGCGGCTCAGTTATCGCGGCGAGCTCTACGCGGGCGATGTCATCAGCGTGCGGTCCGCGATCATCGAGCTGGGGACCAGCAGCGTGCGCTTCGTGCACGAGATGCAACGGGACGAGACCGGTGAGCACGTCGCGACCAGCATGCTCAAAGGCGTGCACATAGACACGGTCGCGCGGCGTTCATGCCCGCTGCCGGAAGAGCAACGTGTCGCAGCGTGCCGCCTCGTGGTTGCGGACGCTTCGGCGTGGGAGGGTTGGCCGCCGCCGCGCGCTTTCGTCGGCTGACGGGTCGGAGACAGTCATGCTTACTGCAGGCGATTCGGGCCAGGACGAGCGCTGCTCGAGGGCGCCGCTCGGCGCGGTGCCGCGCGGTGCCGGGGCAAGAAATGAGTGATAACTCAGCACCGCAGCAAATGGAGTGCCGAATGCGTCCATCATCATTGCTGCGGCGCTCAGTTTCCCCGTGTTTTCTCTCCCGGCACCTCTTCGCGCTGCTGCTGGTGTGTGTTTCGGCCACTGCGGCGGAGTTGGGGGTGTTGGCGCCCGTCATCGTCGATGGAGAGCCGTTGATGAAGCGCGACGCGCACGATCGCGCTGTGCCGGTCGTTACGCGCGTCACCAGCGGTGCGCTTTACGACAAGCTGCAGAAGGAAGCGAAGGAAGGCTTCACGGCGACAGTGCTCGCGCTCGACGAGCTCGCGCAGCGACGCGCTGGCATCGCGCCGGTTCCGACGTGGCTGTACCTCGCAGTCGAAGATGGCGGCTTTGCGCGATCCGGTTTCTGGCTGCAGGAAGAGCACGGCGAGCGCTTCGTTCCGGACGCGTTCGTCGACTTGGTCGTCGATGCCGACACTGTCGCGAACGGCGGCTTCGAGGAGATCTTCGCGCACGAGATGGGCCACGTGTTCCTGCGCCGGTTGTTTCCGAACCTGCCTTTCGGTTACTCGCGCACGCCGCACATGAGCTTCAACGTGACCGACTACCCGACGGCGTTCGACGAAGGCTTCGCCACGCACTTCCAGCCGCTGGTCCGGCGACTGACGCGTAACGCGGCCCTGCACGACGAGGACCTGGGTCTTACATTCAAACCATTCGTGCCTTACTGGCTGAGCAACCTCGATCGTTCCGCGCGCACCGACGGCGTGCGGCGCAATTGGTTCGTGCAGCTGCAAGCACCGCAAGGTGCCGACCAGTCGACTCAGCGCAGTACGCTATTCGATGTCGAGCGACTCAAGAACGGCAATCAGATGCTCGCCTCCGAGGGCGTGGTCGCGACGCTGTTCTATCGCTGGCTCGCGCCGGGCCCAGGCGACGAGCGTGCGCTGTTCGCGCGCTACGGTCAGATGTTCGATGCGCTGGCTGCGCTCAACAAGCTCAAGCCTGGACCGGATGCGCCGCTGATGCTGCAACTCGTCGCTGCGCATCGAACGCTCTTTCCGAATGAAAGCGAGCGGATGATGACGATTCTGCTCGACACGACCTATGGTGCGACCGCCGACGCGAGCCTGACGCCGCGCGTCGAGAGCGCAGCTGCACGCGGCAGAGCAGGGGACATGAAGACGTTCGTGGCCGAGCTGACCGCTTGTCGCAAGGCGATGGCCGAGCTGCGCGAATCGGTGCTGAAGAACCCAGAGAAGAGCGGCGCCGCGCTCGGCCCGAACATCTGGCTGCTGAGCGACGCGCCGATGGGCGGTCCGGACAAGCAGGCGAAAACCGCGATCAATCTCAACACGGCGGAGCGCGACGAGCTGTTGAAACTTCCCGGCGTCGACGAGGCATCGGCGACGCGGTTGCTCGAGAGCCGGCGCGGCGCGGGCTTGTTCCTCGATCTCGATGATTTCGCCGCCCGCGGGCAGTTGAGCACGGACACGAACAGCAAGCTCGCGGCGATGATGCGTGCGATGGAAAAAGCCGGCGTCTATTCGCGTGAATGACTCCGGAAGAATTCTCTCGCCAAGACCGCCAAGATCGCCAAGAGGAATCAGGCCGACACCGACTCCCAGAACTGCTCCATCTTCTTCCTCATCGCCGCGTCCGGCAGCCGCCCGCGGCCGGCGGCTTGATTGTCCTCGGCGTGCTTGAGTTTCGTCGTGCCCGGGATCGCGCACGTCACGGCCGGGTGCGACACGACGTACTTCAGCAGCAGCTGCGCCCACGACGTTGCGCCGATCTCGCTCGCCCACGGCGGCAACGGCTTGTCGCCGAGGTTGGAGACGAGCGAGCCGCGTCGTCCGCCGAGCGGCACGTTCGCGAGCACCGCGATCCCGCGCTCCTGCGCGAGCGGCAGGATCTTCTCCTCGGCGCTGCGATTGCCGATGGAGTAGTCGACCTGGATGAAGTCGAGCTTGTGGGCGCGCATCACGCGCAGCATTTCCTCGTAGTGCCCGTCCTGCGAAGTGGTGACGCCGAGATAGCGGATCTTCTTCGCCTGCTTGTATTCGCTGAACGCCGGCAGCTGCCTGTCCGCGTCGTTCATATTGTGGACCTGCAGCAGCTCGATTGATCGATCGCCGCCTTCATGTCGCTGAGCGAGCCCATCGGCGTCTTGGTCGCGAGGAAGTAGTCCTTGCGATTGCCGAGGCTCGCGAGCAATTCGCCGATCACTTCCTCCGAGCGGCCGTAGGCAGCGGCGGTATCGATTACGCGGCCGCCCAGCCCGGCCATGCGTTGTAAAACTTCCTTGCGCGAGGCGACTTCGGCAGCATCGGTCACGCCATAAGCGTTCGTGCCCAGGCCGATCACAGGAATTTTCTCGCCGCTCGAGGGAATCGCCTTCAGGATCGGCGCGCTGTCCGCGGCCGGCGCCAAGGCCGGATGCAGGGCCGCCGCGACGCCGCCGAGAATGCCGGCACGCAGAACGTCACGGCGCGAAAAATGCGAAGAGGTCGTGCGAGTCATCGGCGGTCTCCGGATCTTCCGACGGGGAGGCCGATACTAGCCCACGAGTGCGGACGCGCCTACCTACAGCGCATCTGTCAATTCGCGAATAGCCGCTTCGAAATTTCCGGTGTCGACACAGATTGGCCGGCCGAAGCGCAATGTGATCGTGGAGAACGGCAGCGGCAGGCGCTTGCGATCCCAGGTCGGCAGCTCCAATGCGCGGGACAGCGTGAATCGCAGCGGCACGATCGGCACGCCGCTCTGCGCAGCGATGTGGCCGACGCCGCGCTTTGCGACGCGCGGAGGACCGGCGGGTCCATCGGGTGCAATGCCGCTCCATCGGCCCGCGCGCAGCTCCTGAACCAGCTGCTCCGCCGCTTCGCGGCCGCCGTGGCCGCTCGAGCCGAGGATGATCCGGTCGATGCCGCACAGTCGCATGCAGATCTGGATGGGCTTGAGGTGCCAGCTCGGATGCATGATCCAAGAGTGCTGCCGGTTGCGCAGGAAAACGCAAAAGTAGGACTGCAGGTCGCCGTGCCACAGGGTATAGATGCAGTTGCGGTCGGCCGGCAGCGCCTCCCGGCCCTCATAGCGGATGCGGCAGGTCCAGTGAATCAGGCAGGAGTAAGCGAACTGCACCAGGCCGACGCCGTAGCCAAAGAGCATGAACAAGGGCTGCAGCAGCAGCGGCACATTGTCCACGCGATATTTCGCGACAGCAGCGATTACGGCGCCCATGGCAGCATCATGGCGAATGTGCGCCGGCGCGGACCACGCTACGGATAGCTAATTTCGCCCACGTTAGTGGGGGCCACTAGAATTCGTCGACCAGGGGGGTGAAGGCGAGGTGACGCAATCCGGGTTCGAGCTGCCGATCAGCATTCCGCCGCGCAGATCGCGCGAGCGCCTGCGCGCTCTGCATCGACAACTGCGCACGGCAATCGTCGAAGGGCGCTTGCAGCCAGGCCTGCGTCTGCCGCCGACTCGGATGCTCGCGGCGGAGTATGGCGTGTCGCGCAACACGGCAGTCGCTGCGTACGATCTGTTGCTGAGCGAGGGCTATCTGACGTCGCGACGCGGCGCGGGTACTTACGTCGCGGATGTTCTACCGAAGCCTCCCGCACGCAGGACTGCGCCTGCAGCCAAATCTGGGGCGGATCGGCGCTTGAATGCGCTCTGGCTGCAGCCGGCGATGCCGTTCGACGCGGAACGCGTCGCGACGCGCTTTCATTTCAACGTCGGCGTGCCGGACATCAGTCGTTTCCCTGTCGATGTGTGGCGGCGCTTGTCGGCACGCGCGCTGCGCGGGCTGCCGAAAGTTTCCGCCGATTACGACTCACCTCACGGTCGGCCGGCGTTGCGGGCAGCGATCGCGCGTCATGTTTCGTTCGCGCGCGCTGTTGCGTGCGATCCGGACGATGTGACGGTCACCGCGGGCGCGCAGCAGGCATTCGATCTGCTCGCGCGCATCCTCGTCGTGCCGAAGCGCACTGTAGTTGCGTTGGAGAATCCCGGGTATCCGCCGCTGCGTGCAGCGTTTGCTGCAGCAGGCGCGCGGATAGCAGCCGTTCCGGTCGATGAGCAGGGCCTGATCGTCGAACGTTTGCCAGCGCAAGCGAAGATCGTCTGCGTGACGCCGTCGCACCAGTTTCCGCTCGGCGCCGTGATGTCGGCATCACGCCGGGCCGCGTTGCTGGAATTCGCGCAGCGCCAAGGCGCAGTCGTGATCGAGGACGACTACGACGCGGAGTTTCGCTTCAGCGACCGGCCGCTCGATGCGTTGCAGACGCTCGATCGCAGCGAATCCGTGTTCTACGTCGGCACGTTCTCGAAGAGTCTGTTCCCGTCGCTGCGCCTCGGTTTCGTCGTCGCTCCGCCGTGGGCGCACGTTGCACTCGGTGCAGCCAAGCAGGCTGCGGACGGGCACTGTGCTTTGCTCTCGCAGGAAACGCTCGCCGCATTCATCGCGGACGGACATCTCGCGCGGCACGTGCGGCGCATGCGCGAGGTGTACGCCGCTCGTCGACGAGTCCTCCTCGACGGCTTGCACAAAGGCTTTTCCGAATGGTTGCGGCCGGTGCCTGCGGCGGTGGGCTTGCACCTGACGGCATTGGCGCAGCGTCCGCTCGATATCGAAGCCCTGGTCGAGCGGGCACGAAAGCGCGACGTCGGCATCTCTTCGCTGCGGCGGTTCGAGCTCGGCACGGGCGGCAAGAATCCGCAAGGCCTCGCATTCGGCTACGGGGCGCTGGACGAGCGAGGCATCGCCGAGGGTCTGGCCCGGCTGCGGAAATTGGTCCAGTAAAACTGGCCATATGTGGCTCTTATTGAGGTCCAGCAGCTGCGGCATCATTGCCGCCATGATCGATCTGCATTACTCGACCACGCCGAACGGGCTCAAGGTCAAGCTGTTCCTCGAGGAAGCGGCGATCCCCTACCGGGGCGTGCTGATGAGCCTCAATCGCGGCGACCAGTTCAAGCCGGAGTTCGCTGCACTGTCGCCCAACAACCGGATTCCCGCGATCGTCGACCACGATCCGCCTGGCGGCGGCGCGCCGCTGGCGATGTTCGAATCGGGCGCGATCATGCTGTATCTCGCAGAGAAGACCGGCCGCCTGATGCCCGCTGACGTGCGCGGACGCAGCGACGTGCTGCAGTGGTTGTTCTGGCAGATGTCGGCGCTCGGACCGATGGGCGGTCAAGCCGGCTACTTCCGCGTATACGCGCCGCAGGCCGTGCCGTTCGCGATCGAGCGCTACACGAAGGAGGTCGCGCGCCTGTACGGCGTACTCGACAAACGTCTCGCCGATCGCGAGCACCTTGCGGGCGAAATCTCGATCGCCGACATCGCGTGCTATCCGTGGATCGTGCCGCATGCCGGGCACGGCCAGGACCTCGCGGCGTTTCCGCATCTCGCGCGCTGGTTCGCCGCGATCGCCTCACGTCCGGCGACGATCCGCACGTACGCCGGCGTCGAGGACGTCTACGCGCGTCGCGGTGCGCCGGTCGCAGTCGGTCCTTCGTAGTCCTCGGAACCGGATTGACTCTCGCAAAGACGCCAAGATCGCCAAGGGACGGAATTCAGATTTATTGATCTGTAGATCCTTGAATTCGAATCTCTGGTTCTTCTTTGCGGCCTTGGCGATCTTGGCGAGAGAATTTCTGGGCGCCGTTGAAAGGCTCAAGCGACCCGAGCAGCTGCTTTCTGACTTCGCGTAAGCACGCGAGCGTCGCCGAGGCGCTCGCTCATCGCCGCGAAAGTGTCGCGCGGGCCGCGCCAGCGCAGCTCGTCGACGTCGGCGAACAGGGCGGCATCGGTCCGCAGCGTAGCAAGCTTCTTGAACAAGAGCGCCAGCTCGCGCTGCTCGCCGAGCACTGTCGCCGGAAAATTTTCGAGCGGGCCATAACGGCTCACGAGACGCGCGGCGCCCGCTTTGCCGATGCCGTCGATGCCGGGATAGCCGTCCGCGGTGTCGCCGACCAGCGCCAGATAGTCCGGAATCAACGTCGGCTCCACGCCGAACTTCTCGCGCACGCCCGCGGCATTGCGCATCGCCTTGGCGCGACGATCCATCTGCACGACGCGATCGTCGCGCACGCATTGCGCGAGATCCTTGTCGGGGGTCCAGATGCAGACCTTCTGCACTCGCTCATCCGCCGCGGCGAGCGCTGCGGCTGAAGCCAGCGCGTCGTCGGCTTCGAGCTCGATCATCGGCCACACGGCCACGCCCATCGCGGCGAGCGCCTCCTCGAGCGGATGAAACTGCGCCCACAGGGCCCGCTCGATGCCGTCGCCGGTCTTGTAGTCGGGCCAGAGCTCGTTGCGGAACGACTCGATGATGTGGTCGGTCGCGACGCCGATATGCGTGGCGCCGCCTTCGATCGTCTCCAATACGGTATTGAGCACGCCCAGCACCGCGCCGAACGGCTTGTCCTGTCCCTTGCTGAAGCGGCGCAAGCCGTAGAAGTGACGGAACAGCTCGTAGGTGCCGTCGATGAGATGCACGACCACGGGAGATTGAATTGCCATCGGCGCGATTCTGCCAGAACCTGTACGCTTTGCTGTCATGACTTCGAGGCGCGACTTCCTCTGCCTGGCGGCCGCGAGCAGCTTTGCCGCGTCGGTGCACGCGGCCGGCGCGCGGCACACAGTCGCGCAGACGCGGGCAGGCAAGATCGGTGGCGTTCGCGACCACGGCGTCCACATCTTTAAAGGAGTGCCGTACGGCGCCGATACGTCAGCTCGCAGATTCCTGCCGCCCGTTGCGCCAGTTGCATGGCAACGGGTTCGCGATGCGCTGGAGTACGGCCCGGCGTGCCCGCAGCCGGACGCGAAAGAGGCGGCCAGCGAAGACTGCCTGAGCTTGAATGTCTGGACGCCAGCGCTGCGCGGCGGCAAGCGCCCCGTCATGCTCTACATTCACGGCGGCGAATACAGCAGCGGTTCGGGTTCCAGCCCGCTCTACGATGGCACGCGCCTGTGCCTGCGCGGTGACGTGGTCGTCGTCACCGTGAACCATCGCCTGAGCGCATTCGGTCATCTCTATCTGGGCAGGCTTGCGGGCGCGGACTATGCGGCCTCCGGCAACGTGGGCTTGCTCGATCTCGTGCTCGCGCTGAACTGGGTGCGCGAGCATGCCGGGGAATTCGGCGGCGATCCGCAGCAGGTGATGCTGTTCGGGCAATCCGGCGGCGGCGCGAAGATCGCGACGCTGCTCGCGATGCCGGCCGCGCGCGGTCTCTTTCATCGTGTCGCGACGATGAGCGGACAGCAGATCACCGCCTCCGGTCCGCGCGGCGCAACGCAACGGGCCGAAGCCTATCTCGCTGCGCTCAAGGTGGACGTGCAGCGTCTTCGCTCGATCGATACGGCGGCGCTGGTTGCCGCGACACGCGCGAACGATCCGTCGCTCGTCGGTCGTTCGCTGTATTTCGGGCCGGTGCTCGATCAGGTCACGCTGCCGCGGCATCCGTTCTATCCCGACGCGCCGCCGGCCGCGAACATTCCGATGATCATCGGCAATACGCGCGACGAAACGCGCGCGTTCAACGGCAACGATCCCGGCATTTTCGAGCTTGGCTGGAGCGAGTTGCCCGAGCGGCTGCTGCGCGCGTTGCACGTCGACATCGATCCCGAGTACGTGATCGCGGAGTATCGGCGCATGTATCCGCAATACACGCCGACGGAGATCTTCTTCGCTGCGACGACCGCCGGCCGGTCCTGGCGGGGCGCGATCATCGAGGCGGAATTGCGCGCTCAGCAAGGCGCGCCGGTCTACGCGTACCAGCTCGACTATCGTTCGCCGCTCGACGATGGGCGGTACGGAGCGATGCATACGATGGATATTCCGCTGGTGTTCGACAACATCGCGCAGCCGGGCTCGCTCACTGGTACGGACTCGGCGGCGCAGAAGGTCGCAGATCGCATGAGCGATGCATTCATCGCATTCGCGCGCAGCGGCGACCCGAACAACGCCGGGCTGCCGCAATGGCGGCCGTACGATCTAAACACGCGTGCGACGATGCTGTTCGATGTCGAGCCCAGGCTTGCCGACGATCCGCGCGGCGGCGAGCGGCGCTTGTTCGCACAGGTTCCTTACATTCAGCGCGGGACGTATTGATATGCTGACGACGACGAAGCTGCGCGTGGCGCGACCCACCGACGACCTGGAGGCGGTCGCGAAGTTCTATCGCGAGGGTCTTGGCTTCACTGAGCTGTATCGCTTTGCGGATCACGACGGCTTCGATGGCGTGATGCTCGGGCTGCGCGGCGCGCCCTATCACCTCGAGTTCACGCGTGCACACGGTCATCGCGCGGGCAGAGCACCGACCGAAGACAATCTGCTGGTGTTCTATCTGCCCGACGCGGCCGAATGGCAGGCGGCCGTGACTCGCTTCCAGCGCGGCGGCTATGAACCCGTGCGCGCATTCAATCCGTATTGGGATCGGCTCGGGCTCACGTTCGAGGATCCGGACGGTTATCGCGTCGTGCTCCAGCGCGACGCCTGGGAGTTGTGAGCATGCCCGTGCACAGCGCCGTCGCGCGCAACTTCGCGGAAGCGAGCGAGAACAAGATTCACAGCGACGACATCGCGAGGCGCTTCGGCTTCACCGGCGCGCTGGTGCCGGGAGTCACGGTGTTCGGTCACCTCGCGTGGCCGCTGACGCAGCGCTTCGGCGAGCGCTGGTTGCACGGCAGCTGGGTGACGACGCGCTTCATCAAGCCCGCTTACCATGCGGAGAAAATCTCGCTCACGGACCGTGAGACGAGCTCCGAGAGTCTTACGGTCGAGTGCACGAATAATGCGGGCGTGTTGCTGGCGACGCTCGAGTGTGCGATCGAGACGACGCAGCCTGCTGTGGATCCGCACGCACAGGTTGCTGGTCCGACGCAGCCGGATGCTCGTGTGGAGATCACCTGGGACACCGTTCATGTCGACGAGCCGTTCGCGCGCTACGTGTGGAGGCCCGATGACGCGCTCAATCGCGAATACGCGGCGCGTGTCTCTGACGAGACAGAGCTGTTCCGCAAGGGAGTGCTGCATCCGCATGCGATTCTCTCGCAGGCGAATCAGGTGCTGGTGCGCCGGTTCGTGATGCCGGCGTGGATTCACACCGGATCGGAGCTGCGGTTACGGAAATTACTGCGCGTGGGGGACGAGATCGAAGTGCGCGCGGTGCCGCTCGAGAAGTGGGAGCGGAAGGGACATCAGTTCATCAAGCTGTACGTGGCGTATGTCGTGGGCGGCGAGGTCGCCGCGGAGATTTTCCACACGGCGATCTTTCGCGTGGCCGATCGATCAGGCTGACGCGAGCGGGCTCGACACCCACTCCATCTCATACCCGAGGCTCTGCCCCGTCACCGGATCGACGATCGGCTTGCCGCGACGGAACGAGCCGGTCTGGATCGCCCAGCTGCCGGGGTTGGCTTCCGGCTTGGCCGACTGCAGCGAGATGTGGCCGCTCTCTTCGCGGACCAGTACGCGGGCCGCATCGTCGACCAGCAACCACCCGAAGACTTCGCATTTCGACGCCATGTGATTCGCACCTGTGATGAGACTTTGCCCTGGACGTTGCAACCGCCGTGCCACGGAATTATTGGCTTTTGGAACAGTCAGTTACGCCTGCGGAGAGGTGACCCTGGCAGTGACGAGGAATGTCACCTCACGACGTCGGAGCGCGCAGCGTCAGAAGCCGACGCCGATTGCAGACAGGATCTATTGCGCTAGGCGCGTGACTTTGAGCGTCACGCGATAGTCCGCCGGCGCGATCCGTTGGGCCTGCGGGCCGCGTGCCGGAAGCACGTTGAGAATCTCGAACACGTAGCCGTCGAGCGCGCCCTTCTGGAGCTCCTTCAGCTCGTGCTCTGCAACTTTGCCCTGGCTGCGAATCGCCAGCCGCACGACGACTTCTCCGGCCCACAGACACGTCACGTCGGTCGGACAGCGTGAGTCGGCGACGTTGACCAGTTGTATTTGCAGCTTCTGTTCCTTGAATACGGCCGACTGTCCAGGCGCGAGCTGGATGGGCATGTCGAGAGTGGCGGCCGAGCCGTCGCGCCCGCAAGCGGCGAGCGCGACGGCCAACAGTAGCAGGACCAACGATCGACCGATCATTCCTCCATCTTACTGCTGCGTGATCCGCACGTCGTCGATGCCGGCTTCGACCAGGCTCGCCGTGGCGGCGTCGGCCGCCTCGATCAGCAAGCGGATCGTCTGCCCGGCGAACGGCGTCAGGTTCGCGGAGGCCGCGGCCCACGCACCGTTGAGATTCGCCGCCGCGCCGACGCGCTGGAACACGACGCTGGTGGTCGTACCGACGACGCTCACGCGCAGGAAGTCGGCGCTGGTGGCGTTGGAGCCGTGCGCCAGGTACTGATTGAACGTCAGCGTCAGCGTGCCGGTCGACGGCAAGGTGATCGCCGGCGAACGGATCGAAGTGACACCGCCGTCGACGTCGTTCACGCCCGCGCTCGCACCGGCCAGACGCGCCGTGACGAGGTCGTTCACGCCGCTGGTCGTCGTGCCGAGCTGCTTCGCGCCGCTGGAGGTGGTCGGGTCAGGATTGCCTCGCTCCCACTGACCGGTCGTCGCTGTATCGGTGCCGTTCGGATTCGTCGTCCAGCCCCGTGCGGTTTCGAAGTCATCGTTGAACACGACCGTGCCGCCGCCGCCCTGGCAGGACGCTGGAACTGCGAAGCCGTTGGTCGGCGTCGTGCCGTTGGCGCCGCTGCTGACTGCGTTGGTGCCGAGGCCGAATGCCGCGAACGCTTCCCACATCGGGCAAACGTCTTCGCCGCCGTGATTGTCGACGGCCGCCTGGATGATGCCGTCGCGCACTTGCGTGAACGTCGGATTGCACGCGGTGTTCTTCAGGCCTTCGACGACGTACAGCATCATGCGCTGATTGCCCGCGCTGCCGTTGGCGTTGAAGAAGTTCGGATCGAAGCCCCATTTGTCGACGAGCTTCCAGTAAACCTCCCACGCCGCCTGCGCCCACACCGAGCCGACGCCGTGCGGCACAGCCATGCCGTTGATGCTCGCGTACGTCCAGGTGTTGACGGAGGGATTCGTGCTGTAGCGCTGCGTACGAATGCCGAGTCCGCTCGTCGGCTGACCGAGCGCATACGTGCCCATGCCGCGCGGATCGGCGCCCGTGTCGCCGACTTCCGCGGTCTGTGCGAGCGCCCACCAGTCCGACAGGCCTTCGCCCGGCTGCTGACGATTGGTCAGGCAGTTGACGTTCGCCGGTCCGCCGACCAGGCGGTTGGAAATGCCGTGGCCGTACTCGTGGAACACGATGCCGGCGTCGAGATCGCCGTCGCGGTCCGGGTTCGGGCTGGTCCAGATGAACATCTGCATGCGCGGCCGTTGACCGTCCGGCGGCGTGCCGAAGTTCGCGTTGTTGGTGCCGGCGCCGTCCTGCGCCTCCGCTTGCACGGAGTCGTTGCCCGCGCCGCCGCGTCCGTAGTTGTTGACCTGGAAGTTGCCGCCGGCTTCGTCGAAGCCGTACTGGTACTGCACGTCGTGGATGAAGTTGTTCAAGTAGAACAGATTGGTCACCGCCGCCGGGCGGTAGGCGCTCGGCGCCTGCGCCAGGTTCAGCGCGAAGTCGAAGCTGAGCGCCGCACCGCCGCTCGGACTGGAACCCGCGTCCGGCGAATTGTTGGCATCGACGTCGGTATAGGCTTGCACGTTGTTGCCCTGGGTCGTGGTGAACTCGGCCCCGGCAACGCCATTCGTGTCATGCCAGCCGAATGGTGATGCGGTCGTGTTGGCAGGATTCACGACCAGGACGCGGCCGTCCGAGGGCGGCAGCGGGCTCGTATGGTTGGGACTTTCCGCGGGGTTCCGGTACACGCGGTACTGGTCGCCAGCGACCCAGTCGAAGCGCGTCCACACCTGGCCGCTGTCGGCGTCGACCGTGTAGTCCCAGGAATGCTCTTGGTCGAGCGTATGAATCTGGAAATTCCAGACCAGGCGCGCCTCGCCCTGGCGGATCGGCAGCAGCATCAGTCTGCCCTTGACCGGCGAGAGCGAGAGGCCTGCCTGCGCGACACTCGTCTCTTGCTGTAGTCCGCGCGGTGCTTGCAGTGCCCTCAGTTGGGCCGGCGCCGCGATGCCGGAGAACTGCGCGGCTGAGCCGACTGCTGCAGGCAATTGCATGCGCGGCGACAGCGAGCTCACTGCGCGTGCGATGCCCGGCAGGAAGGAATTGTTGACGCTGATGACGCGGCCGTCGCGATTCACGTTGATGTGCAGCTGCGCGTTGTACACCGGAATGCCGCGATACTGCTGTTGCAGATAGACGTGCGTGGCGCCGGTGATCTTCGAGTACACGACGTCGGTGACCGCATAGCCCTGCAGGTCGGCTGCTTCGAGACCGAGCGCCGTGAGGTTGTTGCGCAGGAAGCTCATCGCGAGCGTCATCGGCGTGCCGCTCGCCTTCTCGGTCAGGTAGCCGCTCTGACTGGTGAGCGCACTCACCGCGCCAGTGGCCGCATCCGCTTCGACCGACGCTTCCTCGAGATTGGCAGCGAACGCATTGTTCGTCTGCGCGGGCAGGGCACGTTGCGAAGCTATGAATGCAGCGTTGTAGTCGATGCGTGCGTCGTAATGACGCTCGGAGTCTGCTACGCCTTGCGAGGCAGCAGCAGAGCTCCATAACAAAGCTAAAGCACAGGAAAGCGAAGCAGTGAACGCGACGGATCGGCTCATGATGGCGCTCCTTGTTTTTTCGCGAATTGCCCCGTGTCTTCGCGAACTACCCCGTGGACGGAGCGCCGGTTTAGCACTTTCAATTGCAGTGTCAACAGTTGCGCGCGTAGTCTTTTTCCCAGCGCTCCTGCAGCAGGCGCGCGTGTGCAAGTAATCGTTGCAACGTGCGACGTCGGAACTCACTCCCTCACAAGCGCGAGAAAAAATTCCTGCGCGCGCGCCGCGAGTGTCAGGCTTTGGATTGTTCGCTGGTGCGCGCGACGCGTGCCGCGCGCACTCGCGCAGATTTTCCCCGAGACATTGCCGATTGCACCGGCAGGCAGCGCCTGAGGTATGCTCAGGTCACTATTTTCCATCCGGGATCATCATGACCGACGCGCTCGCCCAGCGCCTGGTCCATCTGCTCGAAGCCAGCGCGCCGGTCGACCGCGAGCGCCGGCAGCAGCTCTCCGATCTGTATCTCGTTCACTGGCAAGGCCTTTGCGGTTATGTGCGGGCGCAGTTCGGGCCCGGGCCGCCGGAGCCCGAGGACGTCGCGCAGTCGGCCTTCATGCGCTTCGCGGCCACCGATCCGGCGCACGTGCAGAATCCGCGCGCTTTTCTCTACGCCACCGCGCGCAACCTGGTCATCGATCATCACCGGCGGGAGCAACGCGTCGGCGCGCACGAGCAGGCTGAGCAGTCTGCTGCGGATCGCGTGTACGAATTGTCGCCCGAGAACGTCTTATTGCAGGCCGAGCGCTTTCGCATCCTGGCGCAGGCGCTGGAGCGCATGTCGCTCAAGCGGCGGCGGCTGGTGCTGCTCAATCGCTTCGAGGGCCTGAGCTACGCGGAGATCGGCAAGCAATTCGGAATGTCGGCTGAGAACGTCAGAAAACACATCGAAAGGACGCTGGCTGAGTGCCTGCGCGCGCTGCGTGAGTAACGTGTACGAGGAAGCAGCGGCGTGGGTCACGCAGCTCGAAGGGCGAGCGCCAGCGGCAGATGAGCGTGCGCGCTTCGACGACTGGATCGGTCGCAGTCCGACGCATGCCTCGGCCTATGAAGAAGCGCTGCGGACCTGGCGCGATCTTGCGGCAATGCGCGAGAGCGAGCAGTACCGCTCGCTGCTCGGTCAGCCGACGCTGCGAGAGCGAATAGTCAGCGGCCTGCGCGCGCCGCGCTGGTTTGCCGTCGCGGTCGGCACGGCTGCGGTCGCAGCGATCGTGTGGCTGGGGATTTCTCTCGACGCGCTGCCGTTCCTGCATCGGCCGACGCAAGTTGCGACGCAGGTGGCCGAGGTGCGTGAGACCACGTTGCCCGATGGAACTCGCGTCGTCCTGGGGGCGCAGTCGCAACTCAGTTTCGAGGTCACGCAGCGGGTGCGTCGTGCGGCGGTCGTCGGCGGGGATGCTTACTTCGCGGTTACACACGATGCCGCTCGACCGTTCACAGTTACGATCGATGACGTACAGGTCCGTGTCGTCGGCACGCAATTCGAGATTCGCCGACGCAGCGGCGAAGTCAGCGTGGCGGTCGCAGAGGGTACAGTCGACGTGTCGAGTACGACTGCGACTGCGGCACCGGTGCGATTGCATCGTGGGGAGGCATTGACTGCGGGCGATAACGCTCCGCTCGCCGTGCGCGCGATCGAACCGACAGATATCGCTGCGTGGCGCTCCGGCCGGCTCGTCTACGACAATGCCGAGCTACGCGATGTCGTCGCGGACGCGAATCGCTACGCGCGCAGTCGCATCGTCATCGCCGATGCGCAGCTGGAGAGTTTGCGAGTCACGACGTCGTTCCGCACGTCGCAGGTCGAAGGGATGATCGAAACTCTGCAAGCCGCGCTGCCGCTCGTTGCCGAGCGACAGGCCGGCGGCGACGTTGTGTTGCGCGCGCGCCCGTAGCGGGCGAGGCGCCGCATGCGACTGGCGATTCGAATTGTCGTCGCTGCCGCCGCATCGCTGGTCGTCGCCACCGTGCACGCGCGCGAGACGCCGGCCACGCAAGCCAGGCGGAATTTTCAGATCGCCGCGCAGCCGTTATCACAAGCTCTGCTGGAGTTCTCGCGGCAAGCCGATCGCATCGTGACCGCGCCCTCCGAGCTCGTACGCGACAAGCGGGCACCGGAAATTCGCGGCGAGCTCACTCCATCGGCAGCACTCTCACGGCTGCTGCGCGGCTCAGGCTTGGAAGCTTCATTCACCCCTTCCGGCGCGATCACGATCGGCGCAGCGCGTCGCGTCGCGCGTCAGCAGAATCGTGCGCGTGCGGCCGCGAGCAGTGTGCAGAGCCAGACCGAATCGAGCGGCGATGCGCTCATCGCGGAAGTGCTGGTCACGGCGCAGAAGCGCACCGAGGACGTGCAAGACGTGCCTGCATCGGTCAGCGTGTTCGACAGCGAACACGTGCGACAGCTGCACGCGACATCGATCCTGGACTACGCGGCGTACATTCCCGGCTTGAACGTCAGCAGCGGCGGCAGTCCTGGGCAGACGATGATCACGCTGCGCGGCATCGCTCCGGTAGGCCCCGGCGCGGTCGTCGGCTATTACATCGACGATACTCCGCTCGGTTCGAGCTCCAACTACGGCGGCGCGCGCGAGTTCGGTCTCGACCTGATGCCCTACGACGTCGACCACATCGAAGTTCTGCGCGGCCCGCAGGGCACGCTGTACGGCGCGGGCGCGATGGGCGGCTTGCTCAAATATGTGTTGCGCCGTCCGCGCACGAGCGACTTCGAGGGCTGGGCGGGCGCGGAAACTTTCGGCATCTCCTCCGCGGAGGAACTCGGCTGGGGCGTGCGTGCCGGCGCGAACGTGCCGCTCGTCGAGGACCGCGTCGGTGTGTGGGCCAGTTACTTCGAACAGAAAACACCCGGCTACATCGACAATGCCTTCACCGGCGCGCAGGACGAGAATGAGCTCGGCCAGCGCGGCGGACGCCTCGCAATGCTGTGGCAAATCGAGGATGCCGTCTCGCTGCAGCTCAGCGGGCTGTGGCAAAGAATCGATTCGCGCAACGACGCGACGGTCGCACTCACGCTGACCGGGTTGGATCCGCCGACGGGTGTCCCGAGCCACGGAGACCTCGCGAGCTTTCATCCGCTGCCGCAGCCCTTCGCGCAGGATATCGATCACTACTCGGCGACGCTGGAGTGGGATCTCGGTTGGGCGAGTCTGCTGTCGGCGAGCAGTTACACGCACACGCACACGCATCATCTGCAGGACGCGTCGTTTCTGTTCGGCGCAGTCACGGGCGGGAATTCGCCGTTCCACATCGAGCTCGATCTGCGCAAGCGCACCCAGGAGTTGCGCCTCGTGTCGCCGGGCGGCGGCGCGCTCGAATGGCTGCTCGGCGCGTTCTATACGAAGGAAGACGGTGAACAAGTGCGCAACGTCTTCGCGATCGATGCTGCCGGGCAGCCGCTACCGCAGTTGCCGGCGCGCTTCCTGTTCGTGGAGTTTCCGTCGCAATACGAGGAAGTCGCGGGCTTCGGCTCCGCGACGCTGCAGCTGACGGAGCGCTTCGACGTCACGGCCGGCATGCGCTGGGCCCGCAACCGGCAGCGCTTCGGGCAGATCAGCGGCGGGCTGGAATCCATCATCGGTCCGCCCACCGATATTTCCGGCACCTCCGCCGAAAACGTACTCACCTACAGCCTGAGTCCGCGCTGGTACGCGAGCGGCGAGACGATGGTGTACGCACGCGTGGCCAGCGGCTATCGCCCGGGTGGTCCCAACCCGCGAGCACTCGATCTGCCTCCGGTGACCGCGGCAGACAAGCTCACCAACTACGAAATCGGCCTCAAGACGCAGTTCCTGGCCGGCCGCGCATTGCTGAACGCCGCCGCGTTCCGCATCGACTGGCGCGACATTCAACAGGCGGTGACTGTCGGCGGCATCGGCAGCAGCGCCAACACGGGTAATGCCGTGAGCAAGGGATTGGAGCTCGAGGCGACGTACCTCCCGACGGATCGCTGGCGCATCGGCGTGAACGCGGCATACACCGACGCGCGGCTGACGGCGCCGGAGGAGGGGATTGCCGCGGCCAGGCTCGGCAACACACCGCGGTGGGGCGCTTCCGTGGTACTCGACTACGAGCTTGCGCTGGCGAGTCGGTGGATCGCGCACGTCGGCGCCAGCTGGCGCTATGTCGGCGAGCAAGGCACGGCGATCGCCGCGCAGCTCGGTGCCGACAATTCGTACGTGCTGCCGCCCTATGGCGCGCTGGACCTGGCTGCCGATCTCGCGCGCGGCAACTGGATGATTCGGCTGTTCGCTCGCAACGTCACCGATCGCCGCGCTTACATCGGCGGCGGTCTCGCTGTCGATTCCGACAACGTCCCGTACGGCATCGATGCCAACGTCCTGCAGCCGCGTACCGTCGGCATCAGCGTCGACATCGGCTTCTGATACCCCTGGCCCGCCGGGCTAAAATCGGTACAATCAGAAAAATTTGTCCGGATTGGGCTCCCCGGTCGTCTTGCCCCTACGACGACCAAAAAAAGGGGAATCCGTCATGACGAATTCGTTTCGCTCCGCCCGGCGCCGCGCGCTGACGGCGGCTGCCGGCCTGCTCGGGCTCGGCGCCGCCGCGACTGCGACGGCCCAGACTTCGACCAACGTTTCGGTGCTCGAGGAAGTAGTGGTCACGGCGCAGAAGTTCGAGCAGAAGCTGAGCGAGACGCCGCTGTCGGTGACAGCGATTTCCGCTCGCAATCTCGAAGCGCTCGGCGCCACCCAGTTCCGCGACTTCGCGAACACCGTTCCGAGCCTGACCTTCACGACCAGCGGCGTCGGCTCCACGCAGGTCAATCTGCGCGGCATCACTACGGGCAACAACATCTCGCCGACCGTCGGCATCTATGTCGACGAAGTGCCTTATGGCTCGAGCACGCCGTTCGCCTCCGGCGCGCAGCTCGCACTCGATGTAGGGCTGTTCGACGTATCGCGCATCGAGATCCTGCGCGGGCCGCAGGGCACGCTGTATGGCGCCAGCACGATGGGCGGACTGCTCAAGTACGTGAGCGTCGTGCCGGACATGACTGCGTTCGGCGCCACGGCGCGCGCGGGCATAGTCAGCACGTCCGGTGGCGGCGTCGGCTACGATGCCGCAGCCGCGGTGAATGCTCCGCTCTCGGACGACAAGGCTGCGCTGCGCGTCAGCGGCTTCTACACGCACGACGGCGGCTTCATCGACAACCTCGCGAACGGCCGCGACGACGTGAATGAAGCGGAAGTGTACGGCGGACGCGCGGATCTGCTGCTGAAGCCGGCTGACAAGCTGACGCTCCGCCTTGCCGCTTTCGCGCAAGACATCGATCGCGACGGCACGGCCTCCGCGGATTTCAGCCTGGCGAGTGGCGAGCCGATCGACAGTGATCTCGATCAGCGGCGGTTGCGCGTCGAGCCGTTCGGCCAGGAGTTCCGGCTGGTGAGCGGCACGCTCGATTACGACTTCGGCGACGCAGCGCTCACCTCCATCAGCAGCTACCAGACCGTGCGCAGTCATGCGATCACGGATGTCTCGGCGTTCTTCGGGCCGGCGCTCGGCGCAGCGGGCATCGTGCTCGGTTCGATCGACGTGCTGAAGAAGAACGAGACCGACAAATTCACGCAGGAGCTGCGGCTGGCAGCGACTGGCTCGCTCTTGGACTGGTCGATCGGCGCCTTCTACACCGACGAGGACAGCGATCAGTTCCAGAAGCTCAACGCGTCCACCCCGGACGGCGCCGTCTTCCCCGTTAATCTGCTGACCGTGCAGCTGCCGAGCACCTACGAGGAGTACGCAGGCTTCGGCACGCTGACCTGGCATGCCACGGCGAAGCTCGACTTCACCGGCGGCTTGCGCTACGCGCACAACTCGCAGGCCTTCGAGCAGATTGGCTCGGGCGCGCTGATTTCCTCCGTGCCGGAGCGCCGCGACAGCGACAGCATCCTCACGTACCTCGCAACGATTCGCTATCGTGCCAGCGACAACTTGATGTCGTACCTGCGTTATGCAACGGGTTATCGGCCTGGCGGCCCGAACGTGGTGCTCAACGATCTGAGCGGTCAGCCGCTCGCCAGCCCGACATTCGCCGCCGACGAGCTGCGCAGCTACGAAGCGGGCATCAAGACAACGACGGCCGACGGACACTTCGGCGTCGACGCGTCCGTCTATTTCATCAAGTGGGACGATCTGCAGATCAATGCCGTGCGCAATGGTCTGGGCGTCGTCGACAACGCGGCTGCTGCCGAGAGCAAGGGCGCCGAGCTGACGCTGACTCTGGTGCCGACTCCGCAGCTGGCATTGGTGGCTGCGTTGGCCTATATCGACGCCGAGCTGAGCGAGGATGCGCCCGACCTCGGCGGCCTCGACGGCGATCGCCTGCCCGACACGCCGGACTTCACCGGCTCGCTCGCCGCCGACTACAACTTCGAGCTCGGCGGACGCGAGGCGTTTCTCGGCGCGACCGTGCGGCACGTGACCGATCGTGTGTCGAGTTACGACGCGAGCCCGGGTAGTCCGCAATACGACCTGCCGGAGTACACGACCGTTGATCTGCGCACGGGAGTGCAGCTCGGAGCTGCGCGCCTGCAGCTCTATGTCAAGAATGCGTTCGACGAGCGTGGTCAGCTGTCGGCGACGACGGCTTTCTCCGCGCTCGGCGGGCCAGTCTGGGTGAGCCTGGTCCAGCCGCGGACCATCGGGCTCAACTTCATCACGCAGTTCTGAACAGTGCGAATTCGTACCGTCCAACCGCTGTCCTGGCCGCTCGTCATCGCCGGCGAGCGCCAGGTATCGGCTCATCTACAATCTCCGCGACAACACGAAGAGAGCCCTCCATGCAGAAAACTCCGGAGCGATTGACCCGTCGGCGCATGTTGCAGGCTGCAGTCGCGACCAGCGTCGCGACCTTCGGCCTGCCGATGCTGAACATCGGCCGTTACCGCGCGTTCGGCGCGGACGCGCCGCGCTATTCGGCGCGCGCAATGAAGATCGTCGAGCGCTCGCTCGTGATCGACATGCTGGCGCCGCTGAAGATCGACTTCAAACCGGAAGCGTACGCCGGCCCGATCAGCGAGCAGACTGCCGCGGATTTTCGTGCGAGCGGCATCACGGCCTTTCACAACTCCATCGGCACCGGCGGGCCGAGCGCAGTCGAGGAGACGCTGGCGTTCATCGCTGCATGGCAGGGCTACGCCGGCCGCAACGCGCATGTGTTCTCGCTCGTCGGCACGGCGGCGGACATCGACCGCGCGAAGAAGGAGCGCAAGATTGCCGTCATCATGGGCGTGCAGAACGCCGAGCATTTCCGCGAGCCCGGCGACGTCAAGAAGTTCTATCAGCTGGGGCAGCGCTGCGCGCAGCTCACTTACAACAGCCAGAACCTGCTCGGCTCCGGCAGCACGGACCGCGTCGATGGCGGCATCAGCGATTTCGGCGAGGCGGTCATCAAGGCGATGAACGAGGTGGGCATGCTGGTCGACGTTTCGCATTGCGGCGATCGCACTACGCTGGATGCCATCGAGCTGTCGCCGAAGCCGATCGCGATCACGCACTCGAACTGCCGCGCGCTCAACAATCACCCGCGCCTCAAGACCGACGAAGCGATCACCAAGCTCGCAGCGAAGGGCGGTGTGATAGGTATCACCGGCGTACGTATGTTTGTAAAGGACAAGGAGCCGACGACGCTCGAGAACATCGTCGATCACATTGACCATGTGGTGAAGCTGGTCGGCGTCGAGCACGTCGGCATCGGCTCGGATTCGGATCTGAATGGTTACGACGACATGCCACCGGATCAGTACAAGCAGCTGAAGGAGTCGTACAAGGCAAGCTACGGCTTCCGCGACAAGATCGACATCGAAGGCTTCGATCATCCGCGCAAGACGTTCGACCTCACCGAAGCGCTGATCCGCCGCGGCTACTCCGATGAGAATATCGGCGCGATCCTCGGCGGCAATTTCCGGCGCCTGCTCGGCGCCACCTGGACCTGAGGGGAGCGCAAGCGTGGAGTTGCCGCAGCCGTATCTGTTGTTTCTCGGAGATGTGACCGAGCCGACCTATGCCAAAACGGCATTCGGCCTGCGCGATTGGGCGCGCGAGCGGTGCATCGGCGAGTGGTCGTGCTCGGTTGGCACGGTCACGCTCGGGCTGCCGCGACTGAGTCCCGCGCAGGCACGTGCGTCGGGCGCACGCTCGATGGTGATTGGCGTCGCGAATATCGGCGGCAAGATCGTCGACAGCTGGCTGCCGCACCTGCTCGGTGCGTTGGAAGCAGGGCTCGATGTTGTGAGCGGCATGCACGCGCGGCTCGGCGACACGCCGGCGTTGAAGGCCGCGGCCGATCGACATCGGCGGCGACTGATCGATGTGAGAACGCCGCCTAGCAACATTCCGATCGCGAGCGGGCGCAAGCGCATTGGCAATCGGCTGCTGACGGTCGGCACAGACTGCGCGCTCGGGAAGAAGTACACCGCGCTCACGATCGCGCGCGCGCTGCAGGCGCGCGGTGTCGATGCGGACTTTCGTGCGACGGGCCAGACCGGGATCATGATCGCGGGCGCGGGCATGCCGATGGATGCTGTGGTTGCGGACTTCGAGGCGGGAGCAGCGGAGATGCTCAGCCCGGATGCAGCACCGGATCACTGGGATGTCATCGAAGGACAAGGGTCGTTGTCGCACCCTTCTTATGCGGCGGTCTCGCTGGGGCTGCTGCATGGGAGTCAGCCGGACGTGATCGTGGTGTGCCACGAGCCGGGACGCGAGCATTTGATCGGGCATCCCGAGCTGCCGGTGCCGAGTATCGAGCACACGATCGAGCTGAATCTCGCGCTCGGCCGCCGGACGAATGCGGCGATCCGCTGCGGTGGCGTCAGTCTCAATACTTCGCAGCTTTCGGATGGAGAAGCGCGGAGGCTGATCGCGAGCGAGTCGCAGCGGCTGGGGTTGCCTGTTGCAGATCCAGTGCGCGGAGGCGATGAGTTCGAGAGGCTGCTCGACAACTGTCTGCGAGGTGCGGTGTCGTGAGTCGGGTCCATGCGCTGAGAATCACGTTGGCATGTGCGCTTTGCGTCGCCAGCACGAGCTTCGCCGCGCCGCCGGCTGATCTCGATCGGTACGCGAAGCGCACGCTGGAAACGTTCTCTGTGCCCGGCATGGCCGTTGCGATCGTCGAGCAAGGGCGACCGGCCGATATTCGCAGTTACGGCGTGCGCAAGCTGGGCGAGCCGGCGACGGTCGACGCGCATACTCTGTTCGCGATCGGTTCCACTACGAAAGCATTCACCACGGCATTGCTCGCGATGCTGGTGGACGAAGGCAAGCTGACGTGGGAAACGAAAGTCGCCGACGTGCTGCCTGGCTTCAAGATGTACGACCCGTACGTGTCGAGCGAAATGACGGTGCGCGATCTGGTCGTTCACCGCAGCGGTTTGGGTCCCGGCGCGGGTGACTTGTTGTTCTTTCCCCCGACGAGCTTTACTCGCGCCGAGATCATTCACAAGCTGCGCTTCATCAAGCCGGTAACCAGCTTCCGCAGTGCCTTCGCGTACGACAATTTGCTGTACATCGTGGCCGGCGAAGTGATCGCGACGGTCGAGAAGTCGACATGGGAAGACGTGGTGCGCAAGCGGATTCTTGCGCCGCTGCAGATGAACGAGACCACCGCAACGTCCGCACTGCCTGCCGGCGCGAATCGTGCCTGGCCGCATGCAAGAGTTTCGACGGAGGTGCGTGGACTCGGGGCGATGAGTGCGCTTGCGGATGTCACGACTGTCGATGTAGCAGCGGCGGCGGGTGCCTTGAACTCGAACGGCGTAGAGATCGCACGTTGGCTGGAGCTGCAGCTCAACGGCGGCCAAGATGCGAAGACGAGTACGAGACTGTTCAGTGAGAGCCAGGCTCGAGAAATGTGGACGCCCCAGACGCTGCTGCCGCCTTCGCCGCCGATCAAAGGGCTCGAGCTGGCCCGCGCGCATTTTCGCGCGTACGCGCTTGGTTGGAGCATCAGCGAGTATCGCGGGGAGATGATCGTGTCACATGCCGGCGGCGTGCCCGGCATGGTTACGCTGTTCACGATCGTGCCGGAGCGGCATGTTGCGTTCGCGTTGTTCACGAATGCGGAAGAGCCGGGGGCGCTTTCGTCGATGCAGTTCAGGCTGCTGGATCATTATCTAGGGTTGAAGAGCCCGGATTGGATCGCTGCAGTCGACGAGACGTTCAAGGGAAGATTGGAGAAGGCGAAGGAGCAGCTCGCCGCGAGCAAGGAGGAAGCGAAGGATGAGCAGGGAAGCAAAGGTCCATCGCTGGCGATCGAGAAGTACGCAGGACGTTATCGCGATGCTTGGTATGGCACCGTGACGATCGAGCGCGCGGCCGATGGAGTGAACATCCGCTTCGATCACACGCCGGCGCTGACGGGGAAACTCGAGCATGTGCGCTACGACACGTTCCGCACGCGGTGGACGGATCGGAATGTCGAAGATGCGTATGTGACGTTCGCGCTGAATCCGGATGGGTCGATCGAGAGAATGACGATGCGGGCGATATCGCCGCTGGCGGATTTCAGTTATGACTATCAGGACTTGATGTTCGTGCCGGAGCCGCACTGACTAGCCTTGTGCCTGGACATGCTTGCAGCGCATCGGCATGAATCATGAATATGGTAAGCCGCGACCATCGCGGAACCTCGGACGGCGCCAGCGGCATATATATGTATACCTGAGCAGACACGTCGCCACATTTCCCTTCGTCTGGCAATAGCGCTGTTCGGGTTGGCCGAGCGGCGGCTACCCCGCTACATACGTGTTGACTCGCGAGCGGCCCGGGTGTGTCTAATTCCCGTGCAATGGGTTAAGTCAGACCCGTTGGCCGGTCAATCTGGCAGGGGCAATCAGCGAACATAAGGGGACTCTATGAAGCGGCTCCTGTCCGCCATGGTCGGTGCCATGATGGCTTTGGCTGCGGTTGTCGCAGATGCTGGCGGAACGCCCGGTGACAAGGAGGTCCTGTTTGCTATCGAGGCGAAGACGCTTGCGGGTGCTCTGGACCAGTGGGCACAGCAGACTGGATACCAGATTGTTTTGCGGAACTGGGACTTGGCGAAAAAGATCAATGCGCCAAGGCTGAAGGGTAGATTCAGCGCACGCGTAGCGTTAGACAAGCTTCTCGACGGTACGCCTCTTGGCTACTCCTGGGTGACTGACAAGGCAGTCTCCATCAGAGAGAAATCCTCGACGCTCCCGGCAGCGTTGCAGTCCGGTGGCCTCGCTGAGCACCGCCACCCGTTGAGGGTTGCGCAGCTGGATAGTGAATCGATCCCGCAGCATCCGGGGCGTCGGGATCGCACTCTGGAAGGCATGTCGCGGGACCTGTTCGAGGGCGAACAGATCACCGTGACGGGCAGCAGGATCGCAGGACATGGCGAGAGCGTTTCGCCTGTCACGACGTTCGACCGCAAGAAGTTGAGTGCGCTTGGCGTCACGACCGTCGGAGACGTCATGCGCTACGTTCCCCAGCAACCTTACACGCAAGCTCCCTTCTCCAATGCCGGCGGCGCGACGTTCGCCGAGTTGCGAGGGCTAGGCGTCGACGCGACGTTGATTCTGATCAACGGCCGACGAGTCGTCCCTTCGGCAGCTACCGTCAATCGCAATGGCTTCGACCTCAACAGCATCCCTCTCCCTGCCGTCGAGAGAATCGAAGTGCTGTCCGACTCGGCCTCTGCAGTTTACGGCGCTGACGCTGTCGGCGGTGTCGTCAACATCATCCTAAGGAAGGAGGTGGTCCAGCCAACTGTCGAAGTCAGCTACGGAGCGGCCGAAGGTGGGGCGGACGAGCGTCGCGCCTCTCTCACAGCAGGAGTGTCTGGTGAAATACTCAATGCGTCACTGATTGTCGACTATTTCGATCGCGGAATGCTGCTCGGCGGAGACCGTGAGCGCCTCCGTAACCAGGATTTTAGAAGATTCGGCTCGGCGGATCGGACGTCGACCGAGGCGGATCCCGGCAACGTGAGCTCATTGACAGGGGAGAACCTGCCTGGGCTGGATGCTCCGTTCGCAGCTGTCCCTGTGGGCTCGTCCGGCACGATGAGCGTTGGCGACTTTGCGGCTACTGCGGGCACAGAGAATCGCGACAGCCTCGAACGCTACATGGCGATCGTTCCGGAGGCGAAGCGCTTGAGCGCCGGTGCGTTTCTCGAGCTGAACCTGCCGCTCGACCGCGCAGCGGCGTTCGGTGAATTTTTGTACACCGATGGCGAATCGACCAGCCAGTTCTTTCCGCCGACGCCGTTTGGTTTCATTGTGTCGGCGGAAAATCCATACAACCCGTTTGGCGAGCCAGTATTCGTCAATCGACTCATCACGGAGCTCGGGCCGCAGCGCACCGAGATTGACTCGCGGATGTATCGCGCCGTCCTGGGATTGCGCTTGCCCGTGCGCAGCTGGGACCTCGAGCTGTCTGCACTCGTGAGTGAGGAGGACAGCACAGCTGTCCTGAGCCACCGCATGGACTTTGCGCAACTGGACGCAGCTGCTTCAGCAAGTGATCCGACCCGAGCGATCAATCCTTTCCAGGACGGTCCACTTGGAAGCGCGCAAGTGTTGGCGTCCTTGGAGGCTGCGCCCACCCGACACGCCTACGAGTCCAACGGATACCAAGGATCTGCGATCTTGCGCGGAGATCTGTTCGGGCTGCCTGCCGGCCAGGTTGCTCTTGCAGCCGGCGCCGAGTGGCGACAGGAAGAAATGCTATTCGATGATTTCATCCGCGCTGAGCACGATCGCACGGTCGCGGCGTCGTTTGCGGAGCTGCGTGTGCCAATCGTCAGCCGTAACCAAGCGATCCCGTGGTTCGAGGATGTCTGGGCGAGCGCTGCCATTCGCTATGACGACTATTCGGACTTTGGCGGGACCGTGAACCCACAAGTGGGCGTGGCATGGCGAACGGGTCCAAATCTGCTGCTTCGCGCCTCGTACGGGACTGCGTTCCGGCCACCCTCGTTGTACGAGCTTTATGCGCCGCAAGTTCCGCTGCCTGGATTTGCGATCGATCCACGGCGTGACAACGAGATTTCATTTCCGACCTATACCGTAGGCGGCAACTCAGAGCTGGAGCCGATCGAAGCGACGTCATTCAGCACCGGGTTCGTCATCACTCCGATCGCCGTGGCCGGACTGCGCATGAGTGCCAGCTACTGGAAAATCGGTCTCGAAGATCGTGTCGCATTCTTTGCGCCGGACTTGGTGCTCGCCAACGAGGCACGCTATCCCGAGCGGGTCACGCGCGCGGATCCGACTCCGGCCGACGTGGCCGCAGGACTGCCGGGCGCTCTCGTGGACATCAACATGACGCCCGTCAACTTCGGCACCCTCGATACCTCCGGTGTCGATTTCTCCACTGAGTATGCGTTCAACATTGGCGCAGCACGCCTCACACCGTTCCTCTCGGCAACGTGGGTCGCTAAGTATGACGCCGTCAATGTGCCTGATACGCCGGCAGAGAATCGTGTAGGCATCGCGAATGGCAACGGATCCATCACGCGCTGGAAGGGAATTGCTTCGCTCACGTGGGCGTGGAATGGCCTCAGCGTCGTCGCTACCGGCCGCTTTACGCCTTCGTATCGCGACTTCAATGCGGAAACTCAACTGCCGTCCGCGCGAATAATCAAGGCGCAAACGATCCTCGACATTCAGGCTATGCTGCAGACTGACGATATGCCCATGGGTGCGCCGGCATGGCTCACGGGTACTCAGCTCAGCTTAGGCGTGATCAATCTGTTCGATGACGCTCCGAGGTACTCGGACGTCGGGTTTGTCACTGGCTACGACCCTACGATTGGCGACTTGCGACAACGCTTCGCGTACCTGCGGATATCGAAAGCATTTTGAGCGCCGGCGATCCGCCTCTTTGTCCGCGCGTCCTCTCACGCCGGGTCGGTGCGCTGCTCCTGCTTGTCGCGGCCGCGCAAGCGGTGCCAGCTCGGGACAATGCCGGCAACGAGGCTCGTTACTCGCGCTCTGAGCCACTGACTACTCGAGCAGCCATTGCTACCGCGCGCTTTATGAGAGATACGAGCGGCGTCAGCGCGACGAGCCCGGATGGAGTGGCTTCCGTATCGCCCGACGGTTCCCGGTATGTGTTGCGCGTGGTGCACGGCGACGTCGAACGCAATGGTGTGTGGATTGATCTGCTCGTCGGTCAGCTGGGCTCCCTGAAACTCGCGTCGAAGCCGAAAATGCTGGGTCGGTTGTTTACCTCCGGCATTGGCTCGGGCGTCAATGACATCGGTGCCCACTACGATACGCTTGACTATCCGAGTCCCATCCGTTGGCTGGCAAACGATCAAATCGCCTTTCTCTGCAGCGACGAGCGTGGTATCCGCCAGGTCGTTGGCGTGGATCTGAATTCCGGTGAGATCAGGGCCATCACCCACCAGCCCACACATGTCATTGCGTTTGATGCCACGAAGAACGGAGTTGTCCTGCTCAACGCACAGGCGCCCTACCGGCCTGCTTCCTCGGTCGACAAGTTTCGCGAAGGCTACGCACTTTCGCCGGGCACAGATGCGTACAGCCTCTTCCATGGCGACCTCAGCGGGCTGGGCCTCTGGCAAAAAACTCTGGCCAGTGTCTGGTTTGTTCGAGAGGGATTGCAGCAGTCGGCTCGTCAGATGACCGCATTTGGCCAGCTGTCCCACGACAACCGGCATCGTATTTTTCTGGCGCCGAATGAGTCGCTCGCTCTGGTCAATGTATCCGCATCCAATGTGCCAGCATCCTGGGCCGACTACACGGACGCAT